>Ga0208134_1000065_pt1 | contig 55333 bp, 48 predicted proteins | sample VirMetDEL_Mar_31_FD_184515 | JGI IMG/M metagenome (GOLD analysis project Ga0208134, IMG submission 184515) | Aqueous microbial communities from the Delaware River and Bay under freshwater to marine salinity gradient to study organic matter... | ecosystem: Environmental > Aquatic > Marine >...
TTGTAGGTAGAAGTTTTTATGATACGACATTTAAACATAAGAATCCAGATGTATCTAAAGATGTGGTAGGATTTGAGATGTTTGTTAATTGGGATTTACCAATTGTAATATGTGAAGGAGTATTTGATGCGATAGCAGTTAGAATGAATAGTATCCCATTGTTTGGTAAATCACCACAATCGGAACTGCAGAAGAAAATAATAAATAAAGGGGTGAAAAATGTATACCTTGCATTAGATTCAGACGCGTTTAAGAATGCTATACGTTTCGCAGAAACTCTTATGAATAATGGTGTAAATGTTCACATTGTTGAACTAAACGAATCAGACCCATCAGATATGGGTTTTAATAAAATTAATAATAAAATTAAAAATACCGAATTACTTTCTTTAAAAAAGTTAATGGAGTATAAATTATTAGGCGTATGCTAAAATCAAAAAGAATTAAGTATGATGGCAAAATCAAAAAGATTTACCACATTGCAGATGTTCATATTAGAAATTTAAAAAGACATAAAGAGTATATAGAAGTATTCGAACGACTGTACGAATACATCAAAACTACTAAAACCGATGATAGCGTTATTGTTCTTTGTGGTGATATAGTTCATGCTAAAACAGATATGACGCCAGAGGTTATCGAAATGACTCAAACGTTTCTAACAAAATTAGCAGATATGTTACCTACGTTATTAATACCAGGTAATCACGATGCAAATTTAAATAACCCATCTCGATTAGATGCACTTTCGCCGATTGTAAATGCATTAAAACATACAAACTTACACTATCTAAAAAACGATGGTGTGTGGTCAATGGGTGGTATATCATTCTCACATTCATCAGTCTTTGGTGAATCAAAAGAAATCATCCCATCGGAAGAAGTTAGTGGTGATTATAAAATTGCACTATATCATGCACCAGTAGATAAGGTGAAAACTGAATATGGGTTTGAAATTGAAAACAAAAATGTAAACGTAGACTCGTTTAATGGGTATGATTTAGTTTTATTAGGAGATATTCACGTTCCAAATCAATCGCTAAATTCAGAAGGTACAATTAAGTATTGTGGTTCAACTATTATGCAGAATCACTCTGAAGCAAAATATCCAGAGCATGGTATATTGGTATGGGATGTTGAGACAAAAGAGTCTGAGTTTGTTCCCATTCACAATGATTACGGATACATTACAGTTGATGTAGAAGATGGAAAGGTAGTTGGCAATCCAAACATACCAAACAAACCTCGTATGAGGGTTAGAGTGAAGGATACGACCCAATCCCAACTTAAAAAAGTACTATCTAAAATTAGAGTAGGTAGAAAGGTGCAAGAGGTATCAATCCAAAAAGTAATTACTGACACAAAAGATTATAGTGGTGGTTCTAATATTATATTACAGAACGTAAGGGACGTTGGGTTTCAAAATAAACTTATAGAAGATTACTTATCGGACAGATTTGTTTTAAGTGACGACCATTTAGATGTAGTTAGAAATATCAATAACGATATAAATCAAAAATTAGGAACATCAGTCGGTATGAAAAATACTATATGGAAACCAAAGACATTTGAGTTCTCTAATATGTTTTCGTATGGTGCAGACAATGTAATAGACTTCACTCAGATGAAAGGTGCATATGGAATATTTGCATCCAATGCAAGTGGTAAGTCTTCATTATGGGATGCACTTTCATTTTGTATATATGACAAATGTTCTCGCACTTCCAAAGCATTAGACGTTCTTAACTACTCTAAATCAAAATTTGATTGTAAGTTTAATTTTGAGATTAATGGAGTTGATTACTTTATTGAAAGAGTTGGTAAGAAGTCACCCAAACGAGGTACTGTTAAAGTTGATATAAACTTTTATTGTATTGTTGATGGTGTTGAACACTCACTAAACGGTGAAGAGAGAAGAGAAACAAATTCTATAATTAGACAATATGTTGGGTCATATGAAGACTTCACACTTACTGCAATGTCTAATCAATCTAATAGTGGTGGGTTCATTGAGAAATCTCAAAAAGAAAAGAAAGAACTTCTTGCACAATTCTTAGATATGAACGTATTTGAAGAATTGTATCAAATAGCAAATGATGAGATTAGAGAATTAAGTGCTTTATTAAAAGATTATAAGAATCAAAACTTTACTGAAAAATTATCTGAAGCAGAGGATAGTTTAGTAGAAAATAAAAAACTATTATCTGAAACACAAACATTGTCAGAAACGTATTCTGAACAAAAAACAAAAGCTAGTATTAAAATTGAGAGTTTATTAGGTGAGTTAATCTCAGTAGATTCTTCGGTTATTAATACTGATAATCTTATTAAATTAAAATTAAAATTAGAAGAAAATTTAGATATTAAATCATCCGAATGTAAAGATTATGCCGATAATTTAGCTGATTTACAATTTAAGTTAAATGACTATCAATCCAAATTTAATAAGTATGATTTAAGGAATTTACAAGAAAGTAATTTAAAGTACCAAACATATGTTACTCGCATAGAAGAGATAACATCATCTTTAGATAGTTTAAATACTGATATTGAACATAAGCAAGAGCATTTAGATGGGATTGGTTCGTTATCATTCGATGATGAGTGTGAGCATTGTGTACAGAATCAAAATACACCATTCGCTAAAAAATCAAAAACATTATCAGATGATATCAAAAAGCTAACATTAACATCAAAGAGATTGAGTAATGAAATTATTGATATGAAATCTGAAATGATTAAGTATGATGTTAGGGATGTATTAGTAACTGTTAAAGATTTAAAAATAAAAATAGATGATTATACATCTGATATAGAAAAGGTAGAACTACAAACTAAATCATGTAACTTAGAACTTACTAATTTACAAACTAAAATTAGTAATATAGAATCTGATATTCAAAAATCAATTGAACAAAAAGAATCAGTAGAGCATAATGCAAAGATACAAATAGAAATTGATAAGCACAAACACAATCTAAAAGAAATTGAACAATTAGTATTTGATACAACTGAAACCATTATCGATGTTAGTGGTGATGTTAAGATAGCAGAAAATACAATTAAAACAGTCAATGACTCTATCAATAGATTGGGTGAAATGGAACGTAAATATGAAGGGTATGAGTATTATTTAAAATCTGTAAAGAGGGATGGCATTCCATACGAATTAATTTCAGAAGTACTACCTAAGTTAGAAGTGGAGATAAACAACATATTACAACCACTTGTAGATTTCCAAATATTATTAAATACCGATGGTAAGAATATAAACTCATACATTGCATATGGTGATGATGAGTTCTGGCCATTAGAATTAACGAGTGGTATGGAGAAGTTTATATCATCAGTAGCAATAAGAACTGCATTAACAAATGTATCAAACTTACCACGACCAAACTTTATAGCAATTGATGAAGGATTTGGTTCGTTAGATAGTGATAACTTTAATTCTTTATATTTATTATTTGATTACCTAAAGAATCAATTTGATTTTATAGTAACGATATCACATATAGATAAGACTAGAGATATGGTTGACCAGATTATAGATATATCCAAAGTTGATGGATTTTCATCTATTAGATATTTATAATAAAGAAAACAACGGAGTGTGAATGTCATTACCATTTAAAAAAGTAGCAAGAGAAGAGTTATCAAAATTATCAGTTTATGTTGATGACACATCACCAACATCTACAAAGTACTTTAGAGTGTCTGATGTACCTGAAGTTTTACAGAAAGGTAAGAACCTATTAAGAATATCAGCGCATCCTACTAATTTGGTAGAAGGTTCTCAGATTCTTGTAGACGTTAGAGATTCAAGTGGAAATCCAATATACTTTGAAATTCCTGATTATTTAGAAGAAGATAAAAGTAGAGCAATATCTATTTGGATTTACCACGATAAGGGTGACGACAATACTGCAAATGGTGAAGCTACAATAACATTAGTTGGTACATCCAATGTAGGTAATAATGGGGAACCCGTTCCTCAGAGATTTAAAGGAAACCCCAATGTTAGATGGCAGACTACTGTAAACGTTGATAGAATCCGAAAAAATACATCATCTGTACTTTTTAAAGCTAAGCAGACACCAACAATACAGATTTCAGAAAGTATTGAATCATATAGAAACCAACCTCAAAGTGGTAATGAATTGTTATCAGTATCGCAAACCGGAACAGATGCTAGTTACATATATAAAGGTGAAACACCCATAGTCCAATTAACCGATGGGACTACCTTCAATAATGAAATGATTGATGCATCAATTGTTTTATCCAACTACATCGAACCTGCAACACCAGTTTCTAAATATGATAACCCACTTAGTGATACGTTTTTCAGTTCATCAATATCTAAACTTATAAACAACACAACTGCAGTATTATTAAATGAATATACAACATCATTTGATAATAGAGATGAGTTAACACACACATACGGAAAAATTGCATCTGCAAATTATAGTATTCAATATGTTAGAAGTGGTTCTAATGTTGTAACTGAAAATGAACGGTCTTTTGCTAATATAACATTATCGAACGTAGACCCAATTGCAGGGGTAGTTGATAAGGTAAAGGTTTTAATTAAGTCTGATGGATTACCAGGTGAGTTTGAATTATTAAATGAAGTTACAGTACCATATAGTGCGTCATTTAGTGTAAAAGTACCAGTTCCATCTGAAAACTTAAAAGACCCGAAATTATTAAAAATACAATATCTAAACTCAGTCGGTGAAATATCAAGAACTGAGACGATTACTGCCCCATTTGTATTTCAAGGTGGTAACTCATATATAGGGGGTGATAAAAACCTTATAAGTGGTTCGATGTTTATTTCCAATGCACTTGGTACTGGAATTGAAATGGGAGGGGTATCCTCTGGGTTCATACGTTCTGTGGGATTTGATGGACAAACATCTGCATCATTAGGTAAAGGGCCAGGTGGGTTTATAATCTATAGTGGTTCTGGTAATATGCTAATCGGAGATGACGTACTACATGGTGTTGGTATGCAAATGATTGGTGATAATGATGATAGACACTTTATATTTACAACAGATGATGGTGGATTGTTAGATGTTAAAACTGATAAATTCTTTATTGGTACAAATAATACTCAATTTATTAGTGGTTCTGACTCAAACATTGAAATCAGTTCATCTTTATTTCACTTAGACCCAAAAAACAATTCATTAGTAATTGGAGCAGGTACAGTAATAAACGCAGACTTATCTGCAAATCAAATATTTACACCAGCAACAATTGGTGGTTCACAATCAACTATACTGAACGCATCTGCATCGATTACATCAGATGGGTTCGCTAAATTCGTATCAGCGTCAATTGGTGGGTTTGAAATAAGTACATCCCAAATCAATTCGGCAAACGACAATCTAATATTAAAGGATAGCGGTCAAATTACAGGTTCAAATGTATTATTTAGTGGTGGAACAATAGCTGGATTTGAAGTAGCAAGTACTCAAATTAATTCTATAAACGATAATCTAATCCTCAAATCAAGTGGACAGATTACCGCATCAGATGGTTTCTTATTTGGTGATAAAGCATCATCACAATATGTTCAATATGATGATGGGAATTTAGTTGTTAGGGGTGATTTATCAGTAGACCAGATATTTACACCAGCCACAATCGCAGGTTCACCTGCTGATATAACAAATGCAAGTTCATCGATTACATCAGATGGATTTGCATCATTCAAATCAGCATCTATTGGTGGTTGGGATATAACTACTGCATCTATTGAAGGTGGAAACCTTTTAATGAGACCAGAGGGTATCTTACAAACAAGAGATTTTGCAAGTGGATTAAAAGGATGGAAAATATCATCTGAAGGAAACGGAACTGCTGAATTTGAAAATGTTAGAATTAGAGGTACGATGAGAACCACTACATTCGAAAAAGAATCAGTTAATGCAGTAGGTGGTCAATTGTGGATTGCTAACTCATCAACACTTACAGGTTCAATCTTAGCAACTGCAGCAACAATGTCTGTTAAGAACATAAAAGGATTTGTAAATGGTGAAATACTATTAGCTAAAAAAGTTGATAACACTGGATTTCAGACAGAATATATATTAGTTAACTCATCATCTCTTGAGGGTGACCAAAGTAATGAAGATGAAAATTATGGCAGGTTATATGTAACTAGAGGGTATGGTAGTGGTTCATCGGGTGATTATGTGGGGGATATTGGAAGTATATCACAATCATACGAAGATGGGCAAGTTGTAGTATCAACAGGTAAAATTGGAACGGGTTATATTAAATTAAACGCAAACCCATCTGACCAAGCTACTCCATTTATGGATATCGTTGAACGGACTGGTTCAGGTTTATATGATGTAGCACTCGCTGCAAGATTAGGTGATTTAAGTGGGTTAGCGGGAAGTGATTATGTATTTGGTAGTTCAGCACCAGGTTATGGATTGGCAACAAACAACGTATATCTTCAAGGTGGTATTAAAGCAAATACAGGTTCTATCGGTGGGATTAATATGGAAGCCGGTAAACTCTACAATGGTAATGGAACATGGGCTAACTTAAACACTGGATTCTACATTGATTCAGCATCCAACTTCTCATTGGGTGATAGACTTACTTGGAATGGAACATCATTAGTAGTTAGAGGTCAAATCCAATTAGCGGATGGGACTGGTGTTGAAGAAGCAATCAACGCAGTAACTGAATCATCAACCGCAAGAGCATTATCTATTGGTGTTGATTCTCAAGTGTATGCATTCGATAACTCAGCAGATACAACAGCAACACCCGATACAATTGTATTTACAATAAGTCAACAAAACTTAACTGGTACTATAACGACATCTGATATCACTATCACAAAAGATGGTGGTAGTACAATCACAACCCCAACATTAGGTGGGGTAGTTACGAATGGTTCTGGTCAATTGAGTGGTAGTTTATCATTCTCAGGTGAATCATTGACAAAATCCGATTTACCAATAACCATTGAAGTATCTAAAGATTCACTATTAGATACAACTACAATATTTAAAGTAGAGGGTGGCGCTGATGGTGCAGCGGGTGCTGATGGTGTTTCAACTACTGGTTTTAGTATAGAGTATTCTACATCTACAACAGAAGCAGACCCTGGTTCGGGTAAATTTAGATTTAACGCCGCTGACCCTGCCGCAGCTACTGAAGTTTATATAAGTGAAACAGATTTAGATGGGTTGGGAGTAGCACCATTATTAAACCAATTAACATCATCAACAAATACTCCTAACAAATCTATAATTACATTTAGACAAGAAGCAAATCAATCATATTACGAATCAGCTTATGTAACTGACCAAACAGATAATGGTTCTTGGAGAACGGTAGATATCACACATATTGATAAAAATGGTTGGGCCAATTTAAGTAATGGGGATAGTACGTTTATGGCTATTGCCGTTTTAGGTGATAGTGGTGCAGCTGGAGCAGATGGTGTAGATGGTGTTACTACATTCCTTACAAATGAAGCACATACATTCGCTGCAGCAACCGATGGTACTATTGTATCTTTTGTTGGTGGTTCTACTGATATGGAAGTATTTGAGGGAGTTACAAATGTAACATCAAATTATACAATATCAGCATCTAATGGTGCTGGGGTAAGTTCATCACTTGCACCACCAAAGACGGTGAATATCGGCGCACTTGCAAATGATAGCGGTTCGGTTATTATAACTGCAACCTCTGCTAGTGTTTCTTTATCAAAAACAATGAGTTTAGTTAAATCTAAACAAGGTATAACTGGTGCTGATGGAACATCTGCTAAATTATTGATTGGTAGTTTAGATTCACAAGTATTTGCATTTGATGATACTGCAGATACTTCGGCAGACCCAACATCAATTATCTTTAGTTTCCAACAACAAAACCTTAGTGGTACAATTAGTAGTAGTGATATTACTATATCAACCGCAGGTGGAAATGTTACTAATTTTGATTTTGATAATAACGATGTTAGTAGTGGTACTGGTATTGTAAGTGGTAGTATATCATTTAGTGGAGCATTAAATACAGGCGGTTTAAATTCTACCAAATCTAATTTACCTGTTACGATTACCGCTACAAAAGATGGATTGGAAGATTCTGTAAAAATATTCAAAGTAGAAGGTGGTACTAATGGTGAGAATGGTGCAGCTGGAGCAGATGGTGTATCAGCAATTACGGCATTCTTAACAAACGATTCACATACTTTACCTATAAGTTCATCAGATGAAGTTATATCGTTTACTGGAGCAAGTACTGATATTATAGTTTTTCAAGGAACATCGGATGTTACTAATGATTACACAATCAGTAGAACTGCACCAGCACATATGACAACAACATTGGTTGGTGATACTGTAACCTTAACAAATTCAACAACACCATTTACAGGTTCTATTGTAATAACCGCAACATCCGAAAGTGTTAGTTTGGCAAAAACAATGTCAATATCAGAAGCAAGACAGGGTGTAACTGGAGCACAAGGAGATGATAATCAAGATTTCACTTGGGCTAATGAAAACCTAACCGGAGTTGGCCCGATTGCATCTCCTGGTCTTTTAATGACTTCAAATGTATTTGGATTCCACGATGGTATTTCAGGCTCTAATGGTTCATTAGATGATTTTACATCATACTTAGATTCAGATGGTAACTTCTATTTAGGTAGTGGTTCTTCTGAAGCTCAATTTGTTTGGGATAACACAACAAAAGAATTATTAGTAAGTGGTTCTAACGCAAACATCACAGTAGATAGATTCTTCTTAGGTGGTGCATCTCAATTTGTTAGTGGTTCAAATGGTAATTTGGAAATTAGTTCATCTAACTTTCATTTACAACCAGGTGGTGATGCAATCTTAAATGGTACTATTTACGCAGAAGCGGGTAGAATAGCATCTTTCATCATATCATCATCTAATTTCGATGCACTTAGATTAGTAGAAGAATTTACTCCAATTGTAGGAACAACTGCTACATTCATCGCATCAGAATTTGGTGATGGTAGTACCCCAAGTATTCCAACAGAAGTAGACAATAGAGCCACTATAACAATTACAAACGTTACTTCTAGTAGAATTGCAGTTTCTGAAAGAACTAACGCAACTACCCTTCAACTAGGTACTTCAACATTTTCTGAAAAAGAAGATTATGAAATAGAGTATAGTGGGTCGTTTACCTTTAATAGTGGTAAGGTGACATTTGTTAGTGAATCTATACTTACTAAATTTGCAACTGGCTCTTACGGAGCAGTTTCGGGTGGATTTTACTCTTTAGGAAAGCCAGAGGGAGAGTTTACTACATACTCATCAGATGACTTTTTAAGTGGTGTAGAAGGACTATATGCATTTGCAATAGAAGCATTTCACCCAACCAAGTTTAATAGTGCTCCAAATGATTTAACATCATTAAACCCATTTTTCGGAAGTCTCGCAACATCCAATGCACTTTCTTTAGACGAACGAGTTGAATATTTTCCCGCTAATAACTCTGATTTGGAATTTTTTATAAAACCAGATTTAACAATGCTTTCTACATTAACTGGTTCTTCAACATTAATCACAGTATCATCATCAGATTCAAAAGACTCTATACAGGATTGGTTTGTTTCGGACGAAACTCCTAAATTTATATTACAAGATGAATGGAACGCTGGTTCATTTGTGCAAGGTTTTAGTTCTTTAACTAATTCAACAAACCCAACTGAAGATTTTATAAACGCATATTGGGAAGCGTCTGCAGGTGCATACGACCCACCCACACAATTTATTTGGATTTATAGTGCTTCAGTTGATGACCAAAGAAGTGGAGAACCACTAACCGGTAATATTTTCTATAATTTCTTTTTAACCGCATCATTTGGAGCAGTTGCAGACCAACCAGATAGCGAATTATTACCACCCCTCGCAACCGCAACAGTTTACTCAGGTCAATCAATAACACCATCCGAATATAACACAATTTCATCATCGTTTTTTCTATTTGACCCAGGCGCTGAAGGTACATTAGGATATGGCAGTCAGCTGGAAATGCAAAATGCAAGACTAGCAGGTGGTGGGGAAGAAGCTGCAAGTTTCGTAACACAATCATATGCACCACTTAGGGGGGTTACTTCAACTCCAGTAGATTGGCAAACCCACGTCAATAGTGGCGCTGGCCCTAGTGCTAACTTAAATTATGGTGTACCTGGTGAAACCGCAGTAAGTAATTACTATGCTGCATATTTAGAACCAGGTTGGACACTACACCCTACTGTAGAGGCAATAATAAATGGTATAGATACTAATACTGAAGCTTATCCTAACTCCTATCCAAACAGCTGGGCTGAAATAGGAATAAGTGGTAGTGCTCATCATAGTACATTTGTACCAGATGACAACGATACAACCCCAAGTCATGGAGTTCCACTAACCTTATATAATAACTTTGTTAGAGAAAAATACACTATATCAAAGGAAGTAAAATTATATGATGCAATTTGGCCATTGGATATTGCAGAAAGTGGTTCATTTCAACCAATCGGAACTTCTTTCTCGACTGAGATTATCAATGCACTAACATCTTCTGGCGCATCCACCGCAATAAATATTACTTCAAGATTAGATTCGACTAGAGTTCAAACAGATTTAACAAATGCAGAGTTAGCTGAATTACAAATATTATATGCAACAACCGCCGCAAATGATGAAGTTGCTGGTACTAGACGTTCATACTCCGTAACACACGAATCTACAAAACAATTTTCTGAAGGTAGAGTATCAACTGGTACTCAATCTGGCTCATTTGTAGAAAAAGTAACATTTACAATTAGTGGTAGTGGTGAGTTATCATCATCAAATTTCTTTTTAGATGATAAAGGGGATATCACAGGTTCTCAAGTAAATTTCTCAGGTGGAACAATTTCTGGTTCTGCATTAAATATTAGTGCAAATAGATTTGAATTTAAAAATCGAAATGGTAGAATATTTGGGAATCCTAATAATTTTATTATATCATCATCTCTTTTATCATTAGATAATAATAACTTAGAAGTTAAAGGTGATATAAGAGCAAGTACTGGTTTTATACAAGAAACGTTCTTAGGTGGTAAAATAGTAGAAACTGGTGTAAGACACCCATCCGTTGCAAATCTAACATATCAATTACCATTTATTGAAGCATGGACAACATCATCGACAGATAAAAGATTAGATATTACAGGTTCAGATTCATCAGATAAATTTGCAGGGTCACATGGTAATTGGAGGCTTGGTGGGTTTATAAAATCCCAAACTCAGTATTTAGTAACGGGTTCAACATTCGATGGTGTAGGTTATCCAGATGAGTTTAAGAGTTGGTATGGGATAAGTGACTTAACAACTGATTATAAATTTATTGATGACACTAATGTATTTAATGTATCAGACGCGTCTGCGTCATTATCACCTACTTTAGTGGGAACTCAATTAGTTTTCAATAGTGCGTCATTTACAAGAACTGGCTCCGCAGTACTAGAAACAATAACTTCTGAATTTATTAATATATCTGAATCTTTAAATAACAATTACAGAAACACTCATTTACAGTTTGCAGCAAGAGGAACTACACATCCATATACAGATGGATTTACTGGTTTCTTCCCACAATATCAAGTTGACATCATATCTGGTTCTACGACATACTTTTCAAAAAAGTATAAAGATGAGAATGCAACACATAGAACTTGGAAAGTATTTGATATTCCAATCACAGATATTTTAACAACAGGCGCAACTAATAACACCGACACATCAGTCGCCAAAGAGTTTAAAGTTAAATTAAGTATGAACTATAGTGGTTCATCTTCAACTGGTACATTAGGAACTGATGTTAATGGTATTGGATGGGCACTTACTGAAATGAGAATGGTTGAACCCGTTAGAGCGATATCAATCGATACTCAAACATTACACTTTAAAGATACATACTTAACATGGGATGGTAAATTATCAACAGCACATAAAGGTAACTTTGTACCGATATCAACATCATCCAATAGTGCACTTTCAGAATCAATCTATACACTAGGAACTGCTGATAAGAGATGGAAGACTGCATATTTAAAAGACGCAGTATCAACACTTTCTGATAGACGATTAAAATCAAATATTGAAATATCAGATTTAGGATTGAGTTTTATAGATTCACTTAAACCTGTAAAATACAATATGAATGATGATACAACACATTATGGGTTAATCGCTCAAGAAGTATCACAATCACTCTCTGAGTTTAGTGTTCATAGTTTTGGTGGATATGATGATGATGGGAGCTATCTATCGTTGAGGTATAGTGAATTTATATCACCAATGATTAAAGCAATTCAAGACCAACAACAAATAATAAAAACTCTACAGAATCGCATAGAAATTTTAGAGAGTGGTTCTAATAATTAAACTATATTTATTGCTATGGGAAAACTTATAAAAGAATGGGTTAAGGGAATCTTAACTGAGGGTATAGAGAAAAAGGTAGTAGTTTACGCTGGTAGATTTCAACCATTTCACAAAGGTCACAATGCAACTTACGAGCATTTGGTAAAACAATTTGGCAGAGATAATGTTTATATTGGTACATCCAATAAAACTGATAACATCAAATCACCATTTAAGTTTAACGAAAAGAAAATGATTATGACAAAAATGTTTGGCATCTCATCAAACAAAATTGTTCAAATCAAAAACCCATACGCTCCAACCGAAATCATTGGTAAGTTCAACAAAGAAACTACAGCATTCATAACTGTAGTTGGTGAAAAAGATAGATACAGATTAAAAGGTAAATATTTTGAACCATACCATCCTGATAGAATTGAAAAAGGATACGAAGATAAGGGATATGTGTATGTAGCACCTGCTCAATCAAATCCAATTAGTGGAACTGATGTTAGAAATTGGTTATCCAAAGGTTCAGAAGAACAAAGAAAGAGTGGATTCAAAAAAGCATACGGAAAGTTTGACCCAAAAATATTTAAATTGGTTAGTGATAAGTTGTTTAAGATTGAATCTAAGATGGAAAGATTCATTAACTCATTTGATATAGAACCACTTTTAGAAGCATCTCAAAATTCATCAATTGGAAAATCATTAGTAGATGATGGGCCTGGATTTACATATGGTAACTCAAAAACATACAAAAAAGTTGGTGAAGATGTTGCTCAAATGTTGGGTTGGCAAGTAGTTGATTATATCTTAGGTAGTGATGAAGATTCAATTTATGCAGATGATGAAAGAATATTGGGTGATAAATACCCAGTATCATACTTCCCATCAGGTAAACCAGGATTGGATGGACAAATCAGATATACAGATTTAAAAGGTAATCCTGCATATAAGACATGGGCAAAACATATTACAAAAGTAGCAACAATGGTTGGATATACTTTAGTAGATTTCTTAGATGCTGAAAAAGCAGCTGATAGTTCTAAAAACGAACCAAAGAAAGTATCAGACCCTAATAATACATCAGATGTAGAAACGGAAAAGTTTAAAGAACTAAAAGAATCTTTAATAACTGAAGGTGGGGCATATGGACATATGAATCATCCATTTGATATTGAAATGAATTTAACATTTGGTGATTTAAAACAAATCATTAGAGGTGCATTAAACGGTAAGTTAGAATTAGCTAGAGAAAAAACAGATGGACAAGCATTAGCAGTTAGTTGGAGAGATGATAAAGGTTTAATCGCAGCACGAAACAAAGGACACTTAAAGAACAAAGGTGAAAACGCATTAGATATAAGTGCAATGGCATCTAAATTTGGTGGACGTGGTGGATTAACCGATGCATACAATTACGCAATGAGGGATTTAAATGATGCAATAAAATCGCTATCATCAGCTCAACGAGATAAGATATTTAAACAAGGTTCATCATTTATGAACTTAGAGGTTATATGGCCTACATCAGTAAACGTAGTTCCTTACGGACAAGCTCTATTAGTATTCCACAACACAGGTGAGTTTAATGATGACGGTATTCAAATTGGAGCAAATACCGATGCAGCTAAGATATTAGCCGGGATGATTAAACAAATAAATAAAAACGTTACTGATAAGTACACAATACAAGGCCCACCAGTAACACAACTACCTAAAAATCAAGAACTATCCAAAATGCAATCTAGGTTTAATTCACAACTTAAAAAAGTTCAATCTGAATTTAAATTAAAAGATTCTGATGGTGTAGCAGATTATCATCAAGCATGGTGGGAACAATGGGTTGATTCAAACTCACCATCTACATTAGATAACAAAACCAAAATGGGATTGGTAAAACGTTGGGCGTTTGATGATAAATCATTTAGATTAGATAAGAAAAACATTACTGATTCCGATACATTAGAGTGGTCTAAGAAAATCGATAAAAAAGACCATACTAAGTTAGCAAAAGAAAACACTAGAAAATTCGAAGATATCTTTTTAGGTGTTGGAGCAGAAGTTCTATCATTTATGAGTTCAGTACTTACAGTTAATCCTGATAAGGCAGTTAGAGATATGAAGAAGAGATTAGACCAAACGATTAAAGATGTTAGTAAATCGGGTAGTCCTGAAAAGATTACTAAACTTAAAATGGAGTTAGAAAGATTAGCAGCAATAGGTGGTAAGGATAAGATTGTACCAAATGAAGGTTTAGTATTTGTTTACAAAGGAGATACTTACAAACTTACAGGTGCTTTTGCAAGTTTAAACCAGATATTAGGTTTAATGTACTTTTAATTAAATAATACAATATTTATATAAAACAAAAATAAGTTATGAGTAAGAAATTAAAAAACATAAAAGCAGTTAGTGAAATGTTGGAGGGTAAACACAAAACCCAAACCAAAAAAACTATCGCATTTGATGGTAAAGAAGTTGTAAGAAGAGAAGTTGGGGAACTTTGGACAGATACCAAAGGTCAAGAGTGGGAGCAGAGAAAAGGTTACAAAGTAAAGGTAGGGAAACTCGCCAAACTTAGAGAAGAGTTGAAAGGGTTTCCAAATTGTAGAAAAGATGTTTGTACTTGTACAGATGCAGGTCAAGCTGATTTAAAGATGAAGGCATATCATGGTATGTGTTTAGATTGTGTTACTGATATGGAGCATGATTTAAAATTAAAAGGAGAGTACGATGAATATGAACGTAAAAAACTTTTAAATAATGCTGAGTCTTGGTTGAAAGAAGCAGAAATAGAAAAAGAAGTTTTAAAATCAACAATTAAAGCATCATTTATAAATGAGGATGGTTCTATTGAAGAGTGGGATGGTTTATCAGAAGAAGAAGTGATGAAACAAATTGAAGAGGGTTTCGAAAAGTTTAAAGAAAACTTTATAGGAAAACTCAAAGGAGAACTTAATGAAAAGATTATTCAAAAAGATTGAAAATGGATTAACTGAAATGTTTAAAGATGATAATTCAATAAATGAAAAGGCCGTAATCGGTTTTTTAGCTTTCTTAATGATGGTATTAACATTACTTATTGATTTATATACAGGAATCAAAGGTGATGAAATGCCAATACATGAATTTGTATTTGATGGATTCTTATACATCACATTAGGAGCATTAGGAATTGCATCTGTAGATAAGATTTGGGGAAACAAAGGAAAAAAAGAAGAATAATGGATATTAAAGGTTATTTAAGAGAAAGATTTAATGAGTATTACACTCAAAAAGTAGATGAAGTTCTATGTGTTGAATACGCATTATCAGACTTGTATGAAACCTTATGTTCAGAAAACCTAATGACCGAAGACCTTCGCAAATGGTTTGGAAAAGGAAAGACTGGTACTACATCAGGTGGTGGATGGGATAGATACGGAAGTGATGGTCAGAAGTTAGGTAAGTGTGGTGATGGTAAGAAGGGTGGAGCATACGCAGCTTGTTTATCAAAAGAGAAAGCTGCTAAACTTGGGCCAGCTGGACGTAAAACTTTTGTAGGTCGAAAACGAAGAGCACAAAAGAAAGCTGGTGATTCCAAAAAAGGTGGTAACCGTACTAAGGGTAAAGCCCCTACAAATAGCAAAACAGGAGCATAAATGATAAAATTAAAAGAATTACTAGAAGGTAATAATGATTACTTTAAAACAGCAGGCGAAGCCGTTGATTTTGCTAAAACCGCAGCTGAGAAAAAAGGATTTACTATTGATGAAGATGATTGGAATAATCAAATCACACATGGTGGTAAGTACAATCGTTTAAGACCTGGTGTTGGTAAAACACATTCATTCCAAATTGGATTACTTAAAAACGGCAAACCTCAGAGAAAAGGATTATCTATATCATTGTATGGTATGGATAGTGGTAAATTTGAATTGACACATTACATAAACTAAGGAATACTATGAATAATAAATGGATATCAAACTACATCAATGAAATATCAGAAGATGAAACCGACCCACAAGAAATTAAAGTAGGTAACTATCAAACAAAATATTTCCATGTTTGCCCAGGTGCATCAAAACTATATGGTGATATAGAATCCAAAGGTGTTGATATGGATATGGCAGAAAGAAGTGTAAGATTACAAGACGCACTTTTCTTTGTAGAAGAACACATCCAACGAGATGGTTATAATCCAGAAAAAGATTATGTAATGGTTGCTAATAATATAGCAAAGAACATTATGAAGATGGCATCTATGATGGGGTTAGAAAAAGAACATTCATATATACAAGGTCACGTTGATGTGATTGAAAAAGTAGTAAACCAAAAAGGGTTAGAAGAAAGAGTAATGGAACTTACAGAAAAGAATGTTCCAACTGATTCATCCAAATGGTCTTACTATAAAGCTCAAGCAAAGAAGAAATTCGATGTATATCCATCAGCATACGCAAATGGATGGGCTGCTAAAAAATACAAAGCAGCAGGTGGTGGTTGGAAGACTGAAAATAAAGAATCAGTAAACGAAGCCAAATCAATGGACATGAAAAAACGACTAAAGGTTTACGATAAACTCAAAAAAGGTGATGAGATTACAATTAAGTATGGCTCATCGATGAGTAGTGGTAATGAAGCCAAATTCAAAGTGACTAAGGGTAAAACTTTAGTAGGTAAGCAGAAGGTAGAGAGAATCATTCTACAAAATGTAGCAAATCCAAAAGGTGTTAAGTATTATCTATATCAGAGAGATGGAAACGTATCTCTGGCAATTGGCAATATGGGTGCTACTATTGAAGATATGTATGAATCAGTAGTTACTGAAGCTCGTTCAAAAAAAGTAACTAAGCAAATGTGGGCAAAGATGGATGATGATAAAAAAATCGATGCACTTCTATCCGTAGTTAAAGACCCAGACGATGCTGAGAAATATTTTGATAAAAAGTGGAATGAATTACCATCTGGATTTGAAAGAGATATGGTCATTTACGAATCAGTAAAAGAAGCAACTCCAGAAGAAGAGGATGAATTCCACAGAAATTTAGATAAGTTAGTTCATAAAACATTCGGACACAGTTCTGATGAAGAAAAAATGAATGAAGCTAATGAACCAGATATAATTTCACAATTAAGAGATATCGTTTCAAAAAAACAAAATCAAAAATTAAAAGACCCAAAAAGTGGTAAAACGATGAGAGTTGATTTATACTCAGCATCAGTAGTTACTCAAGTGTATGATGCACTAAAACAACAATCAAATAAAGATAAATTTGTTGGTATGGGTTTAGTTGGTATGGTTAATACGGCATTCAAACTTATGAAGAAAGAAAATACTTCTGAAGTAATTGAAGAAGCTGAGTACCAAGGTAGAAAAGTAGAACTTAACAAGCCAATGCAAGGTGATGTTAAGAAATTTAAAGTTTATGTTAAGAACGATAAAGGTAATGTTGTTAAAGTAAACTTTGGTCAAAAGGGAATGGTAATCAAAAAAGATAATCCTGCAGCCCGTAAATCATTTAGAGCAAGAATGAATTGTGATAACCCTGGCCCAAAATGGAAAGCAAACTACTGGTCTTGTAAAAAATGGTAATTGGGTTTATTAAAAATAATTTAATATTTATTACTATAAACAAATTTAAAAACATTAAATTATGAACATAGCATTAATTATCATAGGAATCGTAGTAATCGCAGTGGGAATATACTCAGTACTACTATATATGGGTAAAATAAAAGATACAGATGGGGATTTTATTCCAGATGTAGTAGAGGACAAAATAGATGACATCAAAGAAGATGTCTCAGCCGTAAAATCAGAAGTTAAGCGTAGAGTCAAACGAGTTAAAGAAGAAATTAACGATGTTAAAAAATCTACATCTGAAGTTATCAACCAAATAGATGATGTGGCTAAAGCAGCAGGTGGTTCAAAACGAAAAGGTAAAAAACCTACAAAAGTAACAAAGAGTTCTCTTCGAACAATGAAAAAAGTTGAACTAATATTTCAAGCAAAAAAAGACTTTGGTATTAAATTAGATTCTAATCTTTCAAAGACTGCATTGATTAATAAGGTGTATGAGTTACATCATAAAAAGTAATGAATGAATTTCTAAGTAATATAAAGAACATTATCATATTGGTATTGATTGTAATAATAATACTAATGCAACAATGTTCTGGCCCATCTATGGGGTTTAGTTTGTTTCCTAAAAAAGACAAACAACCGATTATGACAGAAGGTTCGGTTATTACTAAAATAGAAACAAAATGGGATACTTTAAAAATAGATAGTTTAGTATATGTACCAAAATGGAGAACTCGTATAGTCACAGAGCACGATACGATACCCACCGACATCGATACATTATCAATTCTAAAAGATTATTACTCAAAGTATTTTTACACAGACACATTAGATTTAGATTCATTGGGTAATATAGTAATTAATGACACTATATCAAAAAACCAAATAATATTCAGAGAAATCAATCCAAACATTTATATTCCAACTACAACCATAGAACGTGATTCATTAATTTCTAAACATGAGTTCTATTATGGATTCGGATTAGCAGGTAACCAAAATCAATTCAGTTATATTGGGGGTGAATTACTTTGGAGAAGCAAACAGAAAAAAGTCATTGGAGCTGGGTTAGGTATTAACCAAAATCTACAACCCATTATTTCATTTAGAATGATGTGGAAAATTGGTAAATAAGTTTTATGTCACAATCTATAAAAGAACTCATTAGAGAAGAGTATATTAAATGTGCTAAAGACCCAGTTTACTTCTTTAAGAAATATTGTTATATACAACACCCAAAGAGAGGTAAAATTCTTTTTGATTTGTATCCGTTTCAAGAAGATGTTATGGGTGAGTTTAACAACCACCGATACAATGTAATTCTTAAATCACGTCAGTTAGGTATCTCAACATTATCCGCAGGTTATTCTTTATGGATGATGTTATTTCACGAAGATAAAAACATATTGGTAATTGCAACTAAACAAGAGGTAGCTAAAAACTTAGTTACTAAAGTTAGGTATATGCATGAGAACTTACCGAGTTGGTTAAGGGGTGATACCGAAGAAGATAACAAACTATCCTTACGATTACGAAATGGTTCAACAATTAAAGCAACATCAGCTAGTGGTGATGCAGGTCGTTCTGAAGCATTATCAATGTTGATTATAGACGAGGGTGCATTCATTAAAGGTATTGACGATATATGGGCATCATCCCAATCCACACTATCTACTGGTGGTAAGGCAATTGTATTATCAACTCCGAATGGTGTTGGTAACTTCTTTCATAAGACATGGTTAAAGGGTGAGCAAGGTGATGGGTGGAATCCAATTAAATTACATTGGACTGTACATCCAGAACGAACTGAAAAGTGGAGAAAAGAACAAACTCAACTATTAGGTGAAAAGATGGCAGCACAAGAATGTGATTGTGATTTCATTTCATCTGGTTATACAGTTGTTGATGGTGAATTACTACGATGGTATGAAGAAACTCACGTACAAGAACCAGTTGAAAAGCGTGGTTTTGATGGAAACTATTGGTTATGGCAGCAACCAAACTACAGTAGAGATTATATTGTAGTAGCAGATGTCGCTAGAGGTGATGGTGTTGATTACTCAGCGTTCCACGTTATAGATGTAGAATCTATGGAACAGGTCGCAGAGTATAAGGGTAAAATAGATACCAAAGATTACGGTAGAATGTTAGTTAACGTTGCAACTGAATGGAATGATGCATTATTAGTAATTGAAAACGCAAACATTGGGTGGGCAGTAATTCAAGAAGCAATTGATAGAAACTATACAAACTTATATTATTCATACAAAGAATTTGGGTATGTCGATGATGATGTTCATTTACAAAAGGGATATGATTTAAAAGATAAATCTCAGATGGTGCCAGGATTTTCAATGACAAGTAGAACTCGTCCATTGGTTATCTCAAAATTAGATACTTATATGAGGGAGAGAGTTCCAATCATCCGTTCTAAACGATTAATTGATGAACTTTTTACTTTCATATGGAATGGTAGTAGAGCAGAAGCACAGCGTGGTTATAATGATGATTTAACAATATCATTCTCAACTGCATTATGGGTTAGAGATACTGCATTAAAATTGAGACAACAAGGAATTGAATTAAGTAAAAGAGCACTATCGGCAACAGCAAAACAATCGGGTGTTTTTAAAACAGGACAAAGTACTGCTAAGAATTCTTGGAAACTAAATACAGGTAGAGGTGACGAAGACATCAGTTGGTTATTGTAACGAATTCAGATGAAACAAAATTAGGATATTAAAAATATTTTTTGTATATTTATAGATTGTAGACAATAAGTAAAACGTAAATTATGGCAGATACATCATTATTCAAACGACTTTCTAAGTTATTTTCAACACAAGTCGTTGTGCGACGTGTTGGTAAGGATAAGATAAAAGTAATCGATTCAGCAAGAATGCAGTCTGATGGTAATCGCAGAGGTTCTGCGTATTATGATAGATATGGTAGACTACATGGTTCTAATTCAAGAAAGAACTGGCAAACATACAACGAACGATTTAACTACCATTCAAACAAATTAGAACTATATACTGATTATGAAGCAATGGATAAAGATTCCATTATTTCATCTATATTGGATATATACTCAGATGAGACTACCCTAAAAAATGATATGGGTGATGTACTTCGTATCAAATCATCTGATGAGAAATTAAAGAAAACACTACACAACCTATTTTACGATGTATTGAATATTGAGTTCAATTTATGGTCATGGGTAAGGGGTATGAACAAATATGGCGATTACTATCTTTACTTAGATATTGATGATGAGTTAGGTGTTGTAAACGCACAACCATTATCTGCATATGAAACTAGAAGAGAAGAAGGTTATGATTTAGATAACCCTTATTCAGTAAGATTTGAAATAGAAGAACAAAACACAAACGCAATTTCACAAAGAAACAATACTAAGTTTTTAGAATCATTTCAAGTAGCACATTTCAGATTATTAACTGATACAAACTTTTTACCATATGGTCGGTCACTATTAGAAGGTGCACGTAAGGTTTGGAAACAGTTAACACTTATGGAAGATGCAATGCTTATTCATAGAATTATGAGAGCACCTGAAAAAAGAGTTTTTAAAATTGATATTGGAAACATTCCACCAGCAGAAGTTGATTCGTACATGGCAAATATCATTGACCAAATGAAGAAAGTCCCATATGTAGATGAAGCGACTGGTGAGTACAACTTAAAATTCAATATGCAGAATATGCTAGAGGATTATTACTTACCTGTAAGAGGTGGGCAAAGTGGTACTGAGATAGACACATTAAGTGGTATGGAGTTTACCGGTATTGATGATATTGAATATCTAAAGAATAAAATGTTGGCTGCATTTAAAGTTCCAAAAGCATTTATTGGATTTGAAGATGGTGTTGAGGGTAAGTCTACATTGGCACAAGAAGATATTAGATTTGCAAGGTCGGTAGAGAGAATCCAAAAGATTGTTCTTTCAGAACTAACTAAAATTGCAGTAGTACATTTATATTCACAAGGATATACAGATGAGGAATTAGTAAACTTTGAATTAGAGTTAACAACACCATCTATTATATATGAGCAAGAGAAGGCGAACCTTTGGTCTGAAAAAGTATCTTTAGTTTCTGATATGAAAGACCTTAAAATGATATCACAAGAATGGATGTATAAAAACATTTTCAATATGTCAGATGATGAGTGGAAAGAAGAGCAGTTTAAAGTTATTAATGATATTAAATTGGGATTCAGACATGAGCAAATCGAATCAGAAGGTAATGACCCAGTCAAAACTGGAGAATCATTCGGAACTCCACATGATTTAGCAACACTACAACAAAGTGGTGATGGAGTTGATGATAATAGCGGAGCAAATGCAGGATTTCCAACTGTTGAAGACACAGGTGGCGCACCTGAAGGTGGATTTGAAGGAGCAGGTAGACCTAAAGAAAGTGGTAACTATGGAACGGACGAAAATCCATTTGGTAGAGACCCATTAGGAAATAAATCTATTTCAGTAAAAGCGGATAGACCTGGTCATTCGTATAATGCGAACGAAGTTTTAAATAAAGAAGTCACCAATTCAATGTTATCTAAAATGAAATATAAGACAAAAACTAAGAAGATAATTACTGAATCACTCAAATCTGATGATAATAATAAAGAATCAGGACTATTAGATGAGAAAAACATATTGAATTTTGATAAATAGGATATTTATAACCAAATATATAGGTTACTTTGTCAAAAATAGAAGGAACTAATGAAGAATATTAAACATAGTAAGTACAAAAATACAGGCATTCTATTTGAATTGTTAGTACGTCAAATTGCGACAGATACTTTGAACAACAAAGATTCAAAAGCAACTGCTATTATCAAAGAACATTTTGGAAAACAAACTGATTTGGCAAAGGAATTAAAGTTATACCAATCTGCTATCAAAGAATCTTTCAATTCTGATTATAAAGCAGGTGAGTTCCTTAACATTATACTTAATGAAAGACGTAAACTTACAGAGTCTACACTAAATAAACAAAAGTACAACTTAATAAAAGATATTAAGAGTAATTTTGTATTAGAGGATTTCTTTAAGTATAGAATTTCAAACTACAAAGAGACCGCATCGGTGTATAAGTTATTTGAATACAAAAACTCAGATAACCCAAAACAATATGTAGAATGTAAATCAACATTGTTGGAACATTTAACTGGAAAATCACAAAATTCGGATAAAGTTGTAACTACAATCAATGAAGATTACGCCAAACAACCAAAAGAAGTTAGATTGTTGGCGTGGAAGATGTTAGTTGAGAATTTTAACAACAAATATACAAATTTATCAGACAAACAACGTAGTATTCTTAAAGAATACATAAATTCAGTTGACAACTCTGAAAAATTAAAGAAGTTTGTTATAAGAGAGACAACAGAATTACAAAAATCACTAAAATTAGTAAATATTACCGACAAGGTGACTAAAATAAAAATTAATGAAGTGATTTCATTGGCGTCTAAACTTAAATCATCAAAAGTAATAACTGAATCACAAGTTTTATCACTACTCAGATACTATGAATTATACGATGAGTTAAATAAGGCATTTAAATGAAAAGTTTCATAAAAGAAATCGAAGATAAGTTTGATGAGATTGAAGAAGCCAATGTAACTGGTAACTTAGATGGTGGTGAAGGGCCCGTTAAGACCCCATATGCGTTTTCAAAGAGTAAAGATGAAGATGAGTTAGATGATGACCACATTGAAGTGTTAGGTATGAAGAAGTCAAAGGAAACTAAAATGAATACAAAAAAATTAGAATCTTTAGAACGTAAGTTAGAAAATAAAATTAACGAAATTTCTTATAAGGAATATAAGAAAGATGAAAACCTAAAACAACATCAGAAAATCAATCATTCTATCAAAGAAATTAATAGTATGATGTTTAAATTAGAAAGAATTGTTAATCAAAATACTAAATTAAAGACAGAAGCAGGAGTTCACAATGGTCAGTATTGGGAATCAACGCAGAGACGATTCAGTAAGATTTCAGAACGTATGCTAAAAGTGGCTAGAAACCTAAAAGAGTTATCCGCATGATTTCTAAAAAGAAAATATTAAAAGAAGAACTTTCAAATAAAGATTTGGAAAATATTCGTCTACTTATTAGATATGAGGTAGCACAGATTATGTTTGATTTATATAGAAAACGAAAAGTTTGGGATAAGTAATGAGTAGACTATTAGTAGATATTATTCCGTTTAAAATGAGTAAGACTCAAATCAATGAATCATTGGAAGATAACAATGGTAGATTGATTGTTAATGGTGTTTTACAGAGAGCGGAAGCAGAAAACCAAAATGGTAGAGTTTATCCACGTTCAATCTTAGAAAGAGAAGTGGATAAGTACAAAGGTAGAGAAATCAAAGAAAATAGAGCATTTGGTGAATTAGACCATCCAGAATCATCAGTAGTTGAACTAAAAAACACTTCACATATCATCAGAGACGTATATTGGAAGGGTGACGATGTAATGGGTAAAGTAGAAGTACTTAAAACACCAGCAGGTAATATCCTCAAAGAGCTTTTAGAAGCAGGGTGTACGGTTGGTATCTCTTCAAGAGGTATGGGTTCTGTAAAAGAAGCAAGTAATGGTAAATCTGTTACTGTGGAAGATGACTTTGATTTGATATGCTGGGACTTTGTTTCAAATCCATCAACACATGGTGCATTTATGAGACCAATGAACGAATCAGTAGTAGGTAAAGGCAAAACACCATCATATAAAAAAATTAATACATTAGTAAGAGATATCATCTGTGAAATAGATGGTGTTTGTTCAATTTAAGGATATCACATGAAAAAACTAAAAGATTTACTGAATGAAACTATCAACCCACAGTTAGGTAAAGTTTATTCTGACCCATACGCTAAATCATTCGTTAAAGAAAACGAAGATGAAGAATCCTCAGAGATGACTACAGAACAAAAACATGCATTCTTAGAAGCAGTTAAAGCATACAAATCATTTGGTGAAACTGTATATAGAAACGAAGGGTTATCTGAAGTATACGAATCAATCAGAGGGTTGGTAGAAGTTGCTGGTAAAAATATGGTTAAAGAAACTGAAGGTTCATTTGATGGTATTACTGTTAGTAGACACGTAAAGAGAATGAATGAATCATTCAAAATATTTGAAAAAACTTTAAGAGAAGTTGCAACACTACAACAACGATTAGAATCATCTTATGATGAAATCGGTGAAACATTAGGAAAGTATTACGAAATCAATGAAACTGATGATAGTGAAATTGAAGAAGGTAACGAATTTGGTGCAGCAAGAGCAAAAGCAATCGCAAATGGTGATAGTGAATTTGAAGTGGATGGGAAAACTTACAAAGTTACTAATGTTGATAAAGAAGATAAAGAGAATGCTGAAAAGTTCGCAAGTGAATCATTAAAAGAATTTAACTATCCACAATCAAAGATGAGTAATGTGTTCAATCTTCACTTTGCTCAATTGACTGACAAACTTCCTGGTATGTTTTATATTGTTGGTAGGGATGTGTATCACAATGATAAGAAAATCGTTTCGTTGACTGGTATGGATTCAGTTAAATCAGCTGTAGCAAAAGTTAAAAAGAAACTTGGTATTAAAGAATCAATGAAACTTACTGATATGTTAAAAGAAGGTAAGGATGTTGGACACTACGAAAGAGTTGGAAACCAAACAATCGTAGATAGTAACTTTGTAAACTATAGTAAAGGTGTATTACCAAATTCAGAACTCGTACATTTAGGTATGGGTGACTTTGCAATTAAATCAAAATCAGGAACTATTAAATTTCAACGTTCAGGTAAGATGGATGGTATCGGACAAGATTTTGTTGGTAGACCACATCGTATGACTGATGATAAGAATGGTAAATTGGTAGACTTATTTCTTAAATTAATGCTTAAAAAGAAAAAAGCAATAATAAGCATGAGTGAATCAACAGTAAACGAAGGTATGGCTGGATGGATTGCAATTGACCATAAAGGTAATAAATTAGAAATCAAAAAATCTGAAGCTAAAGACCTTTACAACGCAAAACTATTAGCAATCAAAAAACTAAAAGTACCTAAATCAAAAGTTGGTATGTTGGCAATCAAACCAGCAGTTGATGAATCAGTAGTTAACGAAGCAAAGTACGATATCGGAATGGCTCGTAAAGGAAACGGATTAACTATTTATAACAAAGCCGAAGAAGAAAATGGTGATTACAAAAACGTAGCCCACATTGATAACAAAGGTAAAGTAAAATACTTAGATAAAAAAGTACCATCCAACATCAAAAAAGAAATCGAAGCCGAAGCTAAGAAAATGATAGAAATCACAAACGAAGGAAACACAATGATAAAATTAAAAGACTTAATGAACGAATCATTTGGATTTGGTGAACTACCATCATCAAAGTTAATGAAGATGAAAGTATCAGCTAAAGATATGTTAGCATCAGTTGGTAGTAATAATATAAATGAATCTGAAGAAGATGAATCTGCAAACGAAGATGTTTATGTTAAAAATAAAAAGACCGGAAATACTTACGCAGTAAAAAACGCTGACCCATCTAAGCATGAACCACCATCTGAAAAAGAGATATCAAAAGCAAAAGCAGATGCAAAAGACGAACCACAACGGGGTTCGGTATCGAAACCAAAATCATTTGATGATGGCGACCCAACCTATTCTGGTCAGACAACAAAAGCGAGAGATAACGCAGAGAGAGGAACATCAGATGCAGAAGATGAGCCTGTGAGAGATGACAATACAGATATGCAGATTGCAGACATGAAAGATGAACTCAAACGAATGAACCCAAAAGACGTATCAGACTATGCAGAATCTGATATATTCCCTTATTTAAAAGGAAAGGATTTAAAGACAGCAGAGACTTTAGTTTCAGATATAGCAAAGTTGCACCATATTCGCGACATTGAGGAAATAACACCTTTGAAAAAGAAACTGTCCAAATTATTTGATGATAGAATGACTTTAGAATCAGTTAATGAAACTAAAAAAAGATTTAAGAAATTGGCTAATATTATAAAAGGATAACCACAATGGATTACTCAGATATATTACAAGACATTTCAGTTGACTTATCTTCTATGGTAAAGAAACATCTAAAGAATATTAAAAAATTAGATTCCAAACAACAAAAACAATTTGGAAACCTATTTGGAGATATGAAGCAAGGCATAGATGATTTATCAGAAGGAACATACGAATCAGTAGTTACTGAAGCTGTTAAAGAGGTAGTTATTAGTAATAGGATATTAAATTTTTTAGAAGAACGTGGTGTAATAAAGGCATCAGATTCACAAAAAATTCATAAAGACTTAACAGCATTCTTAAAGAAAAACTTAAATGAATCAGTAAACGAAGCAAAGATTGCATTTGTGAATGATAAGTTAGTAGGTGATAGAATCCAAAAATCAGGACTCTTACCACTATTAGGTGATAACAACGTATCTTTAAATCCTAACAAAGTGAAATTTACAAGAGAGTTAAGAGATACATTAGTAAAACTTTATAAAAAATACAGTTCATTAACTGTTAAATAAAATGATAAAACTTAAAGATATACTTAACGAATCTGTAGAGTCAGATAAATTATCGAAGGATATTAATAAATCAATTTTAAAGATTGATGATAGTATGTCCTATGTTGATTTTGCTCACGCAGTAGCTAAAGTTTTAAAAGATGAGTATGGTAAGCACAACTATATACCATTCATTAACGAATTAAAAAAGAAACTTTAATAAAGTCTTATCTATCAAATTTATTTTAATATTTATATACACCTATCATTAGTTTGGTAGGTGTATTTTTTTTAATAAAACAATTATATGCAAGAGCAAAACAAAAAACCTTACAAACGAATAAATAGAGACGATATGGAAATACCTGGTAATCCATTAGCAGTAAAAGTTGTGAATGGTAACATAGAGTTAGCACTCAAAGCTTTCAAAAGAAAAATCAAAGATAGTGGTAAGATGGAAGAAGTCAGAGACCGAAAAGAATTCCGCAAACCATCTGTGATTAACAGAGAGAAAATGAAAAACGCTAAATACTCTGAATGGATGCGTAGACAGACTGAAATTTAGTAAACACTATTATATCGTTTTCAATTTTAGTATACTATTTATTAGAAATCAAAATACTATCTTTCCAATAGGTAGTCACGATTATTTTTATAAAATTCTATTAAGATTTTAATAATCTTATTTCCAAAACAAATTTAAGGAGAAAAATTATGGCAAGAAAAGACTTGTTATCAGAAGCAATTGCTGATGCTAAAGCCGTTAAAGAAACTGCAATGGCAAACGCTAAATTGGCTTTAGAAGAGGCATTCACTCCAAAGTTGCAATCTATGATTTCTGCAAAGTTAGCTGAAGAAGCTGATGATGAAGAGGTAGACGAAACTTACGAAGGTGAAGAGACTGAAGAAAGCTATCACGAAGAAGAAGAAGTATCTGAAGAAGAAGACATGGACGAAGAAGACGAAATGGAAATGGATTCTGAAGAAGAAGAAATGGAAATGGACTTAGATTCTGATGATTCTGAAGAAGAAGATATGGAAGTATCTGAAGAAGAAGACATGGACGCGGATGAGGATGATTTAGATTTAGAATCTATAATCGCTGAATTGGAAGCTGAAATGGACGAAGAAGAAGATATGGATTCTGAAGAAGAAGATATGGAAGTATCTGAAGAAGAAGATATGGAAGTATCTGAAGAAGAAGAAGAAATCGATTTGGATGAAGTTATCAGAACATTGAAAGAAATGGAACATGACGAAGAAGAAGCGATGACTGAAGCTGAAGAAGACATGGACGAAGAAGAAGATTCAACTGAAGAATTAGAAGAAGCTTACAGAACAATTGAATCTCTAAGAGGTACAATTAATGAAGTAAATCTTTTAAACGCTAAGTTACTTTACACTAACAAATTATTCAGAACATTTGACCTTAATGAAGGACAAAAAGTAAAAGTTCTTGAAAACTTTGATAGAACATCTTCAGTACGTGAAGTTAAGTTAGTATTTTCAACATTAGCTGAAAATCTTAACGTAGCTAAGAAAACAAAAGTTGTTGTTAAAGAAGGTTATGCTTCTAAAGCAACAAAAAGTTCTGCACCAAAGAAAATAATTTCTGAAGGTAACGAAATGGCAGCAAGATGGAAAAAACTTGCTGGTTTAAAATAAATTAATAAACTTAATAGGAGAAAAAAAATGGATTTAAAAAACATCCTTAATGAAGGTTCTTCTCATACCGCTAGATTGTCTGAAGCTACAAGAGCTTTGGCAGGGAAATGGGAAAAAACTGGTCTTTTAGAAGGAATTGACAACGAAGTTGAAAAAGCTGGTGTTGCAACACTTTTAGAAAACCAAGCACGACAATTAGTAAAAGAAGCTTCTGCTACTGGTACTTCTGCAAATTCAGAAGAGTGGGCTGGTGTAGCTCTACCATTAGTAAGACGTATCTTTTCTGAAATCGTAGCAAAAGATTTCGTATCTGTACAACCAATGAACTTACCATCGGGTCTAGTATTTTATCTAGATTTCAAATATGGAACAGGTCAAACTGGATTTGCAACAGGTAGTGGTAAAGATTCACAAACTGATTCTGTATTCGGTGTAACTGATACTACTTCAGACCCATCAGGTGGTTTGTACGGTGCAGGTAGATTTGGATACTCAATCAACGATGCAACATCTGCAACTCAAACATTGGGTACTGCTGGAGCAAACAAATTCGTAACTTCATCTGTATCACTTGCAGACGTAAATTATGATACTCAGTTTACTTCATCTAATGGTGCTGATATCGTTAGTGGACTTATTTACAAAATCGCTGTACCAACAGCATCTATCTCTGGATATGATGATAAAGGAATCAGAGGATTTAGAGTAGAAGGTGCTGAAATTACAGACCAATATCCACAGTTTACTGTAGCAAATGGCGGAGATATCGTATTTGTTGCAAAAGGTGCTTTAGATGCTAGTACACTTGTAGTTAAGTATCACAAACAACCAACTGATACATCAAGAGGTGATTTCGAAGCAACTGGAACTTCATTAACTGCTAATCCTGAAGTTGATATCGATATTCCAGAATTGAATGTTGAAATGAAGAGTTTACCAATTGTTGCTAAGACACGTAAGTTGAAAGCACAATGGACTCCGGAATTCGCACAAGATTTGAACGCTTATCATTCAATCGATGCTGAAGCTGAATTAACTTCTATGTTGTCAGAATATATCTCACAAGAGATTGATTTTGAAATCTTAGATATGTTGATTCAAGATGCTAAGAGTACTGGTTACTGGTCTACACAAGTAGGTAGAGAATGGAATGGAAACGCATTTGCTGACTATTCTACAACTGGAGCAGCTGCTTCTGCATTTACACAAGGTGCATGGTTTCAAACACTTGGTACTGTAGTTGCTGGTGTATCTAACAAGATTCACCAAAAAACATTAAGAGGTGGAGCTAACTTTATGGTAGTATCTCCTGATGTTGCAACAATTATTGAATCTATCCCAGGATATGCTTCAACAGCAGATAACGGTGATGCTCAATTTGCATTCGGTGTAACTAAAATTGGTTCATTGAACAGTAGATTCCAAGTATATAAGAATCCTTATATGAAAGAGAACGTAATCCTAATGGGATATAGAGGAACACAATTCCTTGAAACTGGTGCTGTTTACAGTCCATACATTCCATTGATTATGACTCCATTGGTATATGACCCTAAAAACTTCACTCCTCGTAAGGGCGTTATGACACGTTACGCGAAGAAAATGTTGAGAGGGGAATTCTACGGTAAGGTTTATGTAGATGGATTACACAAAATTCAGTAATCATTAGATTATAGAATTTATACTTAATTTAAAGAGGGGAACAGAAATGTTCCCCTTTTTTTATGCCTTAAATGTTGTAATAAAAAATGACTTGATATTTATACTAAAGGTTATTTAATATAGGATTACATATGCCAGAGAACGTAGAAAGAAAACCACCTAAAGGAAACATTAAATTTACAATTTCACTATCAGATGAACAAAAAACATCAAAAGCAGAAATACTCAATCATCCGTTTAATTTTATCATAGGCCAGGCGGGTAGTGGTAAAACTTTATTAGCGTGTCAAGTTGGATTGGATATGTTTTTTAAAAGACAAGTTAATAAAATAGTTATAACAAGACCAACTGTATCAAATGAGGACAATGGGTTTCTACCTGGCTCATTAGATGAAAAGATGGAGCCTTGGTTAGTACCAATTAAATCTAATATGAGGAAGGTTTATAACAAACCTGCTATTTTAGATAAAATGATGGTAGATGAGCAAATAGAATTAGTATCATTAACACACTTTAGAGGAAGAACATTTGATAACTCCATAGTTATAGTAGATGAGTTTCAAAATCTAACTAAACAACAACTTCTTATGGTGTTGGGTCGTGTCGGTAAAGGCTCTACTATGATATTATGTGGTGACCCACAACAAATTGATTTAAAATTTAGGAATGATTCAGCAATACATGAAGTTCCTAAATTAAAAGGTTCAAAATGGGTTTACGATGTTGTATTAAAAGATAATCATAGACATGAATCTTTAAATGATATTTTAAGATTATTAACAGAATATTAAATTGTATATATTTATTATAAACACTAATCAAAGGTAACTATGTCAGCAGGAAAATATTCATTTACAATAGAACAAGGGTCAACATTAGAATTTGAAATACAATACAAAGATTCTAATGACACTCCTATTGATTTAACGTCATATAATGGAAGAATGCAAGTAAGACCAACGATTGAGTCATCTGATGTGTATTTAACGTTATCAAGTACCTTACAATCAGATAATACAGGCTTAAACTTTAGTGGTTCAAACGGAAGTACACCGCTATCATCTGGTTCAATCGGAATATATGTTTCAGCAGTAACTTCATCCGCATTAGATTTTACAACTGCTCATTATGATTTGGAAATCTACTCTGGTAGTGGTAATTCTGAATATGTGGTTAGATTGCTAGAAGGTAAGGTAAACTTATCTAAAGAGGTAACACGATAAAATGGCATCTAAGAAAGTAAATATAACAAATGCCGATAATAAAGTAACTGTAACCAACTCCAATAATAAAATTGAGGTTATAGATACTAATGTAGCATCTAATGTTGAAGTTACTCAACCAGTAACATCTATAGTTGAAGTAAAAACTCTGGGCCCAAAGGGTGACAGAGGAGTTCAAGGTGAAACTGGTGCTCAAGGAATACAAGGGCCAGCAGGTGCTGATGGTGGTGGGGTATTTACACTAATTGAAGGTGGGGTAATATATGCAACTACATCATCCCTACAACTATCAGGTTCATTAAACATTAGTGGTTCAATAACTGGAAATGGTGGTGGTTTAACAAATTTAGCAGCAGATTCCGCTACAAATGCAACTAATGTTTATATTGATTGGGACGCATCTAATAGTTTATTAAGTATTCCAATGTTTGGTGGAGCGGGTGATGGTAATTATCAATTAAAATCTTCAGCATCTCCACTTTCATATTATTATCGTGGGTATAATCCAATCACACTCCAGGCCGATGCTAATGATTATTTGCTGATTGGTGGTGGTTCAAACACAGCAGGTGGTATATATTTAAATTCAACTGTAACTCGGAATAATTTTATATATTCAGATTTTGGTACATTTTACATAAAAGCAGATGACCAATTCGGTACAGAAAATTCTTTATTTCCACCAAAACTTCATTTATCAACTTATAGTGGTTCTGGTGGTGTAATTGTTTTAGATACACCAAAAGTCGAAATTAGTAGTTCGGTACAAATATCAGGCTCACTAAATGTAAGTGGTTCTATATCATTTGATTCATTTGATTCACTAGATGGTGGTAGTTTTTAATTAATAATTGAGGGATAATAGTGGCATCTAATGAAATAAAATTAAAAAGAAGTAGTGTTCAATCTAAAGTACCAAGTATTAGTGACTTAACATTGGGTGAATTGTCTGTAAACACATTTGATGGTAAGTTGTTTTTTAAAAAAAATAATGGTTCTGATTCTATTGAATCAATTGTAACTACCAACGCACAAATCACAGGTTCGGTTGAATTAACTGGCGCATTAACATCATCTCTTTCATTAATTGAAAACGATACACCATCAACCGATATGTTTTTGGTAAAAATTAATGGAAGTGATAAGGTAAAGGTAAATTCAGAGGGAACGTTCATAATAAAAGAATCTACTACACTACCAACTGGAGAAGATGGTGCAATATCAATAAGTGGAAGTAATTTTTTCGTTTATTTATAAAAGTTAATATTTATTAGTATAATATAGAACAAAAGAATTTAAAGAGGTAAAAAAATGGCAGGATGGAAAAAAGTAATAGTATCAGGCTCATCAGCAGAGTTATCTGCGTTAGCACTAAGTAGTGTTTCTAACGCAGGTACAGATACAGATAAGTTTTTGGTATTAGATACTAGTGGAAACGTAGATTTTAGAACCGGTGCAGAAGTTCTTTCCGATATCGGTGCCGGAGCAGGTTCTGGTGATATTTCAAGTGTTGTTGCTGGTGATGGTTTAACTGGTGGTGCAACTACTGGCGATGCAACTCTAAATGTTGTTGGTGGTACTGGTATAACTGCCAACGCTAACGACATTCAGATTACTGATGGTGGTGTTGGTACAACCCAACTAGCAGATGATGCAGTAACCGAAGACAAACTATCAAATACTTTGTTGGCTGAAATAGACGCCAATACAGCAAAAGTAACAAACGTAAGTACTAACCTATCCAAAACAACAGCTGCAGCTCAAATAACAATTAATTCATCTGATGGTGATAATGTAATTATTGGAGAAGCAACCGATACAATCGCCGGTTTAATGAGTACTACTCATCATGATAAATTAGATGGAATTGAGGCATCCGCAGATGTAACAAATACCGCAAATGTAACTTCTGCTGGAGCACTAATGGATACTGAATTAGCCACAATTGCGCTGGTAAAGGCATTAACCCCAACAATGATATCAGGCTCATCAACTGCATTAAGTTCATCTATAGCATCCGATGTTGCAACCAATACGGCAAAGGTAACAAATGTTTCTACAAACTTAACCAAAACCACATCAGAAACAGATGTTACGATAAACTCATCTGATGGTGATAATGTTGCAATAGGAGCAGCATCAACATCTGTTGCAGGTGTAATGACAAAAGCAATGTTTGATAAATTAGATGCAATTGAAGCATCTGCTGATGTAACAGATACTGCAAATGTTAAAACAGCATTAAACGCTTCATTAGGAGGAGCAGCAACTATCGGTGATGCTAGTGATACGATTACTATACCAGGTAACTTAACAATTACAGGCACAACAACTGAATTACAAGTAACTAACTTAAATGTAGAAGACCAATTTATTCTATTAAACTCAGGTTCAACCTCTGGTGATAGCGGAATTATATTCGGTGGTACTGGAAACGGAACTGCTCAAGCAGGTCACTCTATTTTCTGTGATGATTCTGATGGTAATGGTGCAACATTTGGATATAAATCACAATTAGCACATAATGTAACTACAGGTGGTACACCAACTTCTAAATTAGGTAATATTGAATCATCCACATCTGCACCATCGACTGCACCAACATTTCAAGGTGTGGGTACTATTCATATTAAAACAGATTCTGAAGAAATTTACATCTATGCATAATCAAAATGTTAAAAAAATTAAAAACCGTTATGGCATCATTACAACAACTTAAAGAAAATAAAAAAAGTGACAATGAGGTATTTTCAAAAGAAGAACTAGAGTTCTTATTACAGTTAATATCAGAATCAACTTTTAAAGGCAATGATGTTCAATTAGTATTTGAAACTGCAGTTAAAATTCAAAAAAATATAACTAACGCATAGTGTGTTATAATTAAAAGTCCTCTTATGGGGATTTTTTACTTTAATAATAAAATTCTTATATTTATATTAAATAGCTATTATAGGCCAACAAACGGAAGTGGGTGACGATGTGTCATTACCAACCATAATAGGAGAGATATATGCCAAATTGGAAAAAAGTCATCACATCTGGTAGTGATGCAATTTTAAATTCGCTAAGTGTAGGGGATTTAGGAGTTACTGGTTCATTGAATGTTACAGGTAGTATATCAGGAAATACTCAAGATGTTAGCGATTATTTTATAGACTATACAGGATTAGGAGCAACCAAGTTTCAGGTTGGTAATGTTAATAACGGTACATTTATTTTTGCAAACCGTTTCACAGGAGATATCTTATCATATAACGGCTTAAGCGGTACATTATCAATTAATGCATCAACAAGATTATTGACTGGAGATTTGTATGTAGGTGCAGGCACCGCAGCAATCCCCACTATTCGTTTTAACGGCCGTACGGAACATAGAATATATACACCATATAACTCTTCCGCTGCATCGTTGATATTATCATCTACTAGTGGAAATATAGAATTAGATACACCACTAACATATTTAAGTGGAAGCTTGGATGTATCAGGCTCATTAACCGCTAATACATTTTCAGGCGATGGTTCTGGAATCACAGGCGTGATAAGTAGTTCATATGCTACTACTGCCAGTTATGCTCTAGGTGGAGAAGGTAATTATTCAGGTTCATTTGTAGGAAACTTTAGTGGTTCAATTGATGCAACTGATTTTAATATGAGCTTAGCCGAAGGTTCTGGAAGTATGATTGTTTCGAGTTCATTGTTAGAAATTGACTTTGACACTTTGGAAGTAGATGGTAATTTTATTGTATCTGGAAGCGCATTGATTACTGGCTCAATGGGTATAACAGGAGGAATAACAGCTACAATTGGAACAGGTACTGATAATTCTGTAGTAGTAAAAAATTCTTCTAATCAATTAGTAACAGATGAAATTGATTCTAAAGTTTGGGACGGAAATTTAGTTGATAAACAAGGAACACCCGTTCAATATCAAGTAGCTATATTTAATGATGCTGATACATTAGTAGCATCTTCAAATCTAACATTTGATGGCTCAGAGTTAGGATTGACAGGCGACCTTAATGTTGCAGGAGGTTCATTAGGTGTGGGTGTACCTGCAAACGCAACAGATGGTAGAATTGATGCATCAAATGATATTGTAGCATATTCATCATCAGATAAAAGATGGAAGAAGAATATAAAACAAATTGAATCGCCATTAGAAAAACTACAAAAATTAAGTGGTGTAGAATTTGATTGGATTGAAGATACAGAACTACATGGTAATAGTGGAAATGATGTTGGGGTTATTGCACAAGAAGTAGAATTAGTTCTACCACAAGCAGTTCAAACAAGAGATAGTGGGATGAAAGCGGTTAGATATGAAAAATTGATACCACTTCTTATTGAAACTGTCAAAGAACAACAAAAACAAATTGATGAACTTAAAAATAAGATTGGGTAATGGCACTAACAGCATCAGGACAATTAAGTTTAGGTGATATTGCAACCGAAATGGGTGTAAGTTTGAGCAATGTATCTCTTACAACTCAATCGACTACGGGTATTAATACAAACTCAACATCAAAACCAGATGGTTCAACACCACACGCAATTTCAGAATTTTATTCATATGACCATTCAGCATCATCACTTACGGCATTTGCTGTAGATGAGACTCCATATGACTTTCCAGAAGTTGCGTGTGAATCTGGTAGAGAAACTGCAGAATGGTATCATGATGGGGGAGGTACATATCCCACAGATGGAGATAATGTATATACCGATTCAGGTGGAGAAACCATTCCAGAAGATGGATTTTATTGGATGGGTGAACCCGCATCATTTAATGTAAGTGGTGGTGGAGTAGGTGATGTAACACCGTGTTAATAAAACAGGAATAAATTATGAGTAGCACAAGAGATTTTATAATATTTAATACATTAAGAAAATGGGAATAAAATTTAGAAATTCAGACGGTTCAGTTGGCCCATTTAGATGGTCAACTCCTGTTCCACCACCTACGCCTGACCAAGACGCTCAAGCATACATAGCAGCAGCAAGTATTGTTGACGCTACGGAGATAGCAGCGGTCAATCAATTATTCTCCGACTTAAAAGGAACGGGAAGCACTACTAATAACTCTAATATCTACTCTAAGTTTTATGCGCTTTATCCAATTAGCCCAACAGATTTAGACGCAGCAGCCGTTAACGCTGTTAATCCTAGTACGTTTGATATTACTTGGTTTAATTCACCTACTCACGCAGATAATGGAGTAACGGGTAATGGTACTAATATGTATGGAAGCACTAATTTTATTCCAGATGCATCTGGAGCGAGCGAAAATAATTTTGGAATAACTTTAGATATTGCCACAAATTCGGGCGGCGGGGTTGATTTCGGTTCAAATTCCTACATCCATTTAGCGATGGTAAATGCTACTTATACCTATATATTAGGTTCCTTAGGCGATTCTGTTAGCGGAACGACTTTGGATTTGGGTGTACGAACGATGGTAAGGCGTTCAGCAAATGACATGGAGGCTTATTTAAACGGGTCAACAGAAGGCAGTGACACTAATTTAGGGGCATGGTCTTTTAATTCGGATGCGCTGTATATTTTTTGCAGAAACAACGGTACAAACCCGGCTTTCTTTTCAAATAGAAGGTATAGGTTTTGTGCAATTCATGAAGGTTTAACATCAAATGAGGCTGAAGATTTTAATGACGCAATTACTACTTATAACGCAAATGTAATTTCAGGAGGAAGATAAAATGAAGTATTTAATTTATAAAGAAAAGCCAAATGACTTTAGATTGAGGGATGGAAGTATATTAAGTGCATTACCTTGTGTTGAAGGTTTTTTTATAATGAAATCACAAGAGGCTGATGCTAAATCAGTTGGATGGGTAAGTGGTGTAGAATCCGATTCAATAACTCAAACAGAAACAACAACGGATATTTAAAATAAATCAAGACTATAAATAACTACGGATACATAAAGGAAAACGGAATTACACCTATAGATAATAGGTGGACTTCTGGACGAGAAATAACCTTAAACGATGAGTCTATTGTTGTAGGCTATGAGGGAGAACAATCAGCATCAGATGCTCACGTTGAAATAATAGGGGATTCTAAAACGTTTACTAATTGGTTGAAAGAAAATACACCGCAAGAAGATATAGCAGGTACATAAATGATACAGAATATCAAACTGTTAGTTATACATCCCCTATAAATAACCCCGCAGTTAACTTTAAAATAGGTAAAGCTGATTATGGTACTCAAACATTTACAGGTAAATCATCTTCAGTATTATTATATAACAGTGCCTTATCATCACAAGAAGTTCTTCAAAATTACAACGCATTAAAAAATAGGTTCGGATTATAACAATCTACCATATTTATAATAAACAATAGGAGATATTAATGGCAGTACAAATTCCAATATGGCCAGGTTCATCATCATTCTTTCCAGATATGACACCGTTTGGTTATTATGATAATGATTATGAGTTTCAACAAGATGTTGATAAGGTGTCATCTTGGTGCGCCAAACGATTAGGTTATCCAATTGTTGATATTGAATTACAAGACATTAACTTTTATGCGTGTATTGAGGAAGCAGTTACCGAATATTCAACTCAAGTAAACCAATTTAATATTAGAGAAAACCTTTTAAATATAAAGGGTAGTTCAACCTCTTCAAATTTATCACAAACAGAATTAAATGCAAACTTAGGTGGATTGATATCTTTAGCAAAAGATTATGGTACAGAAGCAGGAAGTGGTGGTAGAGTAACATACTATACAGGTTCATTTATTGCAAATGCAGACCAACAAGTTTATGATTTAACCGACCCTACGTTAGTTTCATTGGAAAGTGGGACTCCTGGTGTGGATACTATTGAAATTAAGAAGATGTTACACAACGCACCACCTGCAATGGTAAGATACTTTGACCCATTTGTAGGAACTGGATTAGGTTCACAACAAATGATGGATACATTTGGATGGGGTAACTACTCACCAGGTGTTTCATTTATGATGTCACCTTTGTATGATGACCTTTTAAGATTACAAGCAATTGAATTTAACGATATGGTTCGTAAATCTCAATATGGATTTGATATTCAAAACAACAGAGTAAGATTATTCCCAATACCTGAGAGTAGTTATAGAGTACACTTCCATTATATATTAGATTTGGAAAGAAGAAACCCAATCATAGACAATTCAGTAGTATCTGATTATTCAAACGCACCATTTGATAGAATTAAATACACTAGAATAAATCATGTAGGAAAACGTTGGATTCACAAATACGCATTGGCATTAGCTAAAGAAATGTTAGGTGCAGTAAGAGCTAAGTTTAGTTCAGTACCAATTCCTAACTCAGAAATAACATTAGATGGTGCAGATTTAAGAAGTGAGGCATCTACAGAAAAAGAAATCTTAATTTCAGAATTAAGAGAAAACTTAGAAGCAACTTCTAGAAAAGCATTGTTACAAGCACAACAAGAAGAATCAGAAGCTATGGAATTAACTCTTAATAGAGTTCCAAAAGCAATTTATATTGGCTAATATTATGAATAAAGGATTGATATAATGGCGTTATTTGGTGGAGAACGAGATGCATCTTTGTTTAGAAAAATAAACAAAGAATTAATAACGGATATCATAGATACTGAAGTGTATTACTATAAATTAATTATAGAAGATACTAAATCTAACTTATATGGTGAGGGTAAAAGTAAAATATACCACAATCCTATAAAAATACCCACATTGGTTGATAGAACAAATGCTGAGCAGGTATTTGATGATTTTGGTTCATCTTATACTAGAAATGTAAACTTTTATTTTTTAAGAGACATATTAAAAGATAAAAATGTGTTTCCTGAGATTGGTGATGTAATTGAGTGGAATGATGAGCAGCATATTGTAGATGTAATATTTCAAAATCAATTCTTCGCAGGTAAGAATCCAGAAACTTGGGATGGTGGTGATTCACAAGGATATAATCTATCTATTCTATGTGAAACTCATGTAGCAAGAAAAACACAACTTAATTTAAAAGATGATGTTAGAGTGGGTGTTAATAATAATAACAATGACTTACCAATAGGTATATAATGGCAATAAAGTATAGACAAAATAGAGATGAGAAGGTAGATTTGAAAAGAACACAAAGTTCTACTTCAGATGACCCTATATTGAATAAAGCTAAACAAATATCTCGTAAAAACGATGATGTAAAAAATATATCAGTTGGTATATACGATATTGACTTAGCATTTAAAGATTTTTTAGAGAAAGATGTCAGACCTACTATCGAAGAAGGTGGGAACTTTATTCCTGTACCTGTATTATATGCATCACCTGAAAATTGGGTATCTGCACAAAGAGATGGGTTTATAAGAGATGCTAATGGTAAAGCACAGACTCCATTAATCTCATTCAAACGAAACTCATTGGATGTAAACACCGAATATTCAAAATTAAAGGTAATGACTGATGATGATACATCACGAACCTTTGTAAAAAAATATACACCTAAGAATAGATACGATGCATTCTCGCAACTAATAGATTCAAAACCTATTGATGAGTATCATATTGTAGATAATCCAGATTATGTTAACATTAGTTATGATGTTATAGTGTGGTGTGATTATATGGAAGATTTAAACAAAGTGGTTGAACAAATCATTTACTTTCAAGGTGGGGTCTTTGGTGAAAGATATAAATTCCAAATCAAAGGTGAATCTTACTCGTTCGAAACAACAAATGGGGTAGGTGAAGAGCGAATTGTTAAAAGTAACGTAACTCTTACATCAAAAGCATATATTATACCTGAAGATAGGGGTAAACGAGTAATGAACTCTCAAAAGGCGTTTGGCACATCTAAGATTGTGTGGAATACTAGACTAGACACTTAGTGTTTACATTATAATTTTAATATTTATACCTATAAGTTAGTATAATAAAAATAAATGTTATGGCAGAAGTAAAAAACGTTACTGAAAAACAAAATATTAAGTTTGAAGAAGACGAAATTAAAAAAATAGAAAAGTTTAGAAACGATTTTTCAGAAGTTACCGCAAAGTTAGGAGAAGTTGAGATTGAATTAACCTTAATCGAAGCTCAGAAAGATAATGTTGTAAAATTCAAAAATCAATTAAAAGACCAATACTTAAAGCTAAGAGAATCTGAAATTAAGTTAGCAGGGGAACTTAAAGAGAAGTATGGTGATGGTGAATTTGATATAAACACAGGTATGTTTACACCATCGACATAAATATACATCGTTTCCAATTTTTAGAAGTATTTATTAGTATATAAACCAAAAATTATAATAGGAGAATAAAATGGCAGAAAGAATAGTAAGTCCTGGTGTATTTACCAGAGAAAAGGACTTGTCGTTTCTACCCCAAGGAATTGGTGAAATCGGAGCAGCACTAATAGGGTCTACAGTTAAGGGCCCTGCATTCGTTCCGTACCCAGTAGACTCATTTCAAAAGTTTCAACAAGTATTTGGTGGATTGACAGAAGATTCATATCTACCATATACTGCACAGGCTTATTTAGAGGATGCAGGAACAGCAACAATCGTTAGGGTATTAGGACAAGATGGGTATACCTTAGAAAACCCAATCGGATTAATTATATCCTCATCAGCAGGTACTAAATTAGCAGGTGTACTACACCCAACTACAGGTGTAACATCCGATACTGACGTATTTAAAAGTAGTTCGGTATCAGACCAATTTGGGTCAACTGATGTGTCAGCATCATTGTTTACACTAACAACAAGTGGTTCTGAGGCTACTGCAGCAGTATTTTCAGCATCTTTAAATCCAACAAATAGTAATTACTTTACAAAATCATTTGGATTTTCACCAAGAGGAGCACAAGACGCATATGTCTTCGCAAATTTTAAAACATTCCAATCAGAATCATTTGCAACAGGTGAGATTCCAGTTGTAACATTAGATGTTGCTAAAGATATTGATTACTCTAAAGCATATACTGAGGCATCAACACCTTGGATTACATCACAGAAAGTTGGTGGTAATACTACTAACTTAATTAAGTTCCATACTCTATCACATGGTAATAACACTAACTACGAATTTAAAATTGGTATTCAGGATATTAAACCCGCAGGTTCAGTACCTGGTTCTGAATATGGTTCATTTACTGTAGTTGTACGAAGAGTAGACCAAGACAAAGTTATTGGTTCACCATTTGTAGGTATAGTTGATAGCGATATCAGACCTAACTTAGTAGAATCATTTCAAGGTGTTAACTTAGACCCTAATTCTCCAAACTTTATCGTTAGAGTGATTGGTGATAAGTATATTACAGTTGATGCTAATGGAAAATTATCAACAAATGGTGATTATCCTAATAACTCGGAAAATATTAGAGTAGAAGTAACTAATGCAGTTAAAGAAGAAGCAATAGACGCATCTTTAGTACCATTTGGTTTCGCTGCACTGCAAAATCCATTCGGAACTGCATTTACTGTACCGAATCCAGCATATGTATCAGCACAACAAATCAATAACTCATACAATCCTAAGAAATTTTATGGATTTGATTTTGATTTAACTACAACTGATAACTTAGCGTTTTTAGCACCAACACCTGATACAGGAACTGCAACTGTAGGAACTGCATTTTACTTAGGAGATAATAACCAAGATGCCGGAGCTAATTTCCCATCATCTACATCACCTAATTCAGGTTCTATTTCATTATCAGATGCAACTACATCAATTAACTCTCGTAAGTTTATAGTACCATTTCAAGGTGGTTTTGATGGATTCAAACCAAATAGAATTGTAAGTACTGCTGGTGATATTACTGCCGGAAACACACAAGGGTATGATTGTTCATCAAATACAGCGACTGGAACAATTGCATTTAGAAAAGCAATTAACTCAGTATCTAATCCTGATGAATTTGATATTAATATGTTAGTAATTCCTGGTCTTATCCACAGATTACATTCTGCAGTAACTACGTTTGCTAAAGATATGTGTGAAGATAGACAAGATACATTCTTTATTATGGATGCATCTGCATGGGCTGATTCAATCTCAACTGCAACTAACGCAGTTCAAGCATTTGATTCAAATTATGTAGCATCTTACTATCCTTGGGTTAAGATACTTAATACAGATAAAAACAAACCAGTATGGGTGCCGCCATCGGCAGTACTTCCTGGTGTTATCGCATTTAACGACCAAGTGGCCGCTGAATGGTTTGCACCTGCCGGATTAAATAGAGGTGGATTAACTTCAGCAATTGAAGCTAAGACTCGTTTGACTAGAGCAGAGAGAGATGCACTTTACGAAGGTAGATTGAATCCTATTGCAACGTTCCCTGGTCAAGGTGTAACTGTATTTGGACAGAAAACCTTACAAGCTAAACCATCGGCATTGGATAGAATCAATGTAAGAAGATTGTTAATTGCAGTGAAGAAATTCATCGCATCATCTACAAGGTACTTAGTATTCGAAAACAATACTGCAGCTACTAGAAATAGATTCTTATCAATCGTTAATCCTTACTTAGAATCAATTCAACAAAGACAAGGTTTATATGCATTTAGAGTTATTATGGATGAAACCAATAATACTCCAGATGTAATTGATAGAAATATAATGGTAGGAGAGATATTCTTACAACCTGCTAAAACAGCAGAATTTATAGTTCTTGACTTTAACGTACTACCAACTGGAGCAGCATTTCCAGAATAGTATATAGACAATAGTTACGTTCCCCTAATATTTTTGGGGGAACTAACTATTTTTTAGAATAAACTATATTTATATAAAAGAATTAGAAACATAGGAAAACAAAAATGGCACAACTATTAGACCCAACAGAAGTAATGTTTACATCATTCGAACCGAAGATGTCAAACAGGTTCATTATGTATATAGAGGGAATCCCTGCATACTTAGTGAAAGCAACTTCAAGACCAGAAATAACAAATGGTAAAGTTACCATCGACCATATTAATGTTAGACGATATGTAAAAGGTAGAAGTGAGTGGAGTGATATAACTGTATCTCTTTATGATGCAGTAGTTCCATCAGCAGCACAAGCAGCAATGGAATGGGTAAGATTACACCACGAATCTGTAACAGGAAGAGATGGATACTCTGATTTCTACAAAAAAGATATCACATTTAACAGTTTGGGTCCTGTTGGTGATAAAGTAGAAGAGTGGACACTTAAAGGAGCATTTATTCAAACAGCAAAGTTCTCAGATATGGACTATACTGGTGAAGATTTAGCAACTGTAGATTTAACACTTTCATACGACTACGCAATACTACAATACTAAATACGGATTGTAATAAAAATTGAATATTTAGAAACCTCAACAGAAATGTTGGGGTTTTTTCGTTTAATTTAATTTATTTTAATATTTATTAGTATATTAAAGAACATAAATAAAGTTTTAAAAAGAAAAACGTTATGAGTAAAGAACTACAAGACGACTACAACTCAACTGCCTCAAATAAAGAGATGGTTGAACTTGCAAAACAACAATACGAGCAAAAGCAAGTATCCGATTACAAATTTCCAACAGAAATAATTGAATTACCTTCAAATGGATTGGTTTATCCAAAAGATAACCCGCTATCATCTGGTAAAATCGAATTAAAGTATATGACCGCTAAAGAGGAAGATATACTAACTACACAATCTTATATTAAAGATGGTAGTGTATTAGATAGATTGTTTCAATCACTTATTGTGAGTAATGGTGATGGGTTACCAATCAAATATGTTGATTTGGTGGTTGGTGACAAGAATGCCATTATGGTAGCAAGTAGAATTTTGGGATATGGTAAAGAATACAATGTTGAAGTTACAGACCCATTCGGTGGAGAGAAACAAAAAGAAACAATTGACTTAACTCAATTTGAAAACAAAGAATATGATGGTTCTAACCAAATTGAACTACATAAAAACGAATTTGAATTTGAATTACCACAATCAAAACGACTAATTACATTTCAGTTACTTACAGAGTCTAAAGAAAGAAAAGTAAAACATGAATTAGAAGCAGTAAAGAAGCAATCTAAAAAAATGGGAGATGTAACATCTAAAGAATTAACAACTAGATTAAAGAATATGATTGTATCAGTAGATGGTGATTCAGATAAAAATGTAATTAATAGGTTTGTAGATAATGAACTCTTTGCAATAGATTCAAAAGCATTGAGAAGTTATATAAAAGAAATTGGGCCGGATATAGATTTAACCTGGGAATTTATATCAGATGAAACTGGGGAAAGAAAGGAGATGTCCATGCCAATGGGCACTAACTTTTTTTGGCCTGAGTCCTAACCATCGCCAATTAGTACATTCACAGATATTCGATTTAATCTTTCATGGAAATGGTGGATTTAATTGGAATGATGTTTACAATATGCCAATTTGGGCTCGAAAATTTTATACAAATAAAATTGTAGAATTTAAAACGGAAGAGAAAAAAGCATATGATAAACAAAATAAAAAAGCAAAGTCATTAAGAAAATAAGAAACCCAACGTAATTGTTGGGTTTTTCTATATTTATATAAGAACAAATAGGAGAACACATGAACTTTTTACAAAAAATTATATCAAGAAGTATTTTAAAATCTTTAGAAAAACTATCACAAAAAGACCCTAAAATTCGTTCTCAATGGGAAGAATTGGGTAAAGCATCACAAGAATTAGCTAAAAGTATTAGTGATTTTGAAAAAAAATACGGTCATAAACCTCTTTAAATAGATAATTAATTTGTATAAAAAGAAATAAAAATGGCCGAAAACGAAAATACTGAAAACCTCGAAAAGCAACTATCTTTTCAAGATAAATTTAAAGCCAATATACTTAAGAATCAGGAATTGAATGATGCGGCTATGGCTGAATTTAATTTGGCTTGGGATAAAACATCTAAATTGGTAGATGGTTATGGTAAGAAACTTGAGTCCAATAAATTAATTTATGAAGACCAGGTAGATTTGGCTAAAGAGCAATTAAAAGATACTCAAGCATTAATAAAACAGTTTGCCGTTAAAAGTAAATTGAATGAAGAAGATAAGACCAAAGCAGTCGCAATACTTAAAAAGAAAGAAAACGAATATAAAGTAGAAGTCCAACAATTAAAATTAAGAGAGGAACTTAAAGCTAAATCAGATAGTATGTTAGATGGGTTAGAATCTCAGATTAAAAAAATACCATTAGTTGGAGATATGCTGGCATCTACATTAGATTTCGGTGGATTAAAGAAAGAAATGGGTGGTATTCTTGGTGGCGTTGCTAAAAACTTTACGTTATTAAAAGCGCGTTCTGTGGGCACTGGTAAAGCAATTGGTAAGTCATTTATGAAAGCAATACCCCAAGTTGCAGCATTCGGAGCTACTTTATGGGCAGCAATCTCTCCATTATTACCGATTATCCTACCAATTATTGCTGCATTGTATCTAATAAAAAAGGCATTTGACTTTAATCAAAAAGCATTTGATTTAGCACGAGATTTGGGTATATCTAATACTGAAGCTAGGGAGTTGTCTCAGAGTTTTGATAAAATTGCAGCATCTTCAAAAGATTTATCAATAACATCAGCCGCTTTACTTGGGGCACAAAAGGAATTAACTAAAGAATTCGGTAGAAGTGCCAAATTCTCAGAACAAATGCTAACCGACCAAATAAAATTAACTAAGTATGGTGGTTTAAGTGCTGATGAAGCAGCTAAGTTTGCAAAAGTATCGGCTGCGTCTGGTATGGAAACTCGTGAATTACAAAAAGAAATTATTGGGATGACAAAATCATATAATGATTTAACAGGTGATTCAATAAATTTTAAAGAGGTTAACAAAGAAATAATAAACTTAACTCGTCAGCAGAGGTCTCAATTTAAAGGTAATCATAAAGAAATGATTGCAACCGTAATTGAAGCCAAGGCTTTAGGGACTACAATAGAAGATATAAATTCTGCAGCTAATTCAACATTATCTATAGAATCATCATTGAAAGCAGAAGCAAAAGCACGAATGCTGACTGGTGTCTCTATAAATAATAATGAGATTAGATTAGCACAGTTAAAGGGTGATACTTCAAAGGTGTTGGAACTTCAAAAGAAACAACTCATGGACATTGGTGATTTTGAAAATATGTCACAAATCCAACAAAACTCTATAGCAGCTGCAATGGGTAAGAGTACGGAAGAAATATTAAAACAACGTGAGAATATGATGTTGTTGGAGAAATTAAATATTAAATCATTAGACCAAGCCACCAAAGAACAATTAATTCAAGCAGGACTTAGCGATGAAAAGGCAGACCAACTACTAAAAGAAGCAGAACTTAAATCAGCAAAAGAAAAATCTGCAGCTGCAATGGAAAAACTAAGTGACCAGGCAGCTGCAATGCTGGGCCCGATAATGGATATGATAGACCCATTTTTAAATTTTATTGATGTCATAATGCCATTATTATCAGCCTCAATAAAATTCGCATTCGCCCCATTAGTATTTGCATTCGATATGATAGAAGCTATAATAGGACTTGTAAAGGGTGTTATTATGTTATTTACTGATTTTGATGCAGGAATTTTACTAATAGAACAATCGCTCATCGATGCACTATATACACCATTCGTAGCGATAGCAGATATGGTTGATGCCATAGTCGCAGGCATTGGGGGCTTGTTTGGTCTCGACAGCTTCTCCTTTTTCGGTGACGCATTCAAGGACGAACAAGAAATGCTACAAGTGGGTGCAACTGACCGAGCTGCCAAGTTACCTGAGGTGGATGGTAAATCCGTAGCCCAAAGAGCTGCTGAAGGCCCAAAATCACCAGCGGAGGCAGAGAAATCAAAAGTGGTTGATAGTATAAACGATGGTGTTATAACACCAGAGGGTGATGTTGTTAAAACAAATCCAGCAGATTATATTATGGCTATGATGAATCCCTCTGATTTTATGTCAAATATACCAAATCCATTGGATGTCGTTGGTGGCGCATTAGATGGTATTGGTAATTTATTTGGAGGGGAATCCTCTTCGACCGGAATCGACTATGATAAGTTAGCAGCTGCAATATCAGCACAACCAATTATGATTACAGTAGATGGTAAGGTAGTTTCAGAAATCACAAGAGTTCAAAATAAACAATCATCATTTAGGAAATAACTATGGCACTAAAAGACTTAAAATCAGACCTTTCAAAGTTTAGGATGCCAAAGAAAGACCCATTGGAATCTAAAGAAAGAGTAAATGTTAACAAAAACTTAAATAAAACACCTTTAAGTTCTATGGTAGAATCTGCTCCAAAGATTCCTCGTTCTCAAACTACTACAAATAAAGAGGGTGTAAGTCCACAAAAGGTAAATCAGACTGAAAAGTTTAAAGGAGAGACCACTCCATCTAAAATGAATAACTCTGAACAGTTTTTAGGAGAAACAACACCAACTCCATCAAATAAAGAAAGTAAGTTCTTAGGAGAGACCAATCCATCTAAAATGGATAACTCAGAAAACTTTTTAGGAGAGACTAGCCCAAAACCAGCAAATAACTCTGAACAATTCTTAGGTGAAACGACTCCCACTAAATCTAACTTACAAGAAAAGTTCTTAGGAGAAACAGACCCTAATAAATTTGATAACTCAGAAAAGTTCTTAGGAGAAACTACTCCAAAACCGGCAAACAACTCCGAACAATTTTTAGGAGAAACGGATGCTAAACCAATGAGTTTAGAGGAAAGGTTTTTAGGGGAGACTACTCCATCTAAAATGAATAACTCTGAACAATTCTTAGGTGAAACGACACCCAATGAATCCGATAGAAGTTCTAAGTTCTTAGGAGAAACAACTCCTACTCCTGCTAATAATGAAAGTAGATTCTTAGGTGAAACAACTCCAAACCCATCTGATAGAAGTTCTAAGTTTTTAGGTGAAACGACACCCAATGAATCTGATAGAAGTTCTAAGTTCTTAGGTGAAACAACTCCAAACCCATCTGATAGAAGTTCTAAGTTTTTAGGTGAAACGACAAAAGCTAATATTACTCAAGGTGATAAAGATAAAGGGGAAACAACACCAAATGATTTTACCTTTAATCCAAATCACTCTGATAGAGGGGTAACTCCAACAGATATAAACTATATACAAGATATTCATGCAACTGGATTTAATTCAAAATTTGGTGGAGTAGATGCAACTAAATTTATTGGTGTAAATCCTAATAATACTGTATTCGATAATACAAATTCATTATATTCAAACATTGATGATGGTAAATTTACTTTAGGTAAAACATACGAACAATCGTTTAATTCAGCAGGTAGATTAAATTCAGGTGAAACTGGATTTGGTATTGGTAAAGGACAAGCACAAAGACAATCACCATCTTTCTTAGATGAGATGTATAGTAAGTTTAATTTAAAAGAAGATTCATTTAATAGAGGATTGGGTTTATTTAGACAACCATTTATATTAAGAGGTATTCAGAGAAAAAAAATATCTAAAGGAGAACCACAAGTTTGGGGAGTGGGTGGATTTAACTACGATGAGGGTGCTATCAGAGGTGGTATCGTTACATCAACTGTTAGAGCACTTATAGATGTAGCTAGAATTGGAAGTTGGTTTGCATCTGTTCCTGGTATATTATGGGGAGCAAAACAGGTAGGTTTACAACGAACTAATAAGTTTGGTAAGGTATGGACACCTGCTAATATGTTAACTGCAGTTGGTTCACAACACATTGGATTAAAACCAGATAGAAGTGGTTTAATTGGATTGGATGTAACTGGTAAGTACAAAAAGGCAATCCTTAGTGGTTATAAAGATAAATTAGAGAGTATGTATAAGTTCGATTTACCATTATTGAACAAAGCTTTGGTTACAGTTGGATTACCATTCCCAATGCAAACAGACGTATTGGGTGGATTTGATTCGGTATATGGTATTGGTACAACTTTTACAACTAGATTTGAAAATACATTCATTGGCGACTTCATCCAAAATGATTACGCAAACTACACAGAACCAAAATTTACTGGTACTGCAAACCCTCTAAAACCACTCGATGCAATTAAATATGCAAGTGGTGTTAGTAATGCATATTACCAACCTGATTTAGAGTTAACTACACGTGATATTAATAAGGTTGATGAATCAGATGGTTCTTTAAAATCAAAATCACAAAATAGTAGATTTAACGGTGGTTTGGGAAGTGGTAATGATAATCCTGGTAGTCATAAATTAGATGCAAACGGAGATTCTGAAGGCAAAGTTCCTGGTTCTGAAGTAATAAAAGATTACCAAACAATTGCATATGGTGATATGCCAGATAGAGTTGCAGGTGATACAACATTCAATGATTTCAGAAGTAAGCTGAGTGGTCAAGAATTAGAAAGAGCAACAAAAGAAGACTACAACACAAAAAACATAAACACAAGAGTTAATTTTGGTAATCCTGGTAAATTAGGTGAATCTGAAAATAGATATGAGTGGTGGAACACAGATAAAACCCAAGGTGGTACTGGTGGTAAAAATGACCGATATGATAAAATAAATGCACTTGATATTGACGAATCTCCAGATACATCTACTGGTGGGGATTTAGTTCATCTTTGGTTTCAAGCAGAAGGTTCTGGTAGTAAAGTTCAATTCAGAGGAACTGCAAAAGGTATCACAGAAACATTCTCACCATCATGGGAACCAATAAAATACAATGGTAGAGCAGACCAAGCATACAAATACACAACATTTGAACGAAGTTTATCGTTTAACTTTCAAGCATATGCAACATCTCGTATTGAAATGAAACCAATGTGGAAAAAACTACAATATTTATCAACAATGACAATGCCTCAATATGGTGGTGATGCAGGGTATCAAGGAACATTAGTAACCTTCCGTTTGGGTAGTTTATATAATGGTAAATTAGCATTTATAGAGTCATTATCATACTCAATGTCAGATGAAACTCCTTGGGAAATTTCAATGTTAGCATCTGAGAACCCATTAGGTGAATTACCAATGGGTGTTGATATTTCAATTGGATTAAAAATATTAGGTGAAGTTAGACCGGCAGAAGGTGTAACTGGTATTTACGATTGGAGCTTTGCATAATAAGGATATAATATGAACAGATATAAAGATATAGACATTTTAAAAAATGAGAATGGTAAACGATATCGTTCAACCGTTAAATATCCTATGATTGATAAAAAATCAAATGATATTTATATAATAGGCAGGCAAGGTGATAGATTAGATTCACTTGCATACAAATATTATGATAATAGTAGATTGTGGTGGATTATTGCAAGAGCGAATGGTATAGGTAAAGGTGATTTATCAGTACCAATAGGAGCTCAAATAAGAATCCCAAAAGACCCTATTGCAATAGTAAAAGAATATAATAATCTAAATTCATAAGTTATGGCGTTTGACCCAACTAACATATTTAATAAAAAAATAGAAGGTGATGTTCTAGCAGAACTCCAACGCCGCGAACGATTGGTAGCTGGAATAACCAGAGATGAAGATTTTAAAAAATGGAATTACAAAAAATATTGTTATGTATCTGCAACGGGTACTGGAGTAAACAAATCAAAAACTATCTGTGCAGGAACAATGACCATTGGAGATGGTTCTATAAATGAACTTGCTGGTTTAGATTTATATGAAGATGAGGGTGGTATAAGAAGAAATTTACCAATTCTTAAATCAGTAGATATTCAATCAGATGGTGGTCAAAATATTGAAGAGGCAACATTGTGGGAGGCCAAAGTTAATTTTGATGTATTCACAATAGACCAGTTAAATAGAGCAGAAGCCGCCTTTATGAGAATCCAAAATGAGGTTAAGATAGATTTTGGTTGGAGGGGTGAATCATCTTCAGCAAATAGTGGGACTCTTACAGGCACCGTTTTTAATTTTGGGTTTTCAGCAAATCAAGATGGTTCTTTTTCTTGTAATTTTGATATGGTCGGTGAAAACAAATTATTTGCAGGTGAATCTTTAGAGGGTGTTCCAGATGTAACTAACGAAGATGTCGCAAATGACACAGGTGAGCAAGTAGCACTACCTGGTCTAATAGACTCGATTAATAAAAGACATAAAAAGAACTTTGCTATAGCATCTGGAGAGGAGTTCACCGCGGAAAATGCCAAAGCTGGAACTATAACATTAGCACCAAGTGATTCCAACTACGCTTTAGCAAATATTCCTGCAGCCGCAACACCTGGTATACTATCATTCCTAAGTGGTGATACAGAAGATTTATTTGTTCCATATGTTACGTTGGGTGAATTGGTTAGACAAACAAATGAGTTAATGAAGGATGAGGCTGGTGAATCTGCATATACAATTAAATGTGACTCCACAACTACAATAGGACATTATGCAGCAAATTTATTTTCTGCAGACCCAGTTGAAATTTTATTAGGTGGTGATATGGCTAACTACGGGGTTGGCATAAATCCCGGAAATGAAATGAAATTTGGAGACACATTAACTGAGTTTCAAGGTGACAATGCAGATTTATCAAAAATATATCTAGCAATACCACTTTTAACTCGTTTATTTAATGAAGCTAAAACTGAAAATAAAAAAGGAAGTACCTCAACTGCCCCTAATACAAAAAACTATTTTAGAAAAGTTTTTGAAAAAATTGAAAAATTAACGGGTGGGTTATATCAATTGGTATGGTATCAAGATGTAGAAGCAGGTGGGGATATTGCATATATTGTAAATAAGAGACCTGGATATGGGGGTGGAAATATTGATGGCACGTTCCCATTCAAAGTATTGGGTGAAACTAGTATAATTAGAGGTATGTCATTAAACTCCGTTATGGACGCTGAAATTGCAATGGCTGCAAATTCATCCGCTAGGTCAGGTGGAACTGTTGATATTCCAGAAAGTATGTGGAGTAGTTTATATTCTGACTGCGATAAATCTCCTAACCCAGTAGAAAAAACAAAAGTTACTGACGACCAATTAGCTGCACAAAAAAAATCATATGGGGAGGGGTATGATGCATCAATTGTAGAGGCATCCGAAGAAATATTAAAACGATATATTGTTCAAAATCAAACATCGATTGGTGAAGAATTTAGGTCAGCACCAACTCAATTTGAATTATCAATAACATTAGATGGTATATGGGGGATTCCATTTTATAGTAGATTCACAGTAGATAGATTACCACAATCATACGGAGATAATTTATTCTTTAAAACTACCGCACTCGGTCACAAATTCGATGGGCGAGGTGGATGGCAAACTGACATAACAGGTGTAATGCAAGTAAGGTTGTAAAGATGGCTGATAAACGAAGACGAATATACTACACTAAAGCACAGATAACCAATGGTTTAATAACTAAGGGTAAAGAGTGGATGTTTAAAGATACTACTGAGTATATTGGACAATACCATAGATATAGTACCGATGAGGTATTTTCAGAACCATCGTATGTAGATGGTAAATCAAAAATCTTAATACCATATGTAGATGTTAATACCATAAACCAACAAAATGAGATTGGTATTGATTTTACTAAAAACTTTGAGTATGATGCTATTAAAAAGATAGACATTAAAAAATCAATTACCCCAAACCCAAGTCAAATTAATCCAACTGATAAAGATAGAAAACGAGGTTGGATGGAACGATACTTTGCTCAAAAAGTAAATGATAATAGTATATTAGAATTAACAAAAGATGATTTTGGTAATGTTGGAACAGACGATGGGTTAGATAAGATTCTTTGGGAGAAATTCAAAATAAGATGGAGACTTATAGGTAATATGGATGATATCATAAATACAAACCGACAAACCACCTTGCTAAAATCGGAAGATTACCCATCATTGAATGACTACATAACCGATTTCAGAGAATTTTCATAAAACTTAACAATTTCTTAACATTAAAAATTTGGTAAATCCAACTAATCATCGTATATTAGTAGGGTAATAAGGGGTTAATCTACCCCAACTAAAAATTAAAAAGTTATGAATAACACACAAAAACCTAAAATCACTAAACCTTGGAGTAATGAAATGTACGATTGGAATGATAAGGTGGCGGACTTAATGAAAGCAGAAATCAAAATTCAATTACAATCAGCTTACGATACTGATGATATTGATAAGTTAAGGAAAGTATCATCAGTAGTATGTCCAACTGGGTATGGTACTGGATACACATTTGAAGATATATACAATGAAACCCTTAGAGAACTAGAGATGGTTCAAAACTATTGGTTGAATGAAGAGTTCCCATACGGAGTTAAGCAGGGTATCGTTTCAGACTGTGTTAAGATTGATTTTGTTGGATATTAAATTTAACATTTTTTAACATTTAAAATTTGGTAAATCCAATAAATAGTCGTACATTAGTAGGGTAATAAGGGTTAGGTATTAACCCAATTAAAAAATAAATAAGTTATGAAAAGTAAATTAAAAATTCATTCTCAGTTCTATGAGAATTACGGAGCGCATGATTGGGATGGTAATGGTGATTGTCCACAGAGTTGGAAGCCAAAGGGGGGTCATACCTTCGAAATCGAAGTAGATTCGGATGTGGTAATGTATTCAACAAAGTTAGAATCTCATCTTACAGAGATTGTAGCATCTCAATCAAACGATTACGAAAAGTTTGAGTATATGGAACATGAGTTGGAAATAGTTCAACCATCCGTATTGGATTCGGAATTACTTTATTCACTATTAAGAACAGAGTAATGGATATAGATTTAAAAGAAATACTAAACAGAATCAAATTCCTAAAGGAAGATTTTGAGATGTTACAAGATGGTAGATGGAATCTAAATTACTCAGACGATTCTGAAATTGAGGCCTCTATTGAAAATTGTGATAAGATAATTAAAGCAGTTGAACGTTTAAATAAAACTAAGGATGCAAAAGTGGAAGTATAGGGAAATGGGTAGTAGGAATAAAAAGACTGGAAAGTTATCCTATTATACTGTAACAGTTACAGATTTTAAAATAACCGATTGTGAGTGTCCTGCTAGGGAGTTCCGTAGTTACACTCCTTGTAAACATATGAAACGATTAAACGAAAAATTAACACATTTAGCTATATGAGTTGGTATCAATTAGAAGTAGAAGCAGATAAGTACGAAGAATTGCAGGAATTACTTTTGGAATTGTCAAAATAATTTCGTATATTTACAAAATAAAAGTTATGAGTGAAACAATATACATAGGAGATA
>Ga0208134_1000066_pt1 | contig 55090 bp, 69 predicted proteins | sample VirMetDEL_Mar_31_FD_184515 | JGI IMG/M metagenome (GOLD analysis project Ga0208134, IMG submission 184515) | Aqueous microbial communities from the Delaware River and Bay under freshwater to marine salinity gradient to study organic matter... | ecosystem: Environmental > Aquatic > Marine >...
ATAAGAGCAATCAGAATGACATACACATTGATATACTTAGACATTAGATTATTCCTTTTCTTTATTTAGACACATTTGTCCATTGTATGTCTCATTATCGAGAGGGCGTAGCTAAGGGCGCTACTAGCTAGGGGTATAGAAGGTGAAGAGGTTACGGTAGACACCATCATATCCCATACCATCGACTTCAACCTTGATGTTAGGGCCATCAGTGAATGGGATAAACCTAGCTGCATCAGATACAACTTCATCCCATGTATCATAATAAGAACCAGAAGAGAGTATAGGGATACCATCATTCATGTCATAGGTGGCGACACAAAATTCATCATAGCCTGTCGGTGCACTAGACAAGACTTCATCCGCATAATCTTTTACTTGATTTCGCATTGCATCATTCCTTTATTTAAGTTTGCATTGGACACAAAAAGAAAGCCCACTAGCATCACACTAGGGGCTTTCCAAGGTATTCAATCCATAAGATAGTATTATATCACGCCAATATAGTTGGATAGCTCCAAACGACAGGCAAATCATACTCTAACGAATTGATACAACTTTATATCGTATTAAAATGCTAGGACGTTTTACTAGATCATTTGGGCGCATTGCATCACCTAGAGTTTATAGAGACAATAGGGCGCAGTGGGGCATGATATATCTTTTCCCTACCTGACTAGCAGATATCTATAAAGGCGGTCGTTCTTTCTTTCCTAATAAACTTTGCCCAGCCTCGTTTTATTGCCCTATAATCTATTGCCCATTTTCTTCTATGGTTCTTACCTTTCTATATGGGGTTGAATTGGTCGGGATCAAACGGATGATCTGGTGAGGAGCGCTTGTCTGGCGTTATCCTCTCATTTATTACCTAGCGTTACCTATTTAAGACTACAGGTCGCAACGCGGGTTTCAGCGCCTATAGAATGCCCTATTGCATAGGCGCGTGACGTTACTTGTTAGGGCTTTCCATACCTTTAAACCGTCACAAGCCCTACAAGGTAGGGGGCGACAAATATAAGATAGTAATCACCGTCTAACGTGACGTTATAGAAAAGAGCGGTATCAAGTTAGGGCAAGAATAGAGGTTGCGCCTATGAATAGACACTAGAGAGTGAACCCTAGTGCCTACGATAGAGGCAATCTTATGCGGCTTTCTCTACTACTTTAGGTGCGTTTACCTTACCTTTTGTTTCAAGCGCTTGCGCGTCACGCAATGCTTTCAAGGATACTTCCATTGCCTTGATTGCATCCGCCAAATTGATTGCACCGGAGCCTATTTTATCGTTTAGAGATTTATTCAAGGCTTTAGAGAGTGCATCCGGCGCAATAGCGGTAACAGGCTTTTCTTCTGGTTCAATTTTGAATGCATCTTTCACGTTTTTGGATACAAGAGATTTTCCATCTTGAACTAGAACTTTCAAAGCATTTAGTGCCTTGGAATCAACCTTGTTCTTGTCGAAAACAATTTTTAGACCGCTATCGGCTTTCTTGTTTGCCACGATCTTCACGCCGTCCAAGATCACTTTGACGATAGACCGCATAGCGCGACCGTTAGCTGGCTGGGATTTTCCTATCAAATGGCACAGAACGCTTGGTTCATGGGCGATGGAGTGCTCGATGGTTTCCAGCAATAGTGACAATGCAGCAACATTGTGAGAAGCGCCGCTAGTGCAATGGGATTTAACGCGTGTGAGAAGCGGAGCGGTTTTCTTGATAGGTGCGGTTGCGTTTGTCATGGTATGGTTTCCTTTAGGTGGGTTGTTTGCGTTGTTTCGTTCTAGTCTAATCTTGTTTCAACGTATCTAACAGTAATTCAACCGTTTGACCGTCTAGCCTCAAGTTTCGGCATATCGTGCCCCATTTAACGTGATACAGGCATATTCACGGTACGATAACGTAGGCGATGCAACCTAGAACATTTTCACCTTGCGGCGGGTGTCCGTCCCGTCTCTCGATGTCTAAGTTATAGGTTGAAAGGGAATCGAGTGTAAAGCACTATTTTTAACCTATTGTTTTTAAAGGATAATCTTACCGAATCAGTAAGAACTGCTGACCTATTATTTATGGTAAAATAGCTCTGATTTGTCTGGGCAAGGGCGGCGGGTTTTGTCGCAAAAGGCTTGTTACTATATACTTACGCGAGAGATATGTTATGTTATAACATTATGTCTATTCGGTAGGGTAACATTTAGCTAGGCTATTGTCGTTATGTTATAACATTGTGTCTAACAAACAGATATCCGGACAGGTATCACAGACAGATACATCCACCCGTCACCCTCTCTCCGAACCCCTCAATTTGTAAACAGTCGTGTACAGAGGCACTCTCTTCACCCCGTTATGGTCTAAATAATGTATCAACAGGGGGATATACCCTTTAAAAACAATACATTACGGGGCTTACTTAATGTTATATTCATGAAATGCTATATGTAGAGAGAAACACTATGTACTTGGCGACAAAAGAGAGAGAGAAACATCGGTTTAAGTCATATAAATAAGGGGGTGGGCGTGGGCCAGGGGGGGTCCCCACGTTATATATATACCCACTCTGCCAGATTTTCATAGAAATAGACCTGTTAACCACATCAAGTTACCATAACCCCCCTAAACCCAACCATGATGTATAAGTAATCGCTTATATAAACAAGGGCTTATATACAAAATGGGTTCTTGGTGGGCGTTCTAATTGTAAACTTAGTGATCATCTAAGTGAACCTTCTCAAAGAGGCTCCGTGAGCGCCCTCAGGAGGCCTCAGGCTAGTGTCCCCTATGAAAACTGGAGAAGGCTACTCAGTGAGCCTTATATCGGCTCTCAGGGGCTCTTAGGGGCCAGATGGAGGGGGTAACCTGAACCAACGGGGCACTTAAGGTCAAATCTTACGTAAGGATTCTGTAGGGCAGGGTTAGGGGTTTAGAGAAATATAGATAAAATTGGGGTGGGTTGTTAGATAGGGGGTTGACAGAATTTGAGGTAGATGTATAATATACTTTAAGTATTACTTAAGTAAGATACCTTAAAGGTCCTTAAGGTATATCTTATAACCTCTTATTATATTACTTATAAAACCTTAAGAACCTTAAGGTACTCCATTATGTATTACATTAAGGTTTATATAGGATTCACCTTAAGGTTTTCAAGGGGGTTTAGGTACTTTTATTTCTAATAATATAATTAGATAAATAATTTACCTTAAGTGCACTTAAAGCTTGACATAAAGTAGGACCTTGTAGCCCTTAAAGGCAAGTAGATATCTTCTTTTTTGTCGTTCTCTTATAGGCTTTAGCTCACGTAAGTGCACTTTATGAGTAGAGGACCTTTAAGGGCAACTTTATGTACTCATTAGCCTTCATAAGATTCAAGGGCCATAAGTGGTTGACAACCTTCCAATACAAAGTATAACTAGAAAGGATAAGGATTAAGCTTATGGCTAAACCTAAACTCTTCACTTCAGATAACGTCTTAGAAGAATTCTACATTGCCCTAGCTGATAGGGACCAAGGAAGACTCCGTAGAGTACACATACCTAGAAGTGATGTATTCTATGTCAGAGAAGCAATCTTCCAAGCTACTGGAGTTAAATATACTCTAGATCATGTAGAGAGAAGTATGTACTTAGAGGGTCACCTAGAAGCCCGAGATGTCTTTGAGCCTAAACGACAAAGAGATTGGGAGCTAGAAGATATTGCTCGTAATTATCCAGACAGACTAAATTCAACTAAAACCTAAGGTAAAACATTCCTATGACCCAACAAACATTAGTAAAGAGTGACAAATTTAAGTTGGGTACTAGAAGCCTGATGAACCTTCAAGGTGTCAATCAGGATTTGGTTGAGGTAGTTAAGTTAGCTATTCAAATTACTAAGCAAGACTTCACAGTTATTGAGGGCTTGAGAGATATCAAGCGTCAGGAGAAGCTCTTCAAGAGTGGGGCCTCCAAGACTATGAACTCTAGACACCTAACTGGTGATGCAGTAGACATTGCCCCTTGGGTTAATGGTGCAATCTCATGGGATTGGAAGTATTATACTGAAGTAGTTAACTCTATGCAGGTAGCAGCTAAAGAGCTAGGGGTACCACTTACCTCAGGTGCCCATTGGTCTGGGTTCCCTGATGGACCACACCACGAGATTACTTGGCCTCATAAGCGCTAAGGTAGGGGGGTGGTACGTATGGCTAATGAAGACTGGCACCTATCCAAGAGTGTCCCTATCTCCCTCATCTTTGCTCTCATCATTCAGGCTGCAGCTATAGTCTGGACAGTAGGTAGGATGCAATCAGATATTGATATAAACAAACGGGACCTATTAGCTACCAAGCAATCTATTGAAGAGCTCCAGAAGGGTGTGACAGTACAGGCAGTTCAGCTAGGCCGTATTGAAGAGAACCTCAAGAATATGAATGGTAAACTAGATTACGTAGTTGATGCAATGAGAGGGGCCTTAGGTAAATAAGTATGTTAGATTTATTGAAAGAGAAGACCTTCAAGAGAGAGTATGCAGCTATCTTTGTCGTCGTACTCATCTACATGATTGTAGTTAAGAACAACTTGGAGATGGTAGCTGTAATCATCTGGCCACTTATCTCTTTCGTAGCAGCTAGTGCAGGACTACATATCTATGGTACATCGACCACTAGCAAGACTGGTACTACCTCTACTTCTACTCCTAGCTCTAAGTAGTTGTAGTAAGCTAAATCCTATAGGTCTACTCCTACCTAAGGTCCCATCTGTAGCAGCTAATGTACAAGCTGGTAAGACTAACACCCAGCAGGTTGTAGCTCAACAGACTACAGTAGGTAGAGATCAAGTAACTAAGACAGTAGCTGCAGATAGAGTTGATTCAGTTACAGTAAATAATCAGATACCAGCTTGGGTAATATTATTACTTGTCGTTGGTTGGCTACTCCCTAGTCCAAATGAGATAGGTAGAGTAATTAGAGGTTGGTTCAAACGTGGCAGTTAAAGCTAAGAGAAACTTACGTAAAGAGTACGACAACTATCAAGGTACCCCTGAGCAACGTAAACGTAATGATGCTCGTAAGACAGCCAGACGCCTAATGGAGAAGCTAGGCAAGGTCAAGAAGGGTGATGGCAAGGATGTGGACCACTCTAATGGGAATCCAAAAGATAACAGGTCGTCCAACCTTAAGGTAAAGGCTCCTTCAGCTAATAGGTCTGTAGCTCGTACTAAGACTGCAAGAAAGAAGAACCCTCGTGGCTGAAGTAAAGAGCAAGAAAGACCCTAGGTTAGCTAGAGCTGGTGTAACTGGCTTTAATAAGCCAAAGAGAACACCTGACCACCCCAAGAAGTCTCATGTCGTTGTAGCTAAAGAGGGTGGAGTCACCAAGACAATCCGTTTTGGAGAACAAGGTGCATCTACTGCAGGTAAGCCTAAACCGGGTGAGTCAGATAAAATGAAGAAGAAGAGAGCATCCTTCAAGGCTAGACATGGTAAGAATATCGCTAAGGGTAAGATGAGTGCGGCATGGTGGTCCGATCTGAAAAAGTGGTGAATCATGCCAATCAATAAGAAAAAGATGCTAGCGATGAAGAAAGAGTATGGCCCCCTCAAGGGTGAGAAAATCTACTACGCCTTAGAAAATAAAATAACAAAGAACAAACCTAAAGTTAAATCCAAAAGGAAGAAATAATATCATGGCTAACGGTAATCCAAGAGACGACTACAAAGAAGGTAAAGACTTTATCTGGAAAGAAGGGGCTGGTGGTGTAAAGACCCGTAAGTTCCTCTCTAAAGCAGAAAAAGAAGCTATGAGTGCACCTAAGGCTAGTGCAGCCTCTAAGAGCCCTAAAGCTAAACCTGCAGCTAAGACCCCTAGTGCGTCCCCAAAACCTAAAGCTAAACCTGCACGCGATACCTCTATTACAACTCGTAAGCTCTCCCCAGCTACTACAGGTCGTGGTAGAGGTGATGGTGCAATGGAGACTACTGTACGTAGGGCTAAAAATGCCATTGATCGTGCAGGTAAGAAGGACCCTTATGGCATTGGTGAGTGGGAGAAGTCTCGTGCTAAGACCGACTCTAAAACAACCACTACAGCAGCAATGCCTAAAGGTACTAAGCCCTTTAAGGGTACTAAACCGACTAAAGCTGAACTAGATAATATGACTATGGCTCAAAAACTTCGTTGGGGTGTACTCTTTAATAAAGGTTCTGCTACAGAAAAGACTAAGAGTAAACCCACTACTCAACCAGCTAAAAGATATGGCTCTATGGGTACATTAGGTAAAGGCACTAAGAAGTAATGCAAGCCAAAGCTTCCCGGTTCATCACATATAATGTATCCTGTAATGTGGACGATCAGGTAGAGGTGGTCTATAGATGCCCACCTAATACTACAGCTAAGATGTCCTTGATCTATATCTCTAATGCAGATGGTAATACTGACTTATCTTTAATGTGGTATAGAGTACGTTACCTAGAAGAGTTCCAGATTATTAAAGCCAGGAACTTTACTGCAGGTGATGTATATCAGATTAGTGGTGCAATGATTGTACTTGAACCGGGAGACGAACTAAGGGCTACAGCATCTGCCACTGCACCTGATCTAGACATCTTATGTACAGTAGAAGAAATCTTTAAGCCAGTAGGATAATATGAGCAACACTAGTCAAAAGAAGAAAGTCCTTACTGAGAAGCAAGAGAAGTTCCTTGAGTATCTCTTTCATGAGGCTAAAGGCGATCCACTCCAAGCTAAACGTATGGCAGGTTACAGTGAGAATGTAGGTACAGCTACTGTCGTCAACTCTCTGCAAGAAGAGATTGGTGACTATACACGTAAGTTTATCTCTAGTAGTGCAACTAAAGCTGCATACTCTATCTATGATATTCTCTCTAACCCAACTGAGTTAGGTAATAAGGAGAGGATGATGGCAGCTAAAGATATCCTAGACCGAGGTGGCTTCGGGAAGATTGAGAAGATCGAGGTTACAGCTACAACCCCACTCTTTATCCTTCCAGCTAAAGCTAGCTCTGAAGTAGAAGAAGAGTACCAAGAAGAAGAAGATTAAGGATAAACTCAATGTCGTCTTTGACTAGCAATAATAATAAAAACAATCATCTCCCAGAGAAGACAATCCGTAAGGACTTAATCACTGAGTGGAGGCTCCCTAAACCTGAAGTAGGTGAAGATGGAGAAGTCATTGAGTGGTTCCCGGTTGTACGTGTAGGTAGGTTTATCCCATTTGGTTATTTACAAGACCCAGATGACTATGATATACTGATTCCAATCGAGACAGAGTTACGACTATTAGAGCAAGCCAAGAAGCATCTACGACAATATAGTTATAGAGATGTAGCTAATTGGCTCTCTACTCACTCTGGACGATCTATCTCCCACGTAGGCCTAATGAAGCGAGTTAAACTTGAAGATAAGCGAAGAAGACAAGCCGCAGTCCAAAGGCACCTCGCTGACAGATACAAAGAGGCCTTACAGAAAGCAGAAGCCCTCGAATCGCAAAGACTTGGTGGACATCGTACCAGAAGCTTCTCTAATGACGAAGACGGAGAAGACGGAGAGTAAGTCCTTCGCTAAGCCTAAACCTGAGCCTATTGATATTCCAGCAGCTCAGGACACTATCTTTAAGCCTAACCCCGGACCACAAACAGACTTCCTAGCTGCCTCAGAGCAAGAGGTCTTATATGGTGGTGCGGCGGCGGGTGGTAAGTCGTATGCCATGATTGCTGATCCAGTACGTAACTTCAATAACCCACACTTCAAAGGGTTACTTCTACGAAGAACTACTGAGGAGCTTAGAGAACTTATCTCAGTTTCCAAACAACTATATCCACAAGCTAATCCGGGAATTAGATTTCTTGAAAGAGAAAAGACTTGGATCGCCCCCTCTGGTGCGACTCTCTGGATGTCCTACCTAGATGCAGACGATGACGTGATGCGTTATCAAGGTCAAAGTTTTTCGTGGGTGGGGCTGGACGAGCTGACCCAATGGAATAGCCCTTACGCATGGAACTATATGCGCTCTCGTTTACGTACAACCAGTAACTCTGGCTTAGACCTATACATGAGAGCTACAACTAACCCCGGCGGTCCCGGACACTCTTTCGTTAAGAAGATGTTCGTTGACCCATCCCCACCTAATAAACCATTCTACGCTACTGACATTGAGACTGGGGAGATACTTAAGTGGCCCTCAGGTAGTGCTAAAGCTGGTCAACCACTTTTCAAGCGTAAATTCATCCCAGCTAAGCTTTCAGATAACCCTTACCTAGCTGAGGACGGTCTCTATGAGGCTAACCTTCTCTCTCTCCCTGAGCACCAACGTAAACAGCTCCTAGAGGGCAACTGGGACATTAATGAGGGTGCAGCATTCCCTGAGTTCAATAGGGCTATTCATGTCGTTGAACCTTTTGATATCCCTAAGTCATGGACTCGCTTCAGGGCTTGTGACTATGGTTATGGTTCATACACTGGTGTAATCTGGTTCGCTGTATCTCCTACAGAACAGTTGATTGTTTATAGAGAGTTATATAACTCCAAGGTTACAGCCTCTGACCTAGCTGATATTATCCTTGATCTAGAGTCTGAGGAGAACATTCGTTATGGTGTATTGGACAGTTCCTTGTGGCACCAACGTGGTGATAGAGGTCCTTCCTTAGCTGACCAGATGATCCAGAAGGGTTGTCGTTGGAGGCCCTCAGATAGATCAAGGGGTTCTCGTGTAGCTGGTAAGAACGAGTTGCACAGAAGGCTTCAAGTAGATCAATATACTGAAGAGCCACAGCTAGTCTTCTTTAGTAACTGTAGTAATGTTATTGCTCAATTACCCTCTATCCCCCTAGATAAGAATAATCCTGAGGATGTAGATACCAAGTCAGAGGATCACCTTTATGATGCTCTCAGATACGGGATTATGACTAGGCCTCGTAGTAGTGGTTGGGACTATCACCCAAGTAACCTACGTACTGGGTTCCAAGCTTCAGACACTACCTTCGGTTATTAATAATAGCACTATAATAGAAAGAGTTTAGTAGAAACACATGGCACAAGACTTTAATAACCAAGAAGATAGTGACCTCACAATGGATGACTTTAACTCTTCCTCCATTGATGATGTAGGTAAGGGGGCGACAGTAGATAAGCCTGTGGGTCAGATCGTCTCCTTCGTGCAGGAACGGTTCTCTAAGGCTTCTACTGCTAGGGAAACCGAGGAGAGACGTTGGATTGACTCCTACCGTAACTATCGTGGTCTCTATGGTCCTGATGTACAGTTTACTGAAACCGAGAAGTCTCGTGTATTCATTAAGGTCACCAAGACTAAGGTTCTAGCTGCCTATGGTCAGATCACTGAAGTCCTATTTGGCAATAATAAATTCCCTATTACCATTGACCCTACTACCCTACCTGATGGTGTAGCTGAGTCAGTACACTTTGATACTAACCCTCAAGCACCCCCTCAGAGCCCCTCTAAGGGCCCTACAGAGGCTGAGAAGAAGCTTAGGCCGGGTGAGACCCTTAAAGACCTTAAGGAGCGTCTAGGTGGCCTCACAGAGTCTCTGGCACCCGTAGTAGATAAACTCAAGGAAGGTCCCGGTACAGGACCAACTGATGTTACTTTCTCTCCTAGCATGATTGCAGCTAAGAAGATGGAGAAGAAGATTCATGACCAGTTAGAAGAGTCTGGAGCTAATAAGCAACTTCGCTCTACTGCCTTTGAGATGGCTCTCTTTGGCACTGGTGTAATGAAGGGCCCATTCGCTATTGATAAAGAGTATGCTAACTGGGCACCTGATGGTACTTATACTCCAACTATCAAGATGGTCCCTCAAGCCTCTACTGTATCTATTTGGAACTTCTACCCTGACCCAGATGCCTTAACTACAGAAGATGCTGAGTACGTTATTGAACGTCATAAGATGTCTCGTTCCCGGATGAGAGCACTTAAGCGTAGACCCTTCTTTAGAAGTAATGCTATTGATCTTGCCTTAGCTAGTGGTGAGAGCTACTTGAAAGAGTGGTGGGAGCAAGCTATGGAGGATGATGCTCAGGAGTCCAAGGCTGAACGCTTTGATGTACTTGAGTTCTGGGGTTACGTAGACACTGATGTAATCAAGAAGTATGATGTGGAAATCCCTAAAGAGCTTAAAGGTGCAGATCAGGTATCGGTTAATATCTGGGTCTGTAATGGACAAGTACTTCGTCTAGTTATGAACCCCTTTAAACCCTCTTATCTCCCATACTACGCTGTCCCTTATGAAGTTAATCCATACTCGATCTTTGGGATTGGTGTAGCTGAAAACATGAGTGATACACAACAGTTGATGAATGGCTTCATGCGTATGGCCATTGATAACGCTGCACTCTCTGGGAACCTCCTGATTGAAGTTGATGAGTCTAACCTAGTCCCCGGACAGGACCTCTCAGTATATCCCGGTAAGGTCTTTAGGCGTGAGGGTGGTGCTCCGGGTCAAGCTATCTTTGGTACCAAGTTTCCTAACGTCTCTAATGAGAATATGCAGATGTTCGATAAGGCTAGAGCACTAGCTGATGAGTCAACTGGATTCCCATCCTTTGCTCATGGTCAGACTGGTGTATCTGGTGTCGGTCGTACAGCTTCAGGCATCTCTATGTTGATGTCAGCAGCTAATGGTTCAATCAGAACTGTAGTTAAGAACGTAGATGACTATCTCCTTGGCCCTATTGGTAAAGCCTTCTACCGCTTTAATATGCAGTTTGACTATGATGACACAATCAAAGGTGACCTAGAGGTTAAAGCTCAGGGTACAGAGTCCTTGATGGCTAATGAAGTACGTAGCCAAAGACTTATGCAGTTCCTTGGTGTCGTCCAGAACCCTGCATTGGCACCTTTCGCTAAGATGGACTATATCATTCGTGAGATTGCTAAGAGTATGGAGCTTGATCCAGATAAGGTAGCTAACTCTATGGGTCAGGCAGCTATTCAAGCTGAAATCCTTAAGAAGTTCCAACAGGAGAACCCTCAGCCACAACAACCCCAGCAACCTCAACAAGGTGGTGGTCAGGTTCCCGCTGGGGCTAACCCACAGGATACCTCAGGTGCAGGTGGGGGCACTATAGGTACTGGTTCTGTACCAGCTCCGGGAGGTCCGGGATTTAGCGCTAATACAGGTGAGGGCCAAGCTTAATGAATATCAAGGCTCTTACTAATAATAAAGATATCTATGAACCTTTCTTAGAAGAACTAGATACTTGGATTACTAAAGAACAGAAGAACCTAGAACACGCTGAGACTCTTGAATCAGTTTATCGTAGCCAAGGTTATATCAAAGCTCTCCGTAAGCTAAAGACCTTAAAAGAAATCGTTAATACAAAAGGGTACCAGCAACATGGCTGAAGATAAGGTAAACTCTTCCTTTATCAGTAAGGCTAGTAGGCCACCAAGAGCTGATGCACCACCAACTAAGAAGAGCCTTAAGCTCTCTAGTGTACCATTCTTTAAGAGGCCCCAAGAGGCTTCTGAAAATGATATGTTTGTTGGAGAAGATGAACTAGGTAATCCTATCTACAAGACAGGTTCTGGCCTCAGATATACTGTATCCTTAGACCCTGACCAACGTACCTCAAGGACTAAGATCGAAGAGGATATTGTACCTGTAGTTAAAGGATTCATGAAGAACCCTAAGCTTCCAACTAAAGAGCAAGCTATTGATTTTGGTAAGGCAGCAGTTAAAGGTGCTTACGAGTCAGCTTCTGATGTAGTTAGAGGTAAAGGAACTTATGGAGATGTCTTTGGGGTAGCACCAACAATGGCTGCAGCATCTGTTCTCACAGAGGTGCCTAAAGACTCCTTAAGAATCTTTGGTGGCTATAAACAAGCCACTGACCCCGGATATAGTCGGAGTGGTACACAGAAATTACCAGAGTCTGTGGGCAAGGATGAAATTAAAAGGTTTGAAATTGACGACTCTGGGATGGTACCTGTCCCAAGAAATCTAAAGTCTTTTAGCAAGAGTTCAAAAGGTTCCTTTGTAGACAACACTTCTGAACTAGCTGATGTCCTTATACATGACGAGTTATTTTATCAGTACCCAACATTTTCAGCAGTTAGGGTCGGCATAGATGAGGACTTAGCTAGTGGGAATGTCTTAGGTTATTTTGACCCAAATAAAAATCTTATTGCTATTGCCCCAAAAATTGCTAAAGACCCAGAGGCCTTTAAGAAAACTCTTATCCATGAGGTGCAGCATATTGTACAGGAAAAGGAAGGTTTTTCTACTGGGACTAACACTGGGTCCAGAGAAGTTTCTTCGGTAGCTAAGGACATAAGTAAAAAGGATAGGGAAGCTTATAAAACCTATCGTAAAGAATTAGAGAGTAAAGTTAAGCCAGAGACACTCATAAAAACAAAGAGCAACATTGCTGAATTTTATATGGACCTTTTAGAGGATTTAGATGTTGACCCTGAAAGTAGCCTAAAACCCCGCTCACAGTTAGACCCTATTGACCCAAACTGGGAGATTAAGTATTCTCTCAACAAGACTGTTGAGGAAATAGAAGCGCTCAGTAATACCGCAGACCCTTGGGGCAAGAATACCAAATTTAACCTTGGATGGCAGGTCGGTAGACTTGATTATATGCTCAAAAAAGCCGTAGATTTAGCAGAGGATTTAGGTAAAACAGATAAGTTAGGGGAGTACTTAGGTAAAGACTTTGTAGAGAAAGCTTTAGTGGGCCCGAAAAAAAACTTGTCCGACACATTATTCGGATTAAAACCTCCTACCAGCTCTTTAGATGACCCATACTTCAAAGCTTATGAAAGAAAAGCTGGTGAGGCAGAAGCTAGGAATGCAGCTGAGCGTGCTAAAATGTCATTAGCGGAGAGATTTAAGAGTTCTCCAGAATCTACTGAGGATATCCCTAGGGAAGATCAGTGGACTAAACCAAACTTCTCTAAAGGTGGTACAGTATCTGTGGATAAACAAATGAAGTCCTTCTATAACGAAGGTGGCCTAGAGGATGATGGTATGGAGATTGATCCAGTATCTGGCAATGAGGTACCTCCGGGCTCTATGGCCAAGGAAGTGCGTGATGACGTAGACGCTAAGCTATCTGATGGTGAGTACGTTATCCCAGCGGATGTAGTCAGGTTCTTTGGTGTAAGCTACTTTGAGAAGCTTCGTGATCGTGCCAAGAAGGGCCTAGCCCAGATGGATAAAGATGGTCGTATTGGTGGTGAGCCTATGGAGGATGATGAAGAGGGTGAAGAAGAGGAAGAGCTACCATTCACTGATGACGAACTTATGGAGGCTATGAGTACATCTGAGGGGCCTGTGGTCGGTATGGCTGAAGGTGGTTTGACTGAGGGGCCAGTATTCCAATCCCCTGTAAGCTACGGTGGCTTCCAAGCTTCTGTACCCGGAGGTGCAGCTTCAAGTCAGATTGGTACTCAGTCCAGAGCCTACATGGACCCTCAAGGCAATAGGCGTTTTATCCTATTTATTAATGGTAAACCAGTCACAGATATTCCATCTGGGTTCGTACCTGACACACCAGAGAACAGAGCTAACCTCAATAAAGCTAAACCAGTAGAAGCTAGTACTGAGCTAACTAGGGATGACCGTACAGATAAGGATGTACCCTTTGAGGCCACAGGTGATGGTAAGAAGTCTGGTCCTGCATCATGGACCAAGAAGGTTGACCTAAGTACACCTGAGTCTGCAGTTAACTGGGGTAAGAGTACTTTAGACACTAGCTTCGGGGAGAAGGCAGCTCAACTTGGTGCTGGACTCCTAGGGTCCGCTCTAGGGCCTCTGGGAAGCTTCGTAGGTAAAGAGGGTGTCAGTGGTTATCAAGAGATTAATAGTATTGCTGAAGTTCGTGCAGCAGCTGAGGTAGCTAAGGCTCAAGGTCGTGATGATGTAGCTGAAGCACTTAACACTCAAGCTGAACAAGCTTATGCAGACTTAAGCCGTTCTGGTAAACGTATTGATTCTCTCTCCAATATTGAGAAGATGACACAGAATAAAGTAAACCAGCTAATGGAATCTGTTGGTCTAAGTGCACCAACTAAAACTGCTAGTGCTACAACACCTACAGCTAGAACCTCTTCTAGCAGTGGTGACAGACAACAGACAGGTACTGCTCCGGGGACCTACCAAGGGCCTACACAAAGTGGTGGTGCTGGTTGGACTGTATCTGCACCCTCTCGTAGTGGGGACAGTGGTGGTGGAGGCACTAGCCTCGCCCCTACAAGCTCTCCGACACCACAGGCAAGACCAGACAGAAGCCCTTCCTCCTCTAGCTCCTCGTCTTCTGGTACAAAATCTGAGTCCTACTCCGAAAAGATGGGGCGAGGTGGTGGATTTAAATCTGGTGGCTTAGTTGCTAAAAGAGCTTCCAAGAAGAAGTAACTTAATATATAATAGACTAACACAATAAGGCTACTCAGCTAATAACAGCTGGCCCCATATAATAAGGACTAACATAGTCACATGGCTAACACTAATACTGATGACAACTCTACTAACCCACAACTTCAAATTCAAAAACCTAAGGTCTCTGGTTTTATTGATAAGGGTTATAATAAGAACCGTAAACGCATCGAGGATGAGGAAGCTGAACTTGAAGCCCTCATGAAGTCTGGTGGAGCACCTCAGGAAGACCTAGAAGATGAAGTGGTTGAAGAGGGTAGTGAGGCACCTAAGCCTAAGGTAGCTAAGGCCACTGATCCTGATGAGGCTAAGGAAGAGGAATCCTTCAAGAAGCGTTATGGTTCTCTTCGTCGTCATATGAGTGAGAAGGAGAAAGAGTGGAAGGAGAAGTTTGAATCCCTAGAAACTCAACTCCAGAACCCTGATCTACTCAATCCACCTAAGTCAGATGAAGACATTGAAGCTTGGGTTAATAAACACCCTGATGTTGCAGCTATCGTTAAGACTCTTGCAGCCAGAGAAGCTCAAACTAAGTTCTCTTCAGCTGAAGCTAAACTTAAGGAGCTTGATGAAGCCCGTCAGGAAGCCTCTAAGGCTAAGGCTGAACAAGAGATTCGTAAGGTCCACCCAGACTTCGATGAACTCAAGGATGGTGATGCTTTCCATGATTGGGCTGAAGAACAGCCTAAGTGGGTACAAGATGCAATCTATGAGAACTCTGATGACCCCCGTTCTGTCGTCCGAGTCATTGACCTCTTCAAGGTTGATATGGGTATCACAGATAAGGATAAAGCACGAGACACTAAACGTGCAGCATCTGCAGTAAAGACTTCTTCTAAAACAGCTATTGATTCTGAAGAAGGTGGTAAGGTCATTAAGGAATCTCAAGTCCAGAAGATGACAGATAAAGAGTATGCAGAGAAAGAGGGTTCGATCCTTGAAGCTATGCGTACAGGAAAGTTTGTGTATGATATTAGCGGAAGTGCCCGTTAACACTTGACAACCTTTCCCTAGACAGTATAACTACCTCTATAGCATGACATAATATCCTACTAGAGACAGTAACCTTAAGCCCTCCTAATGAGAGACTACCTTAAGGTTACTACTTCTACCTTAACAATTATGTCAGATAGCTAATCCCCACTTTAACAAACTATCGCAGCTTATTAAAACAAACCTAAGACCTACCTGATAAAGTATAGGCCCTTACCTCTTACCTTATGGCGCACATAAAGTAAGTAATTAGCACCCTAAACTGTTCAGCCTCTTATTAAGGAATGTTTCTTTTAGCGCTCTTAATACAGCCAAAAAACATCCAATGGAGGATATCTTATAATGGCATTCGCTTCCGCACCGGGCTATGGCTCGTTACCAAATGGAAATTTCTCTTCGGTAATCTACTCGAAGAAAGTCCAGTTGGCCTTCCGCAAATCCACTATCTGTGGTGACATTACTAACTCCGATTACTTCGGTGAAATCTCGGGTCAAGGCGACACCGTGAAGATCATCAAAGAGCCAGAAGTTAACGTAACGCCCTATGCTCGTGGTGCTCAGATTACAGCCCAAGACTTGGATGACGAGGATTTCTCGCTCACCGTAGACAAAGCTAACTCCTTTGCCTTCAAGGTTGATGACATTGAGACTGCTCACTCGCACGTCAACTTCATGGACCTCGCAACTAACCGTGCAGCCTATAAGCTTGCTGACCAGTATGACCAAGAAGTTCTTGGCTATCTGTCGGGCTACAAGCAGACCGCTCAAGGTGCAGTTGCTGATACAGTCAACGACATCGTAAATGGTACCAAGGCTATTGCTACTGCTGGTAGTGATGAACTGTTGACCTCGATGAAGCTGATTAAAGGTGGTTTCGGTAACATCACGACTGCTTCTGCTGGGGACCACTCGATCCCAGTTGCTGCTCGTCTCCCCGGTGCTACTGCTCTTCCAACTGAGTACGTTTCCCCAGTTATGCTTATCAACCGTATGGGCCGTAAGCTTGACCAACAGAACGTAGACAAAGCTGGCCGCTGGTTGGTTATTGACCCAGTACTCTTCGAGGTCCTGCAGGATGAAGACTCGCGCTTCCTGAATGCTGACTTTGGTGATTCGGGTGGTCTCCGTAATGGTCTGACCCTCAACAACTGGAATGGTTTCCGAGTCTATATCTCGAACAACCTGCCACAAGTTGGTGGTGGTGCTGCAACTACTGGTGTCGCTAACCAGAACACTGACTATGGTGTTATCGTTGCAGGTCATGACTCGGCTATTGCTACTGCTGAGCAGATCAACAAAACTGAGTCCTATCGTGACCCCGACAGCTTTGCTGATGTGGTTCGTGGTCTGCACCTCTATGGCCGTAAAATTCTGCGTCCAGAGGCTATCGCAACCGCTAAATATAACCTCGCATAAGCTAGGTTAAGGCTAGGGGGCTCTTAACATAAGGGTCCCCTAAACCACATCATCTCTTTAAGGAATAAGATAAAATGGCACTATCTCCCACACTTCGCAGCCGCGCTATGGTTGTCGAGAAGTATGTAGACCTTCCTGCAGCTTCTGGCACCACTGTCGGTGTATCCGTCCCCGCTGGTAGCTTAATCATTGCCGCTGGCTTTGAAGCACTAGAAGCTGTCCCTGATGTAACAACCTATACGATGGATGTGACTGATGGAACGACTGTCTTCGCTAATGACTTGAACTTTGATGCAGCTGCTGCGGGCACTATTTTGGTTGGCACTACTGCTGGACTGGTATCTGCTGCTGATACAGTTGATGTCGTTACAACCATCTCTGGTTCGGCTGGTATTATCTCTGGTAGAGTGTTTGTTGTCGTAGTCGATGTTAATGACTCCGTACGTCAAGCTGCTGAAGTTGATCGCGATACTTTAGCTTAAGCTAGAAACATTGGGGCTATCCTTAATGGGGTAGTCCCTTTTTTATTCCCTAAAGGAAGTTAACCTATGGCATTTCTTAATGACCGAGTGTTCGATAACGGGTTAACCGTTCTGGATACTGAAGCTAATCGAGTTGATATTACCTCTGTAGAGGTTACTACATATACAGCAGCTACAAGCACTAGCACGCTAGGTAATTCTACTAGCTTAAGTATTGGTGCACCCGCTGATCGCTCTGGTGGTGGGCGTGAAGTTGTTGTAGCATCTATTACAGATGGTTCCGTTACTGGTACTGGTACAGCTACCCACTACGCTATCGTAGATACTGTTAACTCCCGACTATTGGCTACTGGAGCTTTGACGGCTTCTCAAGCAGTTACCTCGGGTAACACATTCACACTTTCGTCCGTTGCTATTGGCATCCCTGATCCCGCCTAAAGAGGTCTATACTGAATGGTAACTCTCGTCAACAGAGCTAAGATGACCACGGCCACGACTGGTACTGGTACAATCACCCTTGGCGCTGCTGAGAGTGGGTATCAGACGTTTGCTGATGCTGGCGTGGTTGACACTGATGTGGTGCGCTACGTCATCGAGGACGGGACTGCTTGGGAGATCGGCACAGGCACCTACACGGCCTCTGGGACGACCCTGAGCAGGACTGTTGCTGAGAGTTCCAATGCTGATGCTGCGCTGAACTTAAGCGGTAGTGCGGTGGTGTTCGTCTCGGCTGCTGCGGCTGACCTGCAAGAGTTGGTGGACTTCACTGACAACTTCGTTCTGCCCACTGCGGATGGCTCGACGGGTCAGGTCTTGACCACCGATGGCGCTGGGACGCTGACGTTCAGCACGATCACGGGTTACACCAACACTGATGTCGATACGCACCTGAACACTGGCACTGCTGCATCTGGTGATGTTCTTTCATGGACGGGGACGGACTATGATTGGATTGCCGCTGGCGGGGGTGGCACTGCTCTTGAGTTGTATGCTGAGAACCCCGCAACTCCCACTGCGCCTTCGGCTACTGGCACAAATGCTGTGGCGATTGGGGGTGGTTCTACGGCGTCTGGGAACTCTTCAACATCCATAGGTCTTTCGTCCTATGCGCAGGGAATTTCGTCTCTTGCGGCTGGTTCTGGTGCGTGGGCAGGGGCGAATTACTCAACAGCTATTGGCAGGGGTAATGGTGGGTCAGCCATAACAGCCACAGGCGCAGGCGCAATGGCACTCGGTGGCTCCTACGCCTCTGGCACCGACTCCTTCGCAGCAGCTATCGCCAACAACACAAGTTCCTACGGCGCTACTGGGGCTAACTCGGTGGCTATTGGGGATAGGGCTAAAGGCGCTGGAAACTACTCCGTCAGCATGGGCAGGTTAAACAATGTCAGTGGCCCCAACGGCGCTGGTGCAATAGGTCAAAGTCTTACCGTCTCTGGGGAAGGGGCTTTTGCTGCTGGGCAAACTTGTTTTGCATCTGGTGCTTACTCCCAAGCACTTGGTACCGGAGCAAGCACACAATCAATCTACGGTAAATTTGCAAAGGCAAGCGGGTTTTTTAGTAATTTCGCGGATATGCAAACAGGCATGATGGTCGTCGTCGCAGCGACAACGGATGCTACACCCAAAGTTCTTACGTCAAACAAAGGTGCAGCTTCCACCACCAACCAAGTCATCCTCCCCAACAACAGCGCCTACGCCTTCCACGGCACCATCGTAGCCCGTCAGCAAGCCTCTACAGGCACTGCGTGTGCAGCATGGAAGATCGAAGGGTTGATCCGTAGGGAGGGTTCCGCAGGCACGACTGTGCTGGTCAACAGCGCCACGACTGTCTTGGACAACACTCCTGCTTGGGGCATGGCTCTCAGCGCAGACACTACAAACGGTGGCCTCAAGATCGAAATCACTGGGGCAGCAGCTACTAACATTCGTTGGGTAGCCACAATCAACACCTCGGAGGTGACATACTAATGGCTATTGAACTGAACCTTGAGACTTCCCAGTACGGCACACCATTCGCTGGTGCATACTTCCGCATCGCTACCGCAGCTATCTCTCGTATGCGTGAGGGTGGCCCCAAGTTCACCGTGATGATTGATGTTGCAGGATACGCCACTGGCACACCTGATGACGACACACGGGAAGTAGATTTCCGTCGTTACCACGCTGACTTGGCTGACGTAGACGCCTCGGTTGGGGATAACTTCCTCGACAAGTGCTACGCTTGGGTGATGACGCAGGAAGATATGGCAGGGAGTATCGTGGTATAATGGCAGTCACCATCAATCACCAGACGAATGACATATCTACGACTGGTAGCCCATTAACTATTGGGGGTGCGCCTGTAGGTGGCGGTGGGTCAAACAACATCGACGGTGGCTCTGCTGCTACGATCTACCTTGCATCCCAATCTCTTGACGGAGGATCGGCATAATGGCTGACCAAATTCAACTTCGCCGCGATACGGCTGCTAACTGGACAAGTTCCAATCCTATTCTTGCATCCGGCGAGTTTGGCCTAGAGACTGACACCGACCAGTTTAAGGTTGGAGATGGGACGACCGCTTGGACATCTTTGGGGTACGGTGGTATCCAAGGACCGCAGGGTATTCAGGGTATCCAAGGTATTCAGGGTGAAACTGGACCAACTGGACCGCAAGGTGAACAGGGTATCCAAGGTATTCAAGGTATCCAAGGCGAGACTGGTCCGCAGGGTCCACAAGGTGAACCCGGCGAGGTTACAGCCGATGGTGTGTTTACACTGACCAACAAGACCTTGGTAGCGCCAATCCTTGAAGGAACGATTGTCGAAGAAGTCTACGCTTGGACTGCAACCACTGGCGCTGTGACTACGGAATTGGAACCTGCCAATGGCTCCATCCAGACGATTACTTTGACAGGCTCAATCACGTCACTCACGGACAACATTGCCGCTGGTGAAGCTATCACGCTCATCATTGACGATGGTACTGCCTACACAATCACATGGCCCACAACGACATGGGTCAACAACGCTGGTGCAGCCCCTACGCTTGCCACTGATGCCCCAACGGTCATTGCACTATGGAAGGTATCCACAACGCTCTACGGCGCACTTGTGGGGGATGGTTCGTAATGTTGTGGTCTAAGGTAATAGGTGCTGGCGGGGCTGGTGGTGTAGTGGAAGGCTGGAATATATCCACTGCGGTGTATTTGCAAAACTTTAGTGTTGCTGCGCAATCAGCGCAACCGTTCGGCGTCTTCTTCAAACCTGACGGTACAAAGATGTACATTTTGGGAGCTGGTCTTGTTTATGAATACGACTTGGGGACGCCTTGGGATGTTACCACTTCTGTATTCTTACAGAGCAAAAACGTTTCTACTCAATCGTTTACGTCTACAAGCGGTATCTCTTTTACACCTGATGGCACAAAGGTGTATTTTTTAACCGCTTCGGGTACCAGAGTCACTGAATATGACCTAAGTACGGCTTGGGATATATCAACTGCGGTGTATTTGCAAAACTTTAGTGTTGCTGCGCAATCAGCGCAACCGTTCGGCGTCTTCTTCAAACCTGACGGTACAAAGATGTACATTACGGGTAGCAGCTCTAATGTGAATGAGTACGATCTAGGCACCGCTTGGGATGTTACCACTTCTGTATTCTTACAGAGCAAAAACGTTTCTACGGAAGACCTAACGCCTTACGATGTATCCTTTAAGCCCGATGGTACAAAAATGTTCGTTTTAGGTTTTCAAGGAGATGACGTAAACGAATATGACCTAAGTACGGCTTGGGATATATCAACTGCGGTGTATTTGCAAAACTTTAGTGTTGCTGCGCAAGAAAATAACCCAAGGGGTATATTCTTCAAACCTGACGGTACAAAGATGTACGTTACAGGATTATCGGCTATTGCTATTCAAGAATACGACCTCACCGCATAAAGGAGGCTTAAATGCACCTGAAGATCACAAACGGCCAGCCTGAGACATACTCAATCGGGCAACTACGCCGTGATAATCCAAATACATCTTTCCCTAAAGTGCCAAGTGATGCGCTTCTGGCAGACTGGGGTGTCTACCCCTATACCATGCAAGATCGCCCTGAGTATGACCACCTAACGCAGACTGTTCAGCGGCTTGATATTACGCAGGTCAATGGCGCGTGGACCCAAGGATGGGAAGTAAGCAACCTGCCCGTCGAGGACGCGGGGCGCAACATCCGCAACCACCGTGACTACCTGCTGCAACAGACCGACTGGATGGCCCTGAGCGATGTCACGATAGAGCCGTATTGGCGTGAATACAGGCAACAGTTGCGCGACGTGACTGCCCAAGAAGGCTTCCCCTACTCGGTCATCTGGCCCACTAAACCGGAGTAAGCCATGTTAGGATTTTCCCCTCTCGCCTCCGCTCCGTTAGGTGATGATGGGGTTGTTGCTAGTCTAGTTTATGGTTTAACTAGTATTACTTCTGGCAATCCGGTTATAGATAATACCACTCTTTTACAGTTAATAAATTTAAACCTTGAGGCTATTACTACCGGAGCATCCTTTGTCGGTGCGCCTAGCCTACTACAGAACTCTGCACTGAGTCTTGTACCCCTCACACTGAACCAACCACTTGTTGGCAACACAACACTACTACAAGCCCACCTATTAAATCTTGGGGCTATTGTTACTGGAAATCCAGTTGTTGGGCTCCCTACAGCAGATGTTGTTTATCCTCTAAACTTAACCCCAATAACTACTCAAGCCCCTAGCGTAAGTGTTGCTACCCTTTATCTATTTCAAGGTATCTCTTTAGTAGATATTACCTCTGGCAATCCTGTAGTTGGCAACTCTAATCTTAGTCAGCTACAGAACTTACTGGCCCAAGGGATAACTACAGCAGCAGTTAGTGTCAGCTCAGGTCAATTCTCTGAATCTGTCAACATAATTGGAGAGGTTATTCTCTCTGGGGCCCCACTACTACCTACCATCCCAATACTTATAACAGTCTACAACCCCAATAACTTTAATCTTGAGAGGGTTGCACGAACTAACCCTGAGATAAGTCGAGTAGCTTACATTAATGCCTCACCAATAAGAGTAACTTATGTGCCTACTGAGAGTAATAAAACCTTGAGAGTGAGTTAAAATGAGTCTTAAATGGGCACCTAAAGATAAAGATGAGACCTTAGACTACTCTCTTGATTGGTCGAGGGCTTTAGAGAGTAGTGAAACTATACAGTCTGTCTCTTGGTCTATCGTTAATACAGAGGGTGACAAAGTATCGTTTGGTACAGGAAACACTATCTCGGGTTTAAAGAACTTGTCACAGACTAATACCAGTACTGTAGCAACAATCTACCTCAATAGTGGCACTGATAATAAAGAGTACAAACTCTATTGTTCTGTTACGACCTCGGCGGGTAGAGTAAAAGAGAGAGCAGTAAAAATTCGTATTAGGGAGTACAACTAGTGTCTACTTATAACTTCCTTGGGCTAGTTAATGATGTTAATCGTAAACTGAATGAAGTTGAGTTGACCTCAGTTAACTTCGCCTCTTCTACTGGTTTTTACTCCTCAACTAAAGACTCTATTAATAATGCTTTACGTGAGATTAATCATCAGAGTTTTGAGTGGCCCTTTAACCATGTCACTCAAGAAGAAAGCCTTATTGAAGGGGATGTAAGGTATTTTATTCCTAGAGATGTAAAGTCTTTAGATATGGACTCTTTTAGAATCCCTAGAGATGACACCTTAGGTAACTCTACTGTAAGATTAAAGCTTTTATCTTATGAAGAGTATCTTGACAAACATTTAGATTATGAGTACAATACTTCAGAGGGGATTAGATCGGTACCTAGATACGTATTTAGAACCCCTTCTTTGGAGTATGGTGTCGTCCCCCCACCCGATAAAGATTATAGTATTGTCTATGAGTATTATAGAAACTCTCCTGACTTAAACCTCTTCTCCGATGTACCAAGTGTACCTGAAGAGTTTCGTTATATATTAGTTGATGGTGCTATGGTTCATGCACACGCTTTTAGGGGTGACAATGAGAGTTCTCAGCTAAGCCTTCAAAAGTTTGAGGTTGGGATTAAGAATATGAGAAGTATCTATATCAACAGATATGAGTACCTTAGGTCCACAATGATTACCAAGAACCAATATCAGACAGCAGCTAGGGTTTAATAGAAATAGATGGCAACTCAATGGCAGACATTTCCAGTTGAATTTAAGGGGGGTTTGATTTCTAACCTCAGCCCTCTGCAGCAGGGTATTAATGCAGTTGGATCAGCTACAACTCTCCAGAACTTTGAACCCTCTAAAGAAGGTGGTTATAAGAAGGTACTAGGTTACTCCCGTTACATTGATGATGTCGTTCCCGGTTCAGGTTCTGTCCTTGGGGTACGAGTAGTCAACCAAGAGAAGGCCCTAGCTATTCGTAAGAATGGTTCTAACTTCTCTGAGTACTATATCAACGTGGCTGGCGCATGGTCCTCCTTAGGTGCTGCTGCATCCCTTGGTGGTAAGGTTCGTGGTGTAGACTTTAACTTTGGTACAGTTCATAAGGTTATGTTAGTTGATGGAGTTAACTCTCCTGCAGTCTTTGAAGACACAACTGATACCCTAACCTTCCCAACACTTACAGCTGATGCTACTGGTGCTGAGCACATTGAAATATATAAGAACACTATCTTCTTAGGTAATGGCTCTAACTTAGTATTCAGTGCACCATATGACGAGACAGACTTCACACCAGCTAATGGTGGAGGTATTATTAACGTAGGTCATACTATTACTGGTCTCATTGTATTTAGAGACCAACTAATTATCTTTAGTCGTAATACAGTCCAAAGACTTACTGGCTCAAGTATTGCTGACTTCCAGCTTCAACCTATCTCTGATGGTATTGGTTGCCTCTTCCCTGACACTATCCAAGAGGTAGGTGGGGATGTAATATATATGGCAGCTGATGGTCTACGCCTCCTTAGTGCTACTGATCGTATTGGTGACTTTGGCCTAGAGATTGCCTCAGCTCCTATCTCTAAAGATGCCTTAGACTTCATTAAGAGTACAGATAACTTCTCTAGTATTGTATTAAGAGAGAAGGCCCAGTACAGAGTCTTTGGTCATATTGAGTCAGTGGCTGACCAAGTATCTAAAGGACTAGTAGCAACTAAGTTCTCTGACCAAGGTGCCTCTAGGATCGAGTGGGGTACATTAGAAGGTTTTAAAGTTTATTGCTCTGATGGTCGTTATATCCCCGGACAAGAGCTTACACTCTTCGCTAATGGTACAGGTTATGTCTATAAGTTAGAGGATGGTTCAAGTAGGGATGGAGAGACGATTAGAGCAGTCTATGAATCTCCTTTTATGCCAATTGATGACCCAAAGCTTAGGAAGACCCTTTATAAAGCTACTCTCTATGTAGACCTTAATGGGACTTTCAGTGTAGACTTTAACCTTAAGTTCGATCTGTTCAAAGTTAAGAACTATAATAGTACAGTTCAACCTGCAACTATTAATCTAGCTAGCTCTAGTACAGGTGTATTTGTCTATGGTGGTGTTAACTCTCTCTATGGTACAGCCACTTATGGTTCCCAACTAGATAAGGTCTATGACACACCAGTTATTGGTTCAGGTCAGACATTCGCATTTAGGATCGAGGATATAAGTATTAATCCCTCATTCACCTTAGACACAGCAATCTTTGAATACAGATCACACGACAGAAACTAAGATACAATAATAGGATACTGAAGCAATATGGGTACCCCCTACTCAAGGCAAGATACTTCCAACAACATTGCTGATGGTAACGTCATTGATGCTGCTGACCTAGACAATGAGTTTGACCAACTTGAAGCTGCCTTTAACTCGGCTTCAGGTCATACCCATGATGGCACAGTAGGTGAAGGTGCACCTATTGAAGCCCTAGGTCCTTCCCAACAGATTAGTGCAACTACTTCGGCTGTTGTACCTAAGACTGATGACCTAATTGATCTAGGCTCTGCTCTCTTGGAGTTCAAGGACCTATACATTGATGGCGTAGCTAACATTGACTCTCTTGTAGCTGATACAGGTACAGTTGGTGGGGTAGCTATCACTACAGCTTCTAATACTCAAGCCTTAACTAATAAGACTATTAATCTAACTAGTAATACTCTAACTGCTACCTCAGCTCAACTAGCTACTGCCCTCACTGATGAGACTGGTACTGGTTCTGTGGTGTTCTCAGCTAGCCCAGCGCTCACTGGCACTCCTACAGCCCCTACAGCAGTTGCTGCAACTAATACAACTCAGTTGGCCACCACAGCCCATGTCTTTGCTGAGAGAGCTAATACAGCCACCTTAACTAATAAGACCTTAACTGGCCCAACTATTAATACAGCTACCATTACTGGGGGCACAATCTCTGGTATCACTGATCTAGCTGTACTCGATGGTGGTACAGGCTCCTCTACTGCAGCTGGTGCCTTAGTTAATCTTGGTTTAACTGCTACTGCAGCTGAACTCAATACTCTTGATGGCATCTTACCGACAGTCACTGAACTAAACTATGTTGATGGTGTTACCTCAGCTATTCAAACTCAGTTAGATGCCAAAGCTTTAAACACTAATGCTACCGTCGCAACATCCATTAGTTTGACTGGGGCCGCTTCAGATTGGAAGTTTGCGCTCTCAGGGAATGACTTGGTAATAAGTTATGGTGGGGTCAATAAAGCTAAATTAGACACTACAGGTAATCTTACTATTGTTGGTAACGTGACAGCTTACGGAACTATATAAGATGGCTTTGCAAACCTCTGGTGCAATATCTCTGCTAGACATACAAAATGAGTTTGGAGGTGCAAATCCTATCGGCCTCAATGAGTATTATAGAAATGGTGCATACGTCACGGATAACAATACCGGCGTCCCCACATCGGGCGAGATTAACGTGAATGATTTTTATGGTGCCGTGAAACAGTTCGCGTTCACCATAGAAGATAACGTACAAGAAGCGAACCTAGCCACCCTTGCGACTAACGCAGGATGGGATGGTACTGCACCTCTCGTAGCCACGGTAGCCAGCGGAGTTTACCTGTGGTCCAATGATACTGCAGTGGGCGGTCTAACTATACCTTCGTCCATAACAACCTCGGTGACCCTGAACAACAATGGGTACATTATCGGTAGGGGTGGAGATGGTGGATCTAATGGCGCAGGTGGAGTAGGTGGACCTGCAGTAGTAAATGATGCGTCTGAAGTCTTCCTGTTTAATTTAGCGGGTGCCTATATAGCCGCAGGTGGCGGTGGTGGAGCTGGCTATGGTGGCGGTGGTGGGGCTGGAGGCGGTACGGGGGGTATAGGTAGAACGCTATCTGGTAGCGCTAGCAACCTAACTGAGGGCTCTGGTGGGGGTCTAGGGTTATCTGGAGGAGATACCACTGGTTCACTGCATGACGGACTTACCCATGCTTCTGGGGGAGGTTCTGGAGGGGGTGGCGGAGCTGCTTGGGATGTAGGGTCTGGTAGCTATGGGGCCGCTGCGGGGGCTGGTGGCGGTAGGGTTCTTACTGGTCTTGGGGGTGCAGGGGGACTAAACACATTTGGATGTGGTGGGTTTGGTTCTCGTGGATGTGGTGGAGCTGGGGGAACAACGTCTACTGGGTCTAACTACAATGGTGGTGCTGGTTCTGGGGGAGGAGGTGGTTGGGGTTCATCTGGAGGAAACTCCTCAGCGGCGACAGGTGGAGCTGGCGGTGCCGCTATATCCGGGACTGCGGTAACGCTTACGAACACGGGCACAATCTATGGGAGCTTTTAATGAGACCTCTATACATCCTCTACAAGTTCTTATCTGATCTTGGGTCGTCATTCTCTAGGTTATTTAATGCCTCTGTCCTAGGTGGGTCAACTGATATGACTACCTCAGCTAGGACCCACTATGAGAGTTACACTAAACCCTCTTGGGCTAAAGCTAGATTGATTATTAATTGGTTTGCCTTCCTACAAGAAGATCACTGTAAGAGTTCATGGGAAGCTGAAGATAAGAGGTCAACTAAGGTTAAAGAAATATCTAGTTGGCTTAAGGGTTTCCCAGATAAGAGACCAGAAATAAAAGACATGTATTCCGACAATACCATTAAGTATAACAACAAGAAGAGAGATAGCTAAGTGCAGTTCAAGCTTCCTACACAGTTGCAGCAGAGAGCTCTATCTCAGGTAGGCTATGATGGTCCCTCGGATCAAGATAGTATTGAGAAGTTCATTGCTGGCTCACCCAGTGCTGCTGCCCACTTAGGTAAGGTAGGAGAGGCTGCACGTAAAAGATATGAGATGCTAACTCAATCTACTGTTGATAAGGGTTTCGCTGAGGGTGGTACGGTTACTACCCCACAGTCTGATCTAGACCTAGCTCAACAACAATTAGCTGATGCTCAGAAAGCTGCTACAACCTCCCCTGAGGACCAGACTGCACTTGAGGGCCTCACAACGGCTCAACAAGGCTTACAGACTGCACAGGATGCCTTTACCCTTACTGGGGTACCTTCTGGTGCAGAAGCTGTAGGGAAGGCTATTTCGACTCCTCAGGACCTAGTTACTCAAGCTACTGTAGCTCCAATTACCCAGACACCAGATCAGTTTGTAGCTGAGGGTGCAGGGGAAGCACAAGCTGTTGCACCAGTACAGGCTGTGACCACTGGACCAGCTGAGCAAGCTGTAGTACCAACGACTACAGAGACTGCAACAGTTGAGGCAGAGAAAGCTACACCAGCTATCACTACAGCCTTAGAGGATGTTACTGCAGCTACAGGTGAACCCTCTAAGAAGGCTACAGTGCAAGGGCAACTTGAAGGCCTCATGGAGCAGTTTGAGGGTGGTGCTACACCTCCTTGGGCCTCAGGGGCTATGAGACAGGCTATGAGTGTCATGCAAGCTCGTGGGCTAGGTGCATCCTCTGTAGCTGGTCAAGCTATCACACAGGCCGCTATGGAGTCAGCTATCGCTATTGCTGATAGAGATGCAGCTACTGTCGCCCAGTTCGAAATGCAGAACTTGAATAATGAGCAACAAACTCTAATCTTCAAGACTCAGCAACGTATCTCTGGAATCCTCTCTGACCAATCTCAAGTTAATGCTGCAGCCCAGTTCAATGCTGCCTCAGAAAACCAGACCAGTCAGTTCTTTGCTGGACTTCAGGAGAGTGTATCCAAGTTCAATGCTGACCAAGTAAATGCTATTAGACAGTTCAACTCTGGTCAAACTAATGCAATGGCACAGTTCAACTCTCAAGTAGAGAATCAGAGGGCCCAGTTCAATGCTAATAATTCTTTAGTCATCGCTCAAGCTAATGCTAAGTGGCGTCAGGATATCTCTACCCTAGACACTGCAGCACAGAATGAGGCCACCATGACTACAGCTAAGGCTGCTACTGGACTAACTCAGTTAGCTATGGATGAAATCTGGCAGAAGGAAAGAGACCTCCTGGCCTTTGCCTTTAGTTCAGGTGAGAGTGCAGCTGATAGAGAAGTTGATCTATTCCTAGCTAATAAGAAATACTCTGATCTGGAAGCTCAAAGGTCAGATAATGAGAGTACCGCTAAGTGGGCCCTAGCAGCTAAAATTCTAATGGACATCTGGTAGGAGCTAAAGTATTATGTTTAATTATAAAGATTCAGTAAGAGAAGCTCGTCAACTATCAGATATGATTATTGCTGGAGCTAAGGCCCCTTCAAGTGCTTCAGTTATTAAAGGTACAGATAATAGTAAAGGGTTGATGAGACGACAGAACATCACTGAGAACATTGGTACAGAGGAAGCATATGATGTAGCCTCTACTGACATCTCTGGCCTCTTTGATTATACTTCAGCTTTCTCAAAGAAAGAAGAAGAGGATATCCCAAAGCAAGAAGATGCAGTTAACCGTGAAATGAATACCTCTAATGCCCTCTCTAAATCAGGTGGTCGTTCTAAGAGCCTAAAAGGTGGTGGTATCAGCTTTGGTGGTTATGAGGGCCTTATGGGTTTGATTGACCAAACTGAAGGTGGTGGAAAGTATGACACCCTATTTGGCTTCTCTCAGAAAGAGGGGCGAGCTTTTGCTGGTGTGGATGTCAGCAACATGACTTTAGGTCAACTTAAGGCTTTCTCTAAACCTTCTGGTGCTTATGGTCAGTACGTTAAGGGTGAGTTAGCTAAGTCTGATGGAGAAGAAGCTAGAGTTGCTACTCCTATGGGTCGTTATCAGTTTGTTGGTAAGACCATGAGGGAAGTGGCTGATGCTATGGGTCTACCTGATGACACTGTATTCTCTCCAGAAGTACAAGATAGGATGTTTGCTTTTAAGGCTAAACAACGTCTGAGTAATGCTGACTCTATAGAGGGTAAGCGTAAACAGATGAGAGCTGAGTGGGATGGCTTTAAGCACGTAAGTGATGCGCAGTTAGATCAAGCTATCAGAGACTTTGAAGCTGGAACTTCTGTTGTACCAGTCCCTAGACCAACCTCTTAAGGATATAAATAATAAAAATGAAATTCAATGCACCTATCCCCGGAGAGTCTCTCACTAAGGCCCCAAAGAACTACCCTTGGGAGCGTCCACCTGAGGTTGCTGACCCAGAGGAAGCCCTACAGCTCCATATCTCTAAGATCAATACTCCTGAGCGTTTGTCGTCCATCTTAGATTTGATTGAGTTAGATACAGATATCATGACTATCACTACAGGGTTACTCCGTAGTGCAGTCTCTAAGGGTATCCACTCTCTCGATGTGAGTATGGTTATTGCCCCAGTGATCCATGAGTTCATTAGAAGTACCGCTGAGATGGCTGGTATTGATTATGATGATGGCTTTGAGGACTTAGGTAAGAAAGAGAAACTCCAGAAACAAGTTATGGCTGCTAAAGCATCTAAACAACTTCGTAATATGAAGCTCTCCCCAACTAAGGAAGATGTAGCTCAAGCTGGTGAAGTAGAAGATACTGGTGAGGCTATGGTAGAAGAAGGTGATATCCCAGTGGATGAAGAGCCTGTTGATGTAGCTGAACCTCTACCTGAAAGAAAAGGTCTTATGGCTAGACCTACATCACCTAAAGTAGAAGCGGAGATTATGTAATATGGGTATGTGGCAAGGACTACTTCAAGGCTACACTCAAGCTTCTGAAAGACAAGAACGTGAGGGTGCAAGAACTCAAGCTGAGAAGACTCGTAAAGAGGAGAAGGAAGAAGCTCGTCAGGCATTCCTTAGTCAGCAGATTAGTAAGCGTAAAGAAAACCTCTTCAACACCATTATGCCAGCTAGGGCTGAGGCTGAGGCTTCTTATGGTCAGATGACCTCTCAGGCTGAGTATCTAGTCAATAGAGGCTTAGAGAAAGAGACAGTTGTAGCCTTAGCTAATGACCCTGCTGGTCTGGCTAGTGCTTATGAGTTTGCTCGTACTAAAGGCGCTGATCTAGACTCTGAAACTTTTAATGGCATCTATAGGTCGGCAGCTGGTAGTGTACGTGAGGGTGAAACAGTTGATGATGCTCTAAGAAGGGCTAGTGGCCTACACAACATTGCTACTGGTATCGGTGGATTATCTATTGATGAGCTCGCTGCTGATGAGGATAAGTACTGGGGTGCACTTACAGCTGCACAAGCTCCTGTAAGTGCTACTGGTGGGACAGTAGAGTTCAGGGACCCAACCAAGGAGAAGCTTTCCTCCTCTGAGTTGGCCTTAGCTAAAGAACAAGAGGTCTTCTTCGACAGAGCAGTTATGACTGCAGTAGATGCTGACCTAGCTAGACTTGAAAAAGAAAAGAAAGATGGCTCAAATGATGAGGGTCTGACTAAAAAGATTAGTAATCTGCTGACTCAGGTTACTGACTATGACAAGAGTCCTGCAGTTAAACAGGAGCTTAGGTCTATTTATGGTGATGTGGCTAAGACCTACCTAAAGAATGCCCCAGATATTGATGCTCAGTACTTGGCTGGTATTGATAACAACCCATATATCTCTAATATTGAAGGTGAGTATGTTCCGGGTACCACCTCTGATACCCCTGCTCCGGCAACTCAAATCCAGTCTAAAGAAGAGTACGATGCACTACCTGCAGGTACAACTTACATTGACCCTAATGGGGTTACAAGGATAAAGCAATAACATGGCTGTACTTAATGAGACGGATGAGACTCAGAATTGGTGGGAGAAAGATACCCCAGTGGAATCTGAGCCTATTGATGTACAAACTGATAGCGCTATGGAGGGTGTGGTTGAGTCTGATACTCAATGGTGGAGTAAGGACCAAGAGGTTGCACCCCCTACAGTTGCTACACCCACAGCTGAGGCTCCAGAGGGGGCCTTCTGGGAGGCTGATGCACCTTTAGGCGATACCCCTACCCAAACCACAGGGCTCTCCACTCAGGGAGCAGCATATGGGCCCTCAGCCCTACTTGAAGGTGAGAAGTACGCTGTAGTAGATAAGTTCCTAAGAGACAGACTAGGTGATACTGAACTAAGGAACTACTCCAGACAGGATAAGGTTGATAAGTACCTTAACATGATTCGGTCATTCGAGTCAGGTAATGTACCTAGAACAGTGATGGAAATAAATCATATTCTCTCAACTACTGAAGAGGGTAGAGCTTCCTATGGGGAGGGTATGAAACTCTTCAAAGGGCTGTCAGGTATAACTAGTGAAGAGTACACTTGGGGTGAAAGCCTTGATGCGGTTGGTGACTATGTATGGAGTGCTGTGGCTGACCCCACTAACTTAGCTGGTCCACTGGTAGCTAGATTCTTTGTCGGTGCTGGAGCTAAGGGTGCAGCTAAAGGGGTCACTCTATTAGCTGAGAAGGCCGTAGTTAAGTCTCTTGCTTCAGGTGCATCTCAAGCTACAGCCAGACGCTTAGGCAATAAGGTCTGGAGTAAAGGTATCCAAGAGATTGGTACTCGATCCACTTTCAAAGAAGTAGTTAAACATGCAGCTGTCTCTGGTGCAGTTGACTCTGCTGTAGCTGTTGGTGCTGATGTAGCCTACCAGAGAGGTATGATCCTTACTGATGTACAGGATGACTACTCTCAGATTCAGTCTGGTCTAGCTGCTATCGGTGGTCTAGTGGGTGCTGGTGTATCTGTAGGTGTGAGTGCACTTAAGGGCACCTCTAAGCTACCACTAGCTGGTGCAGTCATCAAAGATATGTCCGTAACTAAAGAGGCTGACCTTAAGGGTGTCCTTAAGTCCCTCACTGCTGAACTAGATAAAGTTCCAGAAGAGAGGATGTTGAAGTACATTGAACCCTTCAAGGATAAGGTAGCTCGTGGTGATGAGCTTGAACTCCTAGATACTGATTTCTTTAGAGGTTTAATCACAGGTAATGTCGAAGATGGGTATAAGGGGTTAGCTCACAGCTTGAATGATGCTGGCTTCTCTTGGGTAGGTCCTAGAACTAAGGACGATAACTTCACCAACTGGATGGCTGATGCCATGAAGAATGCCCCTAAGGATGAGGTTGATGCTTTCATCTCTAGTTTCCAGAAGCGTACAGGTATTAAGTTAACTGGCATTGAGGGTGAGCCCATTGCTCGTATAGCTGATCTAATGTCTAAGAAGGTTAGCCAAGGTGGTCAAATACTTAAGGCTACCTCAGAGGCAGCTAGAGTGCTAGGTGTTAAGAGTGGTGACTCAATCACTGCTGACCAGTATGCTGATTATGTCTTCGGTAACTTAGGTGAGTTAGCTACTGATACTATTGGGGATAGGATTGCGGGTGTAGGCTCTAAGCTAGAGGGTAAGATAGGTGAAATTTCTGCTGGTCAGAAGTACACTCAAGACTTATATATTAGACTACTAACTTCACACCCCGGCACTAGTATCCTTAACATCAAAGGTTGGGGTTTTAAATCTGCTGGTCAATCAGCTGCTGACCTACTGCACGGTACTATTGTCTATGGTGGAGCTACCACTATTGCAGCTATCTCAGGCAGAAAAGGTGCAATGAATGAGGGTTGGTCTCAGCTATTAAATACCTATAAAGCTAATGGTTCCAAGATGAGGAACCTAGTTGACCCTGAGATGACTTACACAGCTTATAAGTCGCTAGTAGATAGAGACCCTAAGGCGTTCGATAAGCTCCTCTCTACGTTACCTATGGGTGTTGAGAAGAACCTTCAAGAGATGTATGGTGTTACACCCAACGTAGCTGGATGGATGCGTAAGACTGATAAGGCGGCTGACTATATTGCTGCTTTGAGCTTAGTTAAGAGTCAGGATGCTTTCACTAAGTCTCAAGAGCTAATGTATAACCTAGACCTCAACCTTAGAAGAACTTTTAACCAAGGTTACATTGAGTTTATCCAGAGAGATGATGTGTCTGTCTTAATGAAGTCTAAGCAGTACCTGAAAGCCCAGTCTACAGCTATTGATGCAACAATGGAGAACATCCTAGCTAAGAGCTATAAGAGTGTAGATAATGCTGGTATTGCCCACATAGCCTCTCTGATTGAAGATTTTAGAAGGTTGCCAGTTATTGGTATCAACATCCCTTTCGGTCGGTTCTTCAACAATACTATTGCTACAATGTCTGAGTACTCTGGTGCTACAGCCTTGATGAAACCTTTTGTTAAAGGTGTTGGCGACAACAAATCTATTGGGCAGCTGATGTCTAAGGCTGCAGTAGGTTGGGGCTTTATGGCCACTCTCGTTGATACTGAAGCTGAATACATCAAGCTTGGTTTAGCTTGGGATGAGAGTATTGATGAGAAGACTGGAGAGGTTGTCAGTGAGAAACTAGACTTCCCCTACTCTGCCGTTAAGGGTATGGCTAGACGCTTTGCCTATAGCAACATGGTGCCCGGACTAAGGGAGAAGGCTGTTGGTCTAGATGTACCTGAGGAACTTATGGCTGATTTCTATGCTACTCAGCTTGGTTCTCTTACTCGTCAGTTGAATGACACAGAAGATACAATGTTCAAGATTGGTAAGTCATTGTTCTTAGGCGAGACAACAGAAGCCTTTAGTGGTTTGACTGAAATGATGCAAAGTACTGGTGCCACAGCTGCTTCAGGTTTCTCTCGTTTCCTTGAGCCAGTTAACGTAGCTGTATCTCTATCGGCTGACCCAGAAGACTATGTGATTAAAGATAACAAACAGGGACGAGAGTACATCCTTAAGTCTCTCCGTTATGTCGATCAGTTCTATGGGGCTGTCGGTTTAGGTGAAGGTTTAGAGAAGAAGTATTCTGCAACTGAGGAGTATAAATCTCGTCAACCAGCTAAGGTCTTTGGTGTTAGAGACCTACCCCCTACTACAGCTACAGCCCAAGCTTTTAATATGGTTGGTAGACCACTCTGGAAGTCTGAGTTCTATGGTTCTGAAGCTGCATCTACTAATGTTGTCAATAAGATTGCTAATCCTATTCTTGAACAAGAGATGATGCTTCTAGTTAGGGATGAGAAGTTTAGAAGTGCCCCAACTGACGTTAAGGAGCGTAGGTTCAAAGCATCTCTCAGCTTAGCTAAAGAGAAGACCTTAGCTTACTTGGAGAACTCTATTTCCCCACGTAACAAAGAGCTAAAGATTATCTTTGACCTAACTAAGACAGGTACTGGTGGTACAGTAGAGTCTTTAGAGGGTGCCATGAAGGAGCTAGATATGCCACCTGAGCTGACTCTAGAAGAACTAGAGTACCCTCAGCTAATCATGTTGCAAGAGTTCCTCAAGAATCGTGGTCAGATTAGAGAAGATATATCCAGAAGATGAATAAATAAAAAAGAAAAGGGGAGCCCCTAATGGGACCCCCTTATGTACTACCTACTGATACTAGTGTAGTAGTTGATGTTATGATTTATATTATTGTTATTAGTCTTTTAACATCTCTTCGGCCCATTGATAGGCTTCTCTTTTTATGTCGTTAACCCTAGCCTGACCTTGGCTAGTAATCATTAGGGCACTCATAGCTTGACCGACTAGATAAAGCTTAGCTGTAAGTTCTTTAGGGTACAGCTCATCCTCTGAAGGCATCTTAATATTGGTGCTCTCAATAAACTGCTTGGCTTCTTCCTCTAGGGGGAGGAGCTTTTTTCTGTTCTGAGTAGAGCCTCTGGGCCTTCCCTTTCTTTTACGTGGGTCAGGAGACCTAATGAGACCCTCAGGTGGGGGTAGTACAGTCATGTTAGGAATAGTCTCCCCAGTTAACACAATGATAAAGTACTAGGGCTGTGTTGGGGTCTTCCTTAGCATCAATGATTTCAGTAATAATACTATTAAAGATTCCCTGACCTACTGTCTGACACTGCTCTTCTTGTTGGAAGACTTGGACAGGGGCCTTGGTGTAGCAGACCCCCTCTTGTAGATTACATAAGACAAATACTAGACTAAACATTTCATCTCCATTATCTATTTAAATTGTGGGTCATCAAGTAGTTTCTGCAGGTACTCCCTCATGGCCTCTTTACCAATTAGAGCCATTAGTACACGACAAAAAGAGTAGATACCCTTCTTGGCATCATAGGTCTTGGAAGTACCTTCTTTGTCACCCCACCTAGTGAGAACCTTACTCACATTAGCTAAGTGCCATGAGTGCTCTAGCCACTGATTCTTAGACTTATCTTCCACGTAGTCATTGTGAGTATTCCAATGTGGTGGATAATCATAATAGCTCGCTGGACCCCCATCTGCTTGTACTGTTGTGTGTTTTGACTCTGTTATAAGTATATGAGCATAATTGGCCGGGTTAAGTACCTGCAGATAGATATTCTCTAGGTCTAGCTCAGTTACATAAAAAGGCTTTAAGAATGGTTCTTTAGGGTAAGCAGTATCTCCTACATTAAACCCAAACTCCTTTAGTGTACCGTACTCTTTCATTACTCTCTCTCCTCTATATATAATCTTACTACCTTAGTACTTGGACCGTCTTGGGCTTAGCGAGGAGAGGCACTAAGGGACTCCCAAAGATACCGTTAAGATACGCAGTCCAAGAACAAAGGTAGTATAGTTTACGATTCAACTCCGTAACTCGTAGATGCACCGCAAGAAATGCGGAGATTAACTTTAGTTTGGTGCTTACGGTCGGGGTCGAACCAACGGCCTCTCGATTACAAGTCAAGCGCTCTACCAACTGAGCTACGCAAGCATATTAGTTTTAGTGTTAGTGGCGAGGGTGCGGGGAATCGAACCCCGACTTTCAGTTTTGGAGACTGACGCGCTACCATTACGCTACACCGACTTTGGTTTGGTACGGGTGGTGGGACTTGAACCCACACTCCATTAAGGAATCAGATTTTAAGTCTGACGTGTATAACCAGTTTCACCACACCCGCTAGAGATTAGTTTTGGTGACCCCTGTAGGACTCGAACCTACGGCCTAAAGATTAGAAGTCTTTTGCTCTAATCCAGCTGAGCTAAGGGGCCTTTAGTCTTTATAAAGTGGGGACAACTTAATGCCCCCACCTTAAATGTTATGTTATTCTATACCCTCAATAGTAAGGTATAACTGGTATTGTTGTCAAGTCAAATCCACAAACTCACAACTGTCGCCGCTACAAGCCATAGTTTGCATTCCAGATGTAGTATCATCTTTCTCATAGTCGGATAGCTTACTCCAATCAATACGCTCTGGCATCTTAGCTAGTAGTTCCTCATACCCTTCCTTACCCACTTCCTGATAAGGTGCTTGTTGATAACTACCCCCATCATGAGGTAGGAACGACACCCCAGACATTTCGTCAAAGTGTTTGTAGACGAATGCCCCAACCTCGAACCACTCCTCATCCTTGACTGATACTGTCACTGAGGGCTTATGTTCACACCAGTGACGTTGGTACATCAACCATGTCTCAAGCTGCTGTACGGCTGTCATATCGTCTCTGGTAACACACCCTGTAGGGGCTTTAACTGGGAAGCTAAAGACTACAGTGTGGTCAGGTTTCATCACACAGGGTTCATTAGGGATTCCTTGGTCCTTCATAAGTTGTGTTAGTGGGTCTTTACTGTCCCCTCGTACTGTACGGATGTAATACTCAGAGTGTCGGGTGTGAATACCACTAGCTGAGTCCACTAGTTGTGACACTGTGCCCGAGGGTTTTACGCATGTAATAGCAACAGACTGTTCAATACCTAGCTTTTCAGCCCACTCTGCATTGGTTGCAACTGCAACTAGACGAAGGTGCTCAAGGGTCTTATCCAAACCCCTATTCTTTGTCGTCATCAGTGGGTTATCCATGATCCCAGTAAGGGATACTCCAAGAAGTCTCTCTTCCTCTGTATTCTTCTGCCAGATGGGGCGTAGGTATGGGAAGTGCGTATAAGTAGATTGGATAGTACCTAGAATAGTTGCTAGCTTAACCTTACGCTCAAGGTCTTCTAAGGTGTCTGTAGCCCTTACCACTACCTCCGAAAGATTACAAAATTGATACGGTCGAAGGATAATTTCAGAGTTACCAGTCACAATACCATTAAAAGTACCTCGTGAAGTTTTAGGTTCAGTAAAGCAGAAGGTCATCTCTCGGAGGTTAAGGTCTTCTATACTAACAACACGTACAAACTGCCTAGCATCTCTTTGTGGGGCCTCACCGTTATGATCCAGTCTATTGAGAAATGCCCCTAAACCTAGGTTCATGAGCTTCCAAGCATCGTAGTTACCAATTAGAATACGCTTAGTCTCTTTGCAGTCATACTCTGCGTTGCCCCCTTTTCCGTTTGGCATCATACGTTTACCAGCTGGGCTTGCGGAGACTACTTTAGCTCGTACACCAAGGGTAGTTAGCATCAGTCGCAGCTTATCGAGAAAATCATGGTCTATACTAGCAACCTGAAAGCCACTACCATTCTTGTCCCGTGTAACAGTTCCATCAGAGTCTAAGATGCCTGCTAGCCAAGCGAGTTTATGCGAGACTCCTTTCTCCATAGGCACGTATGATTTGTCCAGCATAGGTCCATGATTCCAAACACGGCGGTGTGTGTTTTTACCATCTGCGTACACTCTACCTACGAGGCTCCTGTCACAACCATACTTTGGCTCATACAACCAAGACCTAGTGTTACCTTTAGTGCCATCACCAGAGTAGAAACCTTGGCTGTATGCCCCCATATAGTCGAAGATTTCCAGCTTCGTTTTACCTACTACAGGCATATCAAACTTATCCAGCTTATTACCTACTTGCAAATCCTCCGTGTAAACGAACTCATTACCTACACACCAACGGTGGTTGTCCGTGCAGTCAAGGTAAGACCCATCAGAGAGTGTCACCCGGTATAGGTTAGCTTCCCCAGCCTCATAGGGGTACACAAGTTCCCAAGACTCTCCGTTCCAGATTGTAGTTGGTTGACCTACTGCCTCCGAGATAGGCTCATAACCTGTGCTAGTGAGTATGAGAGTGTCCCCTGAGACACAACAGGGGTTAGTTCCAAATTCAAAGTTAGGGTTACGACGACCATACTTAGCTGCTTGTTTACGTGAGGCTACCCTATTAAAGATTCCACGTTCACCAGACTTACTCTCAACTAGTGCAGTCCACTCACGTAGGAAGGTCTCTACATCAGGCTTCTCAGTGTAGCATACTGAGTTGTTAGCTAAGCCTCGTTGAGCTTGTGTCTCCCACCACTGACCACTCTTAGCGTGACGCATACGGTCATCAGAGAGGTTAGAGAGAGAGATCATAGCTGAACGACGAACACCCCCAACTACCACTACCTCGCCAATCTTACACATAATATCGTGGCACTCAATGGAGGAGAGCTTACGCCCAACTGCACCTTTGAACTTTTGGATAGTGAAGTTGAAGAGGTCAATAAGTGGCGCTGGGCCAGATGCACGACCACCAAAGGTCTTGAGTTTAGCGCCAGCTGGACGAACCTTAGAGGTATCCCACTTAGGAATCTCCCCAGCCCATAGGAGAGAGAGCACTTGACGATAAGACTTGGCCCAACCCTCTTTGCTATCTTTAACCATAACGACTGTACCACTATCAAACATACGCTCTGGTACATCAGGTAGCTTAGATACGTACTGTCGCTCTACTGAGAAGCCCACACCAGTACCACAGAGCAAGATGAACATAGCCTCATCAAAGGACTTGGGATCATCCACTGGAAGGTAAGAGCAATTATACATGCAAGTATTATCACGCTTAGCTGCTACTCCTGCAGTCATTACTGATCGCATAGAGGGCATCAGGGCTAGGTCCAGAATAGCTTCTTCAATATCTATAGCTACCCCACCAACGTAATCAATCTCAGCTAGCTTCTTGTTTACAATGTTATCTACATAGCGTGTTACTGTTTCTCCCCAATTCTCTCGTCGTTTTTCTTCTGGCAACCATCGGGCATATCTCGAAGTTGCAATGAAGGTCTGGTAGTCTGTAGGCAGTTGATTACTCATTAGTTTACTTAGTCCCCTTGATTTCATTAAGTCTATTATAGTACTGGTATTAAACTAGATCACCTAAATCCACCTTAGGGTAATCCTTATTCTTCATAATTTTTCCGTCTCCTCTACGTTGCACTGTGCCATCTGGTTGCACACAACGCCCTACATTATTCTGGTGCACCCTACGTAGACCTTCATCTAAGTCCCAGCCACGTACATTGGCATACCCGTAGATTACGTACACTAGATCAGAAAGTTCTTTAAGCTCTTTAACGGGGTTGTAGTCATCCAACTCATCAATGTAATTGAAGAACTCCTCTTGCCACTCTAGGTACTCTTCATCAATAAGCTTCACCGAGAGTTCGGCACTTGGGACTTGCCCAGTAACCTTAACGAACTCCTGAACCATACCAATCACACTCTTGGGTGGCTTCATAGGTTTGGATTGTTCATAGTAACCAAAACCATCTAGATCATCTTCAGATACCATACCCTAGTCCTCCATCACATCAATATCATGAACCTTAATGTCATCAATATCAAAGATTGCATACTGTATAAGCTCTTGGATAACCTCTAGGTTTGTCTCCCTGTTGGTCTCCAAGAAGTTCGCTTCAGGGTCAACCGATATAAGCATTGTTACTTGGTATTTCAAGACCCGTACTCCTTTTTAAGTCTACTAAGAGAAACAAACTCTGGCTCATACGTACCATTGCAAATCTCTCTTTTGATGATTACACCTTTCCACCAGTCGTTGTTGGCTTGCCCTGCCCAGTCCTCCTCAGCACCCTTAAAGCAGCCCGCTACGAGGCCAACGATACCTTGTGGGTGTGCACCGTCCTTAAAGTAGATACCCCTCTTGTGGGAGTGCCCACAGGTGCTGGAGCTGTTGCGATTTTGGAGTAGTGCATAGGCATGGTGGATACCTGACACAGCCGACCCAAAGTTACCTGCACTAAAGAAGTGTGCATAAGATACCCCATCGTAGTCAGCAATGGCTGGAGCTGAGTTGTGGTAGTTATAGTACTCATCAAACCAATGGTCAGTTTGAAGATGACTAAAGCTAATACCATACTTCTCCCCCTCAAGTCTTGGGTCAGAGGCTAGTGCACGACTATAGCGATTTTCGTGGTTGCCAGCAAAACCAATGCGAAAGGGTCTTTTCTTCTTTTTCTCTCTAAAACGGTCCCATAGAATCCCTTGTGACTCATTATAATTCTCTACATCTGCCTGATAACTTTGAGACACAATCTTCTGTGGGTAACGTGTGTCAAAGGAATTGAGGCTTCTCATATCTGCCCCATCACCTAGATCAATGGTATAGTCTGGTTTGATATCCTCAATAAGCTGACCTAACCAGTGGAACCTTTCGTTGCTCACACTGGGGTCAGCATGTGCACAACTCCACACAACTGCTGTCTTACCTGCCATGTTCTATTGTTTCCAATCTGTCTGTTCGTTATCACTGTCTGCATAAGCTATTTCGATAGGTTCAACTGATTTGTTGAAGTGTTGTACCCAAGCGTAGGCATCATTGAACTCACTAAACCAATAATTAATTGTAGTAATCTCCCCATCAATCTCTACCTTACAGACGTTGAGGTAGTTGGAAGGATACTCGTCTCCGAAGTAGGGTAGATCACTAGGAAGGTCCTCAGAGCTTATAGGGCCCTCTAGCACCCCCCAGATACGGACCCCATTACTCTTCTTGCTAGGAGAACCCTTTCCACTTTTGGAGGTAGTGGTAAGCTGAGGCTTGCCGGATAGCCAAGAGAGTGGCCCAGATACGATTGGAATCTTCATGGTCATCAATCTCCTCGATAGTATATGGTTGAATATTACTAGTCATTGGTGGTGGGCTAGCCCGTAAGAGTTGGGACCCCAGATCATTATCTACTAATGTCATTTCTTCTTTCTCTCCTTAAGCCACTCATTAGGTATCAACTTGTCCGCATAAAGAAATCCCTTCTGATTACACCAACCACCATAAGTATTCTTGGAACCTTTATAGAGTGGGCTATGTGATCTAGAGAACACGAACCTGATATCTAACTCTGGGTGTTGCTCCTTAATCAGGAGGTGTTTCTTTCTATCTGCAGTTGAGAATAAACCCTTCCCCTCAATGATGATACCGTTACTTAGGATAAAGTCAGGTGTATAAGTGTGGTTACTCTCAGGGATAGTATATTTAATCTTATCCTTCTCATAACTATACTTAACGCCTAGACCTTGAAGCTGAAGGGCTATGTTGTCCTCCAAGCCAGAGAGGTGCCCCAGCTTGGTTCTATTACTTTGTTTCTCACCTAAGTACCTACGTTTCATACCTTAGGTGGCTCCCAGATTTCATTAGGTGTACGTCTCAACCAAAGGAGTCTGGCATTCTCGATCACCCTAGCTACATTGCCATTATACATTTTAATACATACCTGAAAGAGTTGCCCTTCAGTCTTGCACTTCTCTAGGGCCTTCTTAGCTTTGACTGGTCCGACACCCATTAAGCCAATGATATTATCTACCTTATCCCCAGTCAATACTTGTTCATAAAAGAATTGAGTTCCTTGCCACTTAGTTACTTTAGTTAAGGTGTACTTAGTTGGGTTGTAGTGGTAGCAAGGTATCTGGAGCATATCTTTATCAATGGAGACGACAATAGAACCCTCTCCAACCTCTGTGGCCTTAATCCCAATGCAGTCATCGGCTTCCTCACCACTGGATACCTCAGCTTCCCAGTAGCTAACTAGGTGGTCTCTGATTGCTTGGATATGGATTGGCTTGGGTACATCCTTTCTATTACCCTTGTAGGGTGCAGTAATCCCAATGGCCTCTCTGAAGTTACCTTTACCAGTTAAGTAGAGTGTATAGATGTTACCAGTTTCAGGTGGGTTAGGGAGCAGCTTATCAATTACATTACAGAGTAACTCATCAACCTTCTCAATAGCTGCTTCCTGTGTGTCATCATTCTTTGACCATGCCGCCCGATAGACTAAGACATCCCCATCAATGATAATGTTGTCTTGGTCTGTTCTCATGTCATACTCCTAGATGGGCCATACGATCAAGTGCACGATCAATCATAACTAGCTTGTCGTAGGCTTGGTCACCACGTTTGATCCTGTCAGTCAACACAACCTTATTAACCCAGTCATCTGGAATATCACGGTTCTCATACTCTGCCAATTGTTCTGGTGTACTATAGTAGCAGAGAACCTCATTAAGTGCATCCCAAGTACTTACATCATTTGATGCCTCTCTTTCTGTACCACCTAGAAGCTCAACGATACTGATTGACCTTAAGATATCCTGACGTACAATCTCCGAGATTTGATCCTCATTAAGCATAATATTAACCTTACCGAGTTTGACTTTAAGTTTATATTTAGACATATTATTTAGTTCCTTCTACCAATAGTGGTGCTGAGATTGGAAATTGTTTCTTTAGGTGTTCATAGACTTGTTCAGCTACATAGCGTGTCTCTACTTGAGTATCTTCAGAAAGACGTAGCTGACACATGTTAGCAAAGGCACCTAGTGTTCCGCTCCATGTCCATGCAGTCATTAGGTCCTGAGGAAGTTGACCTCTAGCTTGCTCTGGTGCTACTCCAGCAGCTAGCATTGAGTTATATAGTTCAACTGCATCTAGGTTAGCTAGGTGGGCCTTACGTTCCCAGTGAGTGCCTTCTGGGTGTGCACCACCAGAGCCTTGCTTTTTGTCCTCTGCTGCCAACCTGTAGGTGTGCTTATAGAACTCTACATCCTCAGTAATATAGCGACGAGAGTACTCACTCATAATTAGGTATTCATGTTTTACTAGGTGACGTGCTACGAAGATAGGGGCTTTAACTTCAAAGGAGAAGAACCCGTGGTTGAAAGGTGTGTCGTGGGTTGGGGTATTACGCCATTGCCACAAGCTCTCTAGCAACTCAGACTCTTTGTTATTGTCCATATAGTATAGCCAGTGTAACCCTTGCCCACCAACCTCAAGCTTAAACTTCTCGAAATCGTCTGCTGTCATACCCCTAGCTAGGAACTCAAGGAGTCGTTTATCTTTGTCCTTTAGCTTATTCCTCAAGGAGCCTTCCCACTCACTACGTCTTCCAAATGAACGGCGGGCAGCATTTGTAATTCCTAGATCGTTTCCAGTAGGGGGGCAGTCAGGGTTGAGTTGAACTAGGATTTGCTCTTTGCCACTCATACTGTACCCTTACTTGTAACCTTGACCGTATAACTACCAGTGTTCCTGATCAATGACATCTGCCTCCCTTGACCTGCTGTAGCCTTAATGGCATTCTCCTTACCTTGTTTCTGGGTTGGGTTGTTAGCTGTAGTCCTAAAGAAGAAACTCATTGCTGAGCTAAAGTCACTTGGGTCACCATCTATGATTAGTTTCATTTAGAATACTTCCTCTCTCCTTAAAGTATTAAGGGGTAACCTTTAAGCTACCCCTTTGTGTTATCCCCCTAACTTAACCTAATTAAAAGGGAATATTATCATCCTCAATGTCCATAGTAGTGCTGGCCTTAGCTGCTACCTTCTTAGCCTTAGGTGCAGCCACTACAACCTCAATGTCTTCATCCTCAACGTCATCACTGTCGTCATCTACTGGACCATCATCATCAGAAACATATGGGATATGCTTAGTGACCTTGATCTTATCCAATCGGGTACCAACGATACTCTTACGAGAGGTATCATAAACTGCTAGGAGTACATCCACTGAGGAACCATTACCGATTGTACCATCTTCGTCATAGTCCCAGATAGTGCTATCGTCCTTAACTACCGTAGGTGCCCCACCACCATACTGCTCTTCCCACTTACGAGTGAATTTAACTCGCGTCATACCGGGGTTGTCAGGTGAGGGGTTCCCCTTCTTCATGGATTTAGATGCCTTAAGCTTTGCCATGTTCTCTGCATCAAGGTCTACATCAATAGTGCACTGACCACCTACATCCTTGAGGGCATCTTCAAAACCAGTCAAGTCTCGGTTAGATTCGAACACCTTAGCCCAGTAACCAATACCAGACAACTTAATTTTACGTGTAGCCATTTGTATTATCTCTTCCTTGTGTGTATGTATATGTAATCTGATACCTGAATAGTAACAGACTCATTTGAGTTCAGTCAATAGGTATGTTGTACTACCTAATGAATTTCGGAGTAGTTAGCCCCAAATTGTACGTCAACCCCTAGGTCCACGTTGAGTTTGAGTTTATCGTTGACCTTACCGATGGCCCACTGAAGAACCTTCTCGTGTACCTTCTCCTCCCCCTTGGGTACTGCATTGATGGTCTCGTCATGGAACTGTCCACGTAGATCAGGCCGTTTAGTTAGGTAGTAGGCAACCCAAGTATCGAAGCAGTAGACACCTGTGCTTTGGTTAAGGGTGCTCCAAACATCCCTCTCGTACCTGAGGGAGTGCCAAAAACTGCTAACAGGGTTCTTAACCCACATCTGACCTTTAATCTTCCTTATCTCAACCTTTGCTGCTACCTCTTTTACTGCCCAATTAATCTCCCAAAAAGCTTCAATTAGTGCGGCAGCCTCCTTCTCTGGCATACCAGTAGTCCTAGAGAGTTTTGACTTGCCTACTCCGTACATAGCGCTGTAAGTTACAACCTTAGCTTTCTTCCTTACAGCGTGTATTCTCTTGTACCTTTCTTCTCTGCTTTCCTTCATTCATCCTCCTAGAGTTTTCTGATATGGTCACCCACTGGCAGTTCTCAGGGTAGTAGCCGTTCGTACTATCAAGCCTGTCAATAGAGAGGCCTTCTTCATAACCATTACCCATAGCCCAAGTGTAAAAAGACATGAAATTCTCTTCCCACTCAGAGCAGATTGAGATACCTATAAACCCGTAATACTTATACCTTTGAGAATTAGGGTTGTGACATCTCTGCTTCATACCTGAATGTATGGCATAGAGCTTGTGCCTATATAAGCCGTGGGTAGTTGAGTCTTTTCTATTAACCCTAAGCTTTTCAGACCTTAGGCACCCACAACTTTTTGTACTGGTTGTTTTACCTGTGACCCTATAAGTAGGCAGCACAATCTCCCCACCACATTTGCAGGTACACCTCCAGTAATGCTTACTGTGTTTACCTAAACCTAAGTACTCAGTGACAACAAGTCTGTCAAACTCTCTGCCTACTAGGTCACTAACCTTCTTTCTTATAACTGACATAAAAATCATAGTCCTCTTGAGAGAGCATACCAGCAACAACTGCAAGTTTAAGGTGTGGGTCGTAGTCATCCCTTGTCTGCTCTTCAACAAGAGTTGGGTCGAGAGGCTTTACATAGTGCCTCTTAGTAGTATCTTCAAGGGACACCATGTCAGCACCACAAAGTACATGACCCTCTGGGGCAATCAAGCAACCCCTAATCTCCTTGCCCCAAGGTTTATCTACTCCGGGGAGATTGACTAGAGGTTTAGAGTGTTTGAAGCGTAGGGTATTCGTTAGGCCAGCAATCTCTGCCTTAAGCTTACCGTCAACTTCCATGTCTCTGAATGCCTCGAAGATACTTAGTCTATGTTGGATAACTGTTAGTCCATCAAGTACCCCAACTGATTGGTCTTTCTCAATTAGCAGTTTAACTGACTCAGTTAGTTCACCATCCTTCCTTACCTGAGGTACCTTACGTTCATCCCCTGTCTTGTCGTCCTTCTTGTAGTCGAAGGTACAGGGTTCCCAACCTAGACCATAGAGCCAATCCTTTACTTGGTCTGAACTCTGAGGGTTAGGGTCAACCTCTTCCTTGAAGACTCTAACATCTTCTTGGTGTGTTCTATCTAAGCCCTCTTGGTCCAATACATCGAACCACCCCTGACCAGCCACTGAGGCTGTACCATCTTTCTTGAAGAGAACCTTTGGGGGCTTAGCTATCTTGTACACCTTATGCTTAGGCATAACCTTGACTAGCTCTGTCTTCTTCTCCTTTTGTTGTGCTGTCAGTGTCTCGATGTGCTTAAGGACTGCAACAGTGTCTACGGGCCATCCTAAGGCCTCCTGAGTGCTAGCACACTTCATCTTGAACATGAGGTACCCAAGGAACTTCTCTAGGGCTGTACGGTCCTTATAGAGGAAGAGGAGACGTTTGATTAGATCATTCCAGAGAGCCATGTTGATCTTAACATCTTCTTGGCAACGATGTGTGTACTCCTCTCTAGTTAACCCTTCCCAGTCAGTGATCTTGGGTTTAGGGATACCGTAGTCATCACCGAAAGAGTCTAGGCCATGCTTGAGTCTATTGGTATTCAAGTACCACGACATAGGAAGAGTGTCATAGAGCTTGGCTTTAATCTCGATGTTGAGGAGCTTCTCTAGGAGTGGTACATCATAGCGATAGATGTTGTGTCCAATTAGGACCTTCTCTGTAGTTAGGAACTCCCTCATGTCATCATAGTGATGGACTGAGTGTACTTCAGTAGAACCTAGAGGTTGGTATGACAATACATGTAGCTTTGTTGCCTCCTCTAGTAGTCCATCAGCTTCTACATCAAATACTGCCATACCATATGTCTCCTTGTCTTTGTGTATATCTTAGTTAGTCACCATAGCTCTCTAAGCTCTTAGGTGGGGTATACATTGAGCATCGGTTACTCATATCTGACAAGGCACATGGTAGCCCAAAGTCAGCTGCATCCTTAGCTACCCCCTCGTCATAATACCTGAAGCAGTCAGTGTTCAAGCAGTCACTCTTACAGAACGTCATATCTTTATAGCATAGTGCCATTGTTATTCTCCGTTTGTGTTGGGTTGTTGTAGCTTACCTTACCATCTTTCTGGAGCTTGTCTAAAATAGTGGCCTCGTAGAAAGTAATACCTAAGGACTGAGCTAGTTTATACATCTCATCTTGAGTTTTGGCTTCAGCCTTTTCGTACCAGCTGGCCTTACGATACCCACAAGCAGTGATAGATGGTGGCCCCAGACAGTCATCATAAGGCTCCATATGGGAACTAAACTTGAGGTAGCAACCCTCCAGACCACTTTTAACTGCCTTCTCAATTAGGTTATTACAAATCTGAAACACATCTTCTGGGGAGTACTCTTGATGGTCTTGGAGATACTCCTTTTCGTCCCACAACTCAATGTCTCTCCAGACTCTATAATCAGTATAGTCTGTCATCGTTATTCTCCTCTACCAATGGTCAATAAAGTCTGGGGCATTAGTGCAGACTTCGTAGCAACTGAACCAGTGGGTTCTGCCAGACTCTTCTTTAAGGAGTTCAACCAGCTCCTTTGCTACCTCCTCTGTGTCACACACTGCTACTGGCTCTACTTCACTTTTAGTGTGAATAGGGTATACATACATATCGTCTCTCCTATTTCTAACTAAACAACTTAACCCAGTCAGTATCCTCTGGCATAAGCTCAACCATACCGGGATACTCTTCTAGGTAATAAGATGCTATGTGTGCATTGTTCATGCGTAATCCATAAGTTTCCTTGGAGCAGATATACTCTGATCCAGTAGACCCATGAAAGATGAGGTAGTCTCCTCCATCTAGTACTGAGGTGATCCCACTATTGAGCCTCCAAGAGTCTCCTGTAGTGTAACCCCCTGACCAACCACCAAGTACCCTGTAGTGTAGGTCTCCTTCCTCAGCCACATTAATCTTTAGGACAACCCAGTTATCTGGAGTATATCTCATTTTAATACCTCTACCTTAGCTACTGAATCAAGGACACCATCGGTGAAGGTTAGGGTGATTGAGTGGGTATCACCTAAGTCAGCTTGGTCGAAAGCCCAATGACCCCACCTTTGACACCCAGTCAACACCACTGTCTCGACCTTGGGGACGGGTTTCTTGCGGTATGTGCTTGTTCTATACCACAATGGGCCATGCTCAAACCACCTGTCACCGCTATAAAACTCATACGGCCCACCATCATCCTTAAGCGCCTTCTGTGTTGCTTCATCCAGTAGGCCGAAGGGTGTAGTTATTGTGGTTAGGTCGATGGGGGGAGCTACTGGTGTAGCACGAGACACGATTTCGAAGTAGCCACTCGTATCTCCAAGAGGTACCCAACTATTTTGAACAGTATTATTATATGCGGCGACCCCATACTCCCCACCCCGAACTTCGTAGTAATCACCAACATACATGTGGAATTCATCATGCCATCCAGTACGCTTGATGATATCACCAACCTGCACGCCTAACTCTTTCAATGTCTTTCCCATCTGTATTATCTCCTATTCATGTTTAAGTGTCACATTCAGTCAAGATAGTTGTCTCTGGTTCATAGTACACTGATCCAGCTGACCCTAGCTTACTGAATGGTCTGTTCTTATCAATCTTGAAGTGCGTAGTGTTCTGTAGAATCTCATCATCTGACTCAAGGTCTCTCTCAAGTAGTACACAGATAATAGCTTCTTCTTCTAGGGCAGCAGCGTATTTGGTCCTCCCGTCGTCATTGACCTGAGAGATAAAGATAACCCCGATGTTCAACTCCTTGGCCATCTGAGCCATACGAGAGCCTAGTGCAGTTAGCATTGAGGTAGCACCATCTACTCCAGTCTGACTTAGATAAGCTAGACGTTGGATATGGTCCACAAAGATAAAATCAGCACCATACACTGAAGCAGCTAGACGAACATACTCCAAGATTTTCATTGGGTCATCATGGATTCTCATCTCAAAGATGATAGTGCGTTCATTATCTGTAGCTCGTTTAGCTGCCTCAATAACCTGTAGCTCAGTTACTCCATTATCTCTGGCATCATCTTTTGTACGTACATTAACACCTAGATCATAGGTTGCCATAGCACGGTAGGTAGTACTCTTCTGCTCCTCTGCATGAAGTAGGGCAATGCGGGTATCCTTGTCCTTTAGCATAGCAACTTCAAAGTAGCGTACAAGCTCTGTCTTACCTAAGCCACGAGGTGCCTTGATGAAAGTAAGCCCACCCTTAACTAACCCCCGTAGTTTATCGTCCCAACCTGTATGACCAGTTGGTACATACTCATATGGGTTTTCCTCAGTGATAGCCTTCTCTACATCTGAGTCTGAACAAAAGAAGTTGTCGGGGGAGTATCGCTGAGGTTTAAGCGCAGCCCACTTGAGGTCCTCCTTGTCACCCTTCTCTAGGAACTCATTAGCATCTTTCCACTTGGTTAGTGGGACGTAGTAGAAACGCTCAGGGAGTGCAGCATATAGTTTCTCAGCTGCCTTACGTCCTGCATCATCACTAAGTTCACCAGCATATACTACCTCTTGGAATGACGACAGATAAGCATAGTTAGCTTTGATGAATGCTTCCCCAATAGATGCACTAGGGAGAGATTTAACTGGGTACGTCTTACCTAAGACCTCATAGAGTGAGGCTGCATCAAACTCTCCCTCAGTAATATAGATACGTTTAGAGGAGCCAGCATTGAAATCTGGACCAAAGAGGTGGACCATCTTCTGACCCTTCTCCTTCATCCATGACTTCTTCTTGTCGTTGTAGTCACGGTACTTAATGTTGTTAGGGTATTTGTAGGCGTATCTTACTGGAACTCCATCGGCATCAGTTTGGACTTGGATACCATAAATCTTGCAGACCTCTGGACTGATACTACGGATGTTGTCGTAAGTTACACCAGTTACGGGTGTATTCATGATCTGCTCCATTGTTTTAACTGGGTATTCTTTTTCTGCCCAACTGAACTTAGGTTTCTTTGAGGGGTAACCTTCCCCACAAGAATGGCACTTCCCAAATCCATCGCTGTTCCACGAGAAGGCATCTGATGAGCCACAGTCAACGTAGGGGCAGGGTTGGTGTATCTTATCTTCTGTTGTACTCATTAAGGTTTAGTTCTCCTCTAACGTACTTGCCATTGGTTCACTTCGCATCCTCCAATTCGATCAGCGCATTCAGCGCGGCTATGGTCAGGGCTAGGGCGGGGGTGGAGGCTTTTGCCTCATTGTGGCGATGCGTGCCTCTGTTTTCGGGTTCTTTGTAGTGCGGAGACATCGGCATGGGGCACACGCCACCGCACTGCGACCAGTCATCCCCACTTACCGCGCCGCATTTCTGGCACGCCATATCACATTTCCCCTTTCAGAATGTCTCTTACCTGTCCAGAGAGATGGGAGGATGTGTGAACCACACTCTTTGGGTGAACAGGACATTTCCCACCACTCCATGTATGAATTTCGCCGTCTTTGTTGTTGTCACTCATATCAATCTCCTCTGTCATGGTATCCAGTTGAATGGGTTTAGGCGGCCATTAGATACGCCGTGATAAGTATGAAAAGAGCAATGCAGGTGATGTAGAGAGTGTTAGACATCTTCCAGCACCTCGATCACGCGAATGGTGCGGCCAGTCCTGCTAAGCCAAGACGCGGCAATATCTGCGGTTTTGTATGCCATAACACGTCCGTCAGCATAAACATTCACCCACAGTTCCAGCGGCTTCGGGGGAGCTACTGGCTCGATGTGCTGCTTGGTAATGCGGAACAGGAGGGGTTTGAACCAATAAAGGTCCGCTGCCTTAGCTGCGAGAATCCACCGCCCTCCATAGGATACGTCAACCACACTCTTTTGGTGAATAGGACACTTACCACCACTCCAAGTGTGTATTTCGCCGTCGTTGTAGTCGATTTCTTTAAGCATCTTATTTCTCTCCTATTATATCCATAGTAGTATCTAATTATTGTACTCTTCTCTAACCTCACGGAATGTTGATACAAGCATTGAAGTCATATCTTCATAACCATCTGACCCCTTAAGGCAGGTCTTACCTTTACTGTTCAAGTAGCACTCATAGACTACATCCTTCTTGTAACCACAAGATGATGAGGTTAGGCACACATATCTTTTACCTTGCTTGAAGTTCATACTCTAAGTACCTCTTCTCTTTCTCTAGCTTTAACCTAAGTTGAAATAGTAGCAGTAGTTCATCCTTCAAGTCAAGTGTGACCTTAAGGGTCTTATCATGTTGCCATCAAGGCGTTACCTCAAGGGATAGGGTGGAGCTAAGGGGGCGTAGCTTCCGCTACTGGACGACACAAAAGAAGTAAGGTTTTTATTTATATAATATTAATCTAATTAGACTAAACCACCTTAAGTAATACATTAAGTATCCCATTAAGTACCCTTAAGTATTATAAGTAATATAATAAGTAATATAAATAATACATTAAGAACCTTAATGTAGAAACCTAAAGTATACCTTAAGTATCTACATTAAGTATTCTTATATAGGACTCGTTGATCCAACTTCAAGGGGCAAGAGAAGATTTATTTTGTCATCTCTCATTTAGCCCCTGTGAGGCACCTTAACCTACCTTAAGCCACAGACCCCTAGGAAAACCCTAGAAGGCCACTCAGTGGGGCTCCTAGGGCCTCTCAGGGGCTATCTGGTACCTAAGCTGGGGTGATCTTGTAGGAACCTAGGTCAACTACTCCATCAATGGTGCTGTAAGAGACTACCACCTCTTTAAGTCCCGGAGAGTGACACCAGCCGAAGTAAAGATCACCACCAGTAGGGTCTGCCAACATTGTGTACGAGTGGCCCACAACCTTAGGCTTTACCTTACGTACCTGATCAGCAAGGTAAGAGCTTGGGATGTCGCCCATAAACGCCACCACATAATACTTACGTTTAGGGTCTACATGATGTATATGAATTACAGTATACTCTGAGTCACCCCACTCACTATTAAGTGTAACAACCTTATCCCCAACCTTAATCTCATTAGAGTTATTCATTGTATTATCCTCTCCTATTTTATTACTGTCGTTATCATTTGCACGAGAAACTATTACCCACAGGCCATCAGCATCTTTGAATAAGCCTCTACCGTAGCTATCATTCTCTAAGTACCTATCACCGAGCCAAAAACCATAACTACTAACCACCCCAGTGCAAGTAAATACCCCATACTCTTCAAAGGTATTATTTACTGAGATAACCCTATCACCTGCTTGTACATCAAGTTCTTTTAGTGTTTTACCTTCATGTGTCATATCTTATTCTCCTGTTATATTAAGGTGTATCTATTTCTCTAGTGTATCGCATAAGCTGGTGCCCTACCTCCAAGGCATCAGCACATTGGTATGAGGAGGAGATAGTGATGGTATCCCCTACAGAGCTCTCCTGTTGCCCTAAGTAAACTGCTTCAGCTAGGGTGTCCTCGTGTGTCTCGAACTTAACTTCATTGTCAGCATCTTCAACCTGTGTGTGATAGTAAAACATCTTATCAACCTACTTTCCTGTGGTTGAAGTCAACGAACCTGAAGTCATCAATGTTGGCCTCCTCTAAGAGACACTGAGGTGTGATACCCCAGTCATAGAAGAGTTCAGCTATCTCCTCAGGGTAGTCCCTAACGAGTTCAGCTAGGTGATACAAGTCCATACGCTTGTCTATGTCATCACCCTCATTATCCCAAGGCTTACGTAGCTCACCACCAACGTAGTCATAAGATGACCTGTCATAATAATCATACTCAGTAACACTAGGGTCACGCTTGAAGACTAGCTTGGACCAGTCAGCATCAATGAGGTGATCAAGGAGTAGGTTACAGTAGTCTAGGTCTTGTGTCTCCTTCCTTGTGTGTTGTCCATTGTAGCCTACACTTACATTGGTGCACTCAGAGATTATATCCTTGTACTCATTGGAGTCAGTGTAGGAGCCACCTGAGTCAGAGGTAAGCTGTGGTAGCCCCAAGGCATCAGAGAAGCTCTTAGAGAAGCCCTCAGAGGCCGTACGTTGCCCCATCTGGTGTGTGATGATAGAACTATCACCGAACCTATCAAAGGAGACACAGGCATCAATACTGGTCAGCCATAGTGGATAGTCCTTAACTAAGGCTGAACTACCTATGCAACCAATCTCTTCCCCTGCATGGATAACATATACTCCGGGAATGTTAGCTTCAATCATACCCAAGATCAACCAGATACCTGTAGTGCAGTCAGCACCTAGGCAGTTAGAGCCAACGACAGAGACTATATCATCTTGTATAGAGAGTTCTTGGAGACCCTCAGAGGTATGCACTGTGTCATGGTGTGCACAGAACATCAGGTTATTAACCTTGCTATTCTTTAAGCGCACATCAAGGATGTAGTTGCCATGTACATCAGGTTCACCAAAGACGGGCTTAAGGTATAGATCACAAAACTCTTTCTGTGTATCTGAACCCTCTGGCCTCTTATACTTTAGCATATCAAGTAGGAGTGTTGTTGTTACTGTTGTCATAACTAAGCTACCTTTTCTTCTTGTTCTTCTTCATTGCTATCGTCATCTTCTTGGACCTTACAATACATACCTAGCACTTCATCAAGTACCCATGTATCTCTGTCTTCAAGTAGTGCATTAGAGGACACTGTAAGCTCTTCATCATCATCCAAAACAGTGACTAGCTGACTGGTAGGATACCAGAGGTCACTCCACTCACACAGAGCATAGTCACCATCATTGATGGATTTCTGTGTGATAGGTTCATCGTTGTAAGTTAAGTCACCTAGGATAACATCTTCATCCAACCAATACTCACTTAAGGACTCAATATAGGTGCACCCACGCTCGATTGCATCATCATGACCTGTAGCCGAGACTGTGCCACCACGGCTATTCAAGTAGTAGTAAGTGCTAACTTCATAACTAGGGACCATCTCCTCAGTTAGTTCACAGAATGTAAACAAGTCACCATAGCAGCACTCACAGTATGTAATATCATTTGAACCATAATACATTTCATCTTCACTCATATGTTCACCGCACTCGTAACAAGAATAACGACTAGCACCTACACCCTGAATACCATGTTCATGGTTGTCTGCCTCAATGTCACCATCAGAACAGATAATCAAGTGATTCCCAATGTGAGAGAAACAGTTAGGGTCAGAGTCAAGGTAAGGTGCAATGTAGCCACCATCATGCTCCATGACAGTCATACGGGCACCCCCCCAAGCTGACTTAGGGAACATGACTGTATTAAGTTCATGTAGTTTGTCAGCTATCTTATCAATGGAGTTCTCACATACGCCATAGATTGGACCAGCTTGGGGTGTAATGATGTCACCTTCACTGTGAGTATGCACTACACAACGACTAGCAATATTACCTACCTTATCCTCACACCAATAGATAGTGAAGTCACCTGAGGCATAGGCTTCAGCTGGGTGATTAGGGAGACAATCGAAGAGGTATCTCATACAGGAGTTACCAATAGACTTACGGCTAGAGGTAGTATATGGGTTCTCCATTGGTGCTTGCTTGTGCTGGTAAGCCTTCTTGAAGTCACTAGCCTTCTGGCTTGAGTGAAGGGTATACTCTTTAGGTGCAAACTTGGTGCGATAAGCATCAACGAGTTCAGCAACAACCTTGTCACTAAGTTCAGGGTACATCAACTTGAATGCACGACCAACCTTCATAGCTGTTCTGGTGCCAGCATCAAACTTCTTGCGGTTCATGAAGAGGGACACCTGACCGAAGTGGTCCTTGGATACCTCAGGCTTGAAGAGTTTGTTGCGGTTAGAATAGTCTTTGTAGTCAAGAGAGCTATCAG
>Ga0208134_1000068_pt1 | contig 54513 bp, 58 predicted proteins | sample VirMetDEL_Mar_31_FD_184515 | JGI IMG/M metagenome (GOLD analysis project Ga0208134, IMG submission 184515) | Aqueous microbial communities from the Delaware River and Bay under freshwater to marine salinity gradient to study organic matter... | ecosystem: Environmental > Aquatic > Marine >...
GTCATATAAAGGATGACCTGTATGCTTGCTCACCAGAGCAGATATATCTTTACGGGGACAACAAGTCACACCTTGACTACTGCTTTGTACAGCCAGTTGTTAATGACGATGATTGGTCATCTCAGAAGGAGAAGCCACTTACTGGTATACTTAGGTATGGCAACAAGACGCTTGAAGAACACGATGTACACCCAGGAATGGTTGTGGGGTTTACCCCAGAGTCCGAGTTTGAGTTTGTGGTGGACGGTGAACTATTATATTGTATGAAATCTAAAAATATTGCTTTGACCTATGGAGACGAAGGAAGCGAAACTAAGTATAATCCAAGCTGGACGAACAGCGGTTGAGGAGCTAATTAAGGTAGCTAGGGAGCCGATAGTTACTGGTGGTGAGGATGATGTATCAGCGGACAGATTAAAGAACGCTGCGGCTACTAAAAAGCTTGCAATATTTGATGCCTTTGAAATCCTAAATAGGATTAACGAGGAGGAGAATATGCTGAACAACGTAGAAAAGGTTGAGGCACCAAAAAAGGTGTTCTCTGGTTTTGCTGAAAACAGGTCTAAGAAGTAATGTACGAACAGACGCTAGTAAATATAGTTGATGACCACATAAAGCCACACGTTCTGAAGAGGATGAACAAGGGTAAGAAGTGGAAGTATGGTTATAACAAGGACCACGATGTTGTGGTTATAAGTAAGACTGGACAGGTTGGGGATATATACGAAATACAGGGGCTTAAGATAGCCTTACCAACTGAGTCAAATGTGACTAGGTTTAGTGAAAGTAAGTGGGAGTATACACCATACCCGAAGGAGCTGTCTAGGTTTAAGAGTGTTTTTGATTGGAACGAGGCACCAGATGAGTTTAAGAACAAGTGGTTTGACTACATAGACACAGAGTTTACCAGAAGGGAAGAGGGTTTTTGGTTTGTGAACAACAAGAAGCCAATATATATAACTGGCTCTCATTACAACTACCTTCAGTGGTCTAAGATAGATATTGGTAAGCCAGACTTCAGAGAGTCTAACAGATTGTTCTTTATATTTTGGGAGGCTTGTAAGGCTGACCACAGAAGCTACGGGATGTGCTACTTAAAGAATAGACGCTCTGGTTTTTCTTTTATGTCATCAGCAGAAACTGTAAACTTAGCAACACTATCTAGTGACTCAAGGTTTGGTATACTGTCTAAGACAGGACCCGATGCTAAGAAGATGTTCACAGACAAGGTGGTGCCAATATCGGTGAACTACCCGTTCTTCTTCAAACCCATACAGGATGGTATGGACAGACCTAAAACAGAGCTTGCGTATCGTGTGCCAGCATCTAAGTTCACTAGAAAGAAGCTGGACAGTAACAACAAGGTTGAGGAAATCACGGGTCTTGACACTACGATAGACTGGAAGAACACGGGAGACAACTCATACGATGGTGAGAAGCTATCCCTGTTGGTGCATGATGAGAGTGGTAAGTGGGAGAAACCCACAAACATACTAAACAACTGGAGGGTTACTAAGACATGTCTGAGGCTGGGTAGCAGGGTGATTGGGAAGTGCATGATGGGTAGCACATCAAACTCTTTGGACAAGGGTGGTGAAAACTTTAAGAAGCTGTACGAGAACTCTGACGTATCAAAAAGAAATGCCAACGGGCAGACGGCATCTGGTCTTTACGGGTTGTTTATACCGATGGAGTGGAACTACGAGGGATACATAGACGAGTACGGATACCCTGTGTTTGAAACACCAGAAGACAAGGTGCTTGACACGTTTGGTAACCAAATACAAATGGGTGTCATTGACTACTGGCAGAACGAGGTAGAGGGCTTAAAGAACGACCAGGATGGTCTTAATGAATTTTACAGGCAGTTCCCTAGAACAGTGGAGCATGCATTTAGGGATGAGGCTAAGAACTCTTTGTTTAACCTCACCAGAATATACCAGCAGATAGATTATAATCAGGACCTTAGAAACACTAACATACTCAGTAAGGGTAACTTTCAGTGGGAGAATGGTATAAAAGATACAAGGGTAATATTCCTACCTAGTAACAACGGAAGGTTTTTAATTTCATGGGTTCCCCCAATAAATCTGCAAAATAGAGTAATACTAAAGAATGGGGTTAAGTATCCTGGAAACGAGCATGTAGGAGCATTTGGTTGTGACAGTTACGACATATCAGGAACCGTAAGTGGCGTAGGTTCAAATGGTTCTCTACACGGACTGACAAAGTTCTCTATGGAGGAGGCACCAGCAAACCACTTTTTTCTGGAGTATATATCCAGACCACAGACCGCTGAGATATTTTTTGAGGATATATTAATGGCTATTATTTTTTACGGTATGCCAATACTTTGTGAGAATAACAAGCCAAGACTTTTATACCACATTAAGAGAAGGGGTTACAGGGGATACTCTATGAACAGACCAGACAGGGTTTGGAACAACCTTTCACAGACAGAAAAAGAGATAGGTGGTATACCTAACTCAAGTGAAGACATTAAGCAGGCTCATGCAGCCGCAATAGAAACTTACATAGACGAGTGTGTTGGTGTCATAGGCGATGACCAGTACGGGGATATGTATTTCGACAGAACATTAAATGACTGGGCAAGGTTTGATATAAACAACAGAACGAAGTTTGATGCGTCTATTAGTTCAGGACTGGCAGTAATGGCCTGTAACAAAAATAGATACGCACCTATAAACAAAGTGGTTAGAAATAACATCAGCCTTGGCTTTAAAAGATATGACAATACTGGTAGTATTTCTAAAATAATAGATAGATGAATATAAGCACAAATCCAAATAGTTCGTTCCCAAGCCAAGTCGTTAGTGACGAGGAAAAAAAGAGCTTTGAGTATGGCGTTCAAGTAGGAAGAGCTATAGAGGGTGAGTGGTTTCATGGGGGGAGAAGCGGAAACAGGTTTGCCACTAACTGGAACAGATACCACAACCTTAAACTATACGCCAGGGGTGAGCAGCCAATACAGAAGTACAAGGATGAGTTGTCTATAAACGGAGACCTTTCATACCTTAACCTAGACTGGAAGCCAGTGCCAGTGATATCTAAGTTTGTTGACATCGTGGTCAACGGCATGTCTGAAAAGAAGTACAAGATTAATGCATACGCACAAGACCCAGAGTCTATAAAGAAAAGAACAAACTACGCATCTGGTTTATTGAGGGACATTACAGCCAAGGCTGAGATAGAGCAGATAAAACAAACGATGGGTCTTGACCTATACAGCACACCAGACCAGAGTAACCTCCCAGAAACTGAGGAGGAGATATCTATTCATATGCAGCTTAAGTACAAGCCGTCTATAGAGATAGCTGAGGAGGAGGTTATAAACAACACCTTGGACAAGAATAAGTTTGAGTTAATCAGAAGAAGGTTGAACTACGACCTCACAGTTCTTGGTATTGCTGCGGTAAAGACTGATTGGAATAAGGCTGAGGGTGTTGTAATTAATTACTGTGACCCAGCTAAAATGGTTTGGTCATACACGGAAGACCCCAACTTTGAGGACATATACTATGTAGGCGAGGTAAGGTCTATAACAATACCAGAACTTAAGAAGCAGTATCCATTTATTTCTGAGGAGGAGCTAGACAGGATATCTAAGATGGGTAACAGGACTGACTATGTTGTTGGTTGGAACGACTATGACGAGAACACGGTACAGGTTTTGTACTTTGAGTATAAGACATATATGAATCAGGTGTTTAAGTTAAAGCAAACTGGTAATGGTCTTGAAAAGATTATAGAAAAAACAGATTCTTTTAACCCACCAGAATCAGACACATTTAAAAAAGTATCCAGAACTATAGAGGTTTTGTATACTGGGGCTAAGATTCTTGGTTACGACCAGATGATTGATTGGAAACTTTCTGAGAACATGACCCGACCATACGCTGACACTACAAAGGTTCAGATGAACTATTCAATATCATCACCCCGTATGTACAAGGGAAGGATAGAGTCTACGGTTAGTAAGATTACTGGGTTTGCAGATATGATAAACATAACAAACCTAAAGATACAGCAGGTGATATCAAGGCTTGTTCCTGACGGTGTTTATTTGGATATAGATGGGCTTGCGGAGGTTGACTTGGGTAACGGAACAAACTACAGCCCACAGGAGGCGTTGAACATGTACTTCCAAACGGGTAGTATACTTGGTAGGTCTCTGACCCAGGAGGGTGACATGAATAGGGGTAAGGTTCCAATCCAAGAGCTGAGTACGTCTAACGGTCAGGCTAAGATAGGTGCGTTGATAAATACATACCAGTACTACTTACAGATGATTAGAGATGTAACTGGACTCAATGAGGCTAGGGATGGTAGCACACCAATGGAGGACACCCTCGTGGGACTGCAAAAGCTTGCCGCTAATGCATCAAACGTAGCTACACGACACATACTACAGTCAAGCCTGTATTTAGCTGCCAGAACGTGTGAAAACATATCATTAAGAATAGCTGACTCTATTGAGTTTGCGTTGACAAACAACTCACTACAGGAGGCTATAAGTGCATACAATGTGGGTACGCTTCAGGAGATAAGTAAGTTACACCTACATGACTTTGGTATATACCTTGAACTTGAGCCAGAGGATGAGGATAAGGCTCAGTTAGAGCAGAACATACAGATTGCGTTGAAGTCTGGTGGCATAGACATAGAGGATGTTATAGACATCAGAGAGATACAGAACATAAAGCTTGCCAACGAAATACTTAAGCAAAAGAGAAAGAAAAAGGCCGAGGCTGAAAGACAGGCTCAGATGCAAAACATTCAGGCACAGGGACAGGCAAACGCTGAGGCTGCTGAAAAGGCTGCAATGGCTGAGGTGCAGAAACAACAGGCGCTGACACAAGAAAAGGTTAGTATAGAGCAGGCCAAGTCTCAGTTTGAAATACAAAGACTTAGGGCCGAGGCTGAGATTAAGCGAGAGTTAATGCAGGTTGAGTTTGACTTTAATATGCAGTTGGCACAGGTAAGGGCTAACGCAGAGGGTCAGAAAGAACAGAGTATAGAGGACCGAAAAGACAAGAGAATTAAGATTCAGGGAACTCAGCAGAGTGAACTCATCAACCAAAGAAAAAACAACTTACTACCAACAAACTTTGAGTCCTCTGGAAACGATGTATTGGGTGGTATTGGTTTAGAGCAATTTGAGCCGAAGTGATTTTAAACAATTATATATTATATTATTATGTCAGAAGTAAAAGTAGACTTGTCAAAAGTCAAGCCAAAGAAGGCTAAGGAAACAGTAACTAAGTTAGACCTTTCAAAGAAAAAAGAAGATGCCGTTCAAGAGCCAAGCACAGATGAAGTACCTGTACTCAACCAACCCGAAACTAGCGGAGAAGTGGAGAAAGGAACACCCGAATCAAAACCTGAAGGCACTACCGAAGAAGTCACCAGTTCAGATGATGGGGGTGAGCAAGAAGTAGTAATACAAGAAATTACTGAAGAAGAGGTAAAGCCTGTTGTTGAAGAGACAGAGGATAAGGTTAAGGTAAACCTACCAGAGGGTGTAGATAAGCTGGTAAAGTTTATTGAAGAGACAGGTGGAGACTTGCAGGACTATGTAAGACTAAACGCAGACTACTCTACTGTGGATGATAAGGCTTTATTGAAAGAATACTATAAAAAAACAAAACCACATCTTGACGATGAGGAAATAGATTTTGTAATGGAAGAAAACTTCCTTTACGATGAAGACCTTGATGATGAGCGAGACATCAAGTTAAAAAAACTTGCTCAAAAAGAAGAGGTTTCAAAGGCCCGTTCTTTTCTAGATAATTTGAAGGATGAATATTACGAGGAAATCAAGTCGAGGCCCACGCAATCCAACGAACAAAGAAAGGCAATGGACTTTTTTAATCGCTACAAGGAGGGTGAACAACAAGCTGAGGAGTCTAGAAGTTTATTCAAATCTAAGACTAAGGACTTTTTCCAAAACGACTTCAAAGGTTTTGATTTCAATCTAGGAGAAAAGAAGTTTAGATACGGGGTAAGTAATTCAGACTCAATTGCTGAGACTCAGTCTAACATTAACAATATATTGGGAAAGTTTCTCGATGACAAGGGTAATGTTAAACAATTTGATGAGTATCATAAGGCAATGTACGCAGCCCAAAATGTTGACAAAATTGCCTCACACTTTTACGAGCAGGGTAAAGCTGACGCTATCAAGGATGTTGCTGTTAAGTCTAAAAACATAACAGGTGAAGCACCTAGACAAACGTCAAACGACAGTCTGTTTATAAATGGTTTAAAGGTTAAGGCTGTCAACGGTATTGACTCCTCCAAACTTAAAGTAAATAAAAATAAATTTAAAAATTAATAAATTATGGGACAATTTGCAACTAACGACCCGTTGGGTTCGTTTTCCTTGGTACCTACTCCTTTTAAGAGTGTTACTCAAGGTTCTTATTTAAACTTTGCTGATGGAAGCGGAAACGACTTCGCACAGCAGTATCTACCTGAAATCTATGAAGCTGAAGTAGAGCGTTACGGTAACCGTACAATCTCTGGTTTTCTTCGTATGGTTGGGGCTGAGATGCCAATGACTTCTGACCAAGTTGTTTGGTCTGAGCAAAACCGTCTACACCTTTCTTTCGAGAGTGGTATGGGTGGAGGAGGAGCTACCGTTGCTTCTGCTATTACCATTGCTGCTGGAGGAACTTTAGTTTCTGATGTAGCTGGTGAGGATTCTGGTGGTCTTTCTATTCAGCCTATTATCCGAGCTGGTTCTACTGTAGTTATTTATAACACAGTTAGTTTAGCATCTGTTAAGTGTTTTGTTGACACTGAGCCTGTTGCTGGAGCTGGTAATAACTTTGATTTCAATGCTTATCCATACGATGCAGCTAACTTAAACGCTGTTTCTACTGCTGTTGGACAACCAGGAGCTGGGGGAAGTATTAAAATCTTCATATATGGTTCTGAATTTGCTAAGGGTACTGACTCTATGGCTGGTTCTATCACACCATCTTTTACTCAGTACAACAACAGCCCAGTAATCATCAAGGACCAGTATGAGGTTTCAGGTTCTGACGCTGCACAAATTGGTTGGGTTGAAGTTACTGATGAGGCTGGACTTTCTGGATACCTATGGTACTTGAAGGCTGAAGGTGAAACTCGTCTACGTTTTCAGGATTACTTAGAGATGGTTTCTATAGAGGGTGAACTTGCTGCTGCTGGTTCTGCTGCTATTGGACGTTCTGCTGGTGGAATTACTCCAGGAGCCGCTGCTCCAAACGTAAAGGGTACTGAGGGTTTGTTTGCCGCTATTGAGGCACGAGGAAATGTTTATAACAACTTCTCTGCTGCAACTGGTTTAACTGACTTTGACAAGATTCTTGCCAACCTAGATAAGCAGGGTGCTATTGAAGAAAACATGCTTTTCTTGAATCGTAACACTTCCTTAGATATGGATGACATGCTTGCTGCTCAGAACTCTTACGGTGCTGGTGGTACTTCTTACGGAGTATTTGAAAACAGCTCTGAGATGGCTTTGAACCTTGGATTCTCTGGATTCCGAAGAGGTTCTTATGACTTCTATAAGACCGACTGGAAATATCTTAACGATGCTTCTACTCGTGGTCTTACTGAAGACATCGATGGAGTTTTGATTCCTGCTGGAACAACTACTGTTTACGACCAAATGCTAGGTACTAACATTCGCAGACCATTCTTACATGTACGTTACCGTGCATCTGAGGCTGATGACCGAAGAATGAAGTCTTGGATTACTGGTTCTGTAGGTGGTGCTGCTACTTCAGGAGAGGACGTAATGAAGGTTCATTTCCTTTCTGAGCGTTGCTTAGTAACTCAGGCTGCTAACAACTTCGTGTTGTTCAAGTCTGTCTAATTCTAACTTTATAAACTTGGGGTTGCATTATGTGGCCCCAAGTTTTATTTTTTAACTATTTAATTATATTATATCATGGCGAGACCTAGAAAAATAACAACACCTCAAGTAGAGGAGGTTGTACAAGAAACTGAAACTGTAATTGAAGCTCCAGTAGCTCATGAGCCAGTTGAGGTAAAAAAAGAAACTAAAAAGAAAGACGAGTGGGAGATTAAAGCCCGTCAATATTATTTGGCTGGAAGTAAGTCACCGATAACTTTCACACTAGCAAGTAAGCACACACCAAGGCATCCATTACTTTGGTTTGATGAAAAAACAAATACACAGAGAGAGATACGTTATGCTACAAATCAGAAGAGTTGCTTTGTAGATGAGCAGAACGGTTCTGTCACGCTGGAACATATTGTTTTTAAGGATGGTGTGTTAAATGTGCCTAAAGAAAAGCAGAGTTTGCAAAAACTTTTATCTATTTATCATCCACACAACGGTAGACTTTACAATGAGTTTGACCCAGTACAAGAGGCTGAGTATGGACTAGAGGACTTAGAAATAGAGCTTGACGCTATGACGGCTGCCAGGGAGATAGACATCGACCATGCTGAGGCAATTCTAAGAGCAGAGAGTGGGTCTGGTGTATCAAAGATGACAAGCAAGGAGATACGAAGGGACTTGATGGTAATGGCTAAAACAAATCCAAGGTTATTTATTAGTCTAGCAATGGACGATAATATACAGCTCAGAAACTTTGCAATTAAAGCGGCTGAACAGGGTATCATTAGACTATCTCAAGACCAGCGTACATTTACATGGGCTAGTAACGGTAGAAAGCTAATGACTGTTCCATTTGAGGAGCATCCTTATTCTGCTATGGCTTCATTTTTCAAGACAGACGAGGGTATGGAAATATTTTCATCTATCGAGAAAAAACTAATGTAACAACGTAATATATATTATAGGGTTAGGTCAGAACAAAACTGGCCTAGCCTCTATAATTAATAAAAAATAAATATGGCTATAAATGTTAACGAGGTATATAAGACCGCATTACTGATTCTTAACAAGGAGCAGAGGGGTTATGTTACTCCTAATGAGTTTAATAAAATAGCCACACAGGTTCAGTTGCAGATGTTTGAGAACTATGCAGAGGAACTAAATCAACAGCTTCGTGTCCCACAGGCTGACTCAGATTATTCGGACAGGATAATGAACACCGATGAAAAGCTTTCTATATTCAAGTCTTTCGGTGATGCAACGTACGATAACGCCACAACACCAACCACACCTTATTACACACTACCAACCGACCTATATCGCTTAGGTACAGTGGTTTACACTGGTGTAAATAACAGTGAAGTGGAGCTACAAAGGCTACAGAGAAATGATTTTTATAACATACAGAAGTCGTTACTAACAGCATCGACAAAATACTTTCCGACATACCTTTACGAAAACGAAAGACTTTACGTTAAGCCAAATGGTATAAATTCAGGTGTTTCTGTAAACTACCTAAGAAAACCTAAGGACCCAAGATGGGGGTACAATGTGGGTACATTGGGTCAGTACATATACGACCCTACAGTTTACGGGGAGACACTACTAAACACAGGAACAAATACACTAACAAGTAGCATCACCACTGGTCTTACTGGGGGTGAAATCAATACATACACACCAACATACACTGGCGGCTCAGGTACTGGGCTTGTAATATCTGCAAACGTAACCACACCCACAAACGTAACACTAAGTGTAACCACAGCAGGTACAGGGTATGTAGTTGGGGATGTTATTACAATTGATAATGGTCAACTGACTAATACTGGTGTTGGTAGTACTGGACCTGTAATAACACTTCAGGCATCTGATTTTAATAACGCAAGTACATACGGCTCAACGGATATAGAACTACATGTATCAGAGAGGGTTGACTTTATAATCAAGCTGTTGTTCTACTTCGGTGTAGTGATTAGAGACCCACAAATAATTCAGGTTGCCATGCAAGAAGCAAGGGCTGAGGAGATAAACGAAAAAAGCTAATAGAATATGTCAACACCAAACGGGGGTTTAATTACCGAAACAAATGAAGAATATTACGTTGGTCAAAAGGTTTACACACTTGGTGCTGCGTCAACTCAAAGTGAGTTTGTAACAACATTTGACACCGAGCTTACTGACGGTGTTGTGGGGGAGTATGACAGAAACTACTACCTACAGACAAGTAACGATAACGGGGTAACCTGGGTTACCGTTGCATCGGAGGTTAAAACAAACACAAGCACGACTATAGTAAGTGGTACAAACGCTGTACCAGTAGTTTTAGGTCCAAGCATACTTGTAAGGGTAGCCTTATTCGTGACCGCATTAGAGTCGAATTACGGGGGTTACTCGTACATCAAGCTTGGCGATATCATAAACAACTTCTTAATCGCTTACGTTGGGGCTGGTAAGCTTATACCAAGCGTCAAGAGGACCGATGTTATCTTTCACGCAAAGAGAGGTTTACAGGAGTTTAGCTACGACACACTAAAGAGTGTAAGTTCAATAGAACTAACTGTGCCAGCAAGCCTTAGTATACCACTACCACAGGACTACGTCAACTACGTCAGACTCTCTTGGATAGACTCTATAGGTGTAAAGCACATTATATATCCAGCTAACAATCTAACAATCAACCCAGTACAAAGCCCAGAGCAGGACTCTACGGGTGGGATTGTGCAGGATGGTTTTGGTACCAATATACAGCTTGAGGCTCAGACGGATGAAAGGTGGAATACAAACAACCCAAACCAAATAACAGGTATATTTAACCAAGACCAAGTGAACCAAGGATACGATTGGTGGGGATACGGTCAGGGTTACGCTTGGGGATACGGTGGCTACTTTGGGCAGAGATACGGATTAGACCCAGCATTGACACAGAACAACGGGTGGTTTACTGTAAACGAAAGAACTGGCTCGTTTAGCTTTTCAAGTGACCTAGCTAATAAATTGGTTGTTGTGGAGTATGTGTCTGACGGATTGGCTTACCATGAGGACTCTAGGGTTCCTAAGATGGCAGAGGACGCAATGTACTCACACCTTGTTTATAGTATACTATCGACACGGATAAACCAGCCAGAATACGTTGTAAGACGTTGGAAACAAGATAGATACGCCAAATTAAGAAATGCTAAGATTAGACTTTCTAACCTCAAGATAGAGGAACTTACCCAAGTAATGAGGGGTAAATCCAAGATGATTAAAAACTAGAATTAAATGGCAGAAACTAAAAATGTTTTTCTTGGGGCTAAGATGAACAAAGACCTTGACCCAAGGCTTGTCTCAAATAGAGAATACATAGAGGCTAGAAACGCTTCGGTTACAGACTCTGCTGGTGGTGACTCAGGGGTGTTGGAGAATGTTCTTGGTAACATAGAGCTGACAAATTTTGGTTTATCAGACACCAATCTAAAGATTATAGGTTTCTATGTGGACACTACTAACGACAGGTTGTTTGCGTTTCTAACTAACTACACGGACTCATCTGCCACGAGTCTAACAAACCCTGCACCAGCTGCATCGGGTCACTACATAGCTGTATATAACACAATATCAAACGATTACACAGTCTTGGTGGGTGGCAGCTTCCTAAACTTTTCAGACACGCACGAAGTTCTAGGTATCGACCTTATAGAGAACCTGCTGTTCTTTACTGACAACAGAAACCAGCCAAGAAAGATTAACGTAAACCTAGCGTTAGCAAACCCATACGGCTCCGCAAACCCATACTACACATCTGAGGACCATATATCTGTGGCTAAGTACTACCCTTGTTTGTCCCCAGACATAACCACACTAAATGGTGACGGTACTTTGTTTGATGGTTCTGTATTACAGATTCAAACAAATGTAACAATTTCAACAGCAACTCCCACCTCACCATTTTTTACAGTTGGAACTGCTGGTGTAACTACAAGTGGAAGCGGATTAAATGGGCTTGAATTTAATTTATCAATGCTTTCTACTGGAGCAGTTAATCGATATACGTTGTCATCTGCAACAATATCTTCTGCCTCAACTTTTACTGGATACTCACCAGGCGATACAATAACAGTACCCGAAGCCTCACTACCAGCAACTGCCTCTGGAGACCTTGTACTTTTAGTAAGCAGGGCAAACATGGCTAGGACACCCTCTATGTGGGATGTTACAAGCCCATTACTACCCGATGGGACTACATCAAACCCATACTACGATGCTACGTTTACTGGTGACAAGCAGTTCCTGTCAGACAAGTTTGTAAGGTTTAGCTACAGGTTTAAGTTTGAGGACAACGAATACTCCTTAATAGCACCATTCTCTCAGGCTGCATTTATACCAAAGCAGGACGGATATTTTTTAGAGGACTCAATACCTACAAGTGTGTTGGACAATGACGCTAACAGCGATGAGTTAAATACCCTCAAAAGCACTGTGGTTGATTTCTTTGAGAACAAGGTAAACAAGGTTGATATAAGCATACCAATGCCTGATGGTGTGACTCTGGGTAACGCCACAACCAACCTTTATGACAAGTACAAGGTGACAGAGATTGATGTATTGTTTAAGGAGTCTGACGGAACAACTATAAGGGTAATAGACACAATAACATTTGATGAGTTAGAGACAGCCACTGGCATCGACTATGTATACTCATACGACTCTTCAAAACCAATAAAGGCTTTACCATCAAAGGAGACAATAAGGGTCAGTGACAGGGTACCATTAAGGGCTAAGGCTCAGGCAGTTGCAGGAAACAGGGTTATGTATGGTAACCTAACACTAAGGAGCGCATCACTAGATTCCTTAAACTACACTGTGACAGCAGCTGGTAAGGTTTCATACGGAACAGACAGCTCTACATCACAAAGGGAGTACCCAAACCATACACTAAAGCAGAACAGAACATACCAGGTGGGGGTTGTTTTATCTGACAAGTATGGAAGACAATCAGATGTTATACTATCCCCTAACTCAACAGTGTTTCACCCCTACAAGAGTTCGGTAATGGACTTAGACTACCTTGGTGACTCACTACAGGTTCAGTTCAACGCACCAATACCAAATAACTCTTCAAACTTAGGGTATGTGGGGTTGTATGACGAAACAACAAATCCCTTGGGTTGGTATAGCTACAAGTTTGTGGTTAAGCAGCAGGAGCAGAGTTATTATAACGTATACCTACCAACCATACTAAATGGATATCCACAAGATGTTGATACTGGAACAGAACTTTCCGAAGGACCAGGCGCACTAACCGACAGTATAACCACTAATCAAACAGATTTTAATGCAGGAACCTATACAGGAACAGTCGGGGTAACGTCTGGTTATTCTACTAGCGGCAGTGGCACAGGGCTTATAATAAAGGTAATAGTTTCTGCTACCTCTGGTTCTGCACAAACCGTAACGGTGGTAAATGGTGGTACTGGGTTTGCTGATGGTGATACAATAACGGTTACTGGGGCTGGTGGTGTTTTGGGTGGTACTACGGGTAATTTAATTATAACCCTTCAGGCATCTGATTTAAACACATACAAAACATCCACAGACCAGGCACATATAACTCTCTTCTCTGACAACATAAATAAGGTTCCTAGAGACCTGCAAGAGGTAGGTCCTCAAGACGTTCAGTTTTCCAGCTCTGTTAGATTATTCGGAAGGGTTTGGAATCAAAGTTTTTTAACCCCCTCAGGAAGAACTAACCTTCAATACTTTCCTAGTAATATCGGTGACGAGGTGATACTTATAGGTGACAGGGATGAGATAGGTTTAAATAAAACCGAAAGAGGTGACGAGTACTATAGCTCACCGTTCTATAGTATACCAACCGAAGGAATTGGGGATATTGCGGGTGATGGTGCAGACCTAAAGGGAGCAAACCCATATATAGGAAGGGTTTCAACGATGTCTACGATAGGTACTTTTGGTGGTGGTGATTTAACTACAGACCCACCATACGAAAGAGTTACAAACTTAATGGTAAGGCTTAATGTATACGAAACAGCCCCAACCGTGTCTAACCTAGATATATTTTGGGAGTCTAGCACATCAGGTCTTATATCTGACCTAAACACAAGCGTGGAACAAAACTTCTCTGTATTACCAGTTAAGCTAACTAACTTTGTATGGAGTTTATCAGAGGATGATGCGCCATTAACGGAAATTGCTAGGTTTGACTTAGCATCGGCTGGTGGTTCTTTAATAAATAACTCAAGCACTACAGCTGAACTTATAGAGGTCAGGGACGGAAACGGTGGCATAGTCACAAACAAGTTTACACTAAACAAGGATGGTGGAACTGACGAGTTTTATATCACCACATCTACTGGAACGTACTTTACATACACACAGTTTAGCCCAATAAAGGACAACTACACCTTTACTATTAAGGCTGATAATCCATTTTCTGGGGGAGGAGCTTCTTTAATATCAACGGGGTACGGAAACTATCTTGCAAACGTAGTGCCTGGCACAGGAACTGTAACTGGCTCTAACCCACTACCAGAGATAAGACCCCCATCAACGTGGTCTACCTTTGCAGTATTAGATGGTGATAATGGTTCGGCAGACACATCTAATGAAAAAACTGGACTGGTATGGGAGGTAACAAAGGTTGAGTTTCAGTGGACTGGTAATGGTGGTACTTGGACACAATACAATACACCAGTATCAGACATGTTCAGAGTAGTTAAGGGTAGTGGTTCGACTCAGTCCATTCCAGAAACACTACAGTACAACAACCAGCTTATATGTCTGGATGTGAACGCTACAAACACTACAGCTCTTTACACATACCAAAACAGGACATCGACATCTGTGAGGGTTACACTAAAATTAACGGATGCAAGCGGAACAGGATTAAGTGACACAATAACTTACGATATGCCACCTATCGTGATAAATAGAACAGACTAATATGAGTGCATTAATAGAGGTAAAGTATTTTAATTCGTTTATTCTAAAGAAGGTTCTTGATGACGTAGACTTTATTGCTATGTGGCCTGGACTTCCTTGGAGTCCTTATAGTGCGGTTTTTTCTCCACCTATTACACCAGCCACAATAACATGGCCTGCAAATAATAAAGCAACCTCAACAGCATCGCTTCAAACAGCATCAACAGGTACAGGTTACATGTGGTATTTAGAGGAGTCTAGGATTAGGGGTGGATACAACAACACAGAGGCTGGGTACGGTGTAAGAGCTTACATAACAGAAGAAAATGACGATGAGATAGTGTCATCAAACTCTCTGACATACTCTGGTATATACAACGCACTTACAGACTTCAACGAGACAAACGTATTCTCAATTGGTGAGAACATTACAAAGAGTGTGGACCCAACATATGGAAGTATACAGAGGATATACACCAACGATGGTAACCTGATGGTGTTCCAAGAGGACAAGGTAAGTAGGGCATTGATAGACAAGTCTGCAATATACTCAGCGCAGGGTGATGCAACTGTAACCTCTAGCGACCTGGTTATAGGTCAGGTGACACCGTATGCTGGTGAGTACGGTATAAGTAAGAACCCAGAGTCATTCGCAAAGAAGGGTTACAGAATATACTTCACTGACCAGTCAAGGGGTGCTGTAATGAGGTTATCTAGGGATGGAATCACTGAAATTAGTGAATATGGAATGAGGGACCACTTTAGGGACACATTTTCACCAATAACGAGTAATTATAAGTTAAGTGACCTACTTAGTTTTTCGGTATCTAATCCTACAGGAACAGTACAGTTAACTGGTGATGTAAGCCTTATAGAGCTTGGTATGAGTATATACGGAAACTATAATGGTGTCACTGGTGCTTATGTTACAGACATATCCTTAACTGGAGCAACTACAGCAAACATAACCTTCAGTCAGTCTATACCTATTGGAACTGGTACACTAAACCTGTACAAGCTACTTAAGGACAAGGTTGTGGGTGGGTTTAATAACTACGCAGATGCGTATGTTGTATCCATACAGCCCTCTGTAAACGACTTATCCGCTGGTGACGGAACATACGACACGGTATCATTTAACGATGCCAACAACGGATGGACTAGCTTCTGGGACTACAAACCCAACCTAGCTGACACGCTAAACGCAAACTACTACACATGCAAGGGTGGTAGTATATGGAGACACTACGATGCTAGTATGGCCAAGAACAGGGGTCAGTTCTACGGGGTACAGGCAGACACCAGCGTAACCTTTGTGTTTAACCCTCAGGTGAGTGTATCCAAGAACTTTAACACCGTATCATACGAGGGTACAAACGGTTGGGAGGTTGAAAGCTTTAAGTCAGACACTCAGGGCATTGACCTTAATAATTATTCTGGTCCACCTAGTTTAAATGACTACCAAGACATAACTACAAACGTCTATAGCTATGATGAGGGTTCATACACAGACGGTGGGGTTACATACCGAGCAGGGTTTGACAGGAAGGAAGGAAAGTATGTTTCCAACCTTGTTAACAATAGTACCGCAAGAATTGACGAGGTTATATTCGGGGTTGACATGTCAGGAATAAAGGGGTACTACGCAACAGTAAAAGTAAAGACAGACGCAACAACAGACGTTGGTGGTTTAAAACAAATATTTGCGGTGTCCACTAACAATGTTTTTTCATCACAATAAAATAAGAAGTAATGCCTATAAATCAATTTTCAAGTAGTATTTTTCCAGTTATCGGTGACGCACTAAATATTGGAATGTCTTTGTACAGAACAAAGAAAACTCAAGATAAATATGTTCAAGAGGAGCAAGAGGCTGCTAACGAGGTAAAGGCGTTAAAGGAAAACAGACAGGCAATCATTGACCCGTCCACAGCCCTTGAGGACCTGAGTGGCACATTCTCTAACCCATACGCAAACTTAGGTGTTGCAACAAAGGCGGCTGAGATGCAGATGGAGCAGACGGACGCTGCACTGGCAAACACACTAGACACACTAAGGGCCACAGGCTCAGGTGCTGGTGGTGCTACCGCACTTGCACAGGCCGCACTACAGAGTAAGAAGGGTGTTACCGCTAGTATAGAACAACAAGAGGCAACAAATCAACAGCTGAGGGCGCAGGGGCAGGCACAACTACAGACACAAATAGCGGCAGAAAAGACAAGGATACAGCAGGGTAAAGTGGCTGGTATTGAGTATGTTTACAACGCTGAGGAGGAGAGAAGAAACGCAGACCTAGACTACGAGGCAAACAAGGAGGCAAGAGCAGACCAAAAAGAGTTTGGTATGGAGCAACAGCTTTTAGATATGAAAAACAACGCTGGTCTTATAGGTAACCTTACTGCGTTTGGTTTAGATAAGACAGGAATAGGTAATATGTTTGGGGGTTAATTAAAAAAATATAAAGATGGGTTATAGGAGTCAACCAACATCGGTTTCAGGTTTTAGAGATATTTCAGTGAAGGGTCCTTCATTGCAGGACAAAGCTGCGCTTGAATCTGTAAAGCGTGAAGCTGAACGAAAGAGATTAGCGGACATAAACAAGAAGCGTGAGGAAGCTAATTGGAGAATCGAGCAGGAGGAGTCATTGTATTCCGCTGATTTACAGGCTGGTATAAGAACTGCTGCCAACAAAACTAATGTTGACTACACATCACTCAATGACTCTATGAGTAACATGGTCAGTCAGTTATCTGCCGCAAGGATTAGGTTGAAGCAGTCTAGTGGACCATACGAGGAGATGGACCCAGAGGGTAATGTTGTGTTCAACACACAAACAGATAAGGCTTATATAAAGAGTGCCACAGACTTTATAAAGAACTCTGAGGCTAACTTTGGTTCTGTTGCATTCATACAGGAGGAGTTTAAGAAAATGCCTAGTGGTAACGGAGAGGGTGAGACAAGTAGAAAGTTTACCAGCCCATACCTAGGTTTATTAAACGCTGCGTCCAACCCAGCATCTGGTCAGGATGTTTCGGTGTCTTACGACATGGAGTACGACAACAAGTCTGGACACAGGATGGGTATCGTAATGAAGGGTGAGGCTGTAAGAAGGCTGAATGCAGAGATGGGTAACGAGGGTGATACATACACCATAAAGCCAGAGGAGGTCACAAACCTTATGATGGGTAACAACGACCCAGAGAACTTTGGATTGTTTTATCAGAACCCAAGCACGGTGTCGGAGCTTGAGAAGAAAGCACTTGCCAGTGGTGTAATAGGTAAAGATGGAGCTATTAACCCTGATTACATGATAAAGGTAAACGATGCAAAAAAAATAGTAAATGAGTTGACTGGCACGGAGCAAATGGCAACCGTGAGTCAGGTAAACTATCCCGTAATAAAACAAAACATGGCAGGGGCTATCAAGTCTAAGCTTATGACCACCCTGGATAAGGGAATGGTGTCAACAAGTGTACTTATAAACACATACGCAAAGCAAGACGAGGACGGTAACTACTACTACGATACACCGAGAAAAGATGGAAATGGGAACATTATATACAAGGCAAACGGTAAGGTAGACTTTGGTAGCGTCAATGAGGATGGTGACACAAGAAATAGAGTATACCTTGGGGATGGTGAGATGGAGTTTGATATGAGTAGTGATAATGAATCTTTTGGTGGTCTTTCAGAGGATGACTATGAAGCTGTCTATGGTCTTATAGAGAATGAGTTTATGAAGAGGTCTGGTGTTTATGACCCACAGGTGGTCAAGCCTTATGGTGATAAGATGACGGTGGAGAGAAAAACCGCAAGAAATAAAAAACCTAGCACAGGGAAGCAAACCGAAGGTTCTTTAAAAAGGGGACGAATTACAGGAACAATAAATGACTTTATAAGAAATGTTGAACTAGCCAAAAAAGAGAATGCGTTTAATCCAGAAACTCTTGATAAAACAAGGCTTGATAATGTTGCTGAATTAATTTCAGGTGTGTATGGTGGTGGTGAAGCTTCGTATGACGCAGAAAATAAACTGTTTATTGTAAAAAAGCCTGCTGTGTATGACGAGGACGGGATAGTGATTACAAAAGGAGAGACAATATCTCTTGAATACGACCCATCAGCCCCTAACGCTTCGAATAGGTTAAGACAAAAACTTGAGTCAAGTTTAGGTACCACATCTAGGGGAGATGAAGAAAGAGTTACCATAGGAAAATCTTCACCTCAAGAGGTTAAGACAGAGAGAGAGAAAGAAGAAAGGAACAAAAGAAATAGATTTAAAAGTGCTTTTCCTAATTTAAGGGTTGGTGATGAGCCAGACGATGATATGGAGGACGAAGGAGAATTGGCTTCTATATTAGAAAAGAAATATCCTACTCTAGAAATAGAAGAACCTTGGGACACCTCTGCTGAATCAATTAAAATAGGTGATGTATTAGTGTCAGATGCTTTGGGTAACTACAATCCAGAAGCTATTATGGACATTGTTTATGAACAGCTAAATAAGACTGAAACTAAGGATACTGAAGAAACAGTTGAGGCAACAGGAGCAATGGAGCAATTTAACCCACCACCACCTAAAAAAAAAGTAGAAACGGGAAATAATCAAACTGTTGTTCAAGAACCTGCTATTCAAGAACCTGTTGTTCAAGAACCTGTTGTTCAAGAAAAAGAACCTATTGCTCAAGTTGTTAAAAACACTACAACAAATCCACCTAATACAAAATCAAATAAGGGGGAAGAAGAGCAGGAGTCTTTTCTTTTAAATGAGGAGGTAACAGGTGGTGGTAGAAAAGGTAATGAGGTTGTACCTCTACCGCAATATGAAAACTCCAAAGCAGCTTATAATTATTTAAACAGTAAGACACAAGTAAAAATGGGTTCAGGTGGCGATGGAAGAGCAGCTGAATATGGAGACAGGAATAAAAAAATGGGTTTAAAAGTAGACATTGGTAATGATGTTTGGAGTGGATTATCTGATGCTCAACAACTTATGATTAGGGAGCAGCACTTTAATCTACCCTGGAATCCAAAAGTAGTAATGTTGATGACCGCTGGGTATATAGATAAAGCTGATAGAGGAGCCTATCATACAGGTAGAAACGGTAAAGATATAAATAAGGTCTGGGATAATGTTGATAAACAAGAACTGATTGGCAAATTAAAAGGTAAGGACCAAGAGCTGTTTAACGAATGGAGTGAGATTTATTCAAACTCAGAACCAAATGAAATAGGTTTTCAAAAACAATATAAAAGAAGGGTTGAAAATATAGCTAAAAGGTATAATTTAGATTTATCTCAAGATATGCTAGACACTTTTAAAACAAAATAAGAATAATCATATGAACGAAGAAGCATTTAATACCATGTATGATTTAGCCAAGAGAGAGGGCTACAATGGACTTATTGAGGATTTTAAATTCCTTTTAGATACGAACGATAATGCTTTAAATACTATGTTCGAGCTGTCTAAAAAAGAGGGTTACAATGGACTTATTGAGGATTTTAAATTCCTTATGGGGACTCAAGGCAGTGGAGGTGCTTCTGAGGGTTTTACCGAAGGTTCTGTAGAGCAACAAGAGCAGCCTACAGAGCCTTTAGAGAAGCCTATGCGTCTTCAGTATGAAGCTAATAACCCAGAATTACTTGATATTGCTACATCCTCTTACGATGTAGATGTAAACGAAAATAATAAGGAAGCTGCCAGTAAGTTTTCTTGGGATGACGGAACTCCTAAACCAACAGAAGTTACAACAGCTCAACAAGAACAAGATATTTCACCTCGTTACACGCCCCGTTTACCTGAATTTGTTATTGATTATTCATCTTACAATGTAGAGCAACTAGATAGTGCTTTAACTGATATTGGAAAAAGAGAAGAATACACAAACTTTATTCTTTCCACTCATGGGTTAACTCAACCACAAAGAACCGAAGCTAAAAAACAAAAGGAGGAACTTAAAAACGAACTAGCTGTAGCCAAAGCATACAAAGCCACGAAGTCGAGTGATTTTTCTATGGTAGATGAATTTATAGAAGCTATTGGTTATGTTGGGCCTAACACAGCAACGGGGAAAGAACTTACGTCAGAATGGGATAAATACTCAAAAAGTTTAAACGAAGCAATTGACCCTTTAATTAACGAACTTGATATTGATAATCTAACTGAGATAGATTACAATGGAACAGAAAGAGCTGATGTAGAAAAAGTGAGTCAAAAAGCTAAGGAAATATCTGAAAAGATAGCTCCTGGAGAAGAAAAAGTTTTTGATTTAGTTTATGCTAAACTTTTAAATTCTGGCGAGACAAACTTTCAAAAAAAACAAATAAATAAAAAAGCTGAGGACAGCGAAGTTATTAATAAGTTTCAGGAAGAACAATATAAAAACTTTGTAGCTACAAACGAAACGGCTCAAGATTATAAGTCTAAAGCAGAAGCCTCTTTTGCAAAGATAAATAACATACGTCAAGAAAAATTAAACACATCGGTATTACAATACAACCAAGATGTAAATTCTTTTAAAGCAAATCTTCAATCTCAAATTAATCAAGGTACCTTAACAGCTGAGAAGGCTAATTCTCTTCTTGACGAATACAACGAAGAAAGGTTCAACGAACTTACAATGTATGAGGATGAGTTGATAGCTGATGACCAATCTACTGTGGATGGAATTAATGATTTTTTTGGTGAAAAAATAGCTAAAATTTATAAGGAATTTTTGAGTACAAGTGACCTGTCTGATGAGGAAAGGGCAATGTTAGAAGAAGAGTATAATAGAATTTATGAAGAGGTAGAAAAAGAAGAGTATGATAGACTTAAAAATCAAGAACAGTTAGATTTTTTTAATTATGGTCCATTTGTCGGTGGTGCTTCACTTTTTGGAAAAGAATGGCTCCCTGGTGTAGCTAGATTTGTTTCATCAAGCGGTACTTTCTTTGGTTCTCAAGATTTAGTTGAGATTGGGGATGAAATGATGACATCATTTAGCGTAGCTAGGGAGCCAATGGAGAATTTTAGTGACTTAGCTGATGTGCCAAAAGTTATTAAAAGTGTTGGTAGGTTAGCTGGTTCTGCCACCAGTTCTATATTAGTTGGTACTGGTGTTGGTATTTCGATGGCTGCTACTGGGGGAGTTGGAACTTTAACTGGTTTAGGACTAATTGCTACTGCTGGATTTTTTACTGAGAGTTTAGACATGTCTCAAACAATGAAGCGAGATGTACTAAAACAAACTGGTGATTTATTTAAGTCAGAACAAGCAGCAGGTGCTGTATTTCAGGCTCAATTAGGTAACTGGTGGACATACTTAGGTGATGGTCTACCTTTCGTTGGCAAAGCGTTGAGATTCATACCGTCATCAATTGCTCGTGTTTCATTAATTGGTGCTGAAGGTGTTGCAACCGAACAAGTGCAAGAAACATTTCAAACAGCACAAGAGCAGAAAATAATGGAAACTGTTATGTCTGATGAAAAAATATCAGCTGAAGGTTATAGCGAATTAATAACTCCAGAGTTAATGAAATCTACTTTTTTAGAAGTAGGGCCAGGTTCATTACTTCTTAGTGGTGGGGGTAGGACTATTACTGAGCTTAGAATGAATGGTCAAGCGAATCAAATAGTAAGGGAATTAATAGACAACGCAGCGTTAAACGGAGTAGATGAAAACAAATCTTTCATCAAGCAGAAGATATTTAGTTCCATGAATAGACATGGAAAGCATTTTACTAATTCTTGGTTAGCAACCCTGCAAAAAGGTGGTGCTATGACAAAGGAAGAGCTGGCTGAGTTATATACATACTCAAAAACAGCTGAGGGGTTTGTTAGAAACATTAAGAACACTAAGTTAACTAAAGACCAGGCTAATACATACTTTGGACTATCTCATAGGGCTAACGAATTATTTGACCAAGCTGAAGCCATAACTGACGACAAAGTACTAAAGTCTTCACTTAATGAAGAGGCTAATAAACTAAAAAAGAATGCTCAAGAATTTTTATCAGACCCAGAAACAGGTGGTTCATTTGTAACTGTAAAAATTGGTTCGAACCCAGCTGTAGTTTTAACAGAATCGGAGGCTATTGAGTTGGTTGAGAAAAACCCATACATGGCATCAAAAGATGTTGACATAACAATAAATGCTAGAAATGCTGAAGAGTTTACCGCTGTATTTAATGGCTTGTTAGCTAACGCAGGAAAAACTCCTGAACAGGTTACTAGAGAGTCTAAAACAAATGAAGTATTTGATAAAAGAATAGAAAAATTAACCGAATCCTTTGATAAAGCTATTGCTGTTGCAGAAAAAAAATACACAACAACCAAAAGAGCTGATGAGTTAAGAATAGAGAAAGAAAAAGCTATTCAAGATTTAGAAGAGAAGAGAAATAAAAGTTTAGAAAAAATAAAAACTTCTGTTGACAAACAATCAAGTGTTAAAGCAGAAGAAACTACAACAGAAGAAAATGCTGAAGAAGACATTTTTGATGATGAAATTCTTGATGATGAAATATCATCTCTTGAAGATGACATAAAAGTAGAAGAAGTCTCACAAGAGGGTCCACAAGTAGAGGGTAAAGGGATAATATCCGACAAGGGTAAAAAATATGAAGTTCAATCTATAGACACCAAAAAGGACGGTAGTAAGGTAGTTAAGGCTAAAGAGGTAATAGAAGTTACCGAGGATAATATTGAGTATTTACAAAGCAAAAGAAAAGCCCCACTTAAAGTAGGAGATAAAGTATACGGTACTATAAAGAGGTATGTAGGACAAGAGGCAGAAGTAATTGCAAAAGACAATGAATTAAGTAAAGGCGAAATAAAAGAACCTACACCTAAACCTGCGAAAAGAAAGTTTAAAGGTAGAGCCACCCCCCCAACACCTAAAGTTGAGCCAACCACTACATCTTCTAAAGTAAGGCTTGATGTCAAAGAACGAACAGAAGAAGACATTGAATCAGAGCTTAATGAGGAGATTGCAAAGATTGAAGCAGAGGCTATAGAATTTGAACAGATGGTTGTAGATGAACTATCTAAGTCATCACCTAATAGAGACATGGTCCAGGTTGGTGAAAATCTGTATCAAGTTACTAAAAAACCTGATGGGACTTACACTGTATCTAAAATGAGGACTGGGCCTGAAGGTAGGCTTGTGGGATTACGTCAAGATTCTAAAGAAAAATCTGATGCAATTGCTGAGTTTGAAAGAGTAAAGAGAAGTGTTGAAGAAAAAGCATTGTCAGAAGCTGAAAAATTAGTTGAAAAAAACAAAAAAGAATCAGAGGATAAGATTTTAAAGTTTCTAAATCAAGCTATTGAGGACACTTCTTCTGGTAAGTTAAGAGGACAACTCAATGATGTAACAATAGTATTAGGCACTACAGCAGCAAATGCAGCATTGAGAGGTGTTAGAGCAGCGTATAAAGCTGGGTTGTCATTATCTAACGCAATTAAATTGCAGTACGAGAAACTTCAAAACACAGGTGTTACTGAATTACAGTTTAAAAAGTTTGTACTAGATTCAATAAAGGAAAGCAAGGGTAAGATAAATAGTAACATAAAAGAAAAACCTTCACCGAAACCTACCCCAAAAGTTACTCCGAAAGCTACTCCAGAGATTAGCCAAGAGTCTTCACTTGTCAGACCAACAAGCGGAGATATACAAAGATTAAAAGATACCATATCTAAACTTACTGATGACAATAAGGCTAGAGAGATAGTCGCTAAAGGACTAAGGGAATTGTTGAAAAACTCTAAGCTAAATAAATTCTCAAAAAGAACTATAAACAAAACTATTACAAGTTTAAAGAACGCTAAAGTCAGTAACATGCAGGCAATGTTAGACAAGGTGGACAACGCTATAGCTGAGGACGAAAAAAGGGTTGAAAGAGAAAAGTCTTTAAAGAATAGAGCTAAAGCAATAAAAAATATATCCAATATAGGTTCTCTAAAAGAGTTACAAGGTTCTTTTACTCAAATGATAAGGATAGACCCAACAGAGTTATCTAAAAAATCATCGGAGCTTTACGATAGTGTTATTAATGATATAATAAACATAAACAAAAAGAATGTAGATAAAACATCTAGAGCTAATTTTAAGGCAAAAATAGATAAGGTTTTGGAATTATATGCTCAAGAACAAAAAATAGCAGAAGATGTAAAAGAGCGTATAGAAAACAAGATAAACCCTAAGAAAACTATAAGTGCAAACTTAAAGAAGTTCCTGAAAGATGGTTTGATATCAAAGAAAGAGTATGAAATCATAAGTATACATAGAAACATACTAGAGGAAACGACAGTAGTAGAAACTCTTGAAAATGAAACGGAAGAAGATTTAAAGAAGCGAGCAGAAGAAGCTCTTGCTGAAAAACGCGAAGCCATAGAACTTAGGTTTCTTGAGCTGTCTGCCTTACCACAATTCTCATTCGGTAGTGATGGGTCTGTAGCTAGGTTTAACTTAACACCAGATGAGAGGAAATATGTAAAGGAGGCAGGTAATTTAACATTAAGAGATATCGAACAATTAAATCTTAGGGATGCTGCGTCTATTCTTTTAGGGATAGAGGCTATGAAGTTTGGGTTTGTAACTCCTAAGTTGGTTAGTGGAATAATAAAAGTTCGTGGAAACAAACAGCAAATGTCTGTGCCTATAAACGAGATAAAGTCATCTGGATTTATAGATAAAATAACTAGCAGGATTTCTGCGGCTTTTAAAAATTTATTTATTAAAAGTAAGGCAGATAAAAAAACAGCTATAGGTAGAAGACTTCGTAGGGTTCCAATGAAAAACATAAATCAGGTACTTAAGGTTGTTGAAGAAAAAGAAAATAAAGGAGCGAATGATTTTAAATCAACTAATGTTTACACTTCTTTATTTAAGCCTAGCTCTAATAAAATATCAGAATTAGATAATCATTTACAAAGGGATAAAGTGAAATTTCAGACAGCTTTATCACTGTTATCTAGAAATCAAAACGAAAGATTTAGACAGAGTGCTTTAATACAACTGTATATGACGCAAAGGGAGTATGACAGTAACGATGGTAATGTTGAGGTTAATCAAGCAATGGCTTGGGCTAAAGAAACAATTAAGAATCTACCTGAAATATACGGTGAGACAGAACAATCGGTGTTAGAAAGTTTAATAAACAATAAAAAGTACACAACTAAAGGAAAGGATGGAGTGCAAATTGACGCTGCAAAAATTTTTGAAAGTCTTACTAATAAAGAGAAAAAATATATATCAATATTAGATGAAGTATATGATAAATTAGGCCCTATGGCTGAGGCTGACGCAATGGTTCAAGGAATGACATATATAAACCGAGAAAACTATGTTCACCTGCCAAAGATAAAGGTAAGGGATTCAAAAACTGGTTTTGAAGAAGACCTTGATAGTCTTTACAACAGATTTACAAATCCATCTGTAAAAAATAAAGCGGCATCACCTCGTACTGGAAAGGTTCATTCTATTTCCTTTGACCCGATAGCAAATGCAGCAGCTGCGTCTAGAAAAATTGGTACTGGATATTACATGTATCCAGCTGTGAAGTCTACTAGAGTTGCATTTTCTGGATTAAAGAATAGAGCCGAAACAAAGTTTGAAAAAGAATTAGTTACTGAATTGGAATCAATATACGACTTAATGTTAAGGAGTCAATTTCAGAGTTTAAAAAATAACGGAAGCCCTATTGTTGATTTTTTACTGAAAGCTGGATATTTATCTCAGTTAGGTGGGGTTGTAAAGGCTGGTTCTGAACTTACGACAAACACAACTCACGCATTAATGAATAATGGTGCATCTTTTTCTCAAGGTGTCTCGACTATTAGCTCTGTAGATGCAGAGACAATGGACAAGGCTATTCAAAACTTACCAACAACTCAAATGTCCAGGGTTACTAGAAGTGCTATGTATCAATCACAAAATATTGAGGCTGGTCTTTTACAAGAGGCTCAATCATTTAAGAGTGTGGAAATGAAGGGAGAACTGGGAGCAGCATTAATGACTGTCGCAGATTTCGCTAAAATACCATTTAAAAAGGCAATAAAATTTAACGAATCACTTATAACAAAACCTGACGAATTAGTGATAAGACCATTACTTGTAGGGGTTGTTCAAAGTAAGTTTAATGAAATTACGGGTCAAAAATTAAATTGGGATAGCATGGCAAATGACGAAGCATACAGAAGTAAGTTTTCAGAAGCTATAAATAAAGCAACTGAAGCTGCTGATACAGCTGTAATAGATACGTCTGCCTCCACTAATATTTTTGATAGTATTCCAGCAAACATGAAAGACCCAGATGCAAATGCATGGATAACAGCATTTCAAGTTGCCGATAGGTATATGAGTAATTTTAGGGTTTTTGAATATTATTCAGCTGTAAAAGGTATACAAAACTTATTTGGTAAAGGAGAAATAACAAAAGGTCAGGCTGTTATGCTTTTGACATCTACAGTGGCTCGTATGGCTATGTACAGACTTATCATAGACTCAACTTTTGGTTTGTTATTTACGGCACTAGGGATAGATGATGAAGATGATGAAATTGATGAAACAGACGTAACTAAAAACGTATTGGGAGCTGTAGTAACTTTAGCTTTTGGAAGAAATCTTGGTAATGTTTCTACTTCTATTGTAAATGCGGCTGTAGAATATGTTAATAAAGAACTTGGTGAAGGAATAACGTACGAGGGAGAATATAATCCGTATGATGGTATTGTTTTTAACAAGTTTGGAGGACTTAGCAAATCAACCGACCCAGCAGTTGATTTTGTTATAGCAAATACAGGTCCATTTTCGAATATAGTAAAAACTAATTTTCGCGCTATAAGTCTTATGAGTAGAGCCATTAACAATAGCACAAAAGAGTCTAGAGATAAAAACTTAAACGAACTTCTAACAAAAACACCCATTGATTTTGCTGGGTCGTTGGCTATTATTCCATCAGGTAAGACTATAAAAAGAGTGATGAATAAATACTATCACCCTAAGGAAAAGGAAAAAAAGGAAAAGGAAAAAAAGGAAAAAGGTAGAGATACTGGTAGAACGGTAAATCAATCCTCTAGGAGTTCCTCAACTCGTAGAACAGTACCCACAAGTAATCGAACTAGATAAAAAAAGGGGGTGTCTTATGATATGAACATAACACCCCCCTTTAAACCAATTCACCAAAATCAATACACAAATATACACATATATATTACATAATACATATGCGTATAGCATAATTATCGGGTATTTAAATACCCACTAAATTATCCATCGCAGCTAACACAGTTTTCATCTGTGGCACTCGCTGCAATATCCCCCCTAAGTACAGACTCGGTCCGAACATAGTACAGGGTCTTGATACCCTTCTTCCATGCGTCAAGGTGAACCTTGTTAATAAACTTGGGGTCAACCGTTGACGGGAACGCTAGGTTAAGGCTAACGCTCTGGTCTATGTACTGCTGACGTATACCAGCCTGACTTATAACCTCCAGCTGATTAATCTCCTTGAACGTCTTGAACACCTCCTTGGCTGGAATCTTATGCTTGCCAAGAAGAATACTGTCCAACTCCTTGATACCCTGCACAGAACCACCGTCCTCAAGAATCTTGTTCCACACCTTGTCGGTGTTTAGGTCGTGATACTTAAGCAGCCTTTCTAGGCTAGGATTCTTTCTAATAAACGTACCCTTGAGTGACTGCTCCGTAAAGACATTGGCAGCCCAAGGCTCGATGCCAGGACTAACATTACCACTAAGTTTCGAGTTAGATACAGTGGGAGCAACAGCACGAAGGTGGGTGTTCCGCATTCCTGTACCAACGCACCAAAGCGGCTCACCGAAAGTTTCTGCAAGAGCCATAGAAGCTCTCTCTGTTTCAAGCTTGATTTGGCTAAAGATTCTACGAGTCTCGTACTGCGATAGTAAGCCCTCGAAAGGTAGTCCCTTCTCCTGAAGGTAAGTATGCCATCCGAGTACTCCCAGTCCCAAGGCACGTCCCTTCTCAGCAGAACGCACGGAGTTTTCAAATCCAATCTTTCCCTTCGCCTTCTGTATAAACTCCTCAAGTACCCCATCCAAGAACCATGTCGCATCATATATGAGGTTAGTGTCTTTCCATTCAGCATACTTCGCTAGGTTTAAACTTGAGAGGCAGCATACAAAGCTGTGGTTCTCATCGGTGTGTAAAGTAATCTCAGAACATATGTTAGTCATGTGAACCTTCAGTCCGTTGTCCTTATACATCTCAGGGTTGTGCTTATTCACATTACCCTTGAACATTATGTACGGCTCACCAGTAGCTTTACGCTTCTGTAGTAGCTTACTCCATTTAGTTCTAGCCTCAACATCACCATCCATCAGCTTACGCATAAACTTGTCCCCAACAACAGCACACTGGTGTAGGTTAAGTGACTGTCGATTAACGTCACCCCTTGGCTCCCTAATCTCTAGCCAGTTCTCAAAGTCCTCGTGTTCTATGTTTAGGTTAACACTTGCGGCACCCCTCCTAACAGACCCCTGGTTTGTGGCTAGTATACTGGAGTCGTATATCTTACAGAAGGGTACAACACCGTCTGATGTTCCGTTACCCTTTATGTTTGCACCAGCTGGTCGTATCTGGTTTATACCAACACCGACACCACCACCGTGCTTGGCAAGCAGCATCATCTCTAGGTTCTTGCCACCGATGTCCGATATAGAATCAGCGACATCGATACCAAAACAACTTATTGGTAGGCCCCTGTTTGTTCCCGTGTTAGAGAGTACAGGAGAGGCTAAGCAAAGCCAACCCTTCCATATATACTCAAAGAACTTTTCAGCCATCTCAGGACGCTCTAAATGCTCTGCAACGGTGTTAGCCACCCTCCAGTATGCATCCCTTGGTGTCTCATCGTTTATGAGGTAACCACCAGATATTGTTTTCTTGTATACCTCAGACTCAGCCCAATTAGGGTAGTCCTTACCCTTCACCCACTTGTGACTTGACATCTTCTTTTTCTTTTTTGATTTGTTCTAGGTTCTTTTCTTTTAGGTCATCAAGTGCCTTGTCGTAGTCTGGCATCATCTTGATTAACTCAAGTGTACCAACCGACATCTCAGTTAGCCTGTTGTTCTCTGTTAGTACATGCTGCATGACACGGGTCAGTGACTCGACCTTCTTCTGCATTTCTATTAGTGTGCTTTCCTTCATTTTATTAAATTTAATTATTTACCAAATATCTTCAAAGTCCTCTCCCTCATTCGCCTTACTATAGTCTGTCGGGCGTATTGAAAAGAAATCAGTGTGGGTATGACCACCCGTAAGGTGATAAAACCAATCAAGGTTAGAGGCAGCCTCCTCATCATACTTAAACGACTTCTTATATCCAAGCTCTTTAATTTTCTCATTTGTTCTTTTAATTATAAATTGTTTAAGGTCGTAAGCCTTTAGGTTCTCTAGGTCACCCATCTCAAACATTTTGTCTATGTACTTGTGTTCAAGCTCCATCATTATGACAGCAGCCTCAACAACCTCCTCCTCAACAAAAGACCTAAGCCCCTCGTCCTCCTCACACATCTGGTTAAACAACCTACAACCCATCTTGCTGTGCAGTGACTCATCACGCACACTCCACTTCATCTGTTGTCCGATACCCTTAAGTAGATTTCGTAACTGAAAACTGTACAAAACGGCAAAAGCAGAGTATAGGCTAACACCTTCGGCAAAGGCACTAAATACTGCGAGTGATTTAGCCATGTCAGAACGACTATTGGTATCCACAACCATGAGGTTATTAAAACGGTTGGCAGTAGCACTTTCGTGCAGAAATCCTTTAAAGTCATTTAGTCCTAGTGTTTCGTTTAAGTATGAGTAGGCTACAGCGTGGATGGTTTCCTGTGACCCAAACATCATAGCCATTTGTTGTATTTCGTGCTTCGGAAACCAAGACACAACATTCTGTGTCCAGTAGTCGGATACCGCACACTCTGTCTGTGCAAACCCTAGTAGTATGTTGCCAACCAAATTCTTTTCAGATGTGGTTAGGTTTTCGTTCCAGTCCTTCACATCACCAGACATACTTATTTCTGTGTGTAACCAAAACGCTTGTGCTTGCTTCAGCCATCCCTCTGTGTAGTATTCAGGGTATTCAAATGGCTTGTATTCTATTCTCTTATCAAACAACCCCATCTTAGTATCTATATATAGTTAGTGATATGTCTATGAACGGGATATATACAACGTGAGTTGTCTGAGTAAACTCAGTTCCATCGTCATCACTACCCTCAAGTTCATAGCTTCTAAATCCCAATAGTATTCCAGGGTATAAGCCAATACTTATTTCCCAGTCTGTTTTGTCTTGCATTTTCTTTTTTCTTTTATTAATTCAATTACTTTATCACACTCTTTCTGATTCTGTGGCTTGTACAAAGTTATTCCCTTTCGGTGTTCGTTTATGTACTTCTTAAACAACTTCCACCTCATCGGAAAGGATTCGTTAGCCCGACCCTTTGTCTCTATAATGAAGTCATCACCAATAAAGTCTGGTGTATACTTGATGGGTAGTATCTTCTTGTTACCCCTGTCAACCATTTCATTCTTGCCATTGGCTTGCCTCTCATAGGCAGAGCTTTCAAACATAAAACCATCCACCAGTATAAACGTCTCCCCCTCATATGCGGCCTTTATTCTAGCCTTCTTAAGGGCTATGTACATGTGCTTCTCAAGGCCAGATGCGAAGTTGATGCCGTCATGCATAACCTTCTTAGCCCTTACTGGCCCCCTCTTCTTACTCCTTCTCTTACGAATCACTACAGTAGTATATCAATAAGCTTGTCTGACTTTTGTTTATCAAGCATCTTCTGCTTAATACACTCTAGGTATATCAGCGTGTCAGCTATTTCTTCTTGGGTGTGTTCAATCCATTCAACTATGGATAGGTCTGCTTGGTCTACGGTCTTGCCGTATTTCTTGAGACCCTTTTCTTGTTGTCTATCGATTATAGACTTTATGTTGGTAGTAATCATAATTACCTGTTTTATTTTTTATTTACCTGTTTTGTCAAACAATTATAACAAATATATTTAGTCTTCAGTAACACTGGTATTTTGCTCCCACATACCTTACATTTTTTTGCCGTCATATTAAATCTTTAATCGGTAGGAGTATACCCTTGCTTGTGTCACTGTCACCTCCCCTTACATCTCTATTTGTTCCGATGTATCTTCTGCACCTATCCTTAAGGTCTGACAAAGATATCAATACAAATGAGCGAGAAATAGCAAAGCAATAAAAGTCTGACTGTGTCTTAGATATTCCGCTAGGCTTTCCTCTGCTCTCGTACTCCACAAACACATTGCCAGTCTTGTGTGCCATTAGGTCATACTTAATCTCTATCTTAGAGTTAGACAGGATGTCACTAAGCTCAGACTCCTTCAGCTCACCAACCACTAGGTCGTACTTAAAGTCGTTGTTGTGTTTCATAACTCCCAGTCAAAGGTCTCTGCCCATATAGGTGTCTTCTCACCAACGTATGCACCAAACGTGTTAAACTCTAGGTACTCTGTAGCCTCCTCGTCATCCATGCCCTCCTTAACCATTACCTTTATGCACTCGTTTCTGGAGTACACAACCTTCCATGCGTTTGGTTCAAACCCTATGATAGCATCGTCAAGTCCATCAGCGAAAAGGATGTCATCCGTATCCCCGTAGTGTTCTAATATTAATTCTTTTAATTTCATTTTTAGTTTTTTAAAATATCCCAACCATATTTTTGGTCGTACTTCTTGATTAATCTAGTCATTTTGTTTTCAAGTAATATTTCAAAAACTCCACGACCAACCTTGAAGTCATGTGAAACATAGACAACCTTGTATTCTTTATCCAACTTAACTTTTTTAGACATAGACTTGTGAAACCTCACAGTGTCTCCAGGCTTTAGGTTGTTTTTCATGGTTTAAAATTAATAGTGCTAAGAAATCCTTTAAGCTCAGATGCGCATTTTAGTAAATGCTTTTTCGTTAATTTTTTCTGTTTAACACAATTTACATAACGCTCGTAAACCTCAAAGTCCGACATTGTACATTGCTTAAAAATGGTAAACCACCCATGCGTGTTTTCTTCAACATTGCCATCGTGTAAATTAAAAAACTGTTGTTCTTCATTAAATTCTAATCTATAAGTTTGTTCCATTATTTAAAAGTTATGTGTTAGTCTACACACCTGACCGTTCTCTGGGTGGTGGATGAACGCCTCAAGTGCAACCTTAGCACCCGTGTAACCGTTGTCTGCATGCCACCTATCTGTACCACTAGGTGAGCGTAAGTATTCCACCGTCATACCTATGTAGTCCTTACCACTCCTGAACTTAAAGTAGTCCTTGTGGTGTATGTGGTGTAGGTATCCGTACCTGTACTTGGTCTCGTACCAAATCTTAGAACTCTCGTGTGCTGAAAGGTATGGTATCTGGTCTATCTTACATCCATCACCGTGGCTAAACATCATCATGTTCTTACCATAACTTGTGTACTTCCTGTGGTTGTTATCCACGTTGAATATAATGTTCTTGTTGTTGTGGAAGTAACACTGAACTGCATCTGCCAGCATAAAGCCAGTCATGTAGTCGTGGTTAGACGGGCAGTGGATAACCTCTACATCGGCTATACTTGAAAGCATATTTATAATGTGACAGTATACACCCCTTGCTATCTTAAAGTTGTCGTACCACATACCATCGGTGTCCTGTGGTGTACCACTCGTTGTGGTTCTAGTCTTTGCGTTGTCGATGTGTAGAACATCGTTACCAATGATAAAGAATATCTTATCTATATTGTATGGCTGAGACTTATCAATCAAGTCCATGCTACCCCTTATAGCCCTGTCGATTGCCATGTCAACATTGTAGGTGTCATTAGCACCGTCCTTTGTTGCCAACTTTCCTATGTGTAGGTCAGCTATATCCAAAACCAAGCAGTGGGGGTCTTTGTTTTTCTTTCTTTTATACCTGTCAACCTTTGGGGATAATTTCTTCATCTCGTCCATCATCTCAGTCCTTATCTGCTCGTAGTCAACAGACTCAGCGTTCTTGTAATCTGGGTTGACAACCAAGGTTGATGTCCCTGTTACCTTGTCCTTGACCCAAGACAGTTTCCAATTATCACTAGGGTTTAGGTTGTTCCTGTGCATGGACTCGTCCACTATAGATGGACTAATTATATCGTTCTTCCTAATCCACCTACCAAATGATGATACTACTATGTCATCATTGGGGTACTTAGAACTCAACATCTGTGCTATTCTGTCTGAGCCGTAACCAGTGTCTTCTCTGATAGACTTGACTTCGTCTGTGTATTGTGTGTACTTACTCATCTTTTTTGTTATTTAAAAACTTATTATAATAATACAATCTAAACTCATAGGTCTTTTTCCAAATCTCAACCTTGCCGTATGTATCAGGAGACTTATTAGACTTCTTATTTATTCTTATCTCCACATACCACTTAGATATTCCATAACCAGCACTTAACGGTGCTACGCATATCCCGTTAGCTATACACCAAGACGATGCCTTCATCTCTAAATCGGTAGGTAGGTACGACCCCATCGGCTGCTTGTCTTTTATCTTTATTCCCAAGGCATTGGCTCGTTTGAAACGTCTGGGTTGTCCTTTGGTATAAACCCACCACTGTTTCTATCCCAGTGAAAGTGAGCCTCTGCACCGTTCTCACCAAGGTTCTGAAACTTAACCTTCAACACCTTAGCCTTAACAGTTTTCTCCTCGTAGTTTCTATGCACCAATATACCGTGATAAGATGCATCATACCATTCACCACCACCCTTTATGTTATACATATTTGGTTCCTCCATTACACCGTCTTGTCCACGGTACATCTTGGTTGGGTGTGCTACAATAATAACCAACACATCGTACTTCTTTGCGAACACCTCTATCTTAGATAGGTATTCCATTGTATACACGTTTACATCGCTGAGGGAGTCGTTAGACCTTATCTTATTGTAAGGGTCTAGAACTAAGCATTTTATACCCTTACGCTTCACTAACTCTGCACCCTTCAACAGCATCTCTTCTAATTTGTATTTCTCTACATCGATAAAGTAAAAGTTGTCATTCACGACCTCAGATACCTCTTTCCACTTACCAGTGTTGATGTCCTTGACCGTGGGCATACCACCCCATATCTTACGCATTAACTTATGTGCGTGTAGATACGTTGGAGCATTCTCAGGAGACGCAAAAGCAGTCTTCCAACCATACAACTTATTGTATCCCACAACCATTTGGTCAACAAAGTCAGACTTACCACTGCTAGGGATACCAGTAACAGTAATAAACTGACCAGTATATGTACTGAATATATTATCAAAGTTTTCCAAACCAATTTGGTAACCCTTCTTAAAGCCATTCTTAACAAACTCAATAATATCATCCTCTATGTCGTTAAATGTTACCACGTTCTCTAACGGAACCTGTTTCGCTGTCGTTAAACGTGCGGTGAGTGCCTCCCTACCGTGCTTAATAAGATACTCGTTAGCATCTTTACAGCCATCAAAGTCTACAATCCAACACAACTCAGCTCCAAACCGTCTAATTAACTCTGTCTGTAAGGCTATGCCAGCCTCGTCACAATCAACGGCAATAATTATCTTTTCCTTATCCTCAAAATAGTCGATACAGTTATCTAGGTAGTCTAGATTGTTTGAATTAAGAGTTGCACCGTTCGGTACACTTACAACGCTCTTGTATCCAGACTCATGTATTGCGCAAACATCCATCTCTCCCTCAACTATCATCACGGTGTCGTGTCCAACGGTGCTGTCTATGTTATAGAACACCTTCTCTGCACCCTTGTATAGCTTAAAGTTTTTGCGTCCGTCACGGTACTTCACGTTGACCAACTCATCGCCTATGAAGTAATTAAAATGTATTGTGTTCTCGTCTTGACCAGTCTGTGGCATCCATTCAACACCCTCACTAATCATTAGGTCATCCAGTGTTTGCTTAGATATACCACGGGAACCAAACCAAGACTCAACCTTAGTATCAACCTCTCTTATCTTTATCTTTGGTGGCTTTTCATATACCTTAGTAATCTCACCCCTTCTCTCGTATGTGTGCAACTGAAAGGATGTGTCACAGTTATGGCAAGTACCTAGCCCTCTCTCCCAGTCGTAGGAGGCACACTTCAGCTTTTGATTAGCTGGTTTTCGGTCATGAGAACACAGAGGACAAATCCCCTGTGTTTTTCCCGTTTCCAGACCGTGCTGATTGAACTTGTCAATCTTGAATCCATTGATTTCGGTGTCTGTAACTTTCATGGTTAGAATGGTAAGTCGTCCTCCTCTTTGGCTTCAACCTTTGGTTTAGACGTTGGTCTCTCATTCAATCCAGAGTCACCCTCATCCATCCACACAATCCTGTGATTACCGAGGTATATTACTGGCTCCTTCGACAAACGCTCCTCCTTAGATGGGTTTACGGTTATCGAACCGTTGTTTTGAAACTGGTCTGCATCGGTGTCTACCAATATCTTGTAGTTAAGGTATAAGCCCTTAGCACCCTTGACTAATTTCTGTTTAGGAATTTCTGCCACGTTAAGGCTTCCTGTTGCTAGAATTTTCATAATAAAATAAAATTAAATAAATAAATAAAAATAAATAAGAATTAAAGTGTCTCTGTGGTCAGAAACTGGTTAGGGTCTGTATCCCCTAGTTTAAAGAACAAGTCGTAGTTCAGATTAGCTTGCTCGACCTTCTCTTGTCCACTCTGATAGAATGAAGAGGAACAGTCGTACACACCAATCTGCAATGTGGTTTTGTCGATGACAACAAATGTGAAGTCATAGCCCTTGAATAGTTGTGTATATATGTACGCCTGACTATCGTAGTTGTACTTGTATGCGCTCGACCTGAATGCGGATATGTTACCCGTGGTCTTTAGGTCAATAATCATCTTGTCATCATGGTTCACGATGTCTGCCTTACCCTTCCACATATTACCACCGATGTTGGTTACGTTCGGAACCTCGTACTCAATATTACCGTTGCGTATCAACTGGTTACATACATCGTTACCTAACAGTCTGTCTTGCATCAACTCAATCTGGTCAACCTCATGCTGCAACAGACACATCTCTCCATCAGATATCTCCTTGTACTTCTTTGTGGTACGGGTAGATGCCTCAATGATTCTATACTTCTTGAGCTTGTCTGGCTCTAGTATTGCCGTATGGAAGTAACCACCAACTAGGAATGCCGTGTTCATACCCATATCCTCCTTGAAGGCTAGTGGGTTACGAAGTAATGCGTGTATGTCTGAGTTAGATAGGTACTGCTTACCAAAGTCCCCGTAATAATCCTCGTCATTACGGAGTCTGTCTATTATTTCTTCATGCTTCATGACAACAACATCTTTTCAACGCTCTCGCTAACGTCATACTTCAACTTGATTGTGTCGATACTATTACCGTCTGATAGATACTTCTTTGCTGCATCAAACTCCTTAGTACCCTTTAGTAGTGATTTCTTCTTTGCCACAACCTTACTGGACTTTCCGTGGTCGTTAGTTGCGTCTGAGTCCTGTGTGTCATCTATAAGTAGTAGGTTACCCAGAGCATACTTCTTGCCGTAGCTTGATGCACTACCAAACTTCTGTGGCATCTGCATACCCTTTTGCTCTAAGTCAATACCCACAACCGCAGTTGCGTGAATCTCTTTCTCGCCATCTGTTATGGTGGCAACACTTTGAATAACAGGGACGTTCAAGACCTCTGTCAACTCCTCATTAATACGGACTGTTACGTCTAGTTCCAACAGGAATGGCTTGATGGCCTCCAGAATATCTTCTGCCGAACGAAAGTTGTACTTACCGAATGAATTGTATCGGGTCTTCTTACTGTGAAACTTTGCCTGAATGTAGGCCAGCTTCTGATTTAGTGATTTGGTTTTCATGATATAAATTAAATTAAAAAAGCCCAGTAAAAGAGTTGCAAAACTTTAGCTGGGCTTCTTGATAAGAAAAAATATTATTGGCTTGCAACCTTTATGACTACAAATATAATGGTTCTATTCAAATAGAATCAAACTTTCTACGTTTATTTTAGTAATAATCTTTTCGATGGCATACTTCTTAATGGATGATATCTTTGAGTGACCACCTAAGTTGTTCATTCCTAAGTATTTAGCTATAGCCTTAGAACCCTGACGGGGACAATCAAGTCCATAGAACAGTCGAACTATGTTATATTCATCTACATCAAGTATCTGTTTCATTACGTTTAGTAGGTAACTATTAAGCATATCTATATTATATGTCTTGTCAATCTCAGGGATGTTGTAGAACGGGTTACCAGATGACGTGTCGTATGCATCGATAGATTTAAACACAGAATTGAATATCAGCTCAACACCATGCTTGGACTTCCTAATCTCGTTCTGTCTATACTCTGTGACTCTCATCGTGCCTCGGTTGTTATCAACAGAACGCCTGATTGCACCCTTGATTCTCTTAGCTAGGAATGACTTGATGGAACGCTCTGGGTCATCCTTGGACATAGAAACCTCAACGTCTAGTTTTCCGACTGCGGCTATCAAACCTATAGACCCATACTGTATCAAGTCCATGATATCCAATACACCGCTTGATGTGTCACTGGTATTAAACGACCTAGATATTGACTCAACCATTGGTAGGAACTTGATTATTAATTCCTCTGTTGTATACTCTGTCCAAAGCTTCACGACTGGTTGACTCTTCTTGAGGTCTTCCTTGTATCTGTCGTAATTCTTTTCGTTGTAGTTCTTCATCCTTCAGTAATTCATTAAGACGCTTCATCTCCTCACGCATCTCAGAATCCATCACCTTATATAAGGTTGGTCTGCTACACCCTATGTCCCTAGAAAGGGAGGCAACAGTGACCCTACAGTTGGTTTGATGAATGTACTGCATACATATATATACGTCATCACTACTTAAACGATTAGACCTACCTATAAGTTGCCCTACGATGCTTCTCTTCTCATGTCTTTCAAGTCCACAACCAACCTTAAATATAACCTTACGCAGCTTGTTGGGTGGACAACTATTGCTGTTATCGTTATATACGTTGTTTATCATGGTAATAATCTTATCCATAGACATACTAATCTTTGTAAATCCGTTGTCGATGTTAGATATAAAGATACAGGCATCCTTGAACTCGTCATAGTTCATATCGTTGATGTGTTTTAGTACAGAGATATGCCACACATAACTCTTATATGAGGATATTAGGTGTTCTCTGTTGAATAATTCATAGCACTCATGAGTACCATTTTTATAGAACCAACCCCAGTGGTAAGTTTCGGTTGGTGTGTCGTTGACTGGGTTACGCCTTGTGACGATGCGTTTATCCCACAGCCATTTGATTCTTCGATTTGATTTCATTGGTTTTAAAAAGTGTAAAGATAGTAAGGATATACTTAGTATTATACTTACTAAGTTTACACTTTTTGATTTGGGACTTGGATAATGCTTTTGATATCCCTGTGTGATGGGTATATCTTCAATAGATTAATCACGGCACTGGATGAATCACATCCATTGATGTAATCAACCCTTACTTGATTGCAATTGGTTGTTGACGATGTTATTTTATAGCGTTTCATGCTTCATAGTTTAATTTAGTTTTCTGATTCATAGTTTAATTTAGTTGCTTGATTCGTGGTAATAATTTTTTAACAAAAAAAAATTTACTTAGCATCAGACAAATTAAATATTGATTCAATCAACCTCTAACTTTGCTTCATATCATCCTCTAACTTTTTTATCTTAGCATGAATCATGGAAGCTGCTTCATAGTTTTCTTGCTCCAAATTAATTTTGAGTAACTTATTTAACTGCTCTATCTCGTGCTTCAGGTTCAACTCATCATACTCATCAAGCTGACCTTGGTCGAAGAACATGACGTAGTGACCCAGTTTATCAATCATGTCATCACTAGGCTTAGTCAGTTCATCTACGATGTACATCGCAAGTTTCTTTATTTCCTTGTCAGTCATTATATGAATATTAATGCATCGTCAACTAGGTGGTACTTTTCTTGATACTTCTTAAGTAACTCTACGTTATAAGGTTTTAAAACACCCGAAGATATTGCATCATTCAGTATCCGAATCTCTGTGTCAGATATAGCAGTTAATATAGTATTCCTATGCCTCATCAGACAGAAGACCTCTTTTATTATTTTTCCCATTTTTCCCATTTTTCCCATTTTTTCTGTAAAATATTTCTTTTATAAATACCCGAACAATTTTACCAAGGTCTCCATCGTTTGGTGTTTCCTTCTCCATACGAATTAATTCAACTGCAATATACTTTGCTAGTTTCTTAATCTTGTAAATACTTAGTTTGTTAGTCATTCTTGTAAATATTATTAATTATTAGGTTATACATTTTGGTGAACGTCTTGGTCTTTATCTCCTTGCATATAGCCTCAGCATCTTCTTCTGAAGATACCTCAAAACCAATGGAGCGTAGGTCATCCATACTGAATGTCCATTCGCCTTGGTTTTCATACCAGTCCCGTGCGATTGAATCGCTAATCTTATCTATCGTCATGATGTTTCTTTATATAGTTAATCACGTTTTTTTTTGATTTTGATAGATTAGATTTTGATGTTCCGAGAGATATATTTAAAACCTCAGCAATCTCGTGATGCTTATACCCGTCTAGTAGGTACATCTTAGCCACCTTTAGATATGAAGGTGAAAGACTTTCTATAGCATCGATAACCAATTGGTTAGGTATACCTTCCATGTATGGTTTTTCCTCCTCCTCTGCGTAGTCATACCTATCAACCAAGTCTGTGTCGTATGTAACCTTTTGGGTCTTACGCCTTCTGTAACTATCTATTGCGGTGTTAATTACAATACGCTTTATCCACCCTTCTAACGAGCCTACGTTGTTAAAGCTATCCTTGTACCTTATTACCTTCAAGAAAGCCTCTTGGACGCAGTCTTCTGCATCCTCAAGGCTTCCTAGGTATTTCCTAGCCACAGCTATATACTGTGTGTAGTTATTATTGCATACGTTAATAGCATCCATTCGTATAGCATAATTAGTTTATCTTCTCGGTTAAACCCATTACTAAACCAATCTCGTTGAGATAGTTAAGTATTTCTCTCGACCTTGAGTCTTTATGATTTTGATACAAATATAGTGCAATTTCTACAGTCTTGTTTCCGTGAATTATAGTTGCATGATTTCTATCAAGTATATTACCTATGCTTGTCAAACTTAGCCCATACTTGTTGTGTAGTATGTATCCAATGCATTGTCGTGTTAATACTATCTCACTATCTCTGCAAGGGGATAATAACTTCTCCTTAGAAATTTCGGGTAGCGCATTAACAACGTCATTAACCATGTTATGTGCTGACTGGATTATTACTTCGTTAGAAGATTTAATCTTATAGTTGTTTTTCTTCAGAATCTTACTGACCTTTGACCGTAATCCTTTTGCCTCGTTCTCTAAATCTTTGATTCGGTTATTGATTTCGATTACTTGTGCATCAACTGTTTGTATTCTCTTTGCGATTGTTTCCATTATATTATACTATATCTGTGTTTACTAAATTGTTATATACTTCCTTTCTCACCTTGCCTTGCAACTGAGGTGTTAGCTTATTAAACTCATCCGAACGACTTAGCTTGATGCCAACCCGTTCAGATAATTTAATAGCCATTATTTTAATCTCACTCTGCGTCATATCACCCTACGGTTTCGTACCATTCTTGGTCAATCATTGCTTGGTGGTTGTGCCTCTCTGCATCCTCGTCTGTCACACTGGTTGGTATACCATCGTGGTCTACGTCTACAAGTGGTTTGTCTAGAACATTAATGAAGCAATCTATTATGTCAATCTTTAGCCTATCGAGTAGTGTTGTTTTCTTTTTCATAATTTAATTGATGGTAAGAACATCACCTATTTGTTTATTGGTTTTTGGTTTATCACAATTTTGGATTTGAATCCAGTAAAAGTATCACAATTTTGGATTTGTTTCATAGTTGCTGCAATTTTTAAAAGTATCGCAACTTTCAGGTATTACAAATGCTGAGAAGTTCTCACCCAACCCTTCTTTTGGTTGGTTATGTAAGGCTTTTACCAAGCTACCATTTGCAAACCCTAAAGGAACTACATCATCTCCACCTTTATACCACGCATTTAAGTTGTCGGTATATTTACCGCTGCACTTACCGCATTTGCAAAACCTTTCTTCATCTTGCATTAATCGAACTACATCTTGGCAGTTCTTGCATAATATTAATTTCATATAATTAAGTCTTTTTCTTTTAATGCGTTCATAATGTAATTGATGGTAAGTGCATCACCTATAAAACTTCTTCAGCGTAGTAATTAATTGATTCAAATATATATTCGCACACATTTTCGCAATTCATTACCTTATCTAAAATTTCTTGCGCATCATCTACTTCACACTCATGATGTCTTAATACATCATCAATGCACCATAGGTTCTGTGTATAATACCCCCGAAGTTCTAACTCTCTTCTTAATTCTTCTTCTGATACGTTCTTTAAATTCATAATTGATTGATGGTAAGAGCATCACCTTTTAATTTGATTTGATTTGATTATTCTGTTTCTAAAGTTTCGCTTAATGAATCTAAAACTTTATTGACATCCTCTTTAGATGCATACTTACTTGCTTTCTTTACAAAGTCATCAACATCTTCTTTAGATGCATCTTGCAACCATTCAATTTGATTTTCAACCCAGTAATCCCTATCTAGATAGTTGTATTCGTACTCTGAGTATGTAAACTCTTGTCTAGATGTTTCCCCACTAGGGTCAAAATCTGTAACGCCTGCAAAGTCGCAGCCCTGTTCGCTATACTCGATACTACCTATTAAGTTATATACCTTGCATAGTTCTTCAACAAACTTTTTCATAGGTGACCAAGCACTATCTCCTCTTAATGATATAGTGTTTGAATCTACTTCCACCTCAAATTCAAACCATCTACTACCATAGAAGTAGTGGTCACGTTTGTCTTCATCGAAGTTGTAGTTGAACTCATCTCTGACCTTGAGAACATAGTCACACCATCCGTTTAAATAATTAAACTTATCGTATGTGTCTGTTAGTCTATCTCTTAATTCTTTTATAGACTCTTTATCACCCTCTAGGTGAATCTGATTGTAACAATGATTTGCCATAATAAATTCGATGGTAAGACATCACCTATTTGTTTGATTTATAATTTGGTTTCACCACCAATACCCCGATACTAATGAAAGTACCGAGGCGTTAAGTGGACTTACTGTCTAATTGGATAGTTATTTAACGTGTTCTCTATCCCAGCCACATGGTCTGTATTTTTTGCTATGGAAGTGTTTGACTTCTTTCACTCCGCACGTTAATAAATAACACAGTGGTCTGACTCAAGGCTTCTACCAGACTGTACGCTAAGTAATTCTCTGTTTAATTAACAACATCTCATCTGACTCGCACAGATAGTGTCTCGTATATCCTTCTAGGAGATGGTTGTTATTTACTGAAATAGTAGCACCATGTTATTTTAAACTTTAATTTGTTTATTGGTTTGGTTAATGCCTTGCGTATTCTTTGTAATCTTTATCTGTTTTTACTTTATTCTTAACTACACTTATCCCGTGATGAATACTTGAATGATTTATCTCGTATCCATTGTTAGCCATATACTCTTGTATGTAAACTTGTTTTATTGGTCTCTTGTCACATAAGTAGTACAGTAGCTGTCTTGCGTCTACAATATCTCTACGCTTTGTCTTACTGAATAACTCCTCTTTGCTCACATCGAACAAAGCACATACTTGGTCAACGTATTGACTGAAAATTTTATACTTCATATTAACTTGATATTAGTGGGTATTCAAACACCCGATTTGATTATACATAAATAGTTCAACAGTATCTAGGTCTAGTGAACGCTTACCATGCCCTTTACCAGTGGGTCTATACAAAAACTTGGCATCACTAAGTAGTTCAATAAAGTGACCATCCTCGTACATGATTACTCCAGTTGTTTTCTTATGAAGTAAAGATGGGTCTATGTTTTTTGGTATTCCTTGAAGAAAACCACTGCTTTGAAATTCTTTTAATGTTTTCATTGTAATTAATTTATACAAATATAGTAAATTATTTAGACGTGTAATTGTCTTGAGTTTAACACTTCATTTTCTCTGAACCAGTTACCACAAGACGAACAGTAATAATTGTGAAACAAATCATGCTCAACGTCAGAAAAACACTCTCCACACATAGGGGTGTCTTCAGTAGGGAATGAATCATCGCTCCATCCAATATCTATTGCTTGGTGACTCTCAGATGCATCAAAACTTGGCTCGTCAAGGTAAGACCTATAGTTATCATAAGAATGTGGTTGTTCAAATGATTTATGAAGTTGAGTATTGCTTGATATTTCTTTTGGGTTAAAATATACCCAACAACTTATTGTTTTGTCATTTACTACAATAGGTATTTGCACTCGTCTGTACCATTGTGGATGACCTTCTAGTGCATCTAGTTTATCCATCTGTACATCACTTACCTTAAACACATCAACATCTACGTTATGACCAACGCCTTTTTTATTGACAAGGTAGGGCAGACCGTTTACTATTAATGGATATTTATCCTTAGTGAATCCTGTCCCTATGTGAGTTGCTTTATCAAGGTATGAGTAGTAGTTGCTATAACCTTTTTTTAATGTCCCATATACCGCAACAAGATTATCTTGTAACACGTTAGCTTTTGAATACCATATACCATCTCTATATGTATACAAGTTTCTGTTGTAGATTTGAAAAGAACGAGTCCTTAAGTTTATTGATACAAACCTTGATTCGTAGGTTTCTAGTTTACTTCTCCATGCTTTCCTTTTAATTGAACCTAGCTGTATTGCTAGTTGCTTGCTGTCGCAAACATTATCATTTCCTAACCCCTGTATAGTTCCGTTATGCATAAGTAACTCATCTTTGTTCTTACCACACACAAAGGGATGAGTATTCTCTAAGTTCACAGCACCTTTGGTTGCATATCTAAAGTGGGCAATGAATGGTCTATTTGTTAGTAGTATTTTATACTCATCTGAATTGTGATAAGTAACTTTGAATGTATCTAGCCATACAATCCCTAATCCATCGGGATTTATTTTGCTTGATGTTTTTGCGATGTCTTCTGACATCATGTTGTCTTTCTGTTTAATAATAATTACACACATAATTAACTTGATTTAATTGGTTTAAAAAGCGAATATACAATAATATTCTAATATAGGTCTATTTCTTTTTTAATAAACTAACAATAAAAATAACAATATCTCATCTGACTCGCACAGATAGTGTCTCGTCTACCCTTCTAGAAGATATTGTTATTATTTATCTAATACGTTTCGTTACCCGAATATCACTTCTCCATAGAATACAGTTTGTAAGATGACATCAGCAGTACACGCATCATCGTTCTCATTGATGGCATCCATTAGGTGTTCTATAGGCGTCTCTTGCACCTTGTCATGAACGTCTTTCAATGTTATTGACCTGTTATATTCACCGTCACATTCTTCGTCCATAACTTTTAGCGCATTGCCATCCCTTAGTATTTGCATTAGTATATCTTCATAGCAATAAGTTTTTCCATTAGATATAGCTTTTTCATAATCAGACTTTGTAAAATCTAATTCTATGCCATATCCAGATATATAATCTAATCCATTGCAAATAGAATTATAGAATAACTCTTCTGACTCTTTTTTTGTTAATGTAACCTTCATAATTTTTTTTGGCTGTTATATTCTTTAATAAATTCTACTATTACTTGGTATACTTTGTTTATATCGCAAGTCATAACTGCCTCTGCAATATTTTTACTCATATGTTCTTGATAACACTTGTCTACTACGGGCATCAGCCAATCCCAAGAGGAATGGTAATGTGTGTCTACGATAGTGCGGATGTTATCATCTGAATAGTGTACATTGATGTACCCATTCATTTCATAGGTTTCAAAACCTTCAAACTCAGCTATAAGTCTGTTGTTTTCTTGTGTGTTCATAATTGTTTTGATGGTAAGTAACATCACCTATTGGTTTATAAAAATATAATTGCCATGATTATAATAATGATGCAGAAGGCATTAAGCATTGGCTCTGTGATTGTAAATTTGTTATTACTCATACTTTCTCGTTAATTATTTCTTCACCATATATGTAAGCTAACATATTTACAACCTTTTCACTGTTATCGTAAACACTGGTTGCTTCACCGAAATTATCTAGTTCATATTGTTGACAAATGCCTACTGCTTCAAACGAATCTATACTATGCTTTTTAAGCCATTCAGACGCTTGGTAATAACCAATGATATAATAGTCCTCATTGAATGCTAAATGATGCCAATCGTCTCGGTTATTGTCAGTTAGCACCGCCTCATTGATAAGGTCTGAAACGTATGCGTTTAACTCTTCTTTAATACTTGCTTTCATTTTTAATTGATTTTAATTGGTTTGTTTTACGAATGTATACAAACATTTTAATACTTGTCTAAATTACGTCTATTGATTTGTTAATTTTTGTTAATTGCCTTCAACAACCCTCTATTTACTGTAGGGTTTCTAGTCGCAAACCTATCTATTGCTTGCCATTTACTTACTCCGTACTCCTTACCTATCTTAAGACCATTTAATAAAATAGTATAGGCTTTTTTGCACTCTTGCATTTTAGATTTTTTTAAGTGGGTATTCAAATACCCGTTTGGTTTCTAGTTAATTCATTTACGATGTGTATGTTGTCATGATGGGTTTTTATACCCATGTCGTAACAACTCACAATCATTTTGCAAGCATTCTCTTGCTGTTCCGTTAAGTCTTGACCTAAGAACCTTAACGCTTCGTTTTTCTGGCTCTCAGTAGGTATGTACTCACCGCCCGCTGTATAGTAATCAAACGCACTCTTTGCTCTGTTTTTCTCTGCCTTTTTAGCTTGTTTTTCTCGCTTTGCATTTGCGTATTCATAATCATTACTCATTTTCTCAGCGTATGCCTTTGCTTGCGCTTTGCTTGGTCTCCATTTGTAACCCATAATTTAATCAATTTGCGGCCTTCCTTCATATGTGTTCCCACTCCTATGCATTCAGCCTAGTTTATTCATCATGCGTATAGCATAATATAGTTTCCGTTTCGTCCTTTTGGACTCATCAGTATGGGCGAATACCCATAGACGGAAAGGAGACGCTAAGCGCGTCCCCTTTGCGATTTGTCAGCTATTCCATCCCATCAATTCGAGTGCTTCATTTGTGTAAAACTCACGTCCCAAACATCGCATTCCAAAGCACTTAACAACTTCAGCACTTATCTTGTTAGTTGTTAATACCTTTTTAAAGACCTTAGCTAATTCTAGCTTAGCATTGACCTTATCCATGTCATTTGAATACATTGATTTGATGATAGGTGTAATGCGCTTAAGAAAGGCTGCATGTGTTCCGTTCGGGTTATTGATGCTGAAGTCTAAAAGCTCATACATTAACTCGTAGCGTCTCATGGTTTGTTTTACACTGGTAAAACGGCTAACCAATCTAAACTCAATTAAGTCCCCTTTTACTAAACATACATTATACCTACCGTTGTTGTTTATTCGCTCACTGTGGGAAATCTGCATGGTAGGGTTACCGTTGCAATAGCCGTTCGACAGTCGCTTGTTGAAAAGCGCCAAAATGATTCCGCAATTTCCGCGAATTGCTTTCATTATTTCTTCGCCATCCATACCTTGCACCCCTAATGTGATGTGGCCGCCACAACTTTGGTTGCTTGGTGAATACTCATCATTAATAACTTTCTTAGCGTCATGTATCATGCTGAAGACTTTATTTCGCCAAAGCCCTGCACCCACTAATGGTAAAATGTTAGTGATGGCTTCGACTCCATTTCTCACTCCATTTGCGCCACAACTTGAGTCGTATTCCCAATGTGAGAATAAAGGGTATTCTTTTATCGCGCTTCTTGGTACTGAGTTTTTTTCAATTTCCATTCCTATAGTAAAACGGCTATCCATTTCGTCATATCTCGCACCATTGACCAAGTTTTTCTTTGCATTACGGTTAAGGTTGACAATGTCTAGATGCTTCGCCCCTTTGTTGTGGGTAATTGGTCGAATGCCAATTCGACTACCTTCATGATACCTTAAAACTTGTGCTCTATTGTTTTCACCTGTTACTTCGTATTTGATTGAATTATTCATTTTGATTTGATTTAAGTGGGTATTTGAATACCCGTTTGAATTATTGGTTAATTGTGTTTGCTATTAATGAGACTGCGGCGGAAATTTCCTCTAAATTGCTACCTGTTAAGTTACCGTTATCATCTATTCTCAATGATAGATTTTTTCCATTCGTATTCTTAAATGATAATGTCAAAACATAGTTAACGCTCTCAGCTATTTCCGCGCTTTCTATTGCTTCATTTTCTGCTTCCGTAACTTCATCCTCACTAGCATCAGCGTCAATGCCTAATGCTTCGTTTGACAGGTCAATGTCTTTGGCAAATTTCAATAACCCAATTAATGACCTGTCGGCTTTTTCACTTGCAGCAATTAACCTATCACATGCCACATTGAACGCGGCAATAATTCGTTCGTCTAGCTTCGCTACCTGTAAACATCTGTTGTATTGGCGCTTTTCCATTCCTAAAGCGATTGACCCAAATTCGTTTTTTGTCCATGATATACCAGCGTCTAGTAGCGTTTCTTTGCCTTCATCGCTATTAAACCATTCGGTCGCATTGGCGATGAGATTGGATAGGTGAACACTAGCAGTAAATTTTTTCGTAGCATAACTGTTTTTTGAACGCTTTGCTGCATTGATATCACGAATGTTCACTGCAATTTTGAACGCATCGCTGTTGAGGAATGCCGCTTCGATTGATAAAATTTCTCTGTTTTCCATAGTTAAAGTGTTAATTATCAGCGAGTTAAGTGATTTATTTGGTTTGTGTTACTCGCTTTCATGCTGTAAATATACACTATTCACTAGAATTAGACGGTAATTAGACAAGTTTTATGCAGTGGGTATTCAAATACCCGTTTGTGTTGGTGATGGTTTATTTGTGATTGAGTTTAGATTGACAGTTATTATGCGCTAAGTGAATGCGTGCAGCAAACAGCGCATTACATCAACTGGTATGAATCACAACGCGTAACTAGTCTAGTATGCATATATCAATACCCATGGAATAGTTGTTACCTATGGACTAAACTCATGGAATGCTGAAACTTATGACTGATGATGGTCAATTGATGGGGGACGTGGGTCAAATGAAATCGATTTTTTTATTTGGAATTAATTTTATTTTTCGCTGTATAACCCAATACCCCTGAATAAGTAAACAAGTTTTTTAAATAAAAAAAACTCTAACGTGACACTAAGATTTATGTGACGTTAAACAGTGTTTGAACAAAAGTGTAAACATAGTAAGTATAATATATATATATCCCTACTACTTTTACACTTTTTAAACCACCATTAGGACTGACGATGCCTCTATTATGGTTTTCAATTATTTTTTAAATTCTACGTTTTTGACGTAACTATATATGTATGGGTAATAATATTAAACATGGCTAGGAAGAACGAAGCTAAATGGAAAAGGATAGTTGCGTCTGTCAAGGCAAGTAGCAAGGGTGGTAAACCAGGACAGTGGTCAGCCCGTAAGGCGCAGTTAGCAACACAGCGTTACAAGAAGTCTGGTGGCACATACACAGGCCCTAAAACAAAAGCCCAAAAGTCTTTGTCTAAGTGGACAAAAGAGGACTGGGGTACAAAATCTGGAAAGCCATCGACACAAGGTAGTAAGGCTACAGGGGAGAGGTACCTACCCAAGAAGGTCCGTGAGGGTTTAACAAAGGAAGAGTACGAGGAAACAAGTAGAAAAAAACGAGAGGATACAAAGAAGGGTAAGCAGGTTAGTAAACAACCAAAGAAGATAGCCAAGAAGACATCGAAACTAAAAGGCCCTAGTATGGATGGTAATCGTAAAGGATATAAAAAAGTTATAAGTGAGGAATCTGGTTCAACGGAGCAAGGTAGGAAAACCGTTGTTGCTACATACAGACCATCTCGTGGTCTAAGCAAGGTTGTAGAGAGAGACATAGAATACAGAACCGCTACATCACCAAAGAATAAAATAATAGAAAAAGAGGTTACAAAAAGGTACGGGGACGGTAGTGTTAAGTCATACAAAAACATCGTCAAACAAAACGGTAGTATAGTTAAAGAAGTGACTACACCAAAAGTAAAGTATAAAAAAGGAGAAAAACCATTCGGTAAAAAAATTGGAGCAAACATGAAGGGAGTACCACACTACAAGAAAGACGGTACCGAATACAAGGGGGCCACACACAAGTCAGGTAAACAACTAATGTCTGGTAAGACGCATACATCATCCAGCGTGAACCTGTTTCACAAGGACGAGATACCTGGACCAAGTATGCAGGGTTCATGGATGCGTAAACACGTTAAAGGATAGAAAATATGCCTACTGTAAAAAGAAAAAGAAAAAAGCACTTAAGAAATCTTGAAAGGAACCAGTCTGGGCGCAATGCCACAGTAAAAATGGAGTTTTATCCTGATGAGCCTAGAATAGAGGGGGGAGAAAAAGTAAGACATTATGCTGCACCTTCTATTACATTTAAAGGCAACGAACCAGCAAAACCGCAAAGTTTCGACCAAGCTTTAGAAGCTGGTGAAGTGTACGAGTTTATGAATAAAAATAAAGCAGAAAGGTTTGCTGCTTATTCTTGGAAACAAGGTGAAGCTAGGAAAGAAGCAAAAGAAGATTTTAAGGTTGCTAAAAAAATGAAAAGAGATGCGTAAACAAAAGTTAAGCCCCGAAGCATCCAAAGCTAAGGCCATAAGGGATAAGAAAATAGCCATGACTGGGCATCGTAAGAAAAGAAAGAGGGAGAACGAGAGGATGGGTCAGAGGTCAGACAGCGACATACACCACACAAAGGACGGTAAGCAGGTTCGTGTATCTATAAATAAAAATAGGGGTAATTTTGGTAAGGGAACTAAAAGCGAGGGTCCAAACATGATGGGTCAGACATGGTTAAGTAGAAAAGTACAGGGTGTAGGTCCAAACATGGTGGACAAATCCAAAATGTCCTGCAATAAGCCCACAAAGTCCTCCAGACCTGGCAAGAAAAAAATGGTTAAAGCCTGTTCTGGTGGAAAAGAGAAGATAATACACTTCGGAGCCTCTGGATATGGGCATAATTACAGTGCTGCGGCTAGGAAAAGCTTCAAGGCACGGCATAAATGCGGTTCAGCCAACGATAAACTGTCAGCAAGGTACTGGGCATGTAAAAATCTATGGGCTGGCAAGGGTGGCTCCACTAAATCTTCCCCAAAAAGTAAGAGGGGTAAGTACTAAAAAATATAAAAAGAAAAAATGGCAATTAATTACACATATCCAGTAAAGGCTGTACCAACGGTATCTGACAATGTCCTGATTATAGACAACGAGGACACAACGAACCCAAGGTCTACTAAAACTGCAACAATCCAAAGCATCGTCAACCTAGCTTCAGGTGGTGGTGGTGGTGCAACGTGGGGAAGCATTACTGGAACACTGTCTACCCAAACAGATTTACAAAGTGCCTTAGACGCAAAACAAGACACGTTAACATTAACAACAACGGGTTCAAGTGGGGCTGCTACATTAGTGGGTAGTACCCTAAATATTCCAGAATACGCTGGTGGTGGAGGAGTATCAAGTGTTACAGGAACAGCTCCAGTAGTTTCTTCAGGTGGAACAACACCAGATATATCAATGGCAGCGGCAACAACGCTAGAAGGTGGATACTTAACTCGAATTGATTGGAACACGTTCAACAACAAATTAACTACTGTTTCGGGAGATTTAACACCAGTACTTAGTGGAAATTTAGATGTCAATAATAACAGTATTGTTTCAAATGGTGGATTAGATATAAAGATAACACCAGATGCTACAGGTAATGTTATTATTGATGGTATAAAGTACCCACAAGCAGATGGAACAGGAGGACAAGTGCTTCAGACCAACGGAGCAGGGCAGTTATCATTCGTTACAGTAAGTGGTAGTGGAACAGTAACTGAGGTGACAGCTAATGCACCTTTATCGGTTATAAGCGGAGCTTCGACCCCTGACTTGACAATAACACAAGCAACAACGTCAGTAGATGGGTACTTAACTTCAACTGATTGGAACACATTTAACAATAAATTAAGTAGTGTTGGGGGTGATGCCGCACCAATACTTAGTGGAAACCTAGATGTCAATGGTAACAGTATTGTGTCAGGGGCTGGTGGAAATATTTCAATAACACCTGATACTACAGGTAGTGTTATATTAGATGGCATCAGCTACCCACAAGCAGATGGAACAATAGACCAAGTACTAAAAACAAATGGTGCTGGGCAGTTGTCTTTTACATCACAAACATCAGGTACAGTAACATCTGTTGGTGGAACGGGTACGGTAAGTGGATTAACACTTACAGGTACAGTAACGTCATCAGGTAACCTTACGCTTGGGGGAAGCATAACAGGTTTCTTACCATTAGCAGGCGGTGATATGGAAGGGGCTATAACTGGTAATCAAGACATAACAGGTAAAAGACCTATAGTTACTGACACAACTACAAATATAGACCTAACGCTAGGCATACACGAGGGTACTTTTATATACTCTGATAGTGCTTTAGCGGTAACTGTAAATATTCTATTAAATACAGCACAAGCATTCCCTGTAGGTACAGAGATTGATTTAATTCAAGCAGGTCTAGGTCAGGTAACAATAACCCCAGCGGGGAGCGTTAATTTAAATGGTGCAAATGCAGGAATACCAATTACAGCACAATGGGGAGGTGTAACATTGAAACAAATAACAGTAGACAACTGGATAATTGTTGGTAAAATATAATATATGTTTGGATTAAACTTTGGAGCAACAAGTTCGAGTGGTGGTGGTGGTGCATATGACTTTGAAAACGCTTTGTTATTTGACGGTGTTAATGATTATCTGCTTACGTCCCCTGCTGTTGACGTAGATGTAGCAGGTGACTTCATTTTTTCTTGGTGGTTTAAAAGTACCTTAACAGGAGGTAGTGCTGCAACTCAATTCATTGTAACAAATGCCACTGAATCAGACTACATTTTAAACGCTGGCTTAAATCGTGTCCGAATCAGGATAAACGGAACACATTACGACACCACCTATAATTGGAGCGCGGACAGCGATTGGCATCACTACTGCTATTATCGAGTTTCAGGCGTAATCAAGTTAGTAATTGACGGAGTTGATTACGGTACGGTGGGAACAAATACAAACATCTTCTCCTATCGATATATGGGCAGGCGGGGTAGCTCAGTATCGCTCACGTTAAATGGTACGATTGACGATTGGTTTGTAAGCGAAGAAACGGTTACGCTTACTGAAGTCCAAGACATATACAACGGTGGCGCAGGAAATAATCCAACCACAGTTATTGGCGGAACGCCAAAGCAATACATTAACTTCAATCAAAGCAGTCCTGATTCAACAGCAAACGCTCAAAACGGGTCAGATATGGCTTTGAATAACTTTAACACATCCACTTGTTGGGTAGCACACTAATGACACATTACGGATACATAACAGACAATACCTATGAAGTAGCCGACACGGCTATAACTTGGGACTTTATTAAATATAACGAAGACGAATCAACAACGGATTTTGTTGGCATCGAAAGCACAATTGCAATTGATTCTGACAAGGTTGTGATGTTTGAGTCTTCACAGGCATTCAACACCTGGAAATACGAATTTGAACCAGAAGAAGACATCTAGTCATGGAAAATGAAACTATCATACCAATGTTAGTTGCTCTTATAGGCGCATTAGGACTTAAAGAAGGATGGAATATCTGGAAGAAAAAAATAGATAGCTCTAACTCCTTTAAGTCTAGCATCAGAGAAGACAACAAAAATAGGATAGGAGAGTTGGAGAAAAAAATAGAGGGTTTGTACAAAAGAATAGAGGAGCTAATAGAGGACAACGGAAAACTAAAGAGTAGTCTGGCTAGGCTAGAAGAGAGGATACTACTCACCGCAAAGAATAGGGTTAAGAAAAAAACAGACATCTAAAAAACCCTGCACTCGTCCTTAACACGAAACATAACAAGTTCAATTAAATTTAATTAAGTAATGTCAGACAATATAATTAAACACCTTAGCTTCGGTGATGAGGCTAGGGGAAATGTGTTTAACGGTATAGATAAGCTATACCTAGCGGTAAGTTCAACCCTTGGAGCAAGTGGTAAGTGTGTGCTTCTAGAGGACGGCTCTGGAAACCCTGTGGTAACAAAGGACGGTGTGACGGTAGCTAACGCAGTTACGCTAATAGACCCAATAGAAAACATGGGTGCCACACTGTTAAAGCAGGCGGCAAGAAAGACAGTGGAGGAAGCTGGTGACGGAACTACAACAGCCACTATACTAGCGCACTCAATTATAAATGAGGCACAAAAGATTGAGGGTTTCAGTGAAAGAGAAATTAAGGCTGGTATAAACTCAGCAACATTGAAAGTAATTAAATACCTAGAAGACAGGGCTAAGGATGTGAGTGGTGAGATGCTCAAGCACGTTGCTACCATTTCGTCTAACAATGACGAGG
>Ga0208134_1000069_pt1 | contig 54425 bp, 54 predicted proteins | sample VirMetDEL_Mar_31_FD_184515 | JGI IMG/M metagenome (GOLD analysis project Ga0208134, IMG submission 184515) | Aqueous microbial communities from the Delaware River and Bay under freshwater to marine salinity gradient to study organic matter... | ecosystem: Environmental > Aquatic > Marine >...
TGTCACTAAGCGGTACGTTCCCACATTACCATAAGCCTACTTTTCACTTGCACACCCGCGTGTGTATAGCATTAACATAACATTGTACCATAACCCCTGCGTTGAGTCATCTTGGCTATCTTTGCAGCGTCACTGCTTGACATTATCTGAATAGAATTGCCAGTTTTATGATTTATCAGTGGAGCACAACCGTATGTTTCTACTGTTGAACAGTTGACACACACACTGAAACCAAGATTAACTCTGCCAGGTGGTATTATATTATTGCATTTACATTTCATATTATTATTTATATATATTATCCAGCTTTTATCGTATTTAGTTTGTAATTATAAATACTTTACTGTATATATTTTACAACCTTTTACTTCTCTTATTAATTTTTTCTCTGTCTTTACTTCAGTTATATGGCTTTTGTCCATATACTTAGGATTTTTACTGTTGAGCTTTTTCTTCTTCATAGTAGTTATTTATTAATTCTGTTAGTTCACACATGAGCATTTCATCGATCTGCTCTTTTGTATAGTGTTCTTTGTATAAGTTATATACTAAAGCCCATGGGTCAAGTCTTTCTCTCATTATTGTAGTTTATATTTATGGCCATCTATTATTACTGTCACATCATTTATATTATTTCTGTACTCATTTGCTCTCGCTTCATGAAACTCCAAGTTTTCTTTTTGCATATCATACTTCCACTTCGGTACAAACTTGCCTTCTTGTACGTAATTCGCACGCTTTATAAACTCGTTCTTGATTACATACTTCATCATGTACTCGAGTCTATCGATTTCTATTGGTATTATTTTACACTTTTTAGTTGTAAACTTTCTGTAGTTACCAGTTTTAATGTTAGTGTTAGTTTTTTCACACCACTCATATACTTCATAAAATTGTGGTTCGCTTTTAACTCTTTTGTTAATTTGCCAATTACTATGACAGTCAACGCCTTGGTTTCTTACATAACCGCTTGCAAACGAACCGTACTCCATATAAGTATTTTTCTTGTCTGATAGTATTGGTAATCGCCATACTATTGTACCATTTCTTACTTGTCTTTCCGTGCTAACATCTTGTATACCAAGTAGTTGCATCTGTTCCCATATTTTTTCATAGCGTGAGTCGCCGAAGTAGTTTATTGTTTTCATATTTATATTATCCTGCTTTATTCGTATTTATTTTGTATTTCTCTTAGTACTGCTTCAAACGCCTTGATGTAACCAACGTCAAATACTCTCATACTTTCAGGTGTCCAACCTGCTTCGTCAAATACTTGTTCGAAGTGCTCAGTATCTTTAAAGTATACTCGTGCATCTTTTATTTCTTTTTCTAAAAATTCTTTTAATTCTTCCATATTAATCTAATCCGTCACTGTTACTTGTTGTTATTCCTGCTTGTCTATCAAGTTTTATCATTTCTTTTACTGCTCTTGCGTGAGTTTGTCTTGCTTCTCCACGTGTATCTGACTCACGACACCAGTTGATTGCGTAGTCAAACGCTCTGTCAACACTTGGTTCATACACTACATTTCTTGCGCCATTATGATCGGTTAGCGATACTTTGTAGAAGTTATCGTGTGAGTATTCTATTAGTATTTTATATTTATTGTGCGACATAAGTTAATCCTTTATAGTTAAACCATTCTGTTATTGCCTGCTTTTCGCGTAGTGCTACCACTGGTTCTTTGTCATGGAAACCGAAGTTGTTAGGTAGTTCGCAAATATTGTACGCTTTGTACGTTCTGCCATTTAGTATAATGGACTTTCTTGAGTTACTGTGAGTTAATTTCATATTTTTATTTGTATATATTATCCGTTACTATTCGTGTTACGTTTGTAAAATTACAACTATTGCTACTATTACAAACACTATCCAACCTATTGCTACTATATCTAGTAGTATTTGTGCTATCTTATGCATAGTGTAGTCCTTTAAACATCCACTCGTAACAAGTCATTCTATTTTTATGTGAAAACACTATCTGCTGTGAGTGTCTTGCTTGCACTATCCACAAGTCTTTTACTTTTCTTATTATCATATTATTATTCTTTATCCCATTTTTGATTAGCGTACATATTGCCTACCTCTGCCTCTGTTACACCTGCGTAACTTGGGCAAGTATAATGGTTGCTACATGAGCTCATTAGTACTATTATAGTCATTATAGTTACTATAATTTCCGCTGCGTTATTTTTTACTTTTGTCATATTATTATTTTTACATTTATATTATCCACGAGTTGTCGTATTTTGTTTGTGTTTAGTGTATCATTATACTAAATTCAGGCGTATCTTTCATGAGTTTACGAGCGAAAGTTAACGCTTCATCAAACGTTTTCCAATTACTACTATAAGTTGAGTAACCATTCTTGTCATCTCTCACTTTCTTACATTCATAGTGATTCCCACCTAGTTTACTTACTTTGATTACTTTTAACTCCGTCTTTGGAGTAGGATGTGGTAGATTAAACCACAAGCGTTTTAATTCTTCTCTAGTCATATTATATATTTTAGTAGTAGCTTGCGAATCGAACGCACCTCTGCACCATGACTACTTATACTATTCATATTTGATTATACGAGGGAATAGTGAACTAACTCGACTTTATATTACTACTCGCAGATTTCTCTAGCAACTAGTGGAACATTGTTACTTGCAGTATAACTTTTGTACTTTTGAAAACAATTCATAGTTTCTAGTTTATCTTTCATTACTTCATATACTTTATCGTGTGAGTACTTTGCTACTTTGCCATTTTTAAAGTTGACAGTTATTATTGCATTTTTACCGATTAGTGATTTTCTTATTACAAATCTTTTTGATTCTATATTCATATTTATTTATTTATTTATTAGTTATTTATATTATCCATTTGACTTCGTATTTACATTGTAAAAGTAATAGTATTATTTAGTTATTATTTTTAGTTAGTATATATTGCGCGAAGTGAGTGTGTGTGTAATTCATTATTAGTTTCTTTTTACAATTATATTATCCATAACGTATCGTAATAAGTTTGTAAAAGTTTAAATTAGTATTGCTAAATTCGTATGACAAAATGACATGACATGTTGACATTATCGTGTAAACGCGAAAAACGTAGTGCAAAACGTATAAACGCGGAGTGGGGGTGGTAAATCTATTTTGACTTTGTGTAGCAGTGCAAAAGTAGGGGGGGAGGGGGCAACACTATACCCCAAAATTTATAATATTTTTTTTTAGGACATTAGCCTATTATAGTATATTAGTAACACCCTATTGTCCACTTTTTAAATAATCAATTTACTATGTAATCATATAGTATATGAAATCATCACCATTCACATTAACAAAGCAGAAACTAAGCAGGAAGGCTGCTGCAGATAAAAAAGCACGTGATATTGCTACTGCAAAAACACCAGCTCGTAAAGCTAAAAAAGCACAGAACCAACGCATCGGACAGAGATCAGATTCAGACCTGCACCACGATGGTAGTAAGGTTAAAAGAATATCAATTAAAAACAACCGCGGTTTTTATGGCCGTGGTACAAAAACAGAATAACATGCCAAACAAAACAAAGCCTACTGTAAAGCAGCAGATTAAAGGCAATGCAAAATTAAAAAAAGCATATAAGAAATCAAGTAAAAAACAACTAGCTGGTATAAAGCAAAACTTATCTAATTTAAGTACTGAAGAATTAATGAAGCGAAGAAAAGAATCACCAACAAAAGCTGTAAGTGCTATAATAGCAGGTATTGCTAAAGCTGCTAAAGTAGCAGCAAAGGTAGGTAAGGTTGCAGCAAAAGGAGTTAAGGTTGCTGGTAAAGCTGTAGCAAAAGGAGCTAAGGCAGTAGGTAAAGGAGCTAAAGTTGCAGGTAAAGCAGTTGGTAAAGGAGCTACTAAAGCAGCAAAGTATGCAACATCAGAAAAAGGAAGAAAAGTTATAGGTAAGGTTGCAGGCGCAGCAAAAGAAGGTGCTAGTATAATTAGCTCGGCAAATCAGCCAAAATCATTTTCTTCACCTGCTAGTAACTTTAAACAAATGAATTTTAGCGGAGGAGGAAGTCCGTTTGCAATGAAAGGTTTTACTGGTTTTGGCAACTCACCTGTAAAAGCAAAAACAGATGCTGCTAAAAATTTATTAAAAGCTGTACCAAACAAAAAAGCTTACGAAAAATTATCAAGAGTAGATAAAAAAGGATTTGACAAGGCGGCTAAAAAGGCTGGCTTACCAACAAAAAAATCTCCTGCAAAAGCTGGTCAAACAGCTGGCCAGATAGTAAGGCGTGAGAGATTAATGACATAGGGAAACACCCTATACCAAGTATTAACCAAAATAAAACCAATGACATACTTATATTACAAAACGAGTACGGCAACGTACAACCAAAAACCAAGTGAAAAAGAAATACAGCAGTGGAAACACTTAGCTAATAAAGCTAACTGGAGAATAACTCAGCTGCCTAATGGATTTTTTCAAACAGAGTGCAAACATGAAACAGAAACCACATGGCACGATGTAACTAGGCGAGAGACTATTGAAGGCGCTGAAGCAGCAATTGATGGAAGCATCGATCACTTTGCTAAAAAGATTGAAGCATCAGCAGGGCCTAAGGTAATAAAAACATTCGAATAGTATATAATCAAATTAAATTTAATTAAATGGAATATAACCAACCCAGTGAACTCATCAAAGAATTAAACTTTGGTGATGAAGCTAAAAGTAAAATAATTGCGGGTGTAGATAAATTAGCGAAAGCTGTGAAGTCTACTCTAGGAGCATCTGGAAAGTGTGTAATATACGAAGATGCTAGAGGCAACCCGGTCATTACAAAAGACGGTGTAACAGTAGCAGAATCTGTTGTCTTATATGACCCGGTTGAAAACCTCGGAGCTACTCTAATTAAAGAAGCCGCTAAAAACACAGTGAAAGAAGCAGGTGACGGTACTACTACAGCTACCGTCCTTGCTGAAGCACTGATTAAAGAGGTGCAAAAAGAACAATATACAGAGCTTTCTACTAGATTTATTAAACAAGGTATAAGTTCAGCGCTTGATAAAGTAAATAAGTATTTAACAGATACAGCTATAGACGTTAAAGGTAGCATGTTGAAAGATATTAGCACTATAAGTTGTAATAACGATGTTGAACTAGGTGCTATTATATCAGAAGCTTACACTAAAGTAGGTAAAGATGGTGTTGTTTTTATGGAAGGATCTGGTACAGAAGAAACTTATGCTGATATTGTTGATGGTGTACAGTTTGATTGTGGTATAACATCACCACATTTTGTTACAGACACTGAAAAGCATGAGTGTATACTTGAAGAACCACTAGTTTTGATCGTAGGTAGTGAAATACCTAACATACGTAAGATACAACCTATACTAGAGCATGTTATAAAAAACAAAAAAGAGCTACTTATAGTAGCACAGGTTGACCAACAGCTAAAATCAGCCCTTATGATGAACAAAGTAAAGGGTAATATTAAGGTAAACATCATAGATTTACCAGGCTTTGGTCCTACTAAAGAAGATACAGTGCAAGACTTAGCGTTTTTAACCGGAGCTACGGTAATAAACGAAGAATTAGGTGATGATATGGATCTTATAACTGTTGATTGCCTTGGTAAAGCGGATAAAGCAGTTACAAATGACAAAAACACTGTAATAACTACTGTAGATATCAACCAAGATCTTACCGAGCGTATAGAAAACGTAAAAAAAGCCATAAAAAACGAAAAAAACCCGTTTTTAAAGAAAAAAATTCAAGATAGACTAGCTATGTTGTCAGGAAAAGTAGGTATGGTTAAAGTTGGCGCTGCTTCTAAGGTAGAATTAAAAGAAAAGAAAGATAGAGTAGAAGATGCCATATACGCTACTAAAGCAGCTCTAAAAGAAGGTATTGTGCCAGGTGGTGGTATTGCGCTATTAAATGCAGCTCAAGAAATAAAACCAAATGGTTGGGGTGAAGAAATACTACTTAACGCTATTAAGTCGCCTTATCAAACTATATTAGACAATGCTGGTATACTTGAAGCTGTAGAGCCTACAGATGGTAAAGGAATAGACGTAACAAATGGAAATACGTGTGAAATGATTAAGCATGGTATTATAGATCCAGTACTTGTTACTAAGTCAGCACTTAAAAATGCGGTAAGTGTTGTAACTACTATTATATCCGCTGATTGTATAATTTCAAACATGAGAGGCGATGAAAGCAGTAAATAATTATATAATCGTAGAAAAGATTAAACTTGAACAAAAGAAGGTGGCAGGTCTTATTATGACTGAAAAAACTGATGATGACAATAGGTATATAAAGGCTAAAGTTATATCTGTTGGTAATCTTGTAGAAGGAATAAACGATAAAGATATTGTTTATTATGATAAGCACGCTGGCCACGGTGTTCAATACAAAGAAACTCTATACCAAGTTATTCGCTCAGGCGATGTGGTATTGATAGATTAAGTTGCTACAACCCGGTAGCTTAATTGACTTAAACTAATTATTAATTAAAAACAAACAAAAAAATGGGAAGAGTATTTTTTGACGTACGTAAAAACGTACACAGCCTTACAGGTGCATACACTGTATTGCCTAGCGATTCTGGTAAAGTATTTACATTAAATGCAGCAGCTGGTGCTGGTATTACATTACCTTCTGTTGCTGACGCACAAGAAGGATGGAACTGTAGATTTATAGTAGGTACTGCTTTTGCAACTACTGACTGGATTATTACAGCTACTGCAGCTGTTATGGTTGGTGGTATGAATGAGTTAGAAGTTGATACATCTGATGATGGACCTTCTACTGTTGCTGGTACAACTATTAATATTGAACTAGGAGCTGAAACTATCGGTGACTATATTGATATGGTTGTAGCTGATGGAAAGATCTATATAAGTGGTCAGTCTAAATTAGACGGAGCATATACAATAGCTTAATATCTTAACAGATTAAACCTAAACCATAATCCTTAAACCTTAAACTTAAAAACAAAAACGAATTATTAATCAAAAAACAAAAATTATGAGAATGTTATTTTTCGAAGTATCAGCAACTGATATGATTAGCTTTCCAGCAGGAAACGTACATATGATTGAAGCTACTGGTGCTAATGCTGGTAAATTAGTAGCTACTCCAGGTGGTATATCTGCGGGTAATACTAAATCTTTAGTTATAACTTTTAACTCTAGTTCAGGTAACTTAGAAAAGTGTATTAAAGAACTTAGTGCTTTAGTTTACGAAGGCGGTATTGGTTATCAAGGAATTCTTGATGTAGCTAATACTACAGCTGGTACAACTCACAAAGCTTTACCAAACTTAGTTTTAACTAACTTGGGAATCGCTATTACTCAGTAATAAGTGAGATTAACCGCGCAAGATTTGCGTGATATGAATATCCTTAAGTATTACAGGCTCACTAGAAAGTGGGCTTGTAAGACTTACGGGATTTTAGACGCAGACCTTGAATTATTATTTTATTTAGATTGTGAAAAAAGATTCACACGAAAAGATTTCATGGACGGAGCATATACATTTTCTTGGGATAAAGCCAGATGGGACAGGCTTAGGCAAGATGGTTGGATAGATGTGTGGAGACATAGAAATCGTACTACTATAAAGTATAGTGTGTACAAAACATCATATAGATGTAAACAATTAATAAATAGAATATACCGTATACTACTAGGCGAGGAAGACATGCCTACATCCGAACGTAGCGTATTCTATAATAACAAATCATATACGGATAAAGTTTATAACAAAGCTATAGATGATATGATTAAAGACAAAAATAGATAATGCCAGGATCACCAATGCAAAACAATATGTTTGGAAAATCTACAGGATATGTTCAAAAGAATAATCCTAATCCTGTTACTAGTTGTGGGCGTAGAAGAAGTCCATTACAAAAAAGCAATGAACCTAGAAAAACAACTAAAGGTAAAGGTCGTAATTTTAGAACAGTAGAAGAAGGAGCAGGTATGACAAGCAAAGGTGTAGCATCATATAGAGCTAAAAACCCAGGCAGTAAATTAAAAACTGCAGTTACTGGTAAAGTTAAACCTGGTAGTAAAGCAGCTGGGCGTAGAAAGTCATTTTGTGCAAGATCAAAAGGTTGGACTGGAGAACGTGGTAAAGCAGCTAGACGTAGGTGGAAATGTTAACAAATAAATAAATATGAAAACTAAACAATCACCAGCATTAAGAAAATTAAGCGCTGGCTGCAAAGCCGCTGCTAAAAGAAAATTCAAAGTTTACCCTAGTGCATATGCTAATATGTGGGCTTCAAAACAACAAGGTAAAGGAAAGTGTTAAAAGATTTTAATACAAGTCCTTTCAAAAAACTAAAGCCACCTAGTGATAGCAGCTTTGATACTGCGCAAGAATTAAAAGAACTTAAGAAAATACCTCTAAATAAGTCTTTTGTAAAGAAGTTTGATAATATAGAGTCTGCATTTGCTAAAACTGCTAAAGACAATAATGTAGAAGATTATGATAAAAAGGTTGCTGCTAAGTTAATAAAAGACTCTGCGCCTGTAATCTTAGAATTAAAGAAGTATCACAATAGACCTAGACCTAAAGATTTAGATAAAAAAATGCCTAACTATGAAATGGCATCAATGAAGACTAAATCATATCCTTCTGGACACTCTGTTCAAGGTATATTAATAGCTAAAATGCTAGGTGATAAACATCCTAAGGCAAAATCAGCTTTTGCTAAAACAGGTGAAAATATATCTTATAGTCGTAGAGTTGCCCGCGCTCACTATAAGTCTGATAGTAAAATGGGCGAAAAATTAGGTAACTCAATGTATAAACATATTAAAAATAAAAAGTAATGAAAAAAGCTCCTGCAAAAATGAAAAAAGCTCCAGCTAAAATGAAGAAAAAATCAATGGCAAAGATGGTAACAGCACCTGATCCTAGAGTTACCAGAAAGAAAAAAGGAACTAGCAAAAGTATTGGTCCATCTGAAAGTCCTAAAGCAATAGCGGCTAAAAGAGATAAAATGAGATCAGAAAGAAGAAAAGCTGAAAAAAGTAATCCAAAAGAATTTATGCCAGAAACTAAAGCTAGTAGAAAAGCAGAAAAAGATTACAGATCAGCTAGATCTTTTGCAAAAATGAAAAAAACATCTGCAACTAAAATGAAGAAAAAGTCACCTGCTAAAAAACCTTTAGTTGGTAAACAAAAAAATTTACCAGAACAATTAAAGAAAAAGATTTTAGCTTCACCAGCAAAAATGAAAAAAGCTGCTATGAAGATGAAAAAAGAATCTATGGCTATGCTTAAAAAATCAGCTATGATGATGAAGAAAGCTTCAGCTATGAAAATGAAGATGAAGAAAAAGTAAATGTACGACATAAAGTCTAAGTTTGCTAAAAACAGTCCACTGCCTTGTTGGAAAGGTTATGAACGAGTACCTGGTACAGCTCAAGGAGCTAAAGGTAGTTGTCGTAAGTCTTCGCCTACTAAGGTAAAACAAAAAGGTGGTGGTACTAAAAAAGTATGTTTACCTAAAGCTAAAATAGCTAGTATGAGCGCGTCTGAAAGATCTAAAGTAACTAGAGCTAAAAGAGCTGCGGGTAAAGCTGGTAAATATAGACGTTCAAGTAAAAGTAATGTAACAGGTACTAGTAGTGGTGGTAGTTTAAAAACATGGGTTAAACAAGACTGGAGGCAAGTAGGTAATCCGTCTAAAAAATGTGGAGAGAAATAATGGCATTTAAATTAGGTAGAGCTAGACAACCTGTAGCTGACGGTGGGGTTGTAAATAAAAAACTAAGTTTTAAGTCTGATGATGCTTCTATACCAGGAACACCTGTCATCAGAAAAAAATTAGAAGAAGGTATATTAGGTGAGGCTAACATGGACGGTAGTATATATATAAGTAATACAATACAACCTGGCAGCCAAGAAGAAGGACAAGTGTTATTACACGAAATGAGACATGCTACAGATATGAAGCTAGGTAGATTAGCTTATAATGATGACGGTATATATTATGACGGTGTAACATATCCAAGAGAAACTATAAACGGTAAAGATATGATTAAAGTTGATGGTAAGTGGAAAGAAGCAGGAGATGATTTTCCTTGGGAAAGAACAGCAAATATATGATATTAACTACTATAGATGGTATGCCTTTATTTTCAACTATACAAGAAGCTTTAAATTGGGCTGCTGCTAACGGTTTATCAGGTTATCACATGCATCAATATCAAGGCCAAACCGGGTATATGGGTGGAACAACACATGGTGGAGTAATTAGTACAACTAATACTACTACAAGCACTACAACATCTAGTAGTAGTGGTGGTGGTTATTAAAAAAATAAATTATGAGTATATTAGGTAAAGTATTTTCAGCAGGCGCTGGCAAGCTAGTAGAAAACGTAGGTGGTATATTAGATAATCTAACTACAACAAAAGAAGAAAAACTAGAAGCACAAGCTAAGATAAAAGATATGATAATGAGTTACGAAGCTGAAATGCAAAAGCAAGTAACAGAAAGATGGAAAATGGACATGAACTCAGATTCATGGCTAAGCAAAAATATAAGACCATTAGTTTTAGTGTTTTTAGTTGTAGCAACAGTATTATTGATATTTATCGATGCTGGAGCTATAAGTTTTAAAGTACAAGACAAATGGACAGACTTATTACAATTAGTATTAATAACAGTGATCGGTGCTTATTTTGGCGGTAGATCACTAGAAAAAGTAAAAAAATAATGGGAATAAATTCAACAGAAGTTGCTTACGGCTTTGGACAACTAGGTAGTGCGTATACTACAGCGAGTAGTGCCGCTATAAAGCCACCAACAAATAAAGTATTTGTAGCTGTAACAATGTTAACTGATACTGTGTTTGATTCAACTGGCGGTTTGGTAGCTGAAAGAGCGCTTGTGTCTGGAGCGACTACAGGAGATGTATCTACTAAAACAGGTGATATATATATTAGCACAGAGCAACCAGCTCATGATTTAGCAGGTGGATCAGAAACTACAGACGAAGGTTCTGGTGGTCAAGTAGTTGATTCAGTTACTTTTCCAAAAGGAATTACTATTTATGGACGTTGGTCTGAAATAGATGTAGATTCTGGAAGTATAGTTGCTTATATAGGAGACTAATGCTAGGATTAGGAATATCAAGTACTTTTCCATTCGAAGGGGTAAGTACAGATTTACAACAAGCTACAAGTGGTACTGCCGCTGGCTTACAACTATGGCTTAAAAATGATACTGACGTAACAGCTGCTCAATGGAAAGATTCATCTGGTAATGATAATCATGCGGCGCAAAGTACTGAAGGCAATCAAGCTGCAGTGTCTGGTGGTGGTTTAGATTTTGAAGAAGGTAATAGTACTCATTATGATTTAGCAAGTACAATAACAATAGCTGAAAATCAAGGTTTTTGTATAGCTATAGTTATGGACCAAGAAAGCGTTAGTAACAATACTATATTATCAAAAGACGCTGACGACCAAATTCAAGTTGTTGACCTTAATAGATTTAGAATTAAAACAAATGTTAGTACTACAACAACAACTAATTTTGATATTGCAGGAGCTTTTAATACTGGTAAAATGCTTGTATTAATAAACAGAAGCGCTGGTGCTACTAATAAATTTACAATTATGAAAAATGGTGCAACACTTACGCCAGACACAGATACATCAGCAAATGAAGCTGCTGGAGAAAATCCTTTTGGTTTTGATATTAATGTGTTAGGCACAAGAGGAGATGAAGCACAATTTTTTGATGGTAAAATATTAGAGCTAGCATTTTGGGATAGAGCATTAACATTACAAGAAATAACTGACGTGAACAGTTACTTACAATCAATTCACGGATTATAAATTAACTTAAATTAAATAAAATGGCAAAAGAAAAAGTCGTGGACTTAAAACCACAAAATATTACAACAGAAGAGTTAGAAGGTTTACAAAACCTTGTTAACACTTTAAATAGAACTCAAATGGAAATTGGTAGCTTAGAAAGTAGAAAGCACGGTTTGTTACACCAAGTAACTGGTTTACAAACTCAAATGCAAACAATGCAAAAAACATTTGAAGACACATACGGTAAAGTAGATATTAACATTACAGATGGTACTATTGCGTACCCTGAAGATGTCGAAGCTGATAAGAAAGATTAGTATCGGAAAAGATTATAAGAATGACGCCATGCACTATGCCGTTGGGCAAGAAGTGTATGGTGGTCATACTATATGTGATATATTAGAAGAAGAAAATAAATACAGCGTGTATATTAGAAAAGGTAAAGACGTTTTACCTTGGAAAGACTTTAACAAAAATATGGCTGTATCTGTAGAGTATAACTTACAGTATTAATGAAATCAGTTTACAACTTTGTTGTAACGCCAGTAAAATCAAGATACAACAATACAAAAAATATAGACGGTAAAGAGCTGATAGTTAATACAGAAATGTACAACCATCAATATGTTAGTAGAGAAGCTATAGTAAAAGCAATACCTACAGTTGGTAATACAGATATAAAAATTAATGATAAAGTTATAGTACATCATAATGTGTTTAGAAGATGGCACAATCAGTACGGTATAGAAAAAAATAGTAGGAGTTATGTTAATGATGATACGTATATAGTACAACCAGATCAAATATTCTTATACAAAGATACTGAATGGCAAGCGCAAAAAGGATATTGTTTTGTAGCGCCAGTAAAATCTACAGATAATTTAAATGTAGATAAAGAAAAGCCTTTAGTTGGTATTGTAAAACATACTGACGGTACAGTTAACAAAGGCGATTTAATAGGTTTTAGGCCAAGCTCAGAGTATGAGTTTATTATTGACGGTCAAAAACTATATAGAGTATTATCAAATTTTATTACAATCAAATATGAATATCAAGGAGACGAAGAAGAATATAATCCAAGCTGGACATAAAGCAGTTGAAGAACTGATTAAAGTTGCTAAAGAAGCTATTGTAGACTCTGACGATGATATATCAGCTGACAGATTAAAAAATGCTGCAGCAACAAAGAAACTAGCTATATTTGATGCGTTTGAAATACTAAATAGAATACAAGAGGAAGAAAACATACTTGAAGGTAAAGAAACTAAAACCGAGGTTAAAGTATTTAAAGGTTTTGCAGAAGGTAGATCAAAATAATGTACGAGCAAAATTTACTACAAATAGTAGAACCTATAAAAAAAACTACCATAAACAGGCTTAACAAAGGTAAGAAGTGGAAGTATGGTTACAACAAAGAACACGACCTTGTAGTTATATCTAAGACTGGTGAAATAGGTGAGATATACGAAATACAAAACTTTCAGATAGCACTGCCGAAAGAGCGTAGTGTGTATAGCAACAAAGAAAAAAAGTGGAAACAGTTTGAATATCCAAAAGAATTAAGTAGGCTTAAAAACATATTTGACTGGAGAGCATACGCTGAAGAAAAAAAAGCTGATTGGTTTGATTACATAGATGAAGAGTTTAAACGTAGAGATCAAGGTTTTTGGTTTGACAATAACGGTAAAGCAACGTACATAACAGGCACACATTACATGTACTTACAATGGAGTAAAATTGATGTGGGTGCACCAGACTTTAGAGAAGCCAATAGAATATTCTATATATTCTGGGAAGCATGCAAGGCAGATAAAAGATGTTATGGTATGTGTTACCTTAAAAACAGACGATCTGGTTTTTCTTTTATGTCATCAGCTGAAACAGTTAACCAAGCTACAATATCAAGTGATGCAAGGTTTGGTATATTATCTAAAACAGGAGCTGATGCTAAGAAAATGTTTACTGACAAAGTTGTACCTATATCGATTAATTATCCTTTCTTTTTTAGTCCTATTCAAGACGGTATGGATAGGCCAAAATCCGAGCTTGCATATAGAGTTCCAGCTTCTAAGTTCACTAGAAAGAAAATTACAACAAACGAAAAGTTAGAAGATTTAGAAGGATTAGATACAACTATAGACTGGAAGAACACGGGTGACAATAGTTATGACGGTGAAAAACTAAAGTTACTAGTACATGATGAAAGTGGTAAGTGGGAAAGACCTGATAATATATTAAACAACTGGCGAGTTACAAAAACATGTTTACGATTAGGTAGTAGGATTATAGGTAAATGTATGATGGGCTCAACATCAAACTCTTTAGACAAAGGTGGAGAAAACTTTAAAAAATTATATAATGCATCAGACGTTACTAAGCGAAACAGAAATGGACAGACAGCGTCTGGGCTATATTCTCTTTTTATCCCAATGGAGTGGAACTACGAAGGATTTATTGATGAGCACGGAAGCCCAGTCTTCAATACTCCGGATCATGAAGTCTTCGATCCACATGGGGAATTAATAGATATTGGAGTTGTAGACAGTTGGCAAAATGAAGCTGACGGTTTAAAAAGCGATCAAGATGCATTAAACGAATTTTACAGACAGTTTCCAAGAACTACTGAACACGCGTTTAGAGATGAAACTAAAAATAGTATATTTAACTTAGTTAAATTATACGAACAAATAGACTACAACGAAGAAATGTCTAGAACATTAGGTATTACTAAAGGTAATTTTCAATGGGTTAATGGCGTAAAAGATTCTAAAGTAATATTTTACCCAGATCCAAAAGGTAGATTTAAAGTAAGCTGGGTACCACCAACAAATATACAAAATAAAGTAATAATAAAAAATGGAATACGACATCCAGGCAACGAGCACATCGGTGCGTTTGGCTGTGACAGTTACGATATTAGTGGTACTGTTGATGGTCAAGGATCTAAAGGAGCGCTACATGGACTAACTAGATTTAGCATGGAAGACGCACCGGCCAACACTTTTTTCTTAGAGTATTTAGCTAGACCACAAACAGCAGAGATATTTTTTGAAGACGTTTTAATGGCATTAGTATTTTACGGAATGCCTATACTTGCAGAGAACAATAAACCTCGTCTATTGTATTATTTACGAAGACGTGGTTACAGGGGTTTTAGTATGAATAGACCTGACAAAATATGGAACAAATTATCTGTAGCAGAAAAAGAAATAGGTGGCATACCTAATTCAAGTGAAGATATAAAACAAGCCCATGCCGCAGCTATTGAAATGTATATTCAAAGCCACGTAGGTATGATGCAAGATGGTACTTTTGGTAATTGTTACTTCAATGAATTACTAAATGATTGGGCTAAATTTGATATAAATAAAAGAACAAAGCATGATGCTTCTATAAGTTCTGGATTAGCTATAATGGCAAACAACAGGCATTTATACAGGCCAAACGCACCGATACAAAAACCTAAACTAAACTTAAGTATTGCTAAGTACACAAACAAAGGCAGTACATCTAAATTAATTAAAAAATAAATATGGCAGAGTCTGTTATAAAAAGTTATTTTCCTAGCCAAGTTGTAAGTGATTTGGAAAAAATGAGCTATGAGTACGGTTTAAAAGTAGCCAAAGCTATTGAAACCGAGTGGTTACATCCTGATAGAGGAGTTAGTAGGTATAGAGCAACTCAAGATAATTTTCATAAACTAAGATTGTACGCTAGAGGTGAGCAATCAATACAAAAATATAAAGATGAATTATCCATAAATGGTGATTTGTCTTATCTTAATTTAGACTGGAAACCAGTACCTATTATACCTAAGTTTGTTGATATAGTTGTAAATGGTATTGCAGAAAGAATGTATGATATAAAAGCATACTCTCAAGATCCTTTTGGTGTTAGTAAAAGAACAGAATATATGGAGTCTATACTTATAGACATGAACAGTAGGGATTATAGTGATGCTGCAGAGCAAATGCTAGGTATATCAGCTTATAATAACGATAAAGAAAAACTACCTGATACTAAAGAAGAGCTTAATTTGCACATGCAATTAGACTATAAACAAGCTGTAGAAATTGCTGAAGAACAAGCTCTTAATACTTTAATGAAAGGTAATAATTACGAATTAATTAAAAAACAATATTACTACGATTTAACTGTTTTAGGTATAGGTGCTGTAAAAACTAGTTTTAATACATCTGAAGGTGTTGTAATTGATTATGTAGATCCAGCTGATTTAGTCTACTCTTACACTGAATCACCTTATTTTGATGATATTTATTATATTGGCGAAGTAAAAAACGTACCTGTAAACGAGCTTGCTAAACAATTTCCACACTTAACACAAGAAGATTTAGAAGAAATTCAAAAAAATAAAACGTATACTCGATCAAACAACAATACTAGTTATAATTCAAAAGAAGAAGATAATAACAAAATTCAAGTTTTATATTTTAATTATAAAACTTATATGAACGAGGTTTATAAAGTAAAAGAAACTGGTAGTGGTGCTGAAAAAGTTATAGAAAAAGATGACAGCTTTAACCCACCTGAAGACGCGGAAAACTTTGGCAAACTACAAAGGTCAATAGAGTGCTTGTATGATGGCGCTTTAGTATTAGGTACTAAAAAATTACTTAAATGGGAAATGGCTAAAAACATGGTGAGGCCAAAAAGTGATTTTACTAAAGTTAAAATGAATTATTCTATTGTAGCTCCTAGATTATACAAAGGTAGAATAGAAAGCTTAGTTAGTCGTATCACTGGTTTTGCTGATATGATACAACTTACACATCTAAAGCTACAACAAGTATTGTCACGTATGGTACCGGATGGTGTTTATTTAGACGCAGACGGTTTAGCTGAAATAGATTTAGGTAATGGTACAAACTATAATCCACAAGAAGCTTTAAACATGTTCTTCCAAACAGGTTCGGTAATTGGTAGATCGTTTACAAGTGAAGGTGATATGAATCCTGGTAAAGTACCAATACAAGAAATACAATCAGGTTCTGGTGGGCAGAAAATGCAAAGTTTAATTGGTACATACAACTATTATCTACAAATGATAAGAGATACTACTGGACTTAATGAATCAAGAGATGGTAGTACACCTGACAAGTATGCCTTAGTAGGTGTGCAAAAACTTGCAGCCGCTAATTCTAATACGGCAACAAGACACATATTACAAGCTGGTTTGTTTTTAACATCAGAAGTTGCACAGTGTTTGTCACTTAGAATATCTGATATTATAGAATACTCACCAACAAAAGATGCTTTTATACAGCAAATAGGAGCTCATAACGTTGCTACACTTGAAGAAATGTCTAATTTACATTTGTATGATTTTGGTATATTTATAGAATTACAGCCAGACGAAGAGGAAAAAGCTATGCTTGAAAATAATATACAAATGGCTTTGCAACAACAAATAATAGAGCTTGCTGATGCTATTGATATTAGAGAAATAAAAAATATAAAGTTAGCTAATCAATTATTAAAAATTAGAAGAGAAAAAAAGCTTGCTAAAGATCAAAAAATCCAACAACAAAATATCCAAGCACAGTCTCAAGCTAACATACAAGCTCAACAAGCTTCTGCTCAAATGGAATTACAAAAACAACAAGCGCTTAGCCAGTCGCAAGCACAGCTAGAACAGGTTAAAGCTCAGCTTGAAGCTCAGCAACAAGCTCAGGAAGTAATGTATAAAAAAGAACTAATGCAATTAGAGTTTCAGATGAACATGCAGTTGAAACAAATGGAGGTAGAAAATACAAAAAGTAAAGAAAAACAAAAAGAAGATCGTAAAGACGAAAGAACAAGAATACAAGCCTCACAACAAAGTGAACTTATAGATCAAAGAAAAAAGGAAAAAGCACCTAAAAACTTTGAGTCTGCAGGTAATGATACTATAGGAGGCGGATTTGATTTAGGTTCTTTTGATCCTAGATAACAATTATTAATTATTATTATATTATATTATGGAAGAAAACGTAGAAAACGTAGTTGAAGAAACTACACCTGAAACTGTAGAAACAGTTGAAGAAACAAAATTCAACAGCGCTGATGATAACAGTGTTATTAAAGTAGATTTAAATAAACCCCCAACACCAAAAGAAGAAATAAAAAATGAAACCGAAGAAAAAACAGAAGTTGCAGAAAATAACGCTGACAACGAGGGAGTGGCTCCAGTCGATGCAGACACCACTACCACAGAAAAACAAGAAGAAGTACAGCCGGAAGAACAAACACAAGAAACTCCAGTATTAGAAGAAATTACTGAAGAAGAAGTTCAAGAACAAACAGAAGAATTAACTGAGCAAGTTGAAGAAGCTGTTGCAGAAGCTCAAGAAACTGGACAAGCAATACCTGAAAATTTACAAAAAGTTGTAGATTTTATGGAGGAAACTGGTGGTACACTAGAAGATTACGTAAGGCTTAATCAAGACTTTTCTAGTTATGATGACATGACTGTTCTTAGAGAATACTACAGACAAACAAAATCTCACTTAACAGATGATGAAATTAGTTTTTTAATAGAAGACTCGTTTTCATATGATGAAGAAGAAGATGAAGTAAGAGAGATTAAAAAGAAAAAAATAGCGTTAAAAGAGCAAGTTGCCAACGCTAAAAGCCACTTAGACGGGCAAAAGTCTAAATACTATGAAGAAGTTAAAGCTGGTTCTAGGTTAACGCCTGAACAACAAAAAGCTGTAAACTTTTTTAATAGATATAACAAAGAGTCGGAAGAAACTCAAAAAATAGCGGAAAAACAAACTAACACTTTTAAATTAAAAACACAACAAGTTTTTAACGATAAATTCAAAGGTTTTGAATATAACGTCGGAGATAAGAGATATAGGTTTAATGTGAAAAATGCTAATGAGGTAAAAGAAACCCAAGGTGATATTAATAATTTTGTCAAGAAGTTCTTGAATGAAAATAATGAAATGTCAGATGCTAAAGGTTATCATAAATCTTTATTTACAGCAATGAATCCCGACGCTATTGCTAATCACTTTTATGAACAAGGAAAAGCTGATGCTATGAAAGATAGTGTTGCTAAGGCTAAAAACGTAAGTATGGATCCAAGGCAATCATTTTCTAACGATAACACTAGCGGGCCAAAAGTAAGAGTGCTTGGTAATGATTCTCCTAACTTTAAGTTTAAAATTAAAAATAAATAATAAATTTAAAATTACAAAATTATGGCAATTACAAATGGACCTAATTTGAACAGTGTAGCTGCATCAGTGCAACAAACGCTAGCTTCAAATTACATCGATTTTACAAGTGCTGACACTCAAGGGTGGGCACAACAATATTTACCAGACCTAATGGAAAAAGAGGCTGAAGTGTTCGGACAAAGAACTATCTCAGGTTTCTTAGCTCAAGTAGGTGCTGAAGAGGCTATGACAGCTGACCAAGTAGTTTGGTCTGAGCAGTCAAGACTACATTTATCTTACGTTGGAACAGTTGATGCTGACGGAGATGTTAACGGTACTTTTACAGTACAAACTGACATTGACGGTAACGCATTAACTACTAATCATGGTATTAGAGTAAACGATATGGTTTTAATAGCACAAGCTGGTGTTGTTGTTAAAGCTTTAGTTGTTGAAACTCCATCATCTGCTGTTGTTTCAGTTGAGCCTTATGCTACAGCTGCTTTATCAACTTTATCTGATGGTACAGCTACTTTATTAGTTATTGGTTCTGAGTATGGAAAAGGTCAATCTTATTCTGATGTTACTGGTACTCACAACTCTGAAAGAAGAACAGCTTTAGAACCTCAATTTAAATCTTTTACTAATAAGCCAATTATTATGAAAGATTACTACGAGATTTCTGGATCTGACGCTTCTCAAGTAGGTTGGGTAGAAATATCTGGCGAAGAAGGACAAAACGGTTACCTATGGTACTTAAAAGCTGAAGGTGATACTAGAGCTAGATTTACTGATTACTTAGAAATGGCTATGCTAGAATCTGAGTTAACAGCTGCTAACTCTGCTATCGGTTTTGCTGATAAGCAAATTAGAGGTGCTGCTGATTCTGGTGCTGGTGGAAACGGTACTGAAGGATTATTTGCTGCTATCGAAGATAGAGGTAATATTACTTCTGGTGTTACTGGTGTTAATGCTGCTACTGATTTAGCTGAGTTTGATGCTATTTTAGCAGAATTTGATAAGCAAGGTGCTATTGAAGAAAATATGTTATTCGTAAACAGAGCTACTAGTTTAGCAATGGACGATATGTTAGCTTCAATGAATTCTTACGGTGCTGGTGGTACATCTTACGGTGTATTCAACAACTCTGAAGATATGGCATTAAACTTAGGTTTCTCTGGTTTCAGACGTGGATCTTACGATTTCTACAAGTCTGACTTTAGATACTTAAATGACAAAGCTACAAGAGGTGGTATTAATGACAGAGCAGGTAGCGCAGCTATCCGTGGGGTTATTATTCCAGCTGGTGTATCTTCTGTATACGATCAAAACTTAGGAAAGAATCTAAAAAGACCTTTCTTACATGTAAGATATAGAGCTTCACAAACTGATGACCGAAGAATGAAGTCTTGGGTTACTGGTTCTGTTGGCGCTGCTACATCTGCACTTGATGCAATGCAAATACACATGTTAACTGAAAGATGTTTAATTACACAAGGTGCTAACAATTTCATGTTAATGAAATAAGCACTGTTTATACTAAAGAACCGGGGCTTCGGCCTCGGTCCTTTTATTTATTAATTTTATTATATATTATATTATGGCAAAAAAACAAGAAAAGGTAGAGGTACCTGTTGTTGAAACACCAGTTGTTGAAACTCCAAAACCAAAAAGAAAAAGAACAGAACCAACTTATAAAAAACTAGAAGATGGTTGGGAAATTAAAGACAGAATATATAGGCTTAAAGGTGGTAAAAAACCTTTATCAAGATCTATAAAATCTGCAAACATACATTGGTTTGACGAAGAAAAAGGTTATGAAAGAGAGCTTAAATATTGTCAAAATCAAAAAACAGTTTTTGTTGACGAGATGTCAGGAGATCAAAGACTACAACACGTAGTTTTTAGAAACGGTATGTTAATAGTTGAAAGAGAAAAAACAATTTTACAAAAACTACTTTCTTTATATCACCCTGACAGAGATAAATTGTTTTATGAAGAAAAACCAGTTGCAGACGCAATAGATGAAATCAGTTGGTTAGAAATGGAAATAGAAGCTTTAAACGCAGCTAAAAATATTGACATTGATATGGCTGAAGCTATTATGCGAGTTGAAATTGGTTCTAAAGTAACAGAGATGAGTTCTAAGGAGCTTAAAAGAGATTTGTTATTATACGCTAAAAGAAATCCTCAGTTATTCTTAGAGTTAGTTAATGATGAAAATGTTGTTCTTAGAAACTTTGGTATCAAAGCAACAGAATTAAGTATATTAAAACTATCTTCAGATCAAAGAACATTTACTTGGGGTTCTAACGGTAGAAAACTAATGAATGTACCTTTTGATGAACACCCATACTCAGCTTTAGCAGCTTGGTTTAAAACTGACGAAGGTATGGAAATCTATGCGAACATAGAAAAACAATTAAGCTAATCAAACTGTAGAAGCGGTCGCTCTACGGGGCGACTGCAACTACTAAACAATTAAATATGAAATCACAAGGACTAGGAGATACAGTAGAAAAATTTACAAAAGCGACTGGTATAAAATCATTTACGCAATACTTAAACAAGCAAGGTGTTTTTGGAAAAAAAGGTTGTAACTGTAATAAAAGAAAAGACGCGTTAAACAAAGCGTTTCCATATAAAAACAAATAATAATGGTAAGAATAGACACGGTTTATCAAAGAGTTTTAGCTTTAGCAAATAAAGAACAAAGAGGTTACATAACGCCTCAAGAGTTTAATTTATATGCTAATCAAGTTCAAATGGATATTTTTGAAGAATATTTTTACGATATAGATCTATACAATAGAGCTCCAGAAAATACAACAGAATATTCTAACCGTGAGGATATAACTGATGACAAGTTAGCCGCATTTAAAAAGAAAGAAAACGCGCCAGTAAGTCTTGGTCAAGGTTTATTTGAAGTGCGAGATGATGTTTACAAACTAGGTACTGTAAAATACCAAGAAAGATACGTTGTTGATGAGGTTCAAGAAGATGAGTTAATGCGTATAAATAGTAGTCCTTTAACTATTCCTAACAGAACAAGACCTGTGTATTCAAGATTTGCTAATAACTTTACAATTGACCAGGTAATACAAGTATATCCTACCTCAATAACTTCACAACTTACATATAACTATACAAAAAAACCATCAAGAGTAACTTGGGGTTACGTTGTTGTTAATGGTAACGCGTTATACAACTCTGCAACTTCAGTTAATTTTGAGCTACACATATCAGAACAAAGCAAACTTGTTTATAAAATATTATCGCTTGCTGGTATAAATTTAAAAGATCCAAATCTTTATCAAATGGCAAACGCAGAAGAACAAAAAGATATAAATCAACAAAAATCATAAATAAATGGGATTATTAAATCAATCAGCAAGAGGTTATTACGAAAGCCGTGATGGTGTTCAAAGCACGGGCGATGAGTTTTATGGTAACTATCAATTTACTTCTTTAGAAAATATTATAAACCAATTTATTATTGCTTACGTAGGACAAGATAAACTAATTAACAGAATAAACAAATCCGACGTATCTTTTCACGCTCAAAGAGCGTTGCAAGAATTAAGTTTTGATACCTTAAAATCTTGTAAAGCGCTTGAGTTTGAAGTTCCACCTTCTTTAGTAATGCCACTACCACAAGACTACGTTAATTATGTTAAAGTTTCTTGGAGTGACGATAATGGTATTAAAAGAGTTTTACAACCAGCTTCAAAAACATCTAATCCTTTAGCTTTTCAACAAAACACAGATGGCACTTTTAAATTTGAGGACAATAGTTTTCAAGAAACAACTGCAGATAATTTTCAAGAATATGGCGTAACATCTACCGGTCAAACATCAAGTTTTGATGGTGATGGAAATATAAAATCAAAAAATCCTTTACCACAATTTAAAAAAGAAACTCGTATAGCTTTAGAAAACACTAGTGGTTTTCAAAGTAAATATGAGGCTAATTACGGCCCTACGTCAGGAGCTGGACTTGACCACATGCTTATAAACTTTTTTACAGCTAATCATGACATAGAGGTTGGTATGAGAGTTTATGGCCCTGGAATACAACCAAACACAACTGTAAAAAGCGTTGGTGATACTACTAACTCTAATTTTCCTGGTATGGGTATTTTGCTTACAAACCCTCAATATGAAAAATGGCTTTTAGACGGCCCTTCAGGTATAAATCCAGGAGCACCAATTTTAGGGTCTACAAGCCCTGCATATTACAAGACCGCAGAACTTGTTTTTGTTGATTTAAAAAGAGAATCAGACACTTGGAATAAATTTAAATCTAATAAAGCAAATGAAAAAGATGTTAATGATTATTCATATGACACAAACCCTTTTGACATAGCTCAAGGACAAAGGTTTGGAATAGATCCTCAGCACGCTCAAATAAACGGATCTTATTTTATCGATTGCAACGAAGGTGTTATATATTTTGGATCTTCAATAAACGGTAAAACTGTAATAATAGATTATATAAGCGATAGCTTAGGGACTGACAAAGAAATGCGCGTGCATAAGTTTGCAGAAGAAGCAATGTACAAGTGTATAGCATACGCTATAATGTCTACAAGAGCAAATGTACAAGAGTACATAGTTAATAGATTTAGAAAAGAAAAATTTGCAGCAACTAGAAAAGCAAAATTAAGATTATCAAATTTAAAAATAGAAGAATTAACTCAAATACTTAGAGGTAAATCTAAACAAATAAAACACTAGTATATGCCGGAGATTAAAAATAGTTTTACTGCTGGTAAGATGAACAAAGATCTTGATGAAAGATTAGTACCTGTAGGTCAATATAGAGATGCGTTAAATATACAGGTTTCTACATCAGAAAGCTCTGATGTCGGGGCAATTGAAAACGTGTTAGGTAATAGCGAGGTGTCTGTTGATTTAACAAACAGCGTTGCACCAGACTCTGTTTGTGTTGGTACTATTTCTAATGAAAAAGATAATTCTTTATACTATTTTGCTTCTAGTCAAAAATCAGGTGATTTAATTTATGATGCTAGTGGAAATATTGTTATAGGCTGGAGAGATGTTAACTATCTGTATGATGTTAGTGAAAACTACACATGGACTGATAGAATATACAGAATACAAAACGATACTGTAACACCTGTGTTTGTTGATAATTTTAGAACTAAAACTTATTTTGATTTTGTAAGAAATACAATTGGAGGTAATGGTTTAAATTTAGGTAATTACGACTACGCTGTAAAAAGCACGGTAGGGGTGTACGAAGGTATGGATTGTTATTTCTTTGCGGCAGCTGGTCATGGTGGTGTGACTATTGGAAATATAGCTATTAACGAAATGGTTGCTGGGCAAAAAATAATTTCAAGAAAAGTAACTTATGTTGACCACGTTAACTCTACAGTAAGATTTGATAAAAATTTAACTGATCTAGAGGATATTTTATATCCAAACAGTCCTGGTGCCGAGTGGGTTAGATCAGACCTTGAAGATTACAATTATTTAGTTTTTGTAAAACCAAGACTTTTAAATTTTAATTGTGATAATATAATAACAGGTATTAATATTATCGATGACTTACTTCTTTTTACTGATAATAATTCAGAACCTAAAAAAATAAATATTACAAGAAGTATTGCTGGTACTGATTCAGGTGGTAACATAGCTACAAAAATTATTGTTCCTGATAGAGATATAGATTTAAGTAGTGATATTTTAGTTAAAGAAGAAAACATTACGGTAATAAAAAAAGATCCTATTGAAAAAATTGATATAGAACAACAGTCTGAACAATTAACTTCAGCTGTTTCTGATCACAACTTTACAGAAGACGACGGTTCTGGTGGTTATCAATTAGCTTCTTCTGGAACACAAATTGTTGTAAAATTTACGCAGTTTTCTAATGGTAGTAGTTTTTTAGAAAATGAAGAGTTAAGATTTTTAAATCAAAACTCTTTATTAAGTTTACCTAACAACTTTGATGTTAGATGTAAAGTTTTAGAAAACTTAAGTGGTCAGCAGATAGGTAACACAAGCGCTAACTGGCCTGTTAATACTTATAAAATAGAAATATTAAGTATTTCTTCAACAACACCTATTGATGTCAGCTCTGGTCCTTACAACTCTACTATAAACGATTTTAACGTTGTTAGATTATTAGACACAGACAGTTTGTTTGAAAAAAAGTTTGTTAGATTTGGTTATAGATGGAAATATCAAGATGGTGAATATTCTACTTTTTCACCTTTTACTAACGTTGTGTTTGAACCTTCTTATTTTGAGTATGATTCTTTATTAGCTTATAATAAAGCTATGCAAAACAATTTAACAAACATAAATTTAAGAAATATTATTTCTAAAAATATACCTAATGACGTTGTTCAAGTTGATATTTTATACTCTGAGTCAAACTCACCTATAGTTTATATTGTAGACAAGTTAAGGTATAATGATTTAAAAACAGTTTTTATATCTAGCATAGTAGCAGGCCTTAACAATTGGCACGCTAACCAGTACATGGTAAAGTCTGATATAATTTTTAATGCTGTTCCAGAAAATCAAACACTAAGACAATGGGATAACGTGCCTAGAAAAGCTTTAGCGCAGGAAGTTACTGGTAATAGAGTTGTGTATGGTAATTACATTCAAAATTATAATATAATAAACGAAGAAACTGGCGCATATGAAAAACCTGAATTAGTAGCAGATTATACAGATAGATGGACTAGAGGTATTGAAAGCAATAATTATGGTAAAAAAGTTTTGTTTAACTCTACTTACTTTGATGACATTGGACTTGCTTTTGATGGTTTTAACTTTCCTAGAGTAGAAGAAAATTTAATAGAAAATCTAAGACCAGCAAAGTCTTTAAAAAGTATAAGAAGTTATCAGTTAGGATTTACTTATTTAGATGAGTATAATAGAGAAACACCTGTTTTTTCAAGCAGTAAGTCAACTATTGTTTTAGGTAAAAATGAAGCAGACAACTCAACACAACTAACAGCAAGATTAGTTACTTCACCACCTGCCTGGGCTAAAAATTACAAAATATATGTTAAAGAAATTTCTAACGAATATTACAACTTAGCTTTAGATAGAGTTTACAAAGCAGAAGATGGTAATTTATGGTTGTCATTTCCATCGTCTGAAAGAAACAAAGTTGATGAAGAAACTTTTTTAATATTAAAAAAAGGAGCAGATTCAGATATTTTAGTAAAAAACAATGCTAAGTATAAAATAATTGCAATAGAAAATGAAGCTCCTGAGTTTTTAAAGACTAGAAAAAGATTATTAGCGCAAAGCAGTAGCACTGTTTTTAATGGTGTTAGTAACGCTTTGGCTCCAGGTATTAAAACTTTTGAAATAGACATGGTTTCATGGTCTGCACAGTCTAGCGTTGATTTATCAGATATAAAAGAAAACATGCAGTTTGATTTTAAAGATACTACTGGTAGATATTCTAAAAAATATAATGTTGTAAATATTTCTAACGATGGAGCAGTTTTTTCTATTGTTTTAGAAACACCTATATTATCAACAGAAGATTGGATGTACTCTGCTGGTACAATAAGTTTTGTTACAGGTCTTAAAATTCGTTTTTACAAAGCTGTAACAAGAGTAAAACCAGAGTTTGACGGTAAATTTTTTGTAAAAATTAATAGTGATTCTATAGCAGATACTTTTTTAAACACAAGTGCTTCATCTGTAGAAGAGTACGAAGTTGTAGAGTCAATATCGGCTTATTATCTTTCTGACACAGGTGCGCCAGACATAGTTCAGGGTACAACACACTCTGTTGCTTCTACAGCACCAGGAGAATGGGAACAATACACTTCTTCAAACGTTAACCCACACGTATTGCCTAACGTTGGCCCTAGCACCATCTACAGTGCTGGTGACTCAAATTCAGGTTTTGAATCTGCTGATGGGCCTAGAGACTGGAGTAATTTAATGGATTTTGCACCTGGTAATTCAACTAACTATGTTAGTAATTGGTTTATAGACCAAACTTATTACGCTGGAACACACCCTAGCTCAAGTAGCAATGATGTTTCAGACCCAGGGCACGTTACAAATTCTAATAGTAGTTTTAATTATGGAAGAGGTATATACGAAGAAAATGGGCAAAACTATATAGATTTAGCTTTCTCTATAGTACTTCCTTTTGTTGGTGGGGCTGGGCTTGGCGAACCTATTAGTAATTTTGGAACTGCACAACGTGAAATTAACTATAACGATATTAATGAAAACTATATATGGGCAGTAGGATCTAGCACAAACCCAGATCACGTTGACCAAAACAATGTTGTAAATAATATTACTCCTGGTGCTAAATTTAAATTTGTTGGTGATGTCAACGAAGTTATTTACACAATATCTAGTACAGTAAATATAACTAAGCAAAGAAAATATAATCACACTGACTGGTCTATAGTTCAAGCCGCGTTTAACGCATGGTCCGCTACAGTACCTGGATCTCCACTTTTACAAGGCGACGCTGCTTTAAGAGGCGTTTACAATACTCTTTATTTTAATTTTTGTTATCCAACTAATAGAAGAGTAACTTATAAAATACCAATAGATAAAGATATAAATGTTGAAAGTGCAATTGGATCTACTCTTTCTTCAGTACCTGTTACAGCACCACATCAAAATGCTTGTGCGGTTGGTGCAAACGAAAACCCTATAACAATACAATTTTTAGATCAAAGAACTGATGATGATAATGACGCCGTAAGAAGTTCTAATCCAGCTATATTTGAAACAGAGCCTAAAGAAAGTATTGATTTAGATTTGTTTTATTCTACAGGTAGTATATTTCCAACAAAATTTAATATTGAAACTGCAGAGCAGTTAGTACCGCTAGGGTCTGTAGTAACGTGTAAAACACATCCATTACTTTTAGATTTTAATACAAGAACCATAGTAACTGGATTTACTCAAGACCAAGATGGTAATGTTTTAATAAAATTTAACACTCCTCTACGTACTCAACCTTCCGGAGCTTCGGAGCTTGTATTTACAAGGCCAAATGGAACTTTTACAACGTTAAACGGTAATTGGTACACTCCAGTTCCAACTACACCTACTTTAAACTTTTCAAACGTACCTTTATTTCCAAATGAAGTAGCGTATTTTGCGTTTGGTACCACTGGTGTTGTTGGTCTTTCTTGGTTTAACTGTTATTCTTTTGGTAACGGTGTAGAGTCTAATAGATTAAGAGATGACTTTAACCAGGTTATTATAGATAAAGGTGTTAAAGTTTCAACAACAACAGATGAGCATTATGAAGAAGAGAGAAGATCAAGTGGACTTATATACTCTGGTTTATACAATTCAATAAGTGGCGTTAATAATTTAAATCAATTTATTCAGGCAGAAAAAATAACTAAAGATTTAAATCCTACGTATGGTAGTATACAAAAGTTATTTAGTAGAAATACTGATTTAGTTACTTTTTGTGAAGATAGAGTTGTAAGAATACAAGCTAATAAAGACGCTGTATTTAACGCTGATGGAAATCCTAATTTAATTGCAACTAACAATGTTCTTGGTCAAACAATGCCTTTTGCTGGTGATTTTGGTATATCACAAAACCCAGAAAGCTTTGCTGTAGATAATTATAGAGCTTATTTTACAGACAAACAAAGAGGTGCTGTGCTTAGACTTTCTAAAGATGGTTTAACACCAATATCTGAGTATGGTATGTCTAACTATTTTCAAGAAGGCATGCCGGCTTACGAGTTGCTTATTGGTTCTTTTGACGCTAATAAAAAAGATTATAATTTAACTTTGCGAGACAGCTTGTGTTTTAAGAGTAGTGGAAAAACATTATCTTTTAATGAATCTGTTACTGGTTGGACTAGTTTTAAGTCTTTTATTTTAGAACAAGGAGCTAGTGTAGAAAACAAATATTACACTTTTAACAATTCAATACCTTGGAAGCACCACGATAAAACTGTACCTAGAAATACTTTTTACGGTAACCATGTTAACTCTATTGTAGAGTTTTTGTTAAACGACGCTCCTGACACTGTAAAATCTTTTAAAACTATAAACTACGAAGGTAGTCAAGCTAGAATAGTCAAAGAAGTTGCAGATCCAGATGTACAATCAAATGAAAATGTAGGTTTTTATAACTTAGAAAATGTAAAAGGTTGGAATGTTGCAAATATATTAACAGATCTTGAAAAAGGTAGAGTAACTGATTTTGTAGAAAAAGAAGGTAAATGGTTTAATTATATAAAAGGTAAAGAAGAATATTTAACAAAACAAACTTTAAACGCTAGTGATTTTCACATACAAGGTCTTGGTATAGCTGTTGGCTTACCACCTATAGTTGCTGGTTGTATAGATCCAGCCGCAAATAACTACGGTGGACTTACAATTAATTTTGATGACGGTAGTTGTACGTATGACGGTTGTACTGACGCAAGCTCTCACTACGGTATAACTTATATTACACATCCTAACGGAACAGTATATCCTGCAACTACAGATGATGGTTCATGCCAGTATCAAGGTTGTATGGACGAGTTTTCACAAAGCGGAATAGCATCTTCAAATTACAACGTTAACGCAACAATACCTGGTACTTGTCTTTGGGTAGACTCTTGGGACTGTAACACTGTTAGTGGTGGAGCACAAGTAAACACTTCTGGTAGTGGTGCATATACAACGCTAGCTGCTGCTCAGGCTGCTTGCCCAGCATGTGTAGGTACTTTTGGTTGTACAGATATTTATGCAATGAATTACGATCCTACAGTAGATTGTGACGATGGTAGTTGTTTGCCATATTATTACTATGGAACTAGATACGACCTTAATGGAAATATTATAAGTCAAACATGTTTAGATGATGGTACGTTAGCAACAACTACAATGAACGCATCGGGTTATAGCGTTTGGCCAAGTTACAACGGTTCAAACTCACAATTAGATCCACTTGAAATACTTCCTTGCACTGTTAGTAGTTATACTCCTTTTAACTCTTATACTTACACAGATGTGACAGGCAGTAATAATTCTACGGATCCACTTTATAACTCAAATTATGGTAATACAATTACCGTTGCTGCTGATAACGCAACATTAAACGCTAATTGGGCTGGTAATGCTGCTCAAGGTTGCGGTTGTATATACAAAGGCTGCATGGACAGTGCTAATTCAAATTACATGCCCTGGGCAACTGATGATGATATTAGCATGTGCTGTATTGACGGGTGTTTAGATGATACAGCTAGTAATTATTTAGTGCCTAACGTTGATTGCTATGACACTGCTGGTGGAGCTTATGTGCCTTGGGATGGAACTACAGGTGATTGTTGGATAGGTACAGACCCAGGCGTACCTGGTCTTTTACCTTGTTGTCCAACTTGTGATGATGGTAGTAATTGTAACACCGCCCTTGTATCTTTTTGTGGTTTAGTTGGTAATGGCGCTGGAACTCTGACAGTGGCTTCAACTCCTACTTTAGCAAATTTACCTTGGAATGGAAATAGTATTATAGAAACTTACGTTGCTGATAGTATTTTTGAAGAGTGTTTAGAATTAAATGTATCTGGAATGCAAGCGACAATTTCTAGTTCACCTGGTATTGTTTTTTCAACTCAAGATGGTAATTTATTACAATTAGGGGTTAATCGTTGGGACGATAATAACAGTTGTTGCTCTGAAGCTTTTTCAACGTTATCAAACCCATACGGCGTAGCAAGAGGCTTATATATTGCTTCTACTGCTAATTTTGGAGCCGGTGCCGGAGCACAAGGTGTTGGTGACGATACACACTTGACTACGTCAGGAAGGCAAGATGGTGATTATATTTCTGATTTATCAGGTATGCAAGATTTTACATTACAACCACTTTTTGAAAGACTTGTTATTCATAACCAAAATATATCTGATTTTATACATAGCGAAACAGATAACACAAGTACTTATTACAATTTAGACATGTTACCATTATTTTGGCAAAACACGATGATGTATCAAATATCTTTTAAAACATTGCCTTTAAATAATCTAACCAACAACACTTTAGACTTGTTAAACTGGGATTTAGGAGAAACTATAGAAGTAGTTGACTGTGGAGTAGGTACTGTAAAAGTAGATAGAGAGAGCAATCCTTATATGCACTCTGTTGTAATTACAAACGATAATCGATCATATTCTTCTGGTTTTGCCGCGGCAGGTATAACTAATCTTGGTGGTGGTGGTCAACATGGATATGCAAGTAATCAAACATTTATTCCAAACACAAATCTTGGTGGTTATGGAGATAGTGGTAACGGGTATTCATATTGGGATAATGTTTTAATTAGCGAAGTAGAAGGTCTTTATGATGATGGAAGTGGTAACGTGACTAAACCAATAAGTTATAAAACTGGCTCCACACAACATTTTCCACCACACGCAACTCAGTGGTCAGATGGTATTTATGTTCCAGATAATATACAAGGAATGGGTGGGCTTAGTGGTACCCCAACTAATTCAAGATATTTTGATTCTAATTACGGTGGTGTTAATGGTAACTCTTGGAACAATAGTAATTATACTATGGCTAGATTAGGTGAAAATACTGTTTTTTATTGGGATGGAACTGCACCAGGACCTGGAAATCCTTATTACAACAACCCGGTAGGTCTAACTCGTTATTGCAACACTAGACTTATTTTAATAAACCTTGATGATCTTGAACATATTTATATTGGTCCAAATTGGCGACTTGAATTTGCACAAAATTTTGCTAGTCCATCAAGTTTTAACGCCATCACTCCAGAACCAGGTAGGGCGGCGTTATATGTTAAAGGTTGTGGTAATGGTAACGGTGTTAAAATACACTTAGGTAGCCAAAGCAGGGTAGATAAGTTTCAACAAGCTTATGGAACTAACGACCAAACTAGCAGTTATTATAGCCCGCAAGGTGAAGCTTTTTTCTTAGGTTATTTTAGCTCAGACGTTGAATTTGTAATATAAATATATGAAAGAAATAAAAGAATTATCAATAAATGTAGCTGCAATGCCAAAGGCTCAAACTGCTAGAAAGTACGAGGTTTTAGGTGATGTTGGTGCTTGTTTTAGTTTAATTGTAAAAAATGAAGACGATCATTTTTATAATTTTCCACAAAATATTTCTTACTCAACAGTTGTAGCACCAGCGTTCTCAGCAACTCCTACGCAGTCAGATCCTATTACTATTGGCGAAAACGGTGTGTATAGCAATACAATTGTTTTCCCATCAATATCAGACGATGATCGTTATCAAATAATTATCACTCCTATAAAAGAAACTGTTTTAGCAAAATCATTTTCAAAAGAAACAATATATACTTCTCCTTACATATACCAATACGATGATCCAGTAATTACTTTTAGCCTACTACATTCAAGCTCTGCTGTAGTAGAACCTAGCGATGTTACAGCTACAGGTTTAAATAGTTCTGTTAACCAAAAAGTTGCTGCAACTTTATCTTTAAATTTTCCTATAACCTTAAGTAGTAGTAATTTTGTAATAGCTAGACAACCAGTTGCTTCTGATTTTGAGTTTACTACAACAAAAGATACTAAGACTGCTGGTTCAGGAACTTCACTTGAATTAAAAAACATAGAAGGTCTTTCTGTAGGTATGGGAGTTTCTGGTACTGGCATAGCTAGCAACTCTGTTATTACTCAAATAAACTCTGGTTATTACGACACAAATAATTCTACATCAAAAAAATCTATTTATATTATACCTTCAGTAGTAGAAGTTGTAAACGGAAAATCATCTATAACTAGTGACAAAGGAGGAACTGTTGTTATTAGCGAAAGCTCTACCTTTGTTGCAGATAGAACATTAACTTTTACTGGTAAAGGAACAGATCATTTGCAAAACTTTAGTGGAGCAGATTTAACTATTTCAAATTTTGCCTTAACAATAGACCCTGTAGTAACAACAACCGACGCCGCTGTTAGCAGCAGCACAACAATTCCAGTAACTAGTACAAACGGTATTAAAGCAGCTGAAACGGTTTTAATGACTGGTATAGGTGTTACAGCTTCATCACCACATGTAGACTCTGTAAGTGACGGTGTTAGTGTTACTGTAAGCTCAGCACAAACAATAGAAAATGGCCAAACAGTTACGTTTACAGGCAGTAGTAGAGCTGCAACTGTAACTTGTGATGTTTTGATTAAAAGCTATGGAACTTCTGATTTAACTTTTAAACTAAATTTAGATAATATTTTAACAGTAGAATAATATGATAATAAACTTTCAAGAACCACTTAATGTCTCTGTACAAGTTGGCGATATAGCTTGGTATTTACCTATAACATCTAATGTAGGTGTTCCTGGTAATACATACAACACTGCAAACATGGACGATGCTATGGAAATTGGTGTGATAGATCAAGTTACAACTTACACAATATCTGTTACTAATGTTGTTAATCCTCCTTTGCAAGGTTTTTTTATAATGTTTTCTAAAAATGATGAGGTAAACAAAGGTGATTTACTAGGTTATTACGCTAAGATTAAAATGGTAAATGGTAGGACAGACAAAATAGAATTATTTGCTGTTGGCTCAGAAACAGTTCAAAGTAGTAAATAACACATAAAAAGTGTAATTATAAATAAATAAAACAATAAAACATGGCAGTAGGAAGAAAAATAAAACCATATAGTCCTTTAAAGAATAGAAATAGAGAAGCTAGGGAATTAGCTCAACAACAACAAACCGATGCGTTAAGCAATTTAAATAGGTTAAAAGGTGAATTTGAAGACAGAGATATAAACAATTTAGCTGCAAACTATAAAAATGTTTTTGCAGGTGCTGACAATGTTTTTGAGGGAGCTCAAAATGTATTTGCTGGAGCGCAAAATCAATTTGGAAATTTAGAAAATACTTTTGAAGATTTAACCGTAAACACACAACAAGCAGAATTTGAAAGAGACCAGTTTCGACAAAGCCAAGCTAATTTACTTGAAAACTTAGGCGGTGCTGCTGGTGGTAGTGGAGTTGGTGGTCTAGCACAATCTTTAGCTAATGCTGGTATGAACCAAGCAAGACAAAGTTCTGCTTCAATAGGACAACAAGAGTCTCAAAATCAAATGGCTGCCGCTCAAGGTGCTGCACAAAATCAAATGGCTGCTGCGCAAGGAGCTCAATCAGCTGAAATGGCTAGGATGCAAGGTGCTGCACAACAACAACAAATGATATTGGGTGGTGCTGCCGCACAACAACAAATGCAATTAGAAGGAGCCGCAAGACAACAAGATGCTAAAATAGCAGGTGCACAAGCGCAAAGACAATTAGACTTTGAAAGATTACAAGGTTTAATGTCACTAGAAGCTGGTATGTTGCAAGGGGCAAGAGAGGCTGAAGATAGCAGAAGAAGTACTATTTCTAAGTTTTTCCAAAGTGATAGAAGATTAAAAGAAAATATATCTTTAATAGGTAAGTCTCCTAGTGGAATAAATATATATAAATTTGAATATAAAGACAAGTCAATAGGTAATGGCGTTTACCAAGGTGTTATGTCAGATGAAGTTAATCAAGAAGCGGTTGTAAAACGTCCTGATGGTTATGACATGGTAGATTACAGCAAGTTAGACGTTGATTTTATAAAAATATAAAACATGGGTAAAATAATTGATTCAAACGCACTTTACAACATAGGTAGATCTACATCGGGTGACATTAGAGATAATAGAGCTAGAGATGCTGCTATGGCTTTTGTTGGTGTTAAAGCTCTTAGTTTAATAGGTAATGCTTTTGTAACTAGGCAAAATGGTAGAAAAAAAGGTGCACAAACCATGACTAATGCTAAGAACGAAATAAAAGACTCAGATTATGATATGCATATTCAAAATATTGCAACGGACGAAGTAAATAGCCATAAAAAAATGTTAATGAAAGCCGCTAATTTAGAAGCTATAGGTCAAGTGCAAAGAGCTGTTGAAATAAGAAACCAAGTTGACAGCGAATTAAAAAGATTAAAACAAGGTGCTGATCTTATAAAATCTAAAGATGGTATATTTAAACAAATATATGAAAAAGGAACTTTTACTACAAGTAAAGGTGATATGAAAATTGCTATAAACCCAGCTTCTTCTGCCATGTCTCAACAACACGGCGCTTCATTTGCTGATGGATCAATACATCAAAGTTTTGATTTTATGGAGTATGATGGTAAAAAACAATGGGTTTTAATTGGTGAGAATAGTAATATAGATTTAGATAAATTTTCACCTACAACAAATATAACTGGCTCACCTAAGAAAAAAACAGAAATAACTTACACACCTTTATCTGAACTTGAATTACCAGAGTTAAATGAAAAAAAAGTATTGCTTGATTATATTGATAATAATAGTGTTGATCTTCAAAAAGCTGGTCAAAGAAGTAAAGAAGGTGTGTTTGATGAAGAAGGTTTTAGAAACTCAACATTTAACAATGTTAATGAAATGACACCTAATCAATTAAGTAGCTTTTGGTATAGCCCTAGTGGTGATGAAATTTCTGCGCCAGTATTAAAATATATTACACAGCCAGGTGGCTTTATGCTTGACGGCCAAAAACATCCACCAATACTAGATCCAAAAGAAGAAGGACTAGATTCTTCAGAGTTACAATATAGAGAGTATATAGCTACAGGAACAATGGAGAAGTTAAAAAACGAAGACTGGACTAGTCATGAAAAAGTGTCTTGGCTTGTAGATAATGAAATAATGCCTAGTGCTAAAGATGCTTTTCAAAAAGGTTTTAATAATAGACCTGAAAAAGTAACTAAACCACAAAAAGAAGGTCAAGTTCTTTTAGACGGCCAACAGTATTTAACTATTGCTCAAGCTAGATCAACTGCAAATAAAATGAGTCAAGAAGGTGATATTAGTTATTCTAAAAACAATGCTAGAAAATTTGAAAATGTAGGTGACGGCATGGTGGAGTTAAGTTATCTTGACACAGATAGAAAATCAGATGGTTATGGAAAATATTTTGTTGCCGAAAAAATACCTGTTAACCAAGCTTTATCTCTAAGAGGTGTTGGTTCTAACTTTACTGGTTTAAATTTTGAAACTAAAGAACCTGAAGGTTTTAGAACACAATTTGTTAACGATGAGTCTGATAAAGATAAAACTCTTTATGAAACTTATTTTGGGCCAAGTACAAAAAGCAAACCTGTAGATTTTAAAAATTAATACATGTATCAATTAGGAGAAGAGCAGTATACATTAAAAGAGCTTCAAGGATTTGCTAAAAAGCAAGATCTTGATTTTAACACTTTTATGTCTGACATGAAAGGTAAGGGCTTGGCTAAAGCGCCAGATCCAGAAGATGTTAAAAGAGAAAAAGCTTTTAAAAACGTTGTTTCTCCCAATGTTCTTGGCCAAGATTTGATACCTGGTTTTAAAGCTAAAGCTTTTGTGGGTATAGACAATACTTTTAAAATGGTTAAAGATGCTTTTACCGACAAAGAAGAAATAAAAGAAACTGTTGAAGTTTTAATAAATGAAACTAAAAATATTCCAACTAGATTTAAAAGTTTTTTAGTAAATAAGATACCTGCTTTTGGTGGTGAGTTTTTTAAAAGAATGCAAACTGATGTTGATTATGATCCTGAAGAGCTAAATTATTTAAAAACTTTAGACCCAACAGCCTCTTACGAAAGTCCTACGGCAGACCCTACTGGTTTTAAAACCAATGCTGATAGAATAAAATTTCTTGAAAATTACGACTCTTCTGGTGTTGCTCAATCAAAACAACAAACTAACGAGTTTTTGAAAAGACAGTACAAAGAAATGAAAGCTGTTGACAAATATCTTATTAAAGATACTGGTGAAGGTATTGTAAAAGGTTTTAAACAAGGTGATTTGTCTGATTTTGTTGGTGGTATTTTTAGAGCTAATACAGCTATGATAGAAACTGCGCTTCCAGCTTTAGCAACAGGTGGTGTTTCTTTGCCTTTTCAAATTATAGCGCCTATGTTTACTGATTACAATGAGGCTAAAGCTAGAACTTTATACGGCGATAATGATGAAGCTATGGATAAGTTAATAGATAACGACGAAGTAGATTTAGCTTTACCAACCGCTTTAGGTGTATTTGCTACTGGCTTAGAGTACATTGGGCTTAAAGGTGTTACTAAGTATATATTTAGTAATGCAGGTAAATCTACTTTAGCAGCTAAACTATTGCTATCAAGTAATAGAGAAGGTTTAACAGAGTGGGGGCAAAGCGGTATAGAGGCTATGAGCCGAGCTTATGCGGAGCAAAAAAGCACTGGTGAAGCTATTGCTGCTATGTGGGACACTATGACTAGCGAGGAAGGTTTAGAAAGCTATTTAATGGGATTTGTAGGTTCTGCAGGTGTTGGTGCTGGTAGTAAGTTTATAGGTAGAGCATTAAGAAGTGACAATGCTAGCGTTAAAGAGTTAAATAAAAAAATAAACGACTATGCTACGCTTAACAATTTAAAATATAACTATAAAAATAAGCCTCAAGAGTATAAAGATCAAGTTGATGCTAAATTAGAACAATCAAAAGAAGATCTTAAAAAGTATATAAATGAAAAAAGAAAAATAAAAGAAATACTTACAGATGAGCAAAAAACTTCTTTAGAAAATATACTGCAAGAAAAAGACAATATAAAAGATAAAATACAAAAAATACAAGATCAATATCAAAATGGAGATCTTACTAAACAAGAAAGAGGATTTGCTTTAAAAAGTTTAACAGATAAAGACAAAGTTTTAAGTGAAAGAATAGAATTAATAAACGAAACTGCTAAAGAGCAATTACTAACTACAAGATTAGAAGGAACTAAAGAAGCTGCAGAAGAAATAGGTATTGAGCAGAAAGAAGTTTCTAAAGAAGAGTTTGGAAAAATATTCCCTGGTGAAGAAGAATCTGATGGTGCTATTAGTGAAGACGGTAAAACTTATTACATAAACACTGAGGTTGCTAGAGAAACTGGAGCTATTGGCGTTGGATCACATGAGCTTTTACATGGTATTATAGGTAACTCTTACAACAAACTTGATAAAGAAGCTAAAATAAAACTTAACAAAGATTTGCTAGACGTTTTAGATGAAGATGGTAAACAGAGAGTTTTAAAAAGACTTAAACTTTCTTATCAAATAGATGGTGATGCTGTTTTTGAAACAGAAGAATTATTTACTTCTTTATCAGATGAAATACAAGATGGTTACAAGTTTAACGAAGGTGTGTTTGGAAAAATTAAAAACGTATTAGAAGATGTATTAAGAAAACTAAGCGAAGCTGGTTATTTTGTAGAAGGAGACTTTTTATATAGAAAAGAATTTGGTAACGCAAGACAAGCTTTTAACTTTATAAAAGACTACTCTACTAATATAAAGAAAAACAAAATTAGTGATAGAGCAAAAACTTTTGCAACTGAAGATCCAGGTGGTGGTGAACGTTTATCTAAAACACTTTCTAAAAAAACTCCTGAAGAATTAGTTAAAATAATACAAAGAGGCCAAAACCCACAAAGAGTTAAAGAAGCTAACGAAGCTTTAGCACCTCAGTTTGAATTATTAGCTTTATCAGAAAAAGGTTTAAATTACGACACTAGAAAAGGTGATATAGCTAGAGAAGATGTTGTTGCTGAAGCCATGACGTATTTACCTGGTATTATAAAAAGATTTACTTCAATTGATCCAGTATCTAAGAATAAACGTAAGTTTTCTACATTTGTCATTGCTAACATGTCCAAGAAACGACAGGTTATATACGAAAAAGTTAAACCTTTAACTTATGGCGAAACAACTAGCATTGACACAAAAGAAGCTAAACAAATAGAAGGTGACGTTGGTACTACAACAAATCTTGAAGATACATTTGTACAAAAAATAAATATACTACAAGACTTTGCTATAGCAAACAGAGTAGCTGATAAAATAAAATCTTTAGTTAAAGTCGTTAAAGGTGATAACTTTAAAAGCATAATATCTAAGTATGCTGGTAAAGTAGGAGAGTTAATATTTGAAGTTCCTGCTAAAAAAATTATGGAAGGAGGAGCTAACCTAGCCGCTGTTACAAAGTATACTGAAGGTATGCCAGTACCAGCTGAAGCTCAGAATATACAAAGATTTTTTAACGCGCCAAATAATGCGGATAAGTTTATCAAAACACTACCTCTTTATAATGTAACTGATAAAACTGCTGATATAAATAAAATAGGTGAAAACTTAGATGTGTCAAGAGATACATATGGGTATGCTATTGGCTTGAAAGGTTTGCCACTAGATTATTTCTACGAAAATTACACAGACCCAACTGGTGAGATTACATCGCCAAAAGGTAGAAGTAAAGGGCTAACAAGCCAAACACAAGTAAAAAAACTAAAACCGCAGTTTGTAAATCCAACACCTGAAATTGTAGAGCAGTTTAAAAAAGACTTAGGTATTACGCCGAAAAACGAGGCGAGTGTGTATAGCAGGGACATCGGACAGCTACTTAAAGGCGTTGCTAAGGTTCACTCTATAAATGCGGCTATATCTGGAGCTCAAAGGTTTTTAGAGGCTAAAACTAAAGTAGCACCAGCACAAGAGCAAAAAGCTTTAAAACAACAAACAGCTGATATTACAGCCGCACAGGGCAAAGCTGCTTTTAGTAAAACTGTTGAAGATATAATTAGCGTTAGAGATCAGTTTGAAATGGAAGAAGGCAAAGTTATTGACAAGCTTTTTAAATTTCACGGTATAGAAGCTACTTACGATTTAAAAACAGAAGAAGGTATAAAACAACTTGTAGAAGTTATAGAAAAAGACTTGTTACCTTTAATGCCTAAAGATTTTTGGTTTGGTAAAGGTGGTGGAACTGTATTTACACCAAGTTATTACGTTGTTGGAAAAAGTGATAATAAATTTTTAAAAGAAAAGTATAAAAACTTATACAATAACTTGTATGTTCCTGCAATAAAAAAGCTGCGTGATAAAGAAGGAGTTGTATTTGGAAAACCTATAAAAGATGCTAACGGTAATGATATTGATTTTTCAATATCTTCTTATAGTACAATATTTAAAAACCAAAAAACAATACAAAAAAATATTGATAACGGTGAAATAGAAAAGTGGAATAAAAAAGTTGCTTTAATACATAAAGAAATGTGGAAACGTTTTGATAAAGCAATAAATAAAAATGGTAAAATTGATAAAAACGCAGCTAGAGTTATTGGTAATTATTTAAAAATAACAGGTAACGATACTAAGCATTGGCATAAAATGGGCGCTCAGTTTGTTGGTTATTCTAAAAAATTAACACCTACAAAATCTGGTAGTTTAAAAGTAGAGTATGAACACGCTATGCCAGCAACAGCCGCTTATTTATATTTAATAGACTCTTCGTTGTCAAAATCATCTAGTTTTAAAGCTTCTTATGATTTAGTTATAGATAATTACAAGTTAATATACTTAGACAAAGCTATGGACGAAAAATTAATAGCAGCTGGACTTAGAACAAAAATGCCTAAAGACTGGAGCGTTATAAGTAATTCTTGGTGGGAAAGATATTTTAACGAAGAAGTTGCTTCTATAGATCCTAGCTCAATAATAGGTTTAGACGGTAGAACTTTTAAAGAAATTTTTAATACAAATAAAAATGGTAAAGCACTACCTATAAAAGAAAATATAAGTAAGACTAAAAAAATAAACAAAGCTATTAGAGCTTCAAGAACAGTTAGTGAACCTAAAGGTATTACTGTTTTAGATTTTGACGACACACTAGCCACAACTAAATCGCTAGTTAAATACACAACACCTGAAGGTACTACTGGTACTTTAAACGCTGAAGAGTATGCTAAAACATACGAAGACTTATTAGACCTTGGTTATGTATTTGATTTTTCTGACTTTAACAAAGTTGTAAAAGGTAAGTTAGCACCACTATTTAATAAGGCGATAAAACTACAGGGTAAGTTTGGTCCTGAAAACATGTTTGTATTAACAGCAAGACCACCACAAGCACAAAAAGCTATATTTGACTTTTTAAAAGCTAATGGTTTAAATATACCTTTAAAAAATATAACTGGTCTAGGTAATTCTACAGCAGAGGCAAAAGCACTTTGGGTTGCTGATAAAGTTGGTGAAGGTTTTAATGACTTTTACTTTGCTGATGATGCGTTACAAAATGTGCAAGCTGTTAAAAACATGTTAGATCAATTTGATGTTAAATCAAAAGTACAACAAGCTAAAGTTAAGTTTAGCAAAACAATGAGTGATGATTTTAACAATATACTAGAAGAAATAACAGGTATTGAAGCTTTTAAAAGATTTGATTTTATTAAAGCTAGAAAGCGTGGTGCTAACAAAGGTAAGTTTAAATTTTTTATACCACCTTCACACGAAGACTTTATAGGTTTATTATATAACTTTATGGGTAAAGGTAGAAAAGGTGACGCTCATAGAGACTTTTTTGAAAAAACTTTAGTTAGACCTTTAAATAGAGCTTATAGAGAAATAGATGCTGCTAAACAAGCTGTAGCAAATGATTACAAAGCTTTAAACAAACAGCTTTCTGATGTTAGAAAAATGTTAACTAAAAAAACACCTGACGGTGATTTTACATATCAAGACGCTATAAGAGTTTATATATGGGATAAACATGGTTACAATATACCTGGTTTAAGTGAAGTTGACCAAGTGAAATTAGTAGATTTAGTAAATTCTGACAGTAAGCTACAGTCTTATGCAGAGGCTATAAATACTATATCAAAACAAGACACTTATGTAGATCCAGGTCAAAACTGGGAAACTGGTAATATAAGAATAGATTTAGTAGACGCTACTGGTAGAGTTGGTAGAAAAACTTATTTTGCAGAGTTTCAAGAAAACGCTGATATAATATTTAGTGAAGAAAATTTAAATAAAATTGAAGCTGCTTACGGTAAAAGCTTAAGAGAAGCTTTGGAAGACATGCTTTATAGAACTAAAACAGGTATTAATAGACCAAAAGGTTCTAGCGCAAAACCAAACATGCTTATGAATTGGTTAAATGCTTCTGTGTCAGGTGTAATGTTTTTTAACACTAGATCTGCAATATTACAGCAAATGTCTAATGTTAACTATTTAAATTTTGCTGACAACAATATACTTGCGGCTGGTAAAGCTTTTGCTAATCAACCACAATACTGGAAAGATTTTGCAATGATATTTAATTCTGATATGCTAAAGCAAAGGCGTGGTGGTTTGCAAACAGATATTAATGGTGCTGAACTTGCTGAAGCCATTAAAAAAGCTAGACCAGGAAATATGTTTGATCAGGTAGCTATAATTATTGGTAAAGCTCTTCAGTTAGGATTTTTACCAACTCAAATTGGTGATAACATTGCAATTGCTACAGGTGGTGCTACTTTTTATAGAAATAGAGTTAATAAATATATTAAAGATGGTTTAAGTAAAAAAGAAGCAGAAACAAAAGCTTTTACTGATTTTCAAAACATAACACAATCAACTCAGCAGTCTGCAAGGCCTGATATGACTTCTGCACAACAAGCTGCAGCAATAGGTAAATTAGTGTTAAACTTTTTAAATACACCTTCACAGTATAATAGAATAATTAAAAAAGCAGGTTCTGACATTATAAATAGAAGAATAACACCACCTAACACTACACAAATACAAAGTGATATGTCCAATATGTCCAGAATATTATACTACGGTGCTGCTCAAAACTTAATATTTTACAGTTTACAAACAGCATTGTTTGCGGTTATGTTTGGTTTAGATGAAGAAGATGAAGAGAAAAAAGCTGAACAATTTTTAAAGAAAAAAGAAAGAGTTATAAATGGCTCTATAGACACTATACTAAGAGGTTCTGGTATATATGGAGTTGCAGTATCTACTTTGAAAAACATGGCTATTAAGTTTTTAGAACAAAGACAAAAAGGTTATAATAAAGACGAAAGCGCTGTTGTTATGGAGTTGTTAAACTTTTCACCTGTTGTAGGTATTAAAGCTAGAAGAATTGTAAATGCTGAAAAAACTTTAAACTACAATAAAAAAGTAATTGAAGAAATGGAAACTTTTGATATAGATAATCCTATGTGGTCTGCCGTTACTAATTATACGCAAACTATAACTACAGCACCAACAAATAAGCTTTATCAAAAAACAATAAATCTTAGAAATGCTGCGGATAGTGATTATACTCTTTTGCAAAGAATATTATTCTTTTCTGGTTACACAACTTGGAGTTTAAATCTTGGTGATACTAAAAAAATGAAAGATATAAAAGAAAAAATAAAATCTGATAAAAAGAAAGCAAAAGCAAAAGCAAAATCTAAAACAAAAAAAGTAAAAACAAAAAAACCAAAATTTAATTTAAAAGGTATATGAAAAAACTAATAATAATAATGTGTATAACATTAGTTGCTTGCGCGGCACCTAAAGAGTGTTGTTCACAAAACTTTAAAAAGTATTTTAAATTTGCTACATTTTACGCTGCAGCCAATGGTGGTAACTCCATATCAGATGTAGATGTATTTTCTGTAACTAATGGTTTAGAAACTGTAACGGTAAAAACGCCATACGATTATAACTTAGCTTTAGGTATACGTAAAATAGCTAGATTTGGTTATGAAAACAGAGCTAGTACATTTTATGATGGTACAGAGGAATCATGGTCAGACGGTGCTAATGTAGGTAAAGTACGTGGCTTAGAATTTTTATTTGAAATAGATTACAAAAGACAACAAGGTGATGAGTATTTAGATCAACATCATTTTGTTAGATACGTAGATGATAAGTATATATTAAAAGGTGAATACTTAGAAGATGGTTTTGCCGATATTAAATACTTTGAAACGTCTCAAAGATACAGATATAAAGTTAATGACAAATTGTCTTTCAACGCTGGGCTTGCTCAAAGGTTATCCGAACCGTACGGATATGATCCCTTAGCAGAGTGGATGCTTAGCAATGGCAATATACATTACACTTACCTAGCACTACAAGAAGGCTATAATGTCAATGTAGCTGCTAGTGAGTATTTTTCTCCAGATGGAGAACTCGTTGCTACAAGCAAAGAGGTTTGGGAAGAGGTTGTTATACCTGGTGTTTTAGCTAGTTACACAGAAAGAAAACGTAATGATTTAAATCAAACTATACAACATTCTGTTGTTTTAGGTTTTGATTATTACCGTTACACAAAATCATTTTGGTCACATGCTTGGGCTAGTTTAATGCCTTTTCATGTTGATAACGGTGAGTTTTCTTATGAAAAATATAACGACGGTCAGTGGCTTGATTACAGTGGTGGTTTAATACTTGGTTACAAGATAAATAAACACTTAGGTACTTTTGTTGAGGGTAAATACAATAAGTATTGGAATAGAGAGTGGTATGACTTTAAATTTGGAGTAAACTACGTAATCTTTTAACTATAACAAATTTACAAAAATGGCGAACGAACTAAACGAAAACACGGGTTTTAATATAAGCATAAAAACAATGATAGCTGTTGGCTTTGCTATGGCAACTATAATAGGTATGTGGTTTGCTTTACAGGCAGATATTGCTGAAGCAAAAGAGCTACCAAAACCTGACGTTACTAAAATGGAGTTTATGATGAAAGATAAAAACATTAGACTATCTATTGAAAATACAGAAAAAGCTGTTGACGAGCTTAAAATAGATATTAGACGTATGGAAGATAAAATAGATAGATTAAATGAAAGATAAATTAAATGAAAAAATTATTACTAATATTATTAGCGGTATTTAGTTTAAGCGCTAGCTCACAAATTGTAGTTACACATTTCAATGCTGAGTGGAACGATCCTAATAAAGTAGCATACATAGGAAAGCTTACTGACTGCGACATAGTATATGTTGATATAGCTAAATCACCTAAGATACAAGAAAAACATAATATAATAATTGTACCTACAGTTGTTATATTTAAAGACGGTGAGGAAGTAAAAAGATTTCAAGCTGACATATCTTTTAGTATGAAAGCTACTAGAAAAGAGATGCAAGGAGTGATAGATGAATTATTAATGAGTGACTTTTAAATAAAATTATGAAAGAAAAAATATGTAAATTAATTTGTAAAATAACTTTTGGTTATGTTTGTTTAGGGTTATGTAAAAAATGTAACTGTGCGTAACATAATATTTTTATTATTATTTATACCAACGTTCTTGCTTGCTCAAGGACCTGGTCCTTGTGTACCTACATTAATTAACATAAACTTAGATCAATACCCATCAGAAACTACTTGGGATATTCAAGATACTTTAGGTAATGTTATTATATCTGGAGGCCCATATACAAATGTACCTAACTACCAGCCACAGTTTATAGTTAACTGTTTACCTCCTGGTGAGTTATCTTTTACAATATACGACTTGTACGGAGATGGTTTAGAAGGTAGTGTATGGGGTGGACAAGATGGGTCTTACTATTTAATGCAATGTGGTGATACTGTAGTTTTTGGTAACGATCCTGCTTTTGGTTATGATAGTACGCATGTATTCATTTCTGCTTTTTGCCCACCACCACCACCAGTACCTGGTTGTTTAGATGATGACTATTTAGAATATAATCCACTAGCTAATGTTAGTGATAGTAGTTGTAACACGTTAATAGTTTATGGCTGTACTGATAGCGCTATGTATAACTACAACCCGCTAGCAAACTCAATGGATAACATTGCGCAGTGTACTTACGATCTTATACTGCATGATTTAATAGGTAATGGTTGGATAGGTACTGTTTTAGAAATATATCAAGAAGATGACACAACTTCTTTTGCAATGACAAACGGTGGGTTTAATCAAGCTTTTACTATAGACTTATATGCTCCAGCTCCTGTTAGCGCTAAACTGTTCGTTAGCCAACAAGCTCAGTTTACAGCTATTGAATGTGGATTTAGTTTAATAGCACCTGATGGCGATACAGCTATTAGTGTTCAACCACCTTTTATACAGCCTTTCTTTTTATACGAAGGTTTTACTTATTGTGGTAATATATGTGAAGAAGTAGTTTATGGGTGTTTAGATACTTTAGCTTTTAACTATGTTGACAGCGCTAACACAGCTGATGACTGCTTTTATTATCCTGGTTGTATATCACCAGCATACTTGCAATACCACGTTGACACAGCTAATGCTTACTACACGGATATAAATATAGAAGACAGCTGTGGAACTTTAGCAATGTTTGGTTGTACTGATTCAACAGCATTTAATTACGACACTACAGCCAATGTAGATAATGGTGGTTGTTTACCTGTAGTCATGGGTTGTATGGACGCTTTTGCTTTTAACTATAATGTATTAGCAAACACACCAGATACTTGTATTCCATTTATATATGGCTGTACAAATGTTACGGCTCTTAACTATGACAGCTTAGCAAACACAGATGACAATAGCTGTATATTACCTATATTTGGTTGTATGGATCCGTTAGCTTTAAACTTTATGCCACAGGCAAATGTAGATGATGGTAGCTGTATAGATGTTGTATATGGTTGTACAGACCCTACCATGTTTAACTACGATCAACTTGCAAATGTAGATAATGGATCATGTATTCCATTTGTTTATGGTTGTACAGACACCACCGCTTTTAACTATAACCCACTAGCTAATGCTGATAACAATTCTTGTATTCCTTACATATATGGTTGCACGGACCCTTCTGCGCTTAATTATTCCGCAGCAGCAAACACGGAGGATTTTAGTTGTATTGCTTATGTTTATGGGTGTATGGATAGTTTGGCTCTTAACTACGATCCATTGGCTAACACGGATAACGGTTCGTGTATCACTATCGTTGTGGGTTGCATGGATCAATCGGCATATAACTTTAACGCAAATGCTAATATTGACGATGCTTTATCTTGTAATTATAGTGCAGGTTGTGTTACTGGCGATAGTATACCCTATTGGCTAAACGATCCTTGTTACGCTTGGGTAATAGATATAGACGAGTACTGCTGTGAAAATGAGTGGGACACAGTTTGTCAAGCAACATATAACTATTGTGAAGGTACTTGGATTGGTCCTTTACCGTTTAGAACATCAGAGAAAGAGTTAATTAATATAACAGATATATTAGGCAGACCTGTAAATAAAAATCAAACAGGAGTGCTGATTTACATTTACAACGACGGTACAACAAAAAAATATTTTAAAAACAAATAATAAAAAAATAACATGGCAACAACAATAGCTTCAATAAATATAACTAGTACAGATTTATTATCTGATTCTTTGTCTTTATCAGCGATAGCAACTCTAACGCAAACTGGAACAAATACTGGTATAACAATGACAACAGGTTTGGCTAAGGCAAAAGTAACTTCAACAGCAAAAGACACTGCATCTGGACAAGTTACATTATACACAGCAGATGATTATGCTGCTATAGCTTACTTGTTTGTTAAAAATCTAGCAACAACAGCTGGGCATAAAATATATATATACGATGATACTACAAGTGGAGATCCTATACAGTTTCAATTAGACGCGGGTGACTTTGCGTTTATACCTATGCATGGTGATAAGACGTACAAAGCTTATTCACCAGGCGGTAACAATCCACATGTAGAGTTTATGGTATTAGGACAAGATCAATAAAAATAACTAAATAAATAAAACAAAACTATGGCAACAACAGCAACATTAACGTTGGCTAGCGCAGACATTGCTGGAGATCCAGTAAGTGTTTCTAAAACAGCTACGCTAACAAAGGCAGGATCAGCAAATGATCTTGACCAGTCTTCTGGACTTAATAGAGTTCATTTAAGATCAACAACTCAAAAAACATTATTAGCAGCAAATGCTGAAGGCGATAATTTAGCAGCAAAAGTTTATATTGTAAACAAGTCTACAGATGCTTCGCTTTACATTACAGTAGCAATTAACGCTCAAACAACAGGTAAACTTTACGGTGGAGACTTTATGTTTATTCCTTGGAGTCAAACTGACACGTCTGCTTCTATAAAAGTAGCCGCTACAAATTGGACATCATCAACTGGTGATATACCTGTTGAATACGCGCTATTCCACGAAGATACAGATTTTTTAACTAACGCATAATAAATAAATAAATATGGCAACAACAAACGCAACAATAGGATTAGCAAGTAGCATTACTGATAGCTCACTGTCTGTTTCTAACTCAACACAATTAAATACTGCGGGTACAACTACAGGCGTTAATACAATGACTTCTGTAACTAAAGTTTTAGCAAGTACAAATCAAGTTGATTTAATAACAACTGGTAGTGTTTCTACAACTCACGCATATGTTTACATAAACAACCCTTCAACTGACGAAACTAAATATTTTATAGTAACTATTGGTAACGCAGGCGCTGGATCACCTACTGATACTGAAGAGATAGGTAGACTGTATGCTGGTGATTTTATGTGGATGCCTTGGGATGTAGACGATGACATTTGTGTTACTCCAAGTACTGCTGATGACATGACCGTTGAATATATGGTATTTAGCTAAACGTGGCTACTTTTTTTCATAATATAACTACAACATTAACACAAGATTTATTAACCGCTGGAGATAACGTAAACAATGTTAAGTCAATAACATTTGCAAATGTTGATAGTACTAATGATGCTAAGGTTGATCTTTTTTTAAACAAAAGTGATAGTAACTTTTATATATTAAAAAATGTATTAATACCGTTAGGAAGCACGTTAGTATTAGGGCCTGAAGATGGTGTTGCTTTTAATAATAGTTCTAATGGTTATTCTATGAGAACACAAGTTGATGATGGCAGCACTACAGCTGTGGCTGTAGATATTATAATAAAATGAGTATAAGTAAACACGTAAGCTACAAAGAAGGTGTGTATAGCAGGACTGCCATGCGTCGCGGTATTAAAAATAACCCTAACGCAGAACAAATGGAAAACATGGTTGCTGTTGCAGAAGAGGTTTTTGAACCTTTGCGTATGTGGGTGGGTGGACCTATAAAAATAAATAGTTTTTTTAGATCACCTGAGTTAAACAAAGCAATTGGTGGAAGTGGTAAATCACAGCATTGTCATGGACAGGCCATAGACCTTGACGATACTTTTGGTAGAGCTACTAACGCTGAAATGTTTGAGTTTATAAAAAAACACTTAGACTTTGACCAAATAATATGGGAGTTTGGTAATGATGAAAATCCAGATTGGGTGCATGTAAGCTACGTCTCACCAGATCAAAACAGAAACAGATGTTTAAAAGCTTACAAAAAAAGTGGTAAGACTAACTACAAAATAATTTAATTAAATGAAATATATTGGGAAAGAAGTTATGACACAGCCTATTATAGGCGATATTACATATACTCACAATCAGAGTAGCACATCTGATACATGGGTAATAACTCATAACTTACATAGATTTCCGTCAGTTACAGTTGTAGACTCTGCAGATACAATAGTTCAAGGTACCGTGGTTTACAACTCAAACAAACAACTAACAATAACGTTTTTTGAGGGAGGCTCTGCTTTAGCTTTCCAAGGAAAAGCATATCTTAATTAAAAAAAAATAAAATGGCTATAGAATATTATAGTAGTATAGACTTAAACAAAAACGAATTACAAAACGCAGTAGTGCAAAACTTAAGTTCTGCACCTGGATCACCTGTTGAAGGTCAAATATACTACGATACTGGTGATGACGTAATATATTTTCGTAACGCTAGTGCTTGGGTAAGTATAGGTGGTGATATAACTAGTGTTGTTGCAGGCGCTGGTATGACTGGCGGTGGAACCACAGGTGACGTTACTTTAAATGTTATTGGTGGTGACGGTATAACTGCTAACGCAAACGACGTTGCTATTACAGCTACACAAACAACTATAACATCTATATTAAATAACGCACTAGTTATTGGTAGAGATGCTACAGATCAAATAAAATTTAGCACTAATAACGAAATAATATTTAGAGTTAATGGTGGTGATGGCGTTACTTTTAAAGGTTCTGGTGAAATTGAAGCCACTAGCTTAGATATATCTGGTGATATTGATATTGATGGAACTGCTAACTTAGATGCTGTTGATATTGACGGTGATGTAGATATTGCTGGTACTTTAACTATAGCTAGTGATATTATTCATACTGGTGATACAAATAATAAAATTGGATTTGGCACAGATACACAGACGTTTACAACTGGAGGTACTGCTAGATTAACAATTACAGACGCAACGTCTACAATTTCTAATAACTTAATTGTAAGTGGTGATTTAACTGTATCAGGTGATACGATTAGTGCAAATGTAGGAACGTTAAATGTTGAAGATAAAAATATAACACTAAATCAATCGTCAAGTGATTCTAGTAGTACAGCAGATGGAGCAGGTATTACAATTCAAGACGCTGTTAACGCTGACACTGACGCTACGTTATTGTGGAACGCTGCAAGTGATAAGTTTGTATTTTCACATTTAATAGAAGCACCAGGTACATCTATATTCACTAATCTTGATATATCTGGAGACGTTGATGTTGATGGTACATTAGAAACCGATGCTCTTACAATTGGTGGTGCTGCGGTATTAGCTCAAGCTACAGCAAGCGCTGTTGGTGCTGTTGAACTTGCAACTTCTGCAGAAACTCAAACTGGTACTGACACGGCAAGAGCTGTAACTCCTGATGGTCTAGCTGCTAGATCTGTAGTTGCTGACATAGACGTTTCAAGTTTAACAGATGCAAATATAGTAACAATAACACACAATTTAGGCACAGCTGATATACTAGTACAAGTTTATGATAAAACAACAGAAGCTAATATTATGTGTGACATAGCTAGAACTACTGATGATTTCAGTACGGCTAGCACAAGTGTTGTTTCAATTGACTTTGGAACTGCACCACCAAATGACTGTAGAGCTTTAATAACATCGTTAAAAGGAGCAACAGCATCTGGTACAGTAGCATACACGTAGGATTAATTAAATAGAATAATATGGCAATAAAACATCACAGTAACGAAAACTTTCTGGATAACAACAAATTGACTTTTGGTACCAGTGATGACTTGCAATTATACCACAGTGGTTCTCATAGTTATGTAGATGGAAATAACACTGGCGATTTATATATTAGATCACTTAACGATGATGTTGTTGTGCAGGCGGCTGATGATGTGTTTATATATACGCAAGGTGGTGAAGATGCTATTATAGCAAGAGGAGATGGTGGAGTTGAGCTATATCACAACAACGTTAAAAAGTTTGAAACAACATCCGCGGGTGCAACTTTTGCAGGTGATATACACTTAGGTGCCAATTATATTGGTAGAGATACACATAACATTATAGACTTTGCTACAGACAATCATATAACTTTTAAAACAGATCAATCAACAGCTTTGCAAATAGATTCAAATCAATCTGTAAAAGTTGTAGCGGGTTCATTACAAATAAGTGGTGATAACGCTAACTATGTAACACTTACAGAAAGTGGTAGTGGTGATTTTACTATTGATGCTGCAGATGATATTAGATTAGACGCTGGTGGTGGAGATGTAGTTTTAAAAGACGATGGTACAGAATTTGGTAGACTAACTAATAGTTCCACTGATTTTGTTATATCAGCATCTACTCAAGATAAAGATATATTGTTTAAAGGAGATGACGGTGGTAGCGCTATAACAGCTCTTACACTTGATATGTCAGATGGCGGTTGGGCAACTTTCAATTCAGGAATAGCTGTTGCAAATACATTCTCTCCATCAACTTTTGGAAAAGCAACTTTTGCAGGTGTTGTTGATTTTAATGGAAGTGAAACTCGTTTTAATCCAAATGCAAATAGTTCAGCTAAAATTTACAGCGTAGGTACAAATGCCACAGCTTTGTATGCAGGAGCAGGAGATGGATTGTATTTAGGGGCAAATGACGCTGCAGGTATGTATTTTGCCTCAGGAGTTGATGCAACTTTTTTAGGCAATGTAACTTTAGCTGATGCTAAGAATTTAAATTTAGGTGCTGATTCTGATTTACAATTATACCACGATGCTACCCACAGTCACATAGTTAACTTAACTGGTAATTTAAGAATAAGAAACTTTGCTGATGATTCTGATGTTACACTTGAAAGTGATGATGGTTCAGGCGGAACTACAGCTTATCTTACATTAGATGGTAGTGCAGGTTTAACGTTGTCAAACGTAAACATGAAATGGAATGATGGTGTGAGCGCTGTGTTTGGAACAGGTGGTGACTCTCTTGTTAGACACACTGGTACTAATATGGAAATTACTAACAGCGCTGGTGTAGTTTTGGTAACAGGAACACCCGTTAACTTTGGTGTTGATGACACTGGTATTGACGTTAAATTCTTTGGAGCTACAAGTGGTAGGTATATGTTGTGGGATGAAAGTGGAGATTATTTAAAGTTTACCGATGGAGCTCAAGCTGTTTTTGGAACTGGTGGTGATTTAGGTATACAACACGATGGTGGTAATTCTTACATAGTTCATGGTGGCACGGGTAATTTAATTATAAGACAAAACACCAATGATGCTGATATAAAATTTGATTGTGACGATGGCGCCGGAGGTACGGCAACATATTTAACTTTAGATGGTAGTGACACAAGCGTGTTGTTTAGTAAAACATTAAAAGTTGTAGATAGTGCATATATTGGGTTAGGTGATAGTTTTGATTTTCACTTGCAACACAATGGCACTGATAGTAAAATAACAAACTCAACTGGCGATTTATACATTACAAATGGTGCTGATGATAAGCGTATTCGTTTTCAAGCTGATGATGGTGCGGGTGGAGTTACCACTTATTTTGACATGCAGGGTAGCGCCGCTACCCACGATGGTTCTGCAACTACAAGTTTGTTTACTCAATGGTATGATAATTCTAGAATTTCTTTTGGTAACGGGCATGACACACAAATATACCACGATGGTACTAACACTAATTTCTATCATCAAACTGGTAATTTAATATTCAAGCAGGCTGAGGCTGACGGTGATATGATTTTTCAAGCAGATGATGGCTCTGGTGGTTTAGCGACTTATTTAACTTTAGATGGTAGCGCAACTACAGTTAATGTAACTAAAAAATTAATAGTTGATACTGGAAGTGATAATCTTATTGCAGAGTTTAAAAGCTCTGGTGATAGTATTGGTGAAATTAGAATAGCTGATAATTCTAAATATACAAGGTTACTAACTGTTGGTGACACATTTAAAATAATGCCTAGTGACGGTGACGAGGTATTTAATGTTAGTGATAGTGCTATTAGTGTTCTTGCTCCTTTAACAGTAGGTGTAGATGATACTGGCCATGATGTAAAATTCTTTGGAGCAACATCTGGTAGGAGTATGTTGTGGGATGAGAGTTATGATGGTTTAATATTATCTGATAACACTAAGTTGCAACTAGGATCTAGCACTGGATATGGTGACTTACAGTTGTTACATGACGGCACCAACAGTTACGTAAAAAACCATTTTGGCAATTTATATATAACGAATCACGCTGACGACAAAGATATCATCTTCCAATCAGACGACGGTTCCGGAGGTGTTGAAACATATTTCTTTTTAGATGGTAGTGCCAATGGTAGTGATCCGTTAACAATATTTCCTGATAACTCATACTTAGCTATTGGCTCTGGTACTGATTTATATTTTAATCATAACGGAACTAATTCTTTTATACAAAACGCAACTGGTAATTTAATTATAAACCAAAGGACTAATGACGGTGATTTAATATTACAATGTGATGATGGTTCTGGTGGTGAAACAGCTTATCTTACTTTAGATGGTACTAACGTTAGAACTAAATTTCACAAAAATGTAAATTTAGAAGATGATGTACAATTACAAATAGGAAATTCACAAGATTTAAAACTGTACCATAGCGGATCACATAGTTATATTAGTCAAGAAGGTGTTGGTAATTTATATATTCAAACTTTAACTGATGATGGCGATATAATATTTATGTCCGATGATGGTAGTGGTGGAATTGAAGAGTATTTTAGGTTAGATGGTTCTGCTAACGGTGCTACCCCATTAACAGTGTTTCCAGACAGCTCTCAATTAGCCTTTGGTAGTGGCCCTGATACATATGTATACCACAATGGTAGTGATTTTTATTTAGATAATTATACTGGTGATTTCTATATAACAGCACAAGCTGACGACAAAGATATAATTTTTAGATGTGACAATGGTAGTGGTGGCACTACTACGTATTTTAAACTAGATGGTAGCTCCGCAAGTGATGGAACACTATACACTCAATTTCCAGATAATTCAAATTTAACTTTTGGTTCTGCTGATGATTTACAAATAAAACACGACGGTACTGATAGTAAAATAACTAATAGTACTGGTGATTTAGTAATAAGAAATTTAGCCGATAACAAAGATGTAATATTCCAGTCAGACGATGGTAGCGGGGGAGTTGAAACATATTTTTTCTTAAATG
>Ga0208134_1000078_pt1 | contig 53175 bp, 96 predicted proteins | sample VirMetDEL_Mar_31_FD_184515 | JGI IMG/M metagenome (GOLD analysis project Ga0208134, IMG submission 184515) | Aqueous microbial communities from the Delaware River and Bay under freshwater to marine salinity gradient to study organic matter... | ecosystem: Environmental > Aquatic > Marine >...
ATCCTTGAATGATTTGACCGTATCGCGCTTGGCAACCATTTCAGAATATGGAACACCCGCCGTTTTTGCGCCCAACTGACTATGTACGTCAATACCTGAATTAAGCGCATCGCCTAGTCGACTGTAGCCAACCATGTCGTAGCAGCTTTGGGCGTGCGTTCGAAGCTCACACCCGACATAATCACCAGCGATGATCGCCATGCCGTCACGCGCCACGATGCATTCACGTACTCCCATGTCCTGAGGCATCGTATGTGCGGCCCCGCCGTATCCAATACGGCCAGTCTCCTTAAGCACTCGTGGCTCAAGGGTCAGCGGTTGCACGTTGCCTTTGGGATCGATGCCCTCACGAAGCCAAGGAATGTACGTTGACAGTACCTTGGCAGTCTCATCATACCGAGCAAACTCTAGTAGGTCATCGTCCCCTGACTCGTCTAGCGCGTCTCTGCCTGCACTTACACCTCCGGTAGCTGTCAAAGGATACGGCGCACTCTTCAGGTCCAGCCCGGTAGTGGAGCACGCCTTGCACCCTTTGTAGCCTGCTATCATTTTGCCGGTGTCGCTACACCCCTCGCACCCTTTGCCTTTGCATGGCGTGTGGCGTTTGGTCTTTACGACGGTGCCTGTCATGTTGCACGCTGCGCACTTCTCGCCACCGCACTTTGGGCATTTGGTTTCGCTTGGCACCTTTGCCGTACCGTTGCACGTGTCACACTTGCCGCTAACGCCAAAGGCTTGAGCTACCTTGCGCTTGACCGCAGAGCTGTTTTTGATGACGACGCGTTCGCCCTTTTTGGTCTCCTCACGGAGAAACCCTAGGCGGATCATCTCGGCCTGACGCACGGCGCGATCGTCGATCGTTTTTTTCTCCAGGGCATCGATGCGGGGCGGGTCGACCTGAAAGCCACGAGCGGCGCCGAGTACAAGGCAGAAATCGGTGTACATCTGATTCTGCAGGTCATGTAGGTTGCGGTTCTTTTTGACCTGCAGCATAGCCACGTCATGCGTGTTTAACACGTCGTCGACAGGATACGTCTTGGCTTGCTCCGGCCAGAATTCAAACGGAATACCGTCAAGCTCTTGATACCTAAGGCGCCACTTATCGTTCGCTTTGGCGTTTGTCCTGCCGGTCACGATCTCGGTGGTCTGGTCAAGGCTATAACGCACAGGGTCACGGGTGATCGGGTGGTACCCCATGTTGCCGTCAGCCAACGCGCTAAGCCGCTGACATAGCAGCACATCAAACACGCCTTGGCGTAGGTACGCTTCGAATATCTCAGGGATCAGATCGATGCCTAGCTTTTTTGCATACGCGATCACGACACCCATATCAAATGGTGCGTTGGCCAAGATCATCGTTTTGCTTTTGATGATCGCACGAAAGAAAGCCAACGCCTTTTCAGGAGTTAGCAGATCGCCTTTGCTGTCCTTTGCAACTGAGGCGCACACCATGGGCGGGTGCTTCGTGCCTGGCTTGATTAGATGCGTCTCGGTATCAAAGGCATAGCCGTCTGTGATGACTCGCTGTAGTGCTTCGGGTGTCATGTCGGATCCTTATCTAGCTTGCGTGCGGCCTTTTCTAGCCTGGCCAGTCCCCGAAAGTCCCCCGTCTGGTTCCCCGCTACAGCCAGACACTTGGCACCAAGGAACGCCGCCTTCCAGTCCTCGGCGCGCCTGTGCTCCCTTTCGATCGTGCGGCTCATGTGGTCACCAGCAAGGTAGCCAATTGACTGCGCTTTAATCCGCTCGTTCTCTGCCTTTGCTCGCTCCCACTCCTCCTTGTATGCATCCCTGCCTAGCAGGTTGGCCTGTGCCTCAGCCCTTAGGCGTTCGTTCAGGCGCTGTTCATCCTTGAGACGATCGTTCTCGGCCTTGAGTTGGTTGTTTTCCTGCCCAAGGGCTTGCTGAACACCAACTCTCACATCAAGTTCGGCCTTAAGCCGTTCGATTTCCTCCTCAAGAGTGAGTGCGTAGGACTTAAGTCTTGCCTCGTAGAGGCTCATGACGCATCCCCCGGCGCATTGCCGACCTCAGCGTTAGGTACGGCGCACAACTGAATAGCCCTGACGTGGTCAACGTACACTAGCCGTGCATTGCATGACGTGGGCTCGATGAGTGATAGCGTGATGTCAGACGCCTCCTCAACGATTGAGTACACACTCTGGCCATTTAGTTCTTTGTCGTGTTTCTTTGGTTTGAATTTCATTTCTCTACCTTTCGCGCACAAGGCAGGACTCGAACCCGCACATAGCCGACTTGTTACGCCCGCCGTTCTACCAGTTGAAGTACTTGTGCTAGTGGTGCTGCCGGGAGGACTTGAACCTCCCCAGGTGCCGTGGGCCGTTGGATACTATCCGGGGTCCCGTCGTGCGTTCCATCGAATCCGTCTATACGGCAGCTAGTGGTACATAAGGAAGGAATCGAACCAACACACACCGGTTTATATCCCGGCCGCTCTACCTACTTGGCGTACTTATGCAGGTGGATCCGCGCCTATTACACTCGACCGGATCCGTGTTGCTGGTGAAGATAAATTAGCTAGGTGCCTGACCAACTGCGCACCACTGAAAGGAGTTCCACCGTGGACATTTATCACTAATCCGTATCGGTGGTGTGTCTCATGACCAAACAAAAAGTGAGGACTTACCCAAGGCAACGATCAAGCGTTACCCTCAGAATCTGCCTACTCGTCGGTTTTTAAACCTCCTTCTGGTCTTATGATCCGGTGCCTCTCGGTGTACAGGACAGGAGTTGCACCTGCATCGGTTGCGCCCAAAGGGCCCAGCCTCTTAATCTATTAGTCGACCTGCACATAAAGGTGGAGCGTTTTTTACAAGGTGCTCGAACCGTGGATCCTTGTGTGACATAGGCCAAAGGCGTCTACTGCCACATACCGTGTTTACGTCTTAGATACCTAGCGAAGCCGCAAGGTCTGCATTGCCTGCAGGTGCAGGTGCTGCCTCTGGTGTCGTCTCAGGCGCAGACGCGGCAGCAGGTCGGTACTTTTGGATCTTCTCGATCAAAGCACGCTCTGCCACACGCATCTCTGCCGTCTGTCCTTCGACATGATCAAAGGAGATGTTAGGCCAACGTGGCTTAACCTTGCCTTTGCGCCCACCGTCTTTGTACGTGGCCGGTACCTCGGTACCATCGGGCAGCTTTTCCATTTGCTGTTTTCCAAGGTAGCCGCCTGACCGAATCAGAATCCCGCGTGCTGGCTGGCTTTTGTCAAGCATCTTTTTACATGTCTCCGACGCTTTCGACTTGTCCGAGATATTGAAAAGTGCCTTCACCATGTCCATCATGCGCTTGGCTTCTTTTGCCCGGTGACTTTCGTACTGCCCATCATACGGTTTGAACCGCGTGGATACGACAGAGCCTACGCGGTGCTCGTCGGTTGCGCACTCCTTGACCAAGAAACTCGCTTCGAACTTGAGAGCCTCCCCCGCCTTGGAACACACAGCAAACTCTGTCAGGGACAGCAGACAGTCACTCACACCGAGAAACTGAAACTCTTGGACCTTGTCGGCCTCATCGAACATCTCATCAAAATTAATTTCACTCATTGTCTTTTCTCTTCTTTCCTAGCCCTTTGCGGGCTTTATCCAAAACTCGATGCAAGGAACCATCCGGGCTTTTCCTGCGGGGGTTCAATGTCATATTTCTCAAGAAACGTATTCAGCCTCAGAGTGTATGCCGCCAGTGTCTCGCTGTCAAGCACGACATCTACACTCTCACACCCCTCTGTGTTCGTCTCAGTCTTCAGAATACACAGGTAGGGCAGTGACTGGCTGCAGAGATACCCATAGTATCCCTCTGTGAGTCCTTCACCGTCGTCACTATAGACGCCCTTCTCTAGGAAGTCGTTTTCTTGTTCCTCCTCCCAGAAGTAGCCAAAGGCCAGTACTGCGTCTGCATTCGATCCCATTTTCTTATTCTCCCATCGCTAACATGTAAAGGTCTTTGGCGTCCCTAGCATCCTGTAGTGCAGTATGCGCCACGGTGCGGCCTTCGCCTAGCATCTTTACACCTTGCGCACTACCTACTCTGGTAGTGCTCTTTGTGCTACCCATAAGCAAAGAGCCTAGCTCGATTGCGCCGTGGCTGAATCTTGAGAGTTCCCCGGTAGCCTTGCACGATTTGTTGTAGAAGGCAATATCAAAAGAGCCAACGTTAAAGCCTACAGGCACAGCCTTGTGCTCTAGGCTGAACCCCCAATCAAAGAGTGCATCGTTAAGTCCCTGGATTGCCCTGCGCTCTGATACCCCTTGTCCCCTGGCCAGCCTTTTCAAGAGAGCCTGATTCATCTGCAGCGCATAGGCACTACCTATGTATCTCTCATGAGATACTAGAGTTTCAAACTCTCCAAGCGTCTCGCCGGTATTCGTCTCAAAACAGACAGCGCCGATCTCTAAGATCTGGTCCTTCTGCGGGTCCACTCCTGTTGTCTCCAAATCAAATGCAACTATTCTCATTTATTCTCCCATCGCGGTTTGTAGTTTCTGTGCGCTGCCTAGCGTGGTCTGTACGTATAGGCTTCGCGTCATTGCTTTAGCCAAGCTTGCCTTAAACTCGGGCGTATGTAAATAGACTTCTGCGAAAACTTCTTTGGCGTTTTGTCCCTGCCGGTGTAGTCGTCCCAAGAGTTGCTCCCATGTCGTCGACGATGACGGTGGATTGCAGATAAGCTGACGGTCAAAAAGTCTCTGCAGGCCGTCTCGGCCGGTGCCGTGCGCTTGGATGCTGGCAACGATTGATCTTGATCCGTCCTCACGTGCAATACGTGGCGCCGCTTTAGGCCCTCCACCGTGTAGCGGTAGGCCGGACATCTCTGCGATCCATTCCCCAAGTGCATTGTACGAGTACCACACCACACCTTTGTTACGCAAGCCCCATTCGGCAGCATCCTCCACAAGGTACGGAGATAGGCGTTCGGGCTTTGTGATCGGCTTTACCGTCGACTTGATCGCCTTCCATGGGGCCCACGCCTCACACTCCCATACAGGCCTTGCTGGCACTTTGCCTCTACCTCCGCACTCGTCGCACGCGACAAGCGGCAGCCCGGTAGGGTCCCAAACTATGCAGTCTTGACAATGGTACTTGCTGCACTCTCCAGGGTGCCCCGGTGACGTTCGGCCCGAGCCATCGCATGACATGCACATAGACGGATCAAGACCATGTAGCGCACGCTCTGCAGCACGCTGACAGAGTAAAGGGCTGTCCAGGAATTCAGCACGAGGCTTTAGCTTTTCCCGAAGCTCTTGATTCCAGGCTTTACGGGCGGCTCGCCATGTATCTACCTGTTCTTCTGTTTCTCCGTTTTCAAAGTCCCAGTAATAGTAAAAACCACATGCAGCCTGACGGGCAGACATTGCCACTTCCCACGCTTCTACAAGCTCTTCGCCGTCTGGCCGTACAAAGGCCCGAATGCCGTCTAGAGCGTCTTTGACAACGTCGGGCATCGGTGGCGGGGTGCGCTCGGTGATCGTCATAGGCGCGTCAATAGCGGCCTTGCGAGTGAGGATAACGCCAGGTGTCTCAGATAGCCTGCGGTGGAAACCATCGTGTACGTGCTCCCCCGGTGTACAGAGCTTCGTTAGTGCGCCCATCGGTGCCGGCCAGTCGCTAGGGTCGATCGCTCTTGCCCAGTCGTCGGTCACATGTGGATCAAGCGGTAACGGGCTGCCTTCGCCTAAGCAGAACCTAGACAGGTGCGCATAATTGTTTAGACTGTCATCGGTAAGACTACCTGTCCACATGGCCCCCTTGGTATCCGGGTTTTCGTCGAAGTACCTTTGTACCCTTGCAGCACGTGTCGAGTTGTCAGGGTCTTTGAGTGTGTGGCACTCGTCGGAGATAATCAGATCGGGATCAAGATTCTTGATAAACTCAGCAGCAGTCTCACGACTAAGGCGAGAGTACGGCATCACATGCAGCCAAGGCGCATCCGGTGATACTTCTAGCCCACGGGGCTTGCCGGTGTGTACGCGCAGGTTTGGCACGTGGAAATGTTGCCCGGCCATCCTGTACTCTAGGATCAACTGATCTACTAGCTTGGGCGGCACTAAAAGTAGCGCTGTCTTGCAGTCTTTGATCACCATGGAGATCAGAATACCTAGCAGCGTCTTGCCGTGTCCTACACCGATACCTCCAAGGATCCCGCCGTAGACGGCCGCCTCGTAAAGCGTCCAGGCTTGGCTAGCGTTTAGCTCGGTGATACACCCACCTTTGCGGATGGTCGCACACTCACAGCTAGCGTTCTCCTTGCGGAGCTTGGCCGTCATAAACTGGATCAGCGCCTCGCACTTGTCCTCTGACGGCTGCTCTCGCCTCGGTAGCTTGATGATGCGTGTGAGGTCAGGGGAGGTCGCTACAGCGGGCTTATATGCCGTAGGCTTCTGATGTGCGCTCACCTGGCCAGGGCCAGGGGCCACGCCTTTAGGCACTAGGATATCGTCAATGTCTATCATTCTTAGTCTTTGTCTCTTTCTTCGGTGGACAGTGCAGGACTTGAACCTGCATCTCCCGATCTGCCGTAATGGGACCGGTCCCGGCGCTCTGCCAATTGAGCTAACTGCCCAGGTGCGCAGCATACCACGATAGGCATGCTGCGTGGGGTCTATAGTGTGCTCTCGATAAGGGAGCGGACCTGCATAAGGGTAGGCTTTACCTCGACGGGAGAGCTGTACCCTGAGAGCAGAACGTACGTTTTACCATCCTCCTCCCCGACAGATACTACATATCTAGGGTTGATGAAACTACCCTTTCTGTGCATCTGTCATTACTGAATCCCCCGTACGTACGTGGCCGCACCTTCGATCAATGTTGCCGCTATGACCTCATTGATCTCATTGCCGCGAGTGTCGATCATGTATACGCCATCCTCGATCGGCATCGCTCGGACACATGCCGCCAGCGTGCCGCGCCACTTTCCGAAGTCGAGTTGCTCGTGCTTGCTAGATCGGATGTCTTTGGCGCCACATTGCTCTTCGAGCAGGCTGCAGAGCTTGCGGGCGTATGCGTCGACACGATCGAACGGTACGCTCGGCACGGCATCGATGTAGAGGGTGAGACCCTCTGCGGACGCCCCTACAATCCCCCCTGGTGACATAGACGCCTTGCCCTCCACAACACCACGATCAAATGCGGCCATTTCCAGGTCTGTAGTATCCGCCTGCGTCCCTTGTGTGTTCTCTAACAGATGCCGAACCACTACAGAAAGTTCTGGCTTACTGATCTTCTGACCGGTCCACTTTGGATCCTTGACCATCTCGCGGCATGCGGCAACGTCTGCAGGCTCTGTCCATGCCTCTACCAGCTCATCCGACGTGAGTTCTCCGGCTTTAGTGGGTGCTGCCATCGTAGATAGCTCGGCATCTGTTGGATCGGCCTTGACCACTTCCGGTTCAATCTCCACCGTTACACTAGGCAGTTTTACCTCGGGCTTTGGCGCCTCCGCTGGCTTTGGCTTGACCTCGCCCTTTGCCCTGAGGTTTGCCGCAAGCTTCGCCACGATCTCTACAGAGAGAGGGGAAAGGGTACCGTAGTCACCCTCGCCCGCCAGTGCCTCGCCCGTTACCGGCTGGCCTGTGGCTACCTGGTAGACCGCTGCAGCCTCTTTGGTGAGCGGAGGAAAGCCCTTTTCACATGCCAGAATGTCCTCCCAATCGGCCTTAAATGCTTGTGCTTCTGCACTGAGTGCCGGCGCGGACGCACCTAGTACGCCTGCCGATGCTGCCCCTGCCTCTAGATCTGCCAACTCTTTTTCTAAATCCATTTTCGTATCTCCCTTTTTTAGTTGTGTGGCTTTTGTTATGCCAAAAATGTCGTCAATTGATTGTGGTGCACTTTGCGCGCAAAACGTATGTTTATGCATACACTCCCTGCCCCATGCCTTGCAAGCGTTCCTGTTCTTAGGAATTTTGCTTACGTCAGACTCCTTTACGAAATCCTTAATCTTTCTAGCAAACGCTTCGATCGCTGTCCAGCGTTTATTGATCTCTTCTCGTGGTACACGGATAGTTTCTTTGCTGCTACGTGGTGCACCGCGTGTCTGCATGTATACGTGGCTAAGTCTCACAAAGTCGGCCTTGGGGTCACGTGCGAGCGCGTACATGCCATAGAGGGGCATTTGCACCGTGTCCATAAGCTTGTCAGCTGGCTTTGACCACTTGGCCACGTCTGATGTCGTTTTCCAGTCGAGTACCTCCACCGTGGAGAACTCATCGACAAGATCGCCGTACTCGTCTACGGTTGTGATCTGCCCTTCTCGCCAGCCTGGATCTAGTACGTCGATCTCCCCAACGGTGCGGATGCCTGCAACGGTGAGCGCCCCTGGCTCTATCTTGTGCTCGATAAGCAAGTGGTCGCGTTTTTGCGGGATGTACTGCTTAGCCGTTAGCGCGATCATCCCTAGCGACATCTCCCCCGTCTTTAGGTGGTGCTCAAGCTCCTTGTGTGTTGTGACTCCGATCTGATTCGCGCCGGTGAAAGGCTCCTTTAGCTTTTCGACGTAGTGCAGCCGCCCCTTTAGAGGACAGCCCCCGGCCTGGTCTGGATCGTACTTTGAGATTCCCGACGGTGAAAGGTATTGCACCTCCCCGTCGATGACGTTTAGGCCGTAACTACCTCCTGCCATTTAGGTGAACACATACCCGTAAAGGCCCAGTATGTGCGTGAGCGTGGCCCATACCACGTAGGCAGGGATGGGAAGGAATAGGGCAGCTATAAAGCCGATGCCATTATCTTGGGACCCGTCCTCTATCACGATACAGGCACACAGGTAGCAGATTATGAAGAATGCTGTCATCCGGCCCCATTTAGCTCATTCAAAGTGCCTGCCAAAAAGGACCGTACGGACGCCGTGGTCTCATCGATGGCCGATTCTAGATCGGTTGACTTGAGCCTGAATACGTCAATTGACACGTACCCGGTCATCCACGCAACCCATGAGTCATGATGCCTGTGATCGCGCACGATCGTTATACACGTGCCAGACTTTCTGAACTCCCACACGTTAGGTATACGCTCTTTGTCGCTCCTACTGTAGGATGATGCGTCTTTCCACTCACTCATTAGTTCTCAATCCCTTTCTCTTTTCTGACCACTACGATCATTTCTTTTGCCGCAAGCGGCACAATCTTAAACGCTTTTTTGGCGTCTTTGACGTACAGGATCTTTAGTAGCGTGTAGTCTTTTCGACCGGCACGCCATACAACGGCCTTGCCGTTATCATGTCGGATCGGCTCATGGCTCCACACGTCGATCATGTCGTCAAGTACGCCGTCCTCATCCGCATCCCGAGTAAGATAAATCATACGCCCCCCACGACTGCTAGCAGCACAAGACCAAGGCCGATACATATCAGTGCAATTCCAAAAAGATCACCCATTTACGCCCCATACCTTTAAAAGACCTTCTGCCTCGTCTTCTGAGAACTGTTCTACAATTTTTTTGTAGTCCGTCCCGCGTGCACCCTGAGCTAGGGCCTCAGCCTCTAGAAGGGAAAGTAACTTTTTCTTTGCATCGCTCATGTGTTTAAAAACCACGTGATAAGGGCAAGCGTGCAGCCGAACGGCAACAGCACGATCAGCATCATGCCTAAGAAAAGTGCGGCAGGGTATGCCGTCGTGCGGATCCACTTGCTAATCATCGTCGTGCATCCGATAGCGCATGCTCTGCCCAAAACTCCGCGCTCTCGTCCGAGTCGTCTTCGAACATCTCGCGTGGTGCTGCCGGTCCACCGTATGCTGTGTACAAGCACGCAACCGCCCCGTTATGTGGTCCGCTAACTACCGTGACGGTTCGCGATCGGCGGAATGGGCGCATCACAAGCCTGCTTTTGCCGTCTCTGCCAGGGCGCTCGTTATAGTATGCATCGAACTCGGCGACCGGTGCATCGCCCATCGCCGGTCCATACAGTCCGCACGGGACAGTGCCGAGGTACTCTGGTAGCTCGACCTGCTCGACGAGTACCTCAGAGCTGCCGTGGCAGTTGCTGAGCGCGTACTCTAGCTGCTCGTCTGTCAGCCCGTGGTCGACATGTGACTCGTCAATCTTATACACGCCGGTGCTCATAGCGCTGCCCTCACTGCTGCGTCTTTGGCTTCCAGAAGTTTTCTTAGTGCGACATCGGTCTCAGTAGACTGCTCGCCGCATGTCCGAGTGGCAATTTCTTTTGCAAGCTTGCAAAAGGGCATTGATACGTCATGCAATCGCTCCGGCAAATGCTCGTATGCAAAGAATTTCAGGATCGCGTTGGTTGATTCGTGGGTTTTCATATTTTTTCACACTCCTACAATTTGGGCGAAAAGCCCCTTACCTTGCACCGTCAGTGCCCATCCACTGGCAACTTCGCCGATGAACTGTTTCTCAAGGTATCCCGCCTTCTCAGCATTTACAACAGAATTCTTTGCCGCTGCGCTTGGGCCGCCGATCGCCTTGTGAATGTCCCGTGTCGTAACCGGTCCCTCTAGTCTTGCCTCGGCACTGCCAACGGCTTTAAGTACCTCGGTGACATTGTCATCCGTCCGGGTAGGTGCGCCGTATGATACCTCCCAGCATGCCGCGATCGCCGTGTCCGATACCTCATCGTCTGTGATCTTGAGCAGTAGATTCATTGAGCCTACGCCTTTGGCGCCTTTTACCTCGACATCCACACGGTTAGAGATATGCCCCTCTTCCATGTCGGTACCGGTGTTGCTCATGTACATCCCGCAGTCAAGCGCACCGTGGATGGCACCTGACCCGCGCATGCGCTGCCCTGGCCTTCTCTGTGCGGTATCGGCGCTGCCCTTCGATGCGTGGTGTACAAACATGACCGCACAGTTAAGGACCCTGCCAAGCGTGCGAAGCCTGCGCATCACTAGGGACATCTCATCAGAGCTATCCTCTGCGCTACTATGTAAATCGCGCAACGGGTCGAGTACCAGGAGCTTTAGGGGTCCGAGTGCGCGGCATGAGGCGATAAGCATTGCCATGCTCAGATCTGAGCCGATGTCCAGATCGCGCCCACGTGGCTGCAGGTACAGATCGGCGGGGATCTTACCGTCACGAGTGGAGCAAAGGGATTTGATACGGTTTTGCACCGCTGCCCCTTGATCCTCTGCATAAAAGTACGCGCACCTGCCTTGTTCTACCTCAAACTCGCCAAACGCCTTTGTGCCGCTCGCCACCGCTATGACCATCTCAGTAGCTGCCCAGGTCTTACCTGCCTTTGGGTCGGTTGCCAGGGCCGCTAGCGCGTCTTTGGTAAGCATGCCGGTGATAAGCCACGGAGTAGGATCGAAAGTGCTGTCTATAAGGTCCTGCGCCGAGAGAAAGAAAGGCACCAGTTCTGTAGCCTCATCCTTGACGCCAAGCGCATCCATATAGTCTTTGGCAGCGTCTAGTACTTTCTCTTTGAATGATCCTGGTACGGCCACTTCTGAGAATGGGGCGGGGCCTTCCAGGCCTTCGAGAAACTCGTACGTGTCCCGCTTGTCGCCGTATTCGCCTGTAGCGTATCTGTCGGCATCATTCAGAAATTTACCTAGCTCGTTTGTTTCCCAAGGCGGCTGACATGAGGCGTTCCATTCGACCAGCAAATGGTATGCTTCCGTGCCGTCTAACGCGTAGTCATTTGTGACGATGGCAGCGGCAGCATACGTGTGAAGTGTGCCACCGCTATCCGAGATAGCCGGACCATGATCTTTCAGTGCGGCACGTGCGGCCGCTAAAAGACCCTTCGATGCTTCGGGGTAGGTGTGGTCTGCCTTATCCGTTACCGTGATTTCTTCAATCTCGATGCCTTCTAGCAGGCTATCGACATCTAACGGTGTTCCTGAGAACACCATTGATTGTGGCTTTGCGTCCTCAGGACAGCTCGGCAGGTGCCAAAAGCGGGCCGGGTTGTCTGTCTTGATGCCCGACGGTATGCCGAGGTACTTAAGCGCCTCGCGCCACAGGGGCTTGAATTCGGCAGCTGTGACAGGGCGGGACAGTGCTAACAAGAGGCGCCAGGTGCTTTTTTCTGGTGGGGCGTGGGAGTGTGTTGACGATATAATCGCCCTGATCCCCATGTCCTTCAGCCTCTTCATGTGCCGCAATGCTTCGGGCTGTGTGAGTTGCCCGCCGTCCTCTGATTTATCGAGATCAAAGCAAAGCGCGTGCACCTCTAAGACATTATCTGAGATTGCATGTCCAGCGATGCCAGGGCACTTGTCAGATCCGCAGTCGCACATGCCCTGCCTAAAAGAGGCAGGTGAGAATCCAGGGCCGGCCTTCTCTTCTCTCCGCTTATGGGTCGTCAGCGTGGTGACGGTCTGATCCCATGTCAGGATGCGTGTGTGCTCGGTGCCTTTATTAAAAAGGTCGGGGAAAAATGTAAAATGCAAAGTGTTCCAATCAATAAGTGATCATCCGGCCCACCCCGTTGGAACAAAGAAGGGGCAGGCCAGACGATCGGGCCATGGCAAGGGTATCACCGTGAGCGCTAAAAGGACAAGGCTAAACGGTCTGGATTATCTTTGCCAAAAGGATGTTTTTTCTAAAATAAAACTATAAGCTCAGTGGACCATGCGGTGCCTACCGACGGCAACCCCCAACGGGGGGAGGCCTAGAGGGGCAGAAAGCACAGTCCGAACTGTAGCTTACATATTTGTGATATATGGTCTTGCGTAGGTGTTTTCTCTGTAGTAGCGTCAGAATATGAAAATCACACTGACGATAGATGACATGGTCTTTGAGTTAGACGCTGCCAGCGGTGCAGATGCTAAGGCACAGGTAGACGGTATCCGGCGCGCCTTTACATGCAAGGCCCCGAAGGATGACACCCGCCCTGACGCCACGCCGCTGGAGATGCTCGTATGGGTAGACGAGTTTCCGGGTAATCATTCGATCCGCTGGCTGGATCGCAATTGCCCCTTTGGCAATGCCAAGACCATGATCACCCGCCTGGAAAAAGAAGAGCGGCTTGTACTCGCTGAGACGCTGTACCAGGGTAAGAAGCACATGCAGACAATGCAGGCCGTGTACCTGCCAGGCACTGAGCCGTCATCCCTACCAGAAGCGGGCAGTGGGGCGCTACGTGCAAGGTTGGGGGTATGGCTAAAAGACAATCCCGGCCACGCGGTTAAATTTGTGGAGGATCACTGTGGCATCATCCGTAGCCGGGCAAAAGCGACGTTGACAAAATTGATCACGGCTGACACTGTAGAGGTGCGCGAGGTCAAAGGTAAGCCGTGCGTGTTTTTGAAAGGAACAAAATGATCGTAGAATTAGAGGGAAAGACAACACTCACCTGCAGTACATACGGGTGCAACGAGGCCATTCAGGTGCCTTGTGTGGTGTACTTTGACACAGAAACAGAGCTTGATGTAGACTCAGTGCCGTCCTGTGTGGGCGAGACCACCGAAGTAGACTGGGAGTACCCGAAGGGGTGGGGTGCCGAGACACGTTACATCTATAGCAGCTATCACCCCACTGGGGGCCATGTATGCCCCGTACACCTAAAGGAGCGAAATGCCAGTTAAAAAGACAGCAGAGAACCGGGCCGCAGCACGTGAAAGTCTCGCAAAGAAGAATTTCGACAAGCCACAGCGTACTAAGGCGGGACGATTCCCCAAAGGCGTAAGCGGCAATCCAGGCGGCACACGCGGAGGTGTAAAGGCCTTGGCCTATCGCATCCAAAAGGAAACGGCCGACGGTATGGAGATTGTGGATCTCCTACTGCAGTGCATGCGCGGGCAGTTTGATGCCGAACACCTTAACGCCGGTATGCTTACGGATGCCGAGAAGTTCAAGGCCCGGCAATGGGCGATCGAGAAAGTCTTTGAACGTGGCTTTGGCAAACCTAAAGAAACGGTTGAGGTTATCTCAGGTTTCGAGGATGGCGGAGACGCTACCATGATTGATACCTCCACCATGTCCGACGATGAGCTTGAAGCCCTCTCCAAGGCCGGTGATATCCTTGAGGCGCACGCCGCCAAGAAGGCCCCGATCGATGTCTAGCGTCTACACCATAGGCCTACCCTGTGATCAGACAATGCAGTATTGGGTAGGCCCTGTACTTAATCAGTGGACATTCTTAGGTAAAGAGGCGTGGCGCACTGAAGATAAGGCCGTTGCGGATCGCATGGTCGACATGATGTGCGAAGGACTTGAGGATCACGAGTTTCCGTCTCAGAGACCGTGGGTGTGTGAGCCGCAGGACGAGGACGAACTCAATAGGGAGGATTGGACATGGTAACCCTAGGTGCAATAGGCATATTTATAGCCCTTGCGGTGCTTTGCAGCAGGAAGCCTCCACCACCTAAGCCGCAGGTACTTCCAGCGTGTAAGTTAGGCAAGAGGGCACGCCAGAACAAGCGCAGCTTACGTAGCCGTAGAATTAGAAGGGCAGGTATGAAAAGATGAGCTTCTGTAAGCACTGTGACGAGCACACCGAAAGGCCGCTAGATGTGTACTATGACGATCACAATCCTGCATTCTGCTCCTCAAGCTGCGAGACAGATTACAGCTATCTGGAGTGTAGGGTGTCCGGTAAGCCCGAGCTTATGGACCTACCCCTAGGTGCCGAGGTCTTAGACTTTACGGGCCGGGCGTGGACACGGGGCAGCGTCGACGGGTCATGTGTGAACCTCACCCGGCCGGGGAACATGCGCGCCATCCTCCGCTTCTATCAGCCGATTGTCTTTACGGATGGCCATTGGCGGCTTTGTAAATGATAGAGTCTATCCTAGAGATCACCTTATGTATGGGGCCAGAGGAGACCGTATGGCTAAACCCTACAGCGATAGCCACAGTGAGAGACGACGATCCTACCTACTGTAGGGTCACGTTGATAGGTAGTCCCTACATGTACCGGATATACCTGCCTGGCAGCGAGGTACGTGCTATAATCGCCAAGAGGTGAGCTGCGATCATGACTTTCTGAAGTCCCTGCACCCGCAGGGCAAGTGCCCGGTATGCCCAGACGTACCGGTGCATAAGCCCGTGGTGCAAGACATCAGGGCGCGTGCACAGGCCGCTAAGATTGAGCTATCCAAGCGATCCCTTTACCACTTTCTGATAAACGGATGGCACGTTCTCGAACCGAACACCCCACTAGAGGGACACTGGCACATCAAGACACTGTGCGATCATGTGCAATGGATGTTCGAGCAATGGGGGGGACGCGTACCTCAGGTGACGCAGAACCTTGATGTAAACGTCCCACCAGGTAGCCTTAAGTCCCGCATCGTGTCGGTGTACGGCCCAGCCTGGGCATGGCTGCCTAGTAACTGGCCTGGCATGTCTTTCCTGTGTCTGTCCTCCACACCGACAGTTGCGATCCGTGATGCGGACTACAATAAAGAACTCATAGAGTCCGACTGGTACCGTCAGAGTTTCAATATCCCCTGGCACGTACGCTCTGATGCTGACGCTAAGGGGCTGTTCAAAACCACCGCAGGTGGCCTTAGACAGTCGCAGGGGCTCAACGCTAAGATTGTCGGTGTACGTTGTGACTGTCTTCTGTTCGACGATCCGAACGATGTTAAGGACATCTCAGACGTTAAACTGCAGCAGGTGGCCAACGGATACCTAGCTGCACGTAACCGCCTTAACGACCTGCGTAAGGGCTTCAGACTGGTAATCCAGCAGAGGACACACGAGAAGGACCTGTCCGGCAGGCTCCTGGCGTCTGGCGGGTGGGACCACCTGTGTATACCTATGGAGTACTCTCAGGCAAAGTGTGCGTGCGGTATGGATAAGTGCACCACAAAGCTAGGGACTGATGATCCTCGTACTGTGCCCGGTGAGGTCCTACACCCTGAGCGCAACACCCCAGAGGTCCTAGCACAGGAGATGCTTGGCATGGGCAGTCTGGCGTACGCGGGGCAGATGAATCAAAGGCCGGCGCCTGAGGGTGGTGCGATGTTCAAGCTTGCCGACTGGCGCCACTACGATGAGCTGCCTCGTGACCGGCCCGGCAACCTGCAGACAGGGCAGGGCGTGCTTAGCATTGACTGCACCTTCGGCAAGGGCAAGCCAGGTGCGCCGCTGCGGGATAGGTGTGCAATGGTAGTTATCTTCCCCAAGGGCAAGGCCACACGCTTTGTAGACTACGCCTTTGCTGAGCGTATGGGCATCAAGGCGACCATCGCCAAGATCAAAGAGGTCTATGAGATGTACACCGACCCACGCACTGGCGGGCCGATGATCGGCAAGATCCTTATTGAGAAGGCCGCCAATGGCGAAGCCGTATGCGAGATGCTAGAGGATGAGCTACCGGGCATTAAGCTGATCATCGCCAACACTGACAAGATGTCACGCGCCAATGCCTGCTTGCCTACGGTCGAGGCGGGGAATATTCGCTTACGCAAGAATGCCCCGTGGGATGAGCAGTTCACTGCTGAACTGGCTGCATTCCCTACCGGGGCACATGACGACTATGTCGACGCTTTCACCCAGGCGATCACCGAGATGGCGAGCGACATGGGCGGTAATTTGGCTAACGCTTGCGTGCTTTAGAACGGAATCATAGAGCAGCCGGGCCCGTGCTTCTGTAACCCTCCGATCTCCATCGGCATAGGAAGCCCGCAGTCACTACATGTGGAGGCAACAGGCACAGGGGCGAACTCCAAACTGTACGTATCCCCTAGCTTAGGGTGGGACAGAGACAGCATTGTGTCGTGCATAGGGATACCTCTTGGCCAGTCTGTAGCACCTACCTCCAGTTTTGCCTGAATCTGTACCCTAAATAAAGGCACCCGGCCGTCTCTGAGCCGAACGGACGTGCGATCCTCTCGCGTGGCCATTTGGATCCCAATCACTGTGTATGTAATTTTCATATCTGATTTACCCTTTCCAATGCCGCAGGTAACGTGCACGGGCGCGCGTACCACTGTGGCTCTTTTCTCTGTAGACACTGTCCTACCACACGATCGTGGTCGATGACAATGCGCATTTCAATCTCGTATCCTTGTGTGCGATAACGCTCCCACGTGGTTTCGATGTGGTGCGGTGTAACGCGGTCTACCGTCCACCCTAGCAGTGTGAGTCTTTCGACCATGTCGCCTTGCTTGCGCTCGGTGTACGTCTTTGTGACGTTGAAATGGGTGTACGTGCAGGATGCCCACAGCAGTAGACACGACAGTGCGGCCGCTGCTAGGTTTCTGGTCTCGGCGGTCGACTCGTACCATGTCTTCTTAAGCATTACCAGCCCCTTTCACATGCTATACGGTTTGGCTCTTTAAGCACGTCCCAAAATGCGTCATGGTCGTGTGATCCATTGTAGCTGCCGAACAGCTCAAAGTGTAGCGCGTGGCCGAACTCATGCACAAGCGCACTGCCGCATGTCTTCTCGGGATCCTTATTGGAGACCGCCACGTAGACCTCCTCTAAAGACCACATACGCCCATAGTTACACTCGCCACGGTAGATTACCATGGACAGGCCGTTCTTAGGGCAGATCGTATCCGTCCAATAGACCACGGCATCCGTGTGCATGTCCCCTAGGTCGACACCGTAATGGTCTTCAACCGCTAACTGAGTAGTAAAAAGTACCTTGCTTTGGTTAAAGACGCCGATGCGGTCTGAGACCACGATCCCCCGCTCCTCTGGTGTCATGACGCCGCCGCATGCGGCTAAGAGTACGATAAACAACGCTAGCGTTTGTTTAATCATAGAGGCACCTCACAGATTCCCCCTAGGAATTCAATGGCGTCTTCCGGTATCTCGTCAGGATGATCCCCGAAGGCACACCTAGACACGAAGTCAGTCAGTCGCTCAATCTCCGCATCCTTCTCGGCCAACTTGGCGTCCCGCTGCCTCTCCGTGTACGTTAGTGCTGCCAATAATAGGGCTGCACCGTCGCCTGAAAGTTCCTCCTTCACGACTTGGACACCATCGCGTGCAACCATCGCGATTGCAGTGCTCAATGCGGATCCACTGGCGTCAATGCCTACCATGACAGTCTGCGAGTCTTGTAGCCGTTCAATCTCCGCCGCCTGTTGGCGTATCGTCTCGTCCTGGCTCGCTGCCCATGCCTCTCGTGCGTCGACCTCTGATGCGAGTTGAGCAACCTCCTCCACCAGCGCAATCACTGTCTTCGGGTCGGCTGAGGCGATATGTGCGGCATCGGCCATAGCGTTCTCATCCATATATGCGCCTGATAAATAGTGCTCTGCACCATCCTTCGTGCGCACCCACACAGATTCACCACCATCGTACGGAACGAACCAGGTGCCCTGGGTAGCCGCCTTCGCCTTCGCGAGCACGTCTGCGCGTTTTTCCGGTGTTAGTTTCATCGTGTCCATCCTCTCAAAAAGTGCTCAGGGTCGATGGCCTGGCGCGCTCGGTTCCATCGTCCACCTTTTAGGCGTTTATCGGTGTCCCATATTTCAAAATGCAAGTGATTAACACCCTGTCGACCGGCTTTAGGTGCGTGGGACACTAGCCCAAGGAAGTCCCCCTCTAAGAGCGTCTCACCGAGAGATACCTCTACGTCTTTAAGGTGCCTGTACACGCTCATGTAACGCCCGTGAGACAGGTAGACCGCTGTACCGTTGCCATCTGTCACAACACGTACCACGGTGCCTGCAGAGCACGCCACAGCCAGCACATTACTAGGGCAGTAAAAGTGCCGAGTGTAGACCGGCTTATCAAAAGCACCCGACTTAGGGCGGCGGTACATCAGATCAACACCATAGTGTCCTTTGCCGTTGCGCTTTGCCCTTGGCCCCTTGCGCTCAAAACCATCAGTCACCACAGGGTGGATACCCGGCAGGCAAAGTGGCATGGTGCCCTCTTTAAGGTAATTAGGCTCAGGGCAAGGCTTGACGCCAAGCAATGCCTGTAGTAGTTGATTCCACATTATGACTGCTCCGCATACACGAGTGCGATCACCAGTGCGACGATCTGCCGGCTTGGTATACCGTGCGAGTCCGCTAGTGCCTGCATGGCACTCTTGTCTCGATAGGCCTCGCCTACCTTGGTAAGTATGCAGTGCACCTTCTGCTGTTTCTGGTCTGTCATAGTATCTCCTCGATCATTTTTGCGATTTTCTCCCGTGCATTAAATACACGCACCTTGCGTATACCACGCTGCTCGGGGTTTAGGTTTTTAGGCGTGTACTTGTACGCCTGATTTAGTGCCTCGTGGATTGTCATCAGATCTTTGATATCTAAAGACACGTGATCACCTTCTGCCCCAGGTACCTGTCAAAGAACATCCCGAGGATCTCTGTACGTACCTTATCGCGGTACCGTCGTGATGTCCACCAGGACCAAGCTACACGTACGTTTACGGTGCCGTCTGTCTCGGTCAGGTTCAGTGATCGTATCCCGATTCGATTCATAGGTTCTCCTCAATGTAGTCGGCGATTTCTGAGAATGAGGTGCCTAGGTCATTCATACGCATTAGGTCAGATGCGTATCCACTGCCGACGCCCGTCTTTGCAAGGTACCCACCGGCCAGCACTGCACTATTTTCTTGAAAGGTGCACCGCTGTGACGTTGCCCTAAAATCCCATGCGTCTTCCCCTTCGACCTCCTCAACAAGTACACCCAGACAGCAGTACTTGGCCCCGTCAGGTGTCAATCGACACAATGCCCCATCGCCTTGTGTGTAGTCTCCACTACGTAGTGCAGCGACCCATTTCTTTTTGATTTCTTGATTCATAGTAATCTCTCCTTTGTTTCTGCGATGTAGTCCACCGCTTGCTCATGTGTTGGGAATGTACACTCAATGTACCCCTGATAGTCAAGCTCTATTCGTGCTTTGTACCCGTACGCGGTGCGGGTGATGGTGCTATCTCCTGGCTCTTCCTGGTTCATATTCTCTCCTTTTGCACGGTGTGTGCCAGCGTATGAGGTAAAGTAAAACTTTAGGTGTGGCGTATAAGTGCCTGTATTTGTTTCTCAGTACAGGACCTGCACTATAGTGCATGAGACAAGATGGCGCACCTGTCGTTTATTTGGTCGATCGTAGGCAGGTGCCCACAGTAAGAGTCACCAGGGCGTACCTGACTGTATCTGAAGTCCTTAGGCCAGGTAAACAGCACACGCTCTTCTGAGTCGACGAGAACCACAGTGGCTACGTTCCACACAGAAGCACCGGTATTCTCGAATGTGACCGACTCTGTACTGGGAGTGACTTTTTTTACAGCATAGAGCGCCCCATCCGCATCACGTAATTCTACGTAGTACGGACCTTGATCTAGGTAGGAGGTACGCTCTCCAGGATAGAGGATGCCTTCCTGTATGCCTGTGCCCTTGCACGTCGGACAAGGTGCAGCCGCTGCCTTGTCGATAAGCGCCCGCACAGCCTCTGCCATGGTGCCACCTTGCTTCTGCAGGTAGCGCCGCTGGGCATCGGTGAAACGTACCTGCTGCACGTGCACTAGTTTACTCATGATTAAGATCCTCAAGTTCGATCCTGTAGACAGGCTCTGGGGATTCGAAAAGTTCATCCATACGATCTGTCCAGCTACGATGACAGACCACGACTGCCTGATCACATTCTAGGTATGTCGACCAAAGTACAGGCGCATGGCCACCGGCCCACGCCGCATGCGCTGCCACAAACTCGTCCGCTGCTGCCTTGAGAGAGGACGACGCGTCATTGAGCCTATGTCTGGCTGTTTCGGACTTATCACTACGCATGATCGTACCCGGCTAGCAAGGCTGCCTCGGCATGCTCAAAGGATCGGGCAAATTGGCGTTTTGCGCCTGTGGCTTTTGACCACCAGGACCGATCGGCCAGATTGATAGCGCCCACCTTGTCACCGTCTAGAAAGTACTCGATGACACCAGGGTTTTGCGCGTGTTGTTTTTTCTCCATACCCTTTTGTAGCCTACACAATCTGTGGTGTCTATAGGTTTCTTATTTTATTTTGATAGAAGGATGTTTTTCCCAAAATAAAACTATAAGCTCAGAGGACCTTGTCGGCCTACCCGCCGGGTTCCCCCTTGGGGGGCCACCCTAGGAGGGGCCTAGACCGATCCGAAGTGAGCTTAACCATTTGTATTATAGGTCTTTTCGTCCTTGTAGGTCCTCTCTAGGCGGGTTATTCTCCACGTGTGACCGATGAGAAAAAGAAGGAAAGAGCGCGCAAGAGTCGGATCTGGCATCACCAAAATAGGGACAGGGCGCTAGCCAGACAGAAAAAGTACAGGGATGAGAACCCTGACAAGGTCAGAGCGACTCAGCGCAAATCTCGATATGGCGTCACCCAGGAGCAGTATGACAACCTCTTGATTGAGCAAGCGTACTGCTGTGCCATATGTGTCCTGCCACCTAGAAAAGGCAGGCCACTATCGGTAGATCATTGCCACACAACGGGCAAGATTCGAGGGCTCCTATGTAACAAGTGCAACCTTACGCTAGGAAGGTTCGGGGACGACTTAGCAGGAATTATGAGGGTCGCAGCCTATCTTAAAGGCGAACTCTGATAGCCTCTACAGTATAGGTTCACTTTTCCGCGATTAGCTTATTTCCCGTGCTATATTAGGTTAATGGCAAAACCTAAAGGGAATCCGAACATGGTAAAGGGGCGACCATCGATTAACCCTAAAGGCAGAGGCGGCCTCAAGGCACGCATCGATAGCGGTGCATTAGTACATGCTGACGGATGGCGCAACCTGATCTCTGGCGTCAATGTGGCCGCCTATGATAAGCGCATGGCCTCGCACCCTGTCTGTGCTGACGTATCCTATGAAGACGCACAGGCGATCTGGCGTGGCGATGATGTAGGCGGGCGGGCAGTAGAAATCCCAGCTGAGGACATGATCCGCCAGGGGTTCGATTTCATCGCCGATGCCAAAGACGATGAGAGTCTAGATACCTCAGAGATCCAAGAGCAAGTCGAGAAGGCTTGGAAGGACCTGGGCGTGTTCCCGATCTTCAAAGAGGCTCTCATGAAGCGGGATGCATACGGCGGGTGTGCGGTGCTAGTCGGCGCCAAGGATAGCCAGGCAGATCTGACAATCCCCCTCAAGATAAAGAACGTGCGAGAGATCTCCTTTATGAACGTCTTTGACAAGACGGAAATCATGCCAGAGTATTATTACGGCAATCCTAGAGAGGCCAATTACGGCAAGCCTGCAGTCTTTCAGATCGTGCCACGGGGCACCGGCCAGACAGAGGACGGCGTGGTACACCATGAGATCATCCTGATCCACGAGTCCCGCCTTCTCGTTTTCAATGGCCGCCAGGTAGCAAGCCAGATCTCAGGTGACGGGTGGGGCGATAGCATCTTTGTACAGATGCACGATGTACTAAGGGATTTCAATGCGTCATGGGACGGCACAGGTAGTCTTGTTCAGGAGTTTGGCCAAGCGACGATTAAGCTCAAGGGCCTAAATGCCCTGCTGTGCACTGCCGATGGTGAGACACAACTAGCCTCACGCCTGCAGGCCATGCAGCTAGCCAAGAGCACACTCAAAGCGACGGTACTAGACTCAGAGGATGAGTGGCTAAGACAGTCAGATAGCCTCTCAGGTCTGTCTGAGATCCTCCGGCAATACATGGGACGCATGTCAAGCGCATGTCGTGGCATCCCGATCACAAAACTTTTTGGCGTCGCACCCTCAGGGTTGAACGCATCGGGGGATAGTGATATCGCTCAATGGGATGATCGTGTCAAGTCAATGCAGGTGGACGGGGTTCTGCCGAACCTAGAGAAGCTCACACGCATTATTCTCTCAGCGAATAGCATCAAGTGTAAAGAGTGGTCGATTGTACCACGTCCGCTTAGGCAGCAGACCGACAAGGAGAAGGCCGAGACGCGCAAGATCGTAGCTGAGACGGATGCTATCTATGCGGGTATCGGGGCACTTTCAGCCGATGAGATCGCCGAGTCAAGATTTTCAGGTGATGTCTATTCTATGGAGACTGTGGTAGACTTTGAAGACAGGTCAGCACTAGAGGCAGAAATGCAGGCAGAGCAGGACCTCCTAATGAAGCAAGCCGAAACCCCTAACCCAAACCAGGCGCCGGCACCTGCCGAGGGCGAGAGTGCCGAACCTGGGGCCGAAAAGGCCAAGGAGCAGAAATAGTATGAGCCACCCTGTAAAACCATCAGCGGCAGAGGCAGAGTGCCTGGCTGATTTTCTTAGCGGCCCACAAAGACGTACGGTACAGCGCAGGGAGCCTGGCCCGTACGACCCATGCCGGTGCGGCAAACTCATATGGTACTGTGATGAAACGGGCTGCGATCTCGCCACCAAGGAGCAGAAATAGACATATGACATGCACACACACGATCCAAGGCGTATGCGAGAAATGTATTATTTTTGTCACAAGGGCATATGCCAAGAAAACTACCTAAGCAGCACAGGCCAGCCGGGATCGAGCGTGACTATGCCAGAGAGTTGCGCAAGATCGCCAAGCGTGTCGACAAAGAGCTTGCGCCTTTAAAGCGTGAGCTGCCTGCCCTTATCGAGCAAGCCAATACTGAGCGCAAGCGTGAGAGCGGTAATGTCTTCGACGCTGGCGAGTCTAGGCGTGTGCGTATTCTGCTAGAGCAGGCTGGCGAGCGCATACAGATCAAGACAGCTGCCCTAGAGGCACTCGCTCGTAAGTTTGCCGTACGCATACAGACGCACCAGCGTATTCAAATGAGCCGGCAAGTTAAAGCGGTGCTTGGGGTCGATCTGTCCTCTAACATCCCGCTACGGGCCTCTATGGAAGCCTTCGTAGCTGAAAACGTATCCTTGATCAAGGATGTACCGGCTAAGGTGCTAAGGGATATCCAGGGTATCGTCGATCGTGGCATCTCAGCAGGCGCACTACACAAAGATATCGCCAAAGAGATCCAGTCCGCTACTAGGCTAGGCGTACAACGCTCTGCGGGTATCGCACGGGATCAGGTCGGTAAGTACTACGGCCAGGTACAGGCAACTCGACACAAGGCGATCGGCGTTAAGCGCTTTACCTGGAATTCTGTAGAGGATGAGCGCGTACGAAGTGAACACCAGAGCCTTAACGGTGAGACGTTTAGCTATGACAAGCTCCCTTCTGAGGGCCTGCCCGGTGAGCCGATCATGTGCCGCTGCTACGCAGATCCTGTGCTAGAGGACCTGCTAGACGGCTAGCGCTTAAAGAGCATGCCTGGGCGTCTTGTCTCCATCTCCCTCGTCGCGAAGGAGTCTGGCATCTTCTAGCAGTTCATCGCTGATGCTGGCGCCTTGCTCGCGCAGGACACTTACGCCCTCCTCTAGGTCTTCGCCGATTTCTATCTCGCTGACAATCATCCCTGCACCTATGACCCAGAGCAGGTAGTAGGTGCCGTATTCCAGTACGATTTGCTGTGATTGGGTGTTGTTGGTCATGTTCTTAGGTAATGCACGCAGTGTGCCATACTTTCAGGCATGTCCTTTCAGGCACTTTGGCCAAAGTGTCGCTTTTCAGATCGTAGTCAAAGACGACACTGACTGAAAAAGCGACAGTTACACGCACTGCGAGCAGTAGTAGAAAGTGGACACACAGGCAACTATGGATACACCTTGTACCTTAGTCCAGCCTGCCCGATCTTTGACAGTGGTGTTCTCTGCGCAGGATGAACACTCCAGTAGCGACAGTCTGCAGGTCCTGCACACCTTGAGTACCTTACCTTGGACATACACAGGCACATGTACTAGGCATGTCATCCGAACAAGATCCGATCCTTTGCGGGGCCGTCAGCGTACGCTATGAGGGTCGCCCACTCAGATAGCTCATGCTGCTCTATACACTGCTCCGTGTACCCTTCAATCTGGTTGGGCATCTGGTCAGAGTAGTAGCTGTAGCCCTCCTCGTAGGAGATTACGTCTGTGGATGCGAAGGCCTCAGCCCAGTCGCACTGGCGGAAGTCTAGCCCGGTGAACTGATTCAATAGGTAGTCCAGTGCTGCTGATATGCGTGTTTCGATTTGTGCTTTGTTCATGATATCCACCTCCCCCTAGCGGTGGCTAGCCACTAGTTTGTTTACGATTCCGTTTGCTGCGCTGCGGTTCCAATGGTTGCTAACCATCTCATCAACGATTAGGTCAAGCTCGACCTGCAGATCGTACCCGTTAATCTCTGCGACAAGTGCTCGGCTGATTGCGCAAGGGATTGAAGTTTTCTCGGAAGATGAAAGGTAGTCAAGTACGTTCATGCTCTTAGGTAATGCACGCAGTGTGCCATGCTTTCTAGTACGTCTTTTTAGGTGCTTAGGCCAGAGTGTCGCTTTTCAGATCGTAGTCAAAGACGACACTGACCGAAAAAGCGACACTTTTAGAACGTTCCCCACGTCGTATAGCAAACGCCTGGCGTGATGAACGGGTGACACCCTGCCGCGTCAATCGCATCAAGGCAAAAGGGCATCGTGTCGATCTGCAGATCCGTTGCCTCAGCATTACAGTCGTGATCGGTACACTGAGTGGCCATATTGTCTTCGTAGCACGTGGCCGACTCGGTGAGGCCACACTCGGTCATCTTATCGCACCATGCCGATACAGTGGGCTGTGCGTTCTCCTCGAATGAGGGAGGGATGCCGTCACCGCATGCAGCGATTAGTAGGCAGATTGCTAGTAGTTTATTCATGTCGGTATCCTAGTCTTTGCGCGTTACACTCAAAGTAGTATTTAAAGAAACTGCGGACGCTCTCTACATGGTGAGGCCCCCAGTGTATTCTGTTTCCTAGATATATTTTCATGCCAGCCCTACTTCCTCCTGAAGCCTCCGCCCGAAATTACCCTGTCCTGGCCGATGCAGTCTGTAGATCATCTGATCCCATTTTGTCCACACAGGATCCTTGTCCGTGTGGATACACCCTGCCGCTTCGTTGCATGCCTCGATAAGGCCGTACCGCTCTACCTGTCCTCTATTGCTCATAGTACACACCCAGAGCAAAAGCAGAGGCCATGGTGCTCAATATCAGTTGGTTTCTCTTTCATAAGAATTCTTAGGCTTTCTTTTGCATGTTTGATCTTCTCGCCATCCTCAATCCGGTGGCGGAACATTGTGATTAGTTTCTGTTTCATAGTCTGTTCTCTGTCCTGCGATCGCGTCGCTCTTTGATGGCGAGATCCGCGCATTCGGCAGGACTGGTAGTCGTCCAATCCTTGGTACCTGTCATGAAGGCAAGGTATACGCGCTCCCAAAACGAGATCTCTTCTGTTGTCAATTGTAGTTTGCTCATGTTTTCCTTACCCGAACTCTACGAATTTGCCGTCTGAGTCAAATAACATGGCCCAGTTTAGGTGGTCGGACCCTCTGCCTTGAAGCACCGTTCCGGAACCTGTACGTACCTCCTCAAATTCTACTTCAGCTTCACGTAGCATCTCTAAAACACTATCTAGGTTTCTCATGTTTATCCTTCCACCAGCTCTACAGCGCACTCGTAGCATACCCGCTTACCTCGGAAATCCGCAAGGTCTTCCGACGCACACTCAGGGTGTACATGTGGGATCGGCTCTGGCTTGATATCGGCGCAGCAGTAGCACACGGTGCTTTCGAGGTACTCTTCTAGGGAATCGACGATCGTACCGTAGTCAATCTCTGAGGCCAGGGCCTCACACACCATTGTAGTGACGTCCTCCAACGTGTACCAGCGTCCCCTGACCTGTGCTGAGAACAGGACCTTACCTGTCATCGTGCGGCTGATAACACGACCATCAAAGTCCTGTGCAGCGTCGACAAGGTAGCTAAAGATGTACGGTGTAATTGTCGTTTCCATTCCTAAACACTAGCGCCTTCTGTCATGCAAGTAAAGCGCAAAGAAAAGTATTTTTAGCCATTGCTTGCATCCTATAAGAAGAGTACTGTCATGACATGAACAAGACATACTACGTGAGTGAACACAAAAACGGCCCAGCAGGACCTTTTAGAAAGGTCAAGGCAGCGTCCCTACAGGGCGCCAAGACAATTGCCCAGCGTGAGCGCGTAAGTGATGACACGATCCTCACAGTCGCCAATAAGTCACGCAGGGTTGTTACCAAGCGCATCGGCGCACGGTGGATTGCGTTGGGGTGGTAGTGATGAAGTCAGACAAGTACTATAAGGCAGATCTTGAACTCTGCCCATGGTTAGAGGGTACGACGATAGGCGACATACTCGACATGCCAGAGGTCAGCGGCCTTGAAACGGCCACGTATGCCAGTGGTGAGGTCCGTATTGTCGTATTCCCCACCCGTAAGGGGAAAATGTGCGGCATGCTACAGGATCAGCTTGAGACAACATGCCACGTATACCTTACAGGCCCTTGGACGGTGGAGATCGCATCATGAGTTTCCTAGACATGTTCAGATCCCCCGGCCGTAAACTGACTGCAGCAGAGGACCTGGAAATCAACGGTCAGGGTGAGACATTTGCTGAGGAGATGATCCGGATCGCAAAGGAGAACCGAGATCGGGGGCACAATACACAGGTCTCACTGGCATACAACGCAGCGCTAGAGGACATAGCAGAGCATGCATCCGATGGACTGGAGTACTTTAATTTCGCGTACCACTATAGTGGTATGGGGGAACCACAGCGTAGGGTAGTGCGAGAAGTGGCAGCCAAGATCAAAGGCCTAGGTTTCAAAGCGACCACGAAGAAAAAGAAATCATTTGATGACGGGTGGATCATCGACCTTAAGGAGTTACCGTGACACTAGATAAAGAGGAGAGGGCCATATGGGCAGCGCTGCAGGAGCACACTTTTATGGCGTACTCTAAGACGTGCTACCACGTCATGTATGGCGTGCGTCTTGTGTACGGGGAGGCCTTTGTGTACCTGTTTGAAAGCAGATACAGGGCGGATCGGTTTGTTGGGAATGTAGGGTACTGCGCTACAGTGTTCGGATACCATCGTGCAGAAAGGATAGAGCCATGAGCGAATTCGATAAATTTATCCAAGCCGTTGAGAATGAGGAGATCACCGGTCGTGGTCTTTTAGCGGCATCACTTGAGCACCGTACGGCATTGCGGATCGCATTTGAGGCGGGGCAGAAGGCACCTAAGGACCTCCATGTCGCGATATGTGGATCGCTATATCGTCTGGGATCAGATGGTTAGAAAATGCACAGCATGCGGCGCCGATCTTATCGAGGGGATCACGCCATCATCACCCGGGTGGTGCTCTGCTGAGTGCGATTTGCCCTTTAAGATCACGGTGCCGGAGAACTTTGTGATGCCGGACATGTGCAACGGATATGCACGTGCGAAGATTGACCAGAGCATGACGTACTTCATCAGTGAGAACCACGCCGATAGCGGCTCACTCAGCGGACAATGGTACGTAAAGACCAAGCCCACACCGGGGTATAAGCCAGCACAGATCTTAGGTGCAAAGGTAGTAGATACCTACCCTAGGTACAACGCTGTAGATCTATGTCACGAGGTGGACGGCGTTCCGATCACATGGACGTGTTAGGCCTAGTCAGCACAGCAATACCGTAGTAGAGCCCTCCCTCGTGCACGTCACGGCGGGGGGCTTTCCATCGTTTGAGTATTGTCTTTGGCAGCAATGCCCAACGGCCCTGACCGGCCTTATTCCACTCCTCACGAGCAGGATCTAGGAGCCACATACGAGGACCGCATACGCCGGCTACACATACCCAATGCTGCCAGGCGTCGACACACATGATCAGCGGTGCGATCGGTGAGCGGTCGACCAGCCACGCGCGCGCATCGGCCTTGCGGTTGGTTTCGAGCACATCCCATTGACAGCCCAAAGCGTCCAGAGCGTCAGTCATTTGCTGCTCGTCTGTGCCTTCTAGGCCGGTACCTAGGAGCCCGGCTAGCCGTCCCTGACCTATCCGTGCTCCGTGGATCTGCAGGGCAGACTGCAAAGCGGCAGGCCCGCACCAGTGAGGTTTTTGCTGATAGGCCAAGAGGGAAGTATACCGCCGAAATCAGCGGATCGGGTTTCTCATTTTATTTTGCTAGAAGGCTGATTTTTCTTAAATAAAACTATAGACTCAGAGAGACCTTAGGCGGTTGCCCGACGGTTTTCCCCTTGGGGGGTCAACCTAGAGGCGCCACGCTTGGTCGACTCTGTAGTCTACATTATTGTATTATAGGTCTTTTACGTGTAGGGAGATGTATGCTAAGAGAGAACGTGACACGAGGGCACCAGGGATTTATTTACCGCGTAGCCGAAAGACTCCATAGGCATGACGCCCCAGGTGAGCTGGCAAAAGCAATAGAGCATGCCAAGGCTGAGGGGATGGATACAGAGATCCTCACAGCACTCTGCCTGTTAGTCGTGTGGAGAGACCGCACCTTTGGGGAACTGTGGCCTATGATAGAGCAGACACGCAGAGGCTGTTTAGATGTTGCCAGCGGTCTGGCCGCCAGCGGACTCTGTAGAGCATCCCAGATAGCACCAGTGTAGGTGGGCGTATGACAAGAGCGATAGCAAACAATGTAGTTTTCAGATGGATGGTAGGGCGCCTGTATGCTCGGACCTTCATAGCTCACATAACAGAGTACCCTCCGGCGGGATACGGGGACTGTCTGTGTACTTCCTGTAAAGTGTGCAGATGGCACATGAGCAAAATGAAGCCTGCGCTACCTGAGGCACGTCTAATTAAATAGACGCTACAGTATTTGCAGAAAACTACACCCCTGCTGTAATTTCTATGCTAGGCTAGACCGTAGTGGTCACTCGCATTGACATTGGGGAGCTAAAAGCCCCACGCGTACGCGCAGATGGTAGCCTCATTGTAGAGGCCCTCCTTACGCGTAGTGGTGTCTTTGAGTACCGTAACGATGACGGCACGCCGCGATTTGAGTACCGCCCACCTGCAGAGGTGTTTAAGGCTGACTCGATGGCTACATTCCAGATGGTCACGGTCACGAATGATCACCCTACTGAGATGGTCGACACTGAGAATGCTCTCAAAGTTGTAGTCGGCACAGTTGGCGAAAACGTGCGCAAGCATGGTGACCACGTAGCCGCTCCTTTGGTCATCTTTGACGCGTCCACAATTGGGGACCTCAAGGGTGGCAAGCAACAAGTCTCATGTGGCTACCACGCTGACATGGTCGAGACTCCAGGCGTTACGCCCGAGGGAGTTTCCTATGACGCGATCCAAACAAATATTCGCGGCAATCATGTTGCCATTGTAGACATCGGCCGAGCTGGCCCTGACGCACGGATCCGAATGGATGCCGGGAAACTAGTAACGCCACCAAAGGCACACAAGGATACTAAAAACATGGATCTCATCCAAGCACTACAAAAAGTTGCCGAACTCACGGTAGAGAATACTGCTGAGAAAGCCCGGGCCGATAAAGCCGAGGCCGATCTCTCCGTTGCCACAGCCAAAGCCGACACGGTCGAAGCCGAGCGCGATGTAGCACAGGCAAAGGTTGACTCTGCCGAGAAGGCACGTACCGATGCAGACGCTAAGCGTGACGCTGACATCAATGAGGCTGTACAGCTTCGCACGGTAGCCCAGGCCCTTGTGCCTGATGCTGATGAGGCAGGCCCTGCCCGCTTCGATGGCAAGACAAACAAAGAAATTAAGGTAGCTGTAGTCGAGGCCGTTCACGGCAAATTCGACGCAGAGAAGTCTGACGACTACCTGCAGTGTCTTTATGACATCGCTGTCAAAGACGCAGCAGCCGGAGACGGTGCACTTGATGCCGCTAACGCTACCGGAAATCTCACAAAAGCAACCCCAAAAGTTGACGCAGAAGATAAAGCCTACGCCGACATGATGGAACGAAACCGAAACGCCGGTAAAAGGACCTCTAAATAATGCCTGTTCAAACTACATTTTCCACCACTCGCACAGCTAGCCGAGAAGGCACCCTAGACGGTACCGGATCCTACAGCGTCGAGCCCCTTCGCAACGATGAGGCATCTGCCGAGATTGCTTTCGGCGTAGCCGTTAAGCAGGGCAGCGCAACAGACGAGCGCTCAGCAAAGCTCCTTACCGCCATCACAGGCGAGAAGGTTGCCGGCATCGTGCTCTACCGGGATGAGTACGATACCACTCAGCTCGGTACTACAGGCATCCTGCCGACATACGAAGTCAACGTAGTTCGCCAAGGCCGTATGAAAGTCATTTGCGAAGACGGCTGCTCTATCGGTGACCCTCTCCACGTGCGCGCAGTTGCCGCAGGTGCAGAGCTTGCCGGTGCATGCCTCGCTGCCTCAGACGGTACCGACACCATCGATTGTTCGGCTAACGGCCAGTGGCGCACAAGCGCAGCAGCGGGCGAAATCGCTGTCCTCGAATTCGATTTCACCAACTCACCTACCTAGGATAAGTTCTTATGGGCACTCCCCTACCAAGTCTAAATCAGGAGCCGTTTGAGTTTTCATTCTCACACGACTCTCTCACCTCTAGTGAGGTACGGGTAGTGTTATCTGCCCGCCGCAAGTTTGTTATTGACCGAGCAATCTATGTCAATGACGCGGGCCTAGCTGAGGATGCCGCTAACTTCTTTGCTATCTCTCTAGCTATCAAAGAGCCAGGTGGTGCCTTTGTTCAGTCTCACTTGTTCTCAACTGAGACAGGCGAGGGCGGGACGATCGCAGCAGCCACGCCTACCACGGTCCCAAAGGTCGGAGTGGCCACAGGATCAGCACTCTCACAAGTACGCCTCTCTTACACCGAATCAGGCACAGCAACGCTACCAACCGGGCGCCTCCAAGTCGAAGGCCGTTACCTCTAAGGATCATTTATGTCACTCAAGAACTACAATCACGAATACTTTGATGCTCCTGCTAACGCGTTTCTTCGCCGAGAGCTTGAGTACGTACGCACCAAGATGTACGAAACCCTATTCCCTCAGTTTCAGGCGCGTAGCCTTGTCACTGTAAACCACGAGGTGCCGAACTGGGCCGAAGTCGACACGTTTAACGTGATGGCTGAGTACGGTGAAGCGAAACTCGGTGGTGGATACACGACTGCACCCCCACGTGTCGGAGTGTCAATCAGTGACGTATCGGCAGGCATCAAGCCAATCACTGCAGCTTACGGATGGAGCCTTACAGAGCTTCGCAAGTCAGTTGCAACCGGTCGCCGACTCGACCAACTCAAAGCACGCGTTGCGCGCACGGTAGTTGAGCAACTGATCGACCAAACGATCATGCTCGGTAGCTCTGCAGAGGGTCTCGCTGGTCTTTTCCTTCTCTCCGGTACCAACACACAGGCACCTCTTACGGGTGCGGTCGATGACACTTGGGCGAACAAGACCTCTGACGAGGTTATCGCTGACCTTAACGCACTTAAGAATAAGTCTGTTAACGTCTCCAAGTCTATCTACTCTGTAGATACGATTGCGATGTGTACCCTTGACAAGCAATTCCTTGAAGAGCGGCGCATGCGAGACTCGAACAACACGAGCATTCTCGATCACTTCCGAGGCGTCAACCCTGGCATCGAAATCAAGGACTCTATCTTCCTTGAGTCAAACACAGGCTGGACTGGCACCCGCATCATGGCTTATTACAACTCACCAGAGTTTATCGAGTCTGTCATTCCGCAGGAGTTTGAACAACTCGCACCACAGACAGTCAACTACGAGACTGTTATCAACTGCCACGCACGTATCGCAGGCATCCGCCTTCCGCACCCTAAGAGCGTTACGTACATGGATAACGTTCAGTCCTCATAAGACATACTCTTAGCTTAGGTCTAGACCTCCGCTGCCTTTGGTGGTGGGGGTCTTTTTACAAGGATACCAAATGGGACTCAGCACATATAAAGGCATCGACTCTGACAAGCTAGTATCAGTTAATGAGTTTCTAAAGCTGTCGGCATCGCCTTTTATGAACGTAGACGGCAGTGTTACGCCCAAGGTTTTCTCTGTCTCGCCTGCCTTACTCGGCGTCAATTTCCTGGTACTCTCTCGCCTTCTTGTACATATCGAGGATAACGGTGCCATCACTGCGGATGACTACGGCGCACTAGCAACGTTATCCAGCGGGCTACGTATTCAGAAGACGATCGGCGGCATCACGTACAACCTGGACGGAGGGCTACCGATCACAGGAAATACGCACTGGGCACGTCTGGCGTTTGACATGAAGGAGCACGTCTTCGGATCAGGCAATAACTTTGTGACCGCACGTTGGACCTTTGGGGCCACAGGTATTCCGATGATCCTACAAGGCGCCGATGTGCTCTTTGTAACGGTTAACGATGATTTAACGACTCTCGTCGAGCACACAATGCTAGTACAGGGATACACACATAAATAATGGCATCCATCACCTGGTCAGACGTTACAGACTACGCCGCAGAGCTATCTACGGTGGCCGTAGGCGTGCAGACAGATATCCTGGCATTGGCCAACGGGTACCTTAAAGTCGACTGTTTCGGTGGAGAGTCAGGCATCAAACTGAAGATTGCCCGGATCAATATCGCCGCACACTTCGGCCTAACGCTCGGCACTACCAACGGCGCCCACGGGCAAGTGCTCTCAGAAGAACTCGGAGACATGAAGCGCCAGTACGGCAAGCAAGCCATGTTCGCGGATTCGGAATTCGGGTCTACGAAGTACGGCCGTGCATATCTAACGATCCTCGCTGGCGCGAATAGCCGTGGGGGCTTTGTACTTTAGTGGATGTTCAAATCAACGATAAACGCTGGCGAGAGCTTGTGGCCAAGATCGGAAAAGAGATGGCTAACAAAGGCGTACGCGTTGGTGTGCTCGCTGAAAAGGGGGGCAACGAAGATCGGGACGGCATCACCATGATAGAACTCGCTGCCATCCATGAATTCGGAAGCCAGGCCGCAGGCATCCCAGAGCGCAGCTTTATCCGGTCTGCCTTTGAGGGGTCCACTTCAGAGCATGCTCAGAGGATCATGATGGGCAAGACAATCAAAGGTGTAATTGAGGATCGTATGACGCCAGATCAGGCACTCGAAATGCTCGGCCTTTGGGGCGTCTCGCGCATCAAAAAAGGGATCAAGGCAGGCATCGATCCGGCCAACGCTGACAGCACCGTTGCCAAAAAAGGATCAAGCAAACCACTTGTAGACACCGGCAGGCTACTAAACGCGATCAATCATAAGGTGGAGTCCTAGTGCTTAGCGGTGTCCTCTCATCGTTTCAGACGGGTACGTATACAGTGCGCAGGCGTACAGCGCGTACGCTGGTGCTAGGCGTCTCGACACCGGGAGCAGAGTCTACGTTCTCTGTCGATGGGGTAGTACAGCCTTTGACAGGACAGCAGCTAAGCCTTTTACCTGGTGGCATGACATCACATAACACGCGCCGTATCTGGACAGAAACAGCACTACAGGCTGAGGCTGACGGTATAGGGCCGGACATCGTAGAGATCGCTGGGCAGGATTACCGCGTCTATCAGGCACAAGAGTGGACCGGCCTAGACGGTGATCACTATCGCGCACTCGTAACAACGTGGGTCGAATGAGTAGATCTCTAACAACAATTCAAGCGGCGATCGCAACGTGGATCGAAGCATCCACAGGCCTGCCTACGCTATGGGCAAACCAGGACACCCCGCGCCCGCGTGAGGCGTACGTATTGGTCAACTCAACGTGTAGCCCCATCGGTCGACCGTGGGTAGACGGATCGGTAAACCCCTCACCAAGTGCAGGGGCCGAGGCTGTATATACCGCGCGCATGGTGGAGCGTCTATCGCTGACCATTCAGATTTTCAATACATCCACGCTAGGCGATGCAAGCGCGAGCGACTTGCTTACAGGTCTTATCCTCGCGTCTGAGCTACCTACAAGGGCGGTGGCATTGGATGCGGCCGGATGGTCGCCTGCAGCTTTTGGCGATGTCACAGACGTAAGCGCACCGAGCGGAGCGGCATACTTTGAGCCTCGCACACTGCTAACATGCTTCGGATACTCGGCACCAGAGGCCAGCGAAACTGGTACAGTCATCGGGTCCGCTGAGATCATGAATAGCGACGGGGTGATCGACTACGTTGGCACATCGTCTCGCATGAAAGCACAGGCCGCCATCGTGGCACGTGCCGAGGTGTACGCCGCAGCGTATGTGCAGGTGACAGGGATCTTGGACGGTGCAGCCGCTGTTTCCGCGCAGGCCCTAGTAGCTGCCGCTGTGAGGGCCATACTCAATGTGTCTGCCGACGTATCCGCATCAGCAGCGGTAGCCGCATCATGTGCCGCTGTCCTACAGGCAGGCGCATCCACACAGGCACAGGCTGTAGTGGCCGCAGCGGTAGCGTCTACACTGGTAGCGGCAGCAGCGGCCTCTGGATCCGCAACTGTGGCAGCCTCCGCCTCACTGACTTCGGCCGCACGATCTTGGACCACTGGCAGGGATTACTTTAGTTCTGCTTTCGCAACTGATGAATGGTTGATCGGCAACACAACGTACTCTAGCGGGTACGCGCCCAATGTCGGCACAGAAACGCTAGTAGACAACGGAGCTGGTGGCCTAACTGGGCAGACGTCGACTAATGTTGTCACCGGCGGGGTGGCCTGCGGTGCATGGGACTCTGTAGACACCGGTGATCGTCTTGAGTCAGACGGGACTACGGCAGGAGACTTTAATGCACTCACGACCGACTTCGCCTTTCGGATGGTGTTCGAGGTTATCGGTGGATCGCTCCCTAACTCAGAATATCTCTTAACCAAGTTTAATACGAGCACGGGCGGTTGGCGCATCTACTCTTCGGGCGGAGAGTGGTTCTTTGGGCTTTGGGATAACTCAGGGAACACGGCGGGCGTATTCGCAGCTAACCCGGCCAGCGGGTCCTATGCAGATGGTGACACCCACTATATGACCGGCTGGGTCGATGCCAGTACCGGCACAATTTACACTAAGGGTGACCTAAGCGCGGAGGCGTCTGCCTCTATTGCTGCGGACATTGTCGACTCTACGATCACCACAGCAGCGCTGCACGTCAATGGCTACGCAAGTACTACCGGTCTGGCCGGACTCAAGTGCATCAGCGTTTCCGTATGTGTCGGGGCGAACGCCCAGAACCTCTACGATGAGACTTTCTGGAACCACCCACCGTGATCTGTGCGAAACAACCTTAAAAAATACTTTTATTTATGATACCCTTACAAAAGGATTACACCTATGGCAGAATTTTCTAACTATGCTGAAAACGCGGTACTAAATCACCTACTGCGTAACGTCGCACTGACATCACCGACCACGGTGTACCTCTCCCTCTACAGTACCGATCCTACTGATGCGGACTCAGGCTCAGAGCTGGCAGCAGCCAACGGGTACGCCAGGATCGCGATCGCTTTTGACGCCCCAAGCGGTGGGGTATGTCTAAGTACAGCAGAACTTACCTTTACCGCATCCGGTGCGGACTGGTCTGCAGCCACACACATCGGCATCCACGATGCATCGACAGCGGGCAACCTCCTATTTCACACCCCTTTGGCAGCGTCACGCACCGCACTTGATGGTGACTCGATCGTCTTTGCGGCTAATGCTGTATCGGTAACCCTACAGTAATATGGCACACTTAGCATTCGAAGGCGCGGTACTCAACACTGTCACAAAGTACGTGGCACTGCGCCCACGTGATGGGTTTGTGTCAGGTACTTTAGGGTGGCTTGACGCTACCAGCAACGCCACATGCACGCTTGAGTACACCGACAGTGCAGACGCACCGGCAGAGGCCGCAGGCGATGCTTGGCAATGGGCACCTAGTGGCGAGACCGTTACCGGCCCCGTTGCGTCGGCGGCAGGTGTCGAACTCCTCTCTTTTGCATGCCAGCACAGCAGGGCGAGACTTAAGATCGTGGCCACAGCAGACTGTGATCTATCGATCTGGGATGCACATACACCGTAAATTTACAGTACCAGCATATTTCATGCTAGAATAGAGGCGCACTATGGGCGACATTGACAACACCGTATCACTATCGATTCAATCTGGATCGGTATCTGTCCCACGTGCCGGGTTTGGCACCGGGATGCTCCTTAGCTACTCGGCCGCTTGGACTGAGCGCGTACGCACGTATAAAAAGCTTTCCAGCGTAGCAGCAGACTTTGCCGTTACCACGAGTCCTGAGTACCTCGCTGCACAGGCGTACTTTAGCCAGAATCCACGACCTAAGCAACTCAAAATCGGCCGTTGCGCATTGCCGCCCACTCAGGTCTATGTGCTTACACCGGTCGCTGCTGACACTACAGACTACGTCCTAGTCGTATCTGGCGAAGGTGTCACGACTACCACGGTCACTGTCACTAGTGACGCATCGGCAACCGTTGCCGAGATTTGCGCACTCCTTGAGACCGCTATCAACGGCGTTACCGGGATGAATGCAACGGCTGTTGACGGTACCACGGAGGTCACGATCACAGCGGACACTGCAGGCAACTGGTTCTCTCTCGCTCCAAAGAATCCCGCACTACTTGCCGTGTCTCAAACACACGTTGACCCAGGCGTCGCTACCGACCTTGCTGCTATTCAAACGGAAGACGCAGAGTGGTACGGGCTGCTTACGAACTACAACTCTAAGCCGATGGTACTTGCAGCCGACGCATGGATCCAAAGCAACAAAAAAATCTACCAGGTTGCTACAAACGAAAGCCTCGCAGTCACTGGAGCCGTTGGTTCTGCCGACACTGGCGACGCTATCAAGACGCTCGTACGTGCACGCACGCAAGCTAGCTATCACTGGAACCCTGCTGAGTTCATGTCTGCCGCATGGATGGGGCGCCTATTTGCCCTTGATGTCAATGCAGACCCTGCATTCAAGATACTCACCGGTGTTACCGTGCAGGCTTTGACCGACACACAACGGGCCAACTTGATCGCTAAGAACATGTCTTTTGTTGAGACTGTGGCGACTAAGAACGTACCCTTTGACGGCAAGACCGGCGACGGTGATTACCTCAATGTGCAGCGTGGTCTAGACTGGCTCGATGACGACATGAAGAAAGAGGTTTTCGAAAACCTCATCGCTCCCGATGTCTTCCCTTTCACAGACGCCGGAGGCCAGGCACTAGCTAGCGCAATGGAGGCAAGCCTAGATCGCGGCATCCAAAAAGGTGTACTGGCTGCAGACCCTGCACCTACGGTAGTCGTGCCTCTTGTGGCAGACATCCTGGCAGCGGATAAAGACGCACGCACGTTTACAGGCCTCGAATTTACAGCGACCAAACTCGGCGCCGTACACAAGGCCAACATCGTAGGGACGGTACTATAAGATGGCAGACTACAATCAATACGATCCGGCTCAGAACATTCTGATTGTGCATGGGCATATCATCACGGGATTTGCCCCTGGCTCTTTCATCACAGCAGAACGTGACAACGACAGCTTCACCGATGAGGTAGGCGCTGACGGTAGCGTTACACGTGTAAAGAGCCACGATAAGCGAGGCACGATCACGATCACGCTCATGGGTGAGGCACCGTCAAACAACATCCTCAGCGCTATCAACGTGGCCGACGAGCTTATCGGCTCTGGGTCTGGCAACGTCAAACTCACGAACCTAAACAGCGCCACGGCTATCAATGCCGCTAACGGCTGGGTCATGAAACCTGCCAACTTTGAGGCCGCTGATACAACCAGCCCACGCGAGTGGAAGATCCGTTGCGCCTCTTTGTCGATGTTTATCGGCGGGGCGATCATCTAAACCAGATAGAGGGAAACTATGCTGATTACAACTGAGACAACGATCCGGGGCATTCGGATCATGACCACACAGCTACGTCCAATGCGTAGCTTTTCTCTTATGCCTAAGATCCTCAAGATCGTAGGCCCTGCTCTTGCTCCCCTTATGACGGGCGATGTCAAGCTAGCAGAGGATATTGACGTACTCTTTCCGTCACTCATGAGCGCGCTTGAGAACCTAGATGCAGAGGATTCAGAGAAACTCGTAGCACGTATCTTAGAGAACACGATCGCGATCAAAGACGGCAGCAAGTACGAACTTAGCAATGATGACATGATCAATGCTGCCTTTACCGGCGATGTTAAAGCACTACTTGAGGCTGTGTGGTTTGTGTTGAAAGCGAACTATGAGAATTTTTTCGACGCCGACTTGCTAAAAGCCGCAGCAAGTCAGCAAGCGGAGATGGCGAGCCCCTCAAGTTAAGCGACGAGTTATCAGAAGTCTGGCCCATCATGCGGCTAGTCTGCGAAGATAAATTGGACCTAGGTATGATCGATACACCAAACATAGACGAGATCGATCTAGCCAATGAGGCGCTAGACGAGTGGCACGCTGCAGAGGCGCGCGCGCATAAAAAGGCCAATAAAAAGTAATGTCAATGCAGGTAGCAGACCTATTCGCCCGCATGGGCTTTAGGGTGGACAAAGGGCAGCAAGCGAAAGCGCAAGCCTCTATCCAGCGTTTCGGCGCAATGGCTAAGAAGGCGCTGCTGCCACTTGCTGGGCTTGCCTCAGGGGCAGCACTCTTTCAGGCGCTTCGCGGTAACCAGGAGTTTGCTAAGTCCCTGGTACGTCTTGAGATTGCGTCTAAGGGTGCGATCGGTACGAGCGACGAGCTACGTAAAAAGATCCTACAGGTCTCAGATGCCACAGGTATCGCACGGGATAAGGTACTACAGGGCGCGGCTAGTTTCATCTCACTGACTGGCGACAGCAAGTCAGCAGCCGACCAGCTTGAGACATTCGCAAAAGTAGCGCAAGCGTCCGGTGCAGACACTGACGATGTGGCACGCTCTGCCGCTGCCATGTCTCAGAGCATGGGCATTGCATCTAAAGATTTTGAGAAAGGCTTCTCAATCCTTATCGCAGGCGGCAAGGCCGGATCGGTAGAACTTAAAAATGTCGCTCAGGTCATGGCCAAGCTGTCGGCTGTGTCGTCTAACTTCGCAGGCGGTACGGGCCTTGACGCGCTAGCTAGCACAAGTGCAGGGCTACAGCTTGTGACACGTGCCTTTGGTGGTGAGGCATCCGAGGGCGCCAACGCACTCCGAAAGCTCATGGGCACCATGGTTAAATCCGCCCCTAAGCTCAAAGAGGCAGGCGTCAGTATCTTCAACGTCGACCCTGAGACGGGTAAAAAGGTACGCCGCAACTTTCAAGATATCATTGAAGACATTGAGAAAAGTTCTCTGTCAAAAGATCCCACCGCGCTTGCTCAGGCGTTCGGCTCTAAAGAGGCACTCGCGGCCTACGAACAACTCGTACTGAACAAAGACGAGTGGCGCGCCCTCACCAAAGAGGTACGCAACGCAAACGACGTACAAGAGGACTACGCCAAAGTATCTGCCAAGGCATCGATCAAGATCTCCAAGGCTTGGAACAAGGTCTCCAACCTAATCCTTAGAGGTGCTGCAGCTGTTACCGATGTCTTGATGGTGCTGGCGGGAAGCTTCGATGCGGTCAAGGTTACGGTACTCTTAGCAGTGTCCGCATTTGCGCTATTCCGTATCGCCTCAGTGGCCGCAGCACTACAGACTGCTGCAGCATGGGCACTAGCGGCAGCGCCTATCATTCTCATGGTGGGCCTTATCGCGCTCCTGTATCTCATCGTGCAGGACTTCCTTACCTTTATGGAGGGTGGGGAATCCGTCATAGGTACGATCTGGGACGGCATCAGTCAGCACTGGAAGGATACTCTCATGGAGTTCTTTGAGTGGTTTGAGAAAAAGATCAACTCTGTTGCATTGATGGCAGACGACTTCGTATCTTTCTTCACAGGCAGTGAGTCCAAACGAGAGAAACGCAACAAGGCCCAGGCGGCTGCCGCCACCGCACAATTCGCCAGGGACAGAAGCGGCCGCTCTTTAGAGGACCGCAACCTCCCTCCGCTGCCTGTGTACGGCCCCCCTACTCCAACACGCCCAAACACCGGGGTGATGCTTAAGCCTGACGGCAGCAACTGGGCAGAGTATCAGAATCAAAAGATCGAGATTAATGTAAACGGGGTAACCGATCCGATCGCAGTCACAGACGAGGTTGAGAAGCGCCTTAAGAAAGGGCTTAAAGACCAATGACATCTAGAATCGGAGATCTGGAGCTGGACTGCATTGTAAGAATTGTTCCTAACCACAGGAACGAAGCAACGATGCATCCTGTAGAGACAGGCGCTAACATCACAGATCACGTTATCGAGCGCCCTCTGACGGTAGAGGTGGTCAGTATTGTAAGCGACACTCCTATAGGGCTTGTGGCCGATGCACGATCTGACAACTCGATACCGAGCGATATCGCGTACACCTACCTTACCCGTCTCATGGCAGACAAGGAGCTAGTATCTATCGAGTCAGGCGTATACCCTGTGTTTAAGGATATGCTCTTGCTCTCACTTACCCCACCGAAGGATGCGACCACAGGGGCAAGCTTTCGGTTTACCGCGTCTTTCCAACAGACTGTGTTCTCCACCGTTAACGTCGACGATATCGAAACACTGGTAGCCCTGCCTTTGGTAAAGAAGAAAAAACAGGCCGGTAACGTAGACACATCTGCGGATGGTCCGTCAGCAGCGGACTCTCAGCCTAAAAAAGCCGTACCAGATTCTCACCTGTTTAACGCGTTTGAGGCGGTGTTTGACTAATGCCTAGCGTAATCCCATTCATTCCCTCTGAGGCGTTCTACACGTTCAGCACGTCTATTGATGAGGTGCAGTACATTTTCGATGTTCGGTGGAACAGCCGTGCCGGTCACTGGTACTACGATCTTAAGGACGAGAACGGCGATGTGATCCGTAGCGGTATGCGCGTAGCGCTCGGAGCATTCCCCCTTCACAGATCCGTAGACGCCAGGGCACCGACAGGCGCTCTTATGGCCGTCGACACCACAGGGCAGGACTTAGAGGCCACCTACGACGATATGGGCGTGCGCGTGCTTATGGTGTACTACACGCTTGCCGAGATTCAGGAGTTTCTAGCATCGTGAGCGTACGGTTCGGTAGGTCGGTAGAGCTTATCTTGGCGTCTGAGCTTGGTCCTGAGGCTATTCAGATCGGTAAGCGGTTTTTCAACTCGTACACGAAACGTACGACCATTAACGGCCTGCGGGTGCGTTTTCAAGTAGAGAAGACACTCGGCAAAGACAGTAATGCGGCCACGATCCTAGTCTCGAATCTTAGTGCAGATACGCGCGCAGCATTCCAAACCAAGCCAGCACACATCACACTAAGCGCAGGGTACAAGGGTGATAACAAGATCATCTACAGGGGCGATATCAAAGACGTAGAAAGCTACCGAGAAGGCACGGACTGGGTAACGTCGATCACCTGTGGCACGGGGGCACACGCCATCAAAGGTGCACACACAAGCTTCTCATTCGGCGCCGGGACCACGGTAAAGGAGCGCCTTACAAGGCTCGCTAAAGACATGGGTCTGTCCCTGCCGACTAATGTAAAGGAGGGCAAGTCTTTTATTGAGCAAGTCTCCAGCGGCGAGGTTATGCACGGCCCTAGCATGAATATCATGAAAAGGGTAGTCGGACCGGGCTATAGCGTATCAATTCAGGATGACAAGCTAGTGGTTCTAGAGGAGGACGGGGTACGGTTCGCTGCCGGTACACGCATCGCCCAAGACACCGGTATGATCGGCATCCCGACAATTGGGCCACCGAGGCACGAAAAGGGGAAGCCGATTCTCACAGTCAAGACGCTCCTCAACGGGGACCTGCAGGCTGGGGGCTTCGCTCAACTACGCACAGATACCGTCAATGGAGACTATAAGTGTGAAAGGGTTACACATTCCGGCGATACGCACGGGCAAGAATGGTACTCTAGTGTCGAGGGGCCTGCTTTATGAGTATCACAGATTCACTGGTGGAGACACTAGACGCGTTTATCCAACGCAGGCTAGCACAGATCAATGTGTCAATTCCAGGCCGTGTGCAGTCTTACGATGCTTCCCAGCAGTCCGCTACCGTACAGCCACTCATCCAAGAGGCGTACACAAAAGAGGACGGCACCCGAGGTGTTAGAGACCTCCCAATAATTCAGGCCGTACCGGTCGCCTTCCCAGGCGCGGGATCATACGGTTTCACTTTTCCCTTGACAAAGGGTGACACTGTCATGTTGCTTTTTTCTCAAGCAAGCATTGACAAGTGGCGTAAGCAGGGCGGCAAGGTCGACCCTGTGAGAGATCGCAGGCACGATCTGAGTGATGCGATCGCTATCCCTGGACTGCGTAGCTTTAGCGAGGCTACAGATCAGGTGGCCGATGCCGCTGTACTGTACGGGCTAGAAGTGCGCCTAGGCAGCAAAGACGCCAGTGAGTCTATCCTTCTAGGTGACTCTTATGTGGCTGCGGAGCGCGCATGGCTGGATCTGCAACAGGCGTTTAACGCTGCAGTAGCTGTGGCCCTTAGTGGCCTGGGCGCCCCTGTTGCGTCACAGGCAGCAGCGGTGGCAACAGGCACGGCCACGTTTAAAAACGCAGGTACGTCAGCAAAAAGCGCGAAGGTAAAGGCCGAATAATGGCAGACCCGAACGCCGCACTCACGTTCAAGCTAGACGCATCGGGCGATCTGGATTTCACCGCTACCGGTATGTCCACGCTGTCCGGCCTAGATGCCGTTGTGCAGAATATCAAGACAGCATGCGCACTATTTAAGGGCGAATGGTTTTGGGATCTTGATGCCGGCGTCCCGTACTTTGAAGACATTCTGGGCCAGACGTACGACCAACAAACCATTATCACGGCATTCCGTAGGCAGATCCTAAAGGTGCCGTACGTGCTTAAAGTGCTTGACATTGAGTCAGCCTTTGATGCGGCCACACGCACGCTGACAGTGACTTTCGAGGTCTCAACAGAATTCGGTGATGCACAAGACGAGGTAACAATATGACAACGTACGGTTTACTCTCCACAGGCTTTGTGCCTAAGACGGCTACGATTATCCGGGCCGAGATCAACGCATTATTTCACGCCAAGTACGGCAGCAGTTTTGACATGAGCGACTTACAGCCTCAGGGCTGGATCGTTGGTGTTATGTCTGAGCGTGAGGCGCTCCTATGGGAGCTGCTAGACGCTATCGTATCTAGTCGTGATCCTGATGCCGCCTTTGGTACCTACTTTGACACGATCCTGGCACTCAGTGGCGCACTTCGTACCGCTGCGAAATCGTCGACTGTCACGCTGACGCTTACAGGCACTGCAGCCACGTCGGTACCTGCGCTGTCTCAGGTCAGTAACCAGGTAACGTCCGAGCGTTTTGACACCTCTGCTATTGCCGTACTTGTGGCCACAGCCACATGGGGTGGTAGCACAGCATACGTACTGAACGATCGCGTAACCAATGGCGGCAACGTATACCTTTGCATTACGGCGGGCACCTCTGCGGCAAGTGGGGGGCCGACCACAGAGCTAGCCTCTATCTCAGACGGCACGGTGGACTGGCGGTTTCTAGGCAACGGCACTGCAGATGTAGACGTAGCGGCCACAAGTACAAACACCGGTGAGGTCATCGGCGCAAGCGGAGACCTAAACGTCATTGAGACACCGCTATCCGGTTGGGACAGCGTGATCAACATTCTTGACGCCACGCTCGGTGCCGCTGTAGAGCTTGATGCTGCGGCCAGACTTAGACGAGAGTCCATCCTCGCCACAGGCGGCACCACTCCAGTGGATGCCCTCAGGGCAGACCTGCTTACGGTTACAGGTGTAACTAGCGTTCGCATCTTTGAGAATAATACCGATACCGTCGACGCCGATGGTGTTCCAGCGCATAGCATCGAAGCGCTGATCCAAGGCGGTGCAGATCAAGACATCTGGGATAAGCTCTTAGCCTCTGGCCCTGCAGGATACAACACCTACGGCACCGAGTCAGGCACGGCGGCAGACGCGCTCCTTAATGACCACACGATGGCGTTTAGTCGCCCGACAGTGATTCCTATCTACGTGTCGGTGACTCTAGAGTATGACGCCGCGTTGTACCCTTCGGACGGGGACGATCAGGTTGCAGCGCAGATCGTCGTATTCGGCGACGCGCAAGCCTCAGGCAAAAACGTTGTCAGCTCTGCAATGAAAGCACAGGCGCACGCCATTACCGGCGTACTTGAAGCGAGTGTTGCCAATATCGGACTATCGGCATCACCGACGCTTGAGACCACACTACAGATCGGTACGCGAGAACTGGCCACATTTGACACATCACGGATCGTGATCACAAGCGCAGCAGGCACACCTTGAGCTTAGCTAAGATCACAGACCACGCTATACAGGCGCTAGCCCGCATGCCCTACCAGACAAAGGGTAGGGAGAATATGGAGTTTCTGATCTCCACGCTTTGCGGGCCGATGCAGGATCTAGAGGATGCGGCATATGACGTACTGCTAGGTTATCTGATCGATAACTCAGTAGGTGCGCAACTAACGACGCTAGGCGGCCTCGTAAAACAGCCACGTAATGGCGTGACAGATGACGATCTATACCGTCGATATGTTCGAGCCAAGGCAGCCGTGCTAAACAGTAGCGGCACATACCCGGACATCATCGCCGTGTGTTTGCTTGTGCTAGGCGACAGCGATGTCACGATCACCCTACAGAACAGCACAGCGGCCACTGTACTTGTAGACCTTGGATCGGTAACAGGGGTCACTGCTGCAGTGGCAGACATCTTGATCGGGTACTTGCGCAAGACAGTTGTTGCCACGGTTCGGCTACTGCTCACCTACAGTCTTGGTCCTGATGACGAGTCCCTACAGGTCGGCACCGTGGCTAACATTTCAGTTAGTGGACCTGCTGTAAAGCCTATCGGCACTACTACATTTCAAATGGTGAGCACCTTCGGACTGTACCCAAGCGGATCGATCCTTATCGATCCTGGCCTGGCGAGTCAAGAGGTGTGTACGTACACCAGTATTGATGCGACAAACATCTACGGGATCAGCCCAACCACTGCCGCGCACGCGTGGCTATCGGAAATCCTGCAATATGACGAAGATACAGGCATGGGAGACACTGCTGACGCGTTAGTCGGCGGGGGCTACGCAAGTGTGCTAGAATAGGACTTTATGAGCGATAAACCTACTGTACTGCCCGCATGGGCCACGACTGGCACGGCCACAGAGCCAAGCGCAGGATCTAAGCTCATCGGGTTTATCCCCGGCGCCAAGTGGGCAGCACAGCATGCCAACTGGCTTTTACTAAATATCTACCTTTGGCTGCTCTGGATCTCCAACGGCGTGTTGCAACGATCGGCCGCTGCCGACAATAGCCCGGTGTGGTCGTCTGCAGATCGTGACGGAAATCAACGGCATTATGTAGACCCTAACGGGTACTTTGGTGGCCCGGCTATTCAGGAGCTACACCGATGGGGGCCGGTCTCCACAGGTGTAAATATCACTACAGGCAACCCATGCAGCCGCCTAGGCGCTACGGTCTTTGCAGACACTAACTGCACTGTGCAGGTGCTGTCGGGGACCTCAGCAGCGGTAGAGGGCGGGGGGCCACAGCTAACCCTTAACGTAGCAACTGGCGCATCTGGCGATCGTGCACTTGTAGTCTCAGAATACGGCGGAGGCACACCCTCGTCAGACCAGCCGATCACAGATCTAGACGATAACATAGTGGTTATGGAGTGGTCAGCCTACATCAGTAGCACGACACTTACAGGCATGGAGTACGCCTCGGGTCTGCACAACTTTGCGGCACACTCCCACGCCGGGCTAGGTGCCGGCACTAACCGCTTTGTACAGTTTTACGCTGCTGCAGGTAACGCCAACTGGCTGTGTAGATGCGCAAAAGGTGGGGCCATTACTTCTGATGATTCAGGTGTAGCGGTGACTACAGGCTTTAAACGATTCAGGCTTGAGCTGCACGGTGCCAATACGGCGCTAGGGGCAAGTGTCGCGCGCTTTTTCATCGATGGCGCGTTAGTGTCTGAGATGTCATCGGACGACTCAGATCAAGTACCCTCAGGCGGGTCGGCTTTGGGTATGATGCACTGGGCGGGCGGCACGTCTCCAGCATCCAACCGCGCATACTCCATTACCTCATGTCTACTTGCTTGGACAGAATCAAGGCTTACAGATGTCCCAGTCTAAGAAAACCCCTGAAGAGCGTAGTGCAGCTATGAAGCTGAGACTTGCCGGCATCTTTGCCGGTGTGGTCCTGGCTATCGTGTGCCACTACGTGCCAGCACAGTACCAGACTGCATGTCATGCGGTCTCAAAAATTGCAGCCGTGAGCTGCGGAGGATAGAGAACCATGTTGAGATTTTACGCTACCGCTACCGTTTACGCCTTTCTTTCTTTCTTTGTAGCAACGCTAGCCGTTGCACAGGGGGACGAGCTAGCAGAGCTTGCCAAGCCGCTGTATCAGGCCATTGCCGAGGGGCAATATGCTGCAGCCGCTGCGCTTGGCCTTGTGCTGCTGGTCGCTCTTGTACGTCGATACGGAGGCGCACGCTACCCAATTCTTAGTCACAAGCTAGTTGCGCCTTTGCTCGTGTTGCTTGCTTCGTTCGGTGCTGCCGTTGCATCTGCAACGCTGGCAGGCGCTAGCTTATCTGTAGGCATGGCATACGCTGCGCTTAAAGTGGCTGTACTTGCATCCGGTGGGTACGCTTTGACCAAGCCGTACCTTGCTAAACTTGGCGAATGGGTGCCTTCATGGGCAAAGCCTTTTGTTGCCATTCTGTCTGCCATCGTGTCTGCCAAGAGCGGGGCCAAGGCTGCCGCTATCAAAAAGGCCGAGAAGGCCGGAGACAAGGCGATAGAGGATAGTCCTGCTAAAGGCATTGACATTGACTTCACCGATATCAAATAAACCACAGGACGAGGAGATAGAGTATACAGAGGAGCAGCTTCGCAAGGTGCATGTGGTGCAGCTGTTGAAGCATCCTGTGGCCCTGCCTCATGCCTGGAAATGCAGGCTTATTGACGAGTTGGCAAATGGTAAGAAACAAGACTAGATTTTTGCTGTCAGCACTGGTGGTGCTACTGGTTCTCTCCCTCGCCCCCGGCGTGGCTGGTGCTGACAGCGCTTTACGTTTTAAGACTCCTGCAGTGTGTAAGACCGAGGGCGGATCGATAGTCAATATCGATCCGGGTCGCTACCTACCTGAGCCTGTGTGGATCGATCTTGATCTGGACTACAAGACGCAGGAAGATAAGATCACGCGCCTTGAGGCTGAGAATAAGTCTTTGCGTCAGAGCGACTCTGGTGTAGGCTGGGTGTGGACCCTTACCGGCATTGTAGCGGGTGGTCTAGTAACAAAATATCTCACGGGGGACTGATGAAGAAATGCACCAAGTGCAAGCAAAAGAAACCGGCCGCAGAATACAATAAAGGAAAGTCTCAGTGTAAGGCATGCCGCGAGGCAGTAAAGGCCGCATGGAGACTGAAGAAACGACAAGAGGCCAAAGGAGATATCTCGGCACACGAGTACGGCACATCAAAGCTGCCCGAAGGCTACGGCATTGAGCGTGTGACGCAGCATGTCGACTCAGCAGGCAATCTTAAACAGCAATGGATCAAGAGTGTTGCCGATAAGAAAGAACGCTTAGAGGAGCTGATAGCGGCACTTACTGAAACGTTCGAGCCGTTCCGAGCACACGCCCTTAAGATCAAAAAGCCAAAGGGTGCCAGAGAATCGGACCTAATGAATCTGATCCCGATCGGCGATGCCCACATTGGGCTACTGGCATGGTGGGAGGAGTCCGGCGAAAGCTTCGATCTACAGATCGTTGAGGCGATCATGCAGCAGGCGTTTGATAAATGTCTGGCCGTCGCACCAAAGGCCGAGACGCTCACGATCTTCTCCGTGGGTGATTATTTCCACACTGATGGATCTAAGAACGCCACGTCTAAGGGAACGCCTGTAGATGTTGATGGCCGCTGGCCACAGGTGCTGCGCGTTGGTTTGCGTATCCTTCGGTATGCCATCGAGCGCGGGCTAGAGACACATCCAAAGGTACATGTCAAGTGCGCACGTGGTAACCACGACAGCGAGCAAACGACCACACTAGTAGTGGCGCTGTCGATGCTTTTCGAAGGAAACCCACGGGTGACTTTTGATGAGGCGCCGACTAAGCACCACTATCTACGCTTTGGCAAATGTCTCATTGGACTTACGCACGCCGACACTGGTAAGCTGTCTGAGCTGCCAATGGTGATGGCGGTCGACCGTCAACAGGATTGGGGTGAGACGCTGCACCGTAAATGGTATTGCGGACACTTTCACCATGACAAAAAGATTGATCACACCATCGGCGAAAAACACGGGTGCACCATCGAGATCGTACGCACGCTAGCGGCTACAGATGCCTGGCACAAAGGGCAAGGCTACCGCAGCGGACGCGACATGAAAATTGACACGTGGCACAAAGAGCACGGCCACCAGCATAGGAGCATCGTAGGCATTACGATGCTAGAAGGGTAGAGAATGATAAGGATTAAAATTGATCTAATAAGCGCCAGAGGGCCAGAACATAGTAAAAACATAGGCTGTATGTACCTGGCAAACAAAGGCTCAAGCGATGACGGGAAGCGGGGGGACTACGTTGTGGCAGTATGTAAGAGGGGATCGGAGTTGCCTCCCATTGAACTGTACGCAGGCACCGAGGTAGCGTCCAGAGACTGCGTGAAAGCACTTAAAAAGGCTACGAGAGTGGGTGAGGTTCTAAACTACCCTCGTCTCTCATACAACGTTTGGCGGCTGGTCAGTCGTGCGCTGCGTTCTGCATTTCCTGAGGAGGGGTAGAGAATGAGAGAACCAGTAGACCACTACATGCGAGGTGGTCTAGAGTGCATCGACGCAATGCGGGCAATCTCATCGCCTGAAGAGTTCAGAGGCTACCTGCGGCTGACTGCATTTAAGTACCTTTGGCGACTTGGAGAAAAAGACCTACCAGCCAATGAGGCAAAGAAGTGCGGGGACTATGTTCGCTGGCTGCAGGATGAGCTGATGCTATCTGAGGCACAGGAGGAGCTTACTCAGGAGGCAGAGTCTCTAGGGCTGTACGGTGAGCGCGCCGAGACCGTCAAGGCGTATAGTGATGCGGTAAAGTTCACAGAGGAGGACAAGGTAGCGGCACGCAAGGCCGAGGCACTGGCAGAGGATGCGAAGCGTACACAGCCCGTCGTACAGGTAGAGGACACACCGTACCTCTACTGTCCCCACGGTAAAGAAATTGACGCACACTGCGGCACGTGCCTAGGTGGATGGGCCAAGGCGTGAAACCCTTCGTCAAAGAGATCATCAAGCATGGCATCGGCTGCTGTGTCGAGGCGTTCGCATCTGCAGCAGGTGGTCACATTGCAGAGCGCATCTTTGCAAAGCCAGAGGACGATAAGCCTGCAGTCAAAGACGACAGTAAGGTGACTGAAAAGTAAACAGTGCGCCATGCTGTCACGGTAACGCCGGCCCAAGTGGCCGGTTTTTCTGTTTGTGTTTTTGGCAAGGTACGTGCAATGATAGAGAGCATGAAGCAACCCACCCTAAAGCAATTTCAAGCCATGATCACCAAAGATCTGAAGCGCCTTAAGGTAAAACGATACTCGGTGCTCGCTAGGAGTTACATCGTTCTAGTGGAGGACGTACTCTTAGACGCGCCACCGGTAGACGACCAAGAGGAGCTAAACGCACTTATCGCACGGGCGGCCAGGAAGATTATCTACCGAGAAAACCTAACGAAGTGAGAGCCCGCAAGACATTACCTGTAAGACCACTGCCCGATCGGAATGATCCGATATGGGCGCACGGCCACGAGGTTGTCAGACTTCTGGCAGCGTACTTAGACGGAGAATAGAAATGTACATAGTTAAGACGACCATACTTGGCGAGACAGCCACACTGGTTTGTACAGACAGTTGGACAACCGCTAGCCTCGCAGCTTTAGAGGCCGCATCTCGTTTTGAGCTTGTCACTATCAGGAATAACTACAGTGACATGACGTTCTTCGTGAACAACGGCCCTGACGGGTTTCACATACAGCGGTGGGGCGCATGAAAGCGCGAGACTTCAAACGCACCACACTGCAGGACCTTCTAACGCCTTTGCCGGAGTTCTGGGAGTACCTAACAGCCGAGCAAAGGCACAGCCTGAGGGTAGGACGGATCCATCACCTGGGGCTTTCGTACTACACGATTCCCGCACCGCCTTTGACCTTCACAATTGGGGACTTTTGGCCAGGACGTAAAAAAGCCCCACCCGTAAACAGGTGAGGCACGGTAGGGGCTGTACGCTGGGCGTCAAGAGAGTCCTACCGGAGGATACGTACAGGGTATCACATCGGCCGGCGCTTGCGCTCAAATCTGCCCAGGTGCTTCAGGCCGATGCCAATGGCGTCGATCGTATCGTGGTACTTGACACCCTCCCATATGATCAGTTCAGCTGCCGATAGGCGGCTTTTGGTCTTGATGGCCCTGGGGCTCTTCTTAGCTCCCTTAACGGTCTCGTCCTTTGGCACCTGCCCAGCCCACTCGCCCGGCAAAAGAGCGTGGCACGCGTCAGGACACAGCCCTAGGGACAGCGCCACACCTGCGGCTACGCCGGCCAGAGGTAGCATGTGCTTTGGACTGCCCTTTGCCTTTGCGGCTTTTCGAATCTCCGGCCACTCAACCACGATCTCTGTGACCGTGTAGTCCTGCAGCCAGAAAAACACCCTTCGGGACATGTCAACAGACTGGCGCATAGGACACTTGTACTTCCCCCCCTTTGGCACGTCGACATGATCGGCCACGACGAGTACACCGTCTAAAAAGACGGCCACGCCGCAACGGTTAGAGCTTGGATCTAGCGCGAGTAGCATAGTGCCCCCGTGGCCTCAAAGGCCTTATCGAAACGTGTGTGTGTGTTGGCATTCTTAGACATGCAGATAAACGCGCTATCACACGGCGTGCCGGCTACTGGTTTGAGCGTTTCAGAGTCCAGGTACGCGATGCGCTTTGGTGGTATCGCGATCGTCAGTTGTAGCCCTGCAGGTATCTTGATATTAGACAGGTGCCTTAGCTGATTCACTGAGTACGCCAGATAGACAATCTCTGTACCGATAGCCGACTGTGTTACGCACTTCTGCAGGATCCGCTTTGGCAGGCCACAGGTGCATTTACGTGTGCCTCCTGTCTCTGTCTTAACAGATCGGTTGCATCCGATGTATACCCCGTTTACGATCTCACATGTGCCTGGGGGGTTTACAAATACACGGCCGTACCAGGAGCGTAGTAGCGGAAAGTCGATAGATGTCCAGAACAACACAGCCTTGACGATCGTGTTCGCCTTAGCGCTTGAGAACGGGTCAAGATCAATCTGCCCTTGGAATGTCTCCAGTACGGGCACAAGCGCCGTAGGGTTTGTGTACCACTCGCCTGTGGCCGATAGGTGCTGGGCGTTGCTCATATCGTCTCCAAGAATTCCATGACCTGCTGTCTTGTCTCCAGGAGGACAGGGTAGTTTAGGCCTACATAGACGGCAAACCCGGGCTGTGAGACTAGCCTAGAGGCTACCCGGGCTACCTCTTTGCCGTCCTCCTCTACGATGTAGATTATAGGACACATGGATCCTGTATCGACGAATTCCATCTTATCTGCTCTTGGTGTTTCTTTGTCTGTCACATTCCCTCATTCCAGGGCGTCAAGCGCCCATCCTCATAAATTGTCTTTGCGAACTTCGACCACCGCAACATTGCAGCTACGTCGACCTCTGCGGCCGCTTCCATGCGCGGGCACATCTCGACCATACACTCAATCATGATCTGCTTCAAGCGTTCGCTTGCCTCATGCACGCGATCAAGCGGCGACTCTATCAGAAGCTCATCGTGAACCGGCAAGATCAGAAAGGACCCGTACAGTGCTGACGGTTTGACGCAGTACATCTCATAGCTAACACGCTGGATCGCAAGTTTGATCACGTCCGAAGCAAGGCCCTGAAAGAAACCGTTGGCCGTGCTACACAGCGTCATCCCCGATCGGATGCGCTTCGTGTAATGCTGAGTTAGTGTGCCGGACTTGTGGATCGCTTTTACCAGCTTGAAATACTCGACGTTCTCCGTCCAAGTCTCTTTCCAGTCTTTGATAATCCCCGCCGCAGTGTAGACGCATGCCTCGCACATGGGCGAGATAAGACGATCGTACCACTTTGTGATTTTCTTGGTACCGCACTCAGATTGCCCACCTGCCAGGATGCAGAATCGCAGGCCCTTGTATACTTTGCCGTTCGGCGCCGTCGTATCCGGCCCTTGCTTGCGTTGCTGCATGACGAGGGTAGGGGCACCGAGCAAGCCAGGAGCACCAAAGTTGATGGGCTTGGCAGCGTTCCTCTGATCCTTGAATGATTTGACCGTATCGCGCTTGGCAACCATTTCAGAATATGGAACACCCGCCGTTTTTGCGCCCAACTGACTATGTACGTCAATACCTGAATTAAGCGCATCGCCTAGTCGACTGTAG
>Ga0208134_1000079_pt1 | contig 53020 bp, 64 predicted proteins | sample VirMetDEL_Mar_31_FD_184515 | JGI IMG/M metagenome (GOLD analysis project Ga0208134, IMG submission 184515) | Aqueous microbial communities from the Delaware River and Bay under freshwater to marine salinity gradient to study organic matter... | ecosystem: Environmental > Aquatic > Marine >...
CTCCCGAACCACAAGCACAGCAACAATCACCTATTGGTGGTGAGTTCTCTGGCACATGGTTAGTTAAGGATGCCAACGGTAGAGAGATACATAGATTCAGTGGCATTGGCAACAATCAAGGTGATGCCAACCGTATAGCAATGCAATGGCTAAGACAGAATCCTGGCAGCTTCCAAGATGGCGTAGAAGTAGTGCCTTTAATGAGATAATACTATGAGAGCCACAGAGTTTGTTACTGAAGCATTTACCGCACCTTACCCAATGACCCGGGAACACGGTGACGAATCGCATGACGCATTGGTTACGTTACCAGACGGTACTAACAGCATTACATATAAACAGCAAAAAGGCAAGAACAAATTTTCTGTTGAAATGTTAGTGGATGGTAAACCAGCAGGCATGTTCCAATATGATGCCAACACTGGAAGAACTATTACCGAACTTGACCCTGCATACAGAGGACAAGGATTAGGGCAACGACTCATACTAAAAGGTATCTACACTGCGGCAATGTTGGGCATGGATTATGTAGAAGATGAGTCACGAACAGCAATGTTTGATCGTGCCCTGGACGGTTTAGCAGATGCTGGCTATATTGTAAATGATGAAGAATACTGGTATGTGACAGACAGTGGTGAACAGTTTCTAAAGCAAGGTGTGGCGGAAAACTTTGCTGACGGTAAAGTAAAAGGCAAGAGTCGTCCGGGACGTGTCAAAAAATCAGGTGCCAGTTGCAACGGCAGTGTGACAGACCTGCGCAAAAAAGCAAAGAATGCCAGTGGCGAAAAAGCCAAAATGTACCATTGGTGTGCCAACATGAAGGGCGGCAAGAAAAAATGAACGAGTTAGAGCAAATAAAAAAACTTGCTGGAATAAACGAATTCAAAGGATTGACTCCGTACAACGGCAGTAACATAAGTATTACAGGCAATGAAAAAGGCAAACTGATGAAGCAACACGACATACAACCAGGAACAGACGCTTGGTTTAAGTTATGGTTCAGCAGGCCGTATTTAACCGGAGAAAAACCAATATGAGATCAACTGATTTTGTTAGCGAGTACAGAGCAGCTGGTAAAGTCAGCGTGGCTGGCACAATTAAGCTGGGCAACCAATTCAAAGACACTTATCAAGTGGTCAATACTCCCATCAGCCACTTGTACGAAGTGAGAATAGATGACAGTCCCAGAGAAACCTACCCCAGCTACTACTTCTACAATAAGGACACAGGTGCGTGTGTGGGCAGTTTCTCCATCAACGCCATGCCAGACGCAGCAGATGATGCCAGTCCCATAGTGCAACCAGGTGTGCAGATTGTGCAGCCACATATGACTCTGGCACCCGAAGTGCAGGGCAAAGGACTGGGCTCACTGATATACGACACTTTCCTTGCAGGCGGCAACTGGTTGTTCGCCACATTCGATCACTCATCAGGTGCCGGCGCACTATGGGATCGCATGGCTACAAAAGGTTCCAACATCAGTGTGCTTTACAATTTTAATTCTGATTCAGTGGTGGAGCCAGGTACAAAACAAGCACAGACAGCGGTGCGTATACTGGGACCAAAAGAACGATTTAAAAATAAACAAGGTGTAGCGGAAGGCACTTATCGTACATCCGATTTTAAAATAAATGCTTATGAATCCATGGGCGATTTTAGAAAATGGATGCGTGGTCCTAAAAAAAATGATCGCGGCATGACTCGCCACATTGTGGACATATATGAAAACATTGTTGTTAACGATAATATATTAACAGAAGTGAGTCGGACATTTAAACAAAGAAAGCAAGAAGCAACTTCGATTAGTAATAATTTTAAACAATTCGACAAGAGAGAACAAGTTCAAATTAAACTTGGAAATAAAATAGCATTATTAAGCTGTACAGTAATACCAGATGATAAATCTAGTAGAATCGAATTATCAGGATTTACGACACCTAAAAAAATTGTAAAAATAAATTTAGATACTGAGAATAAAATAGATTCTATAAAATTTGATGATGGTAGTGTCTTCCCTGAAGCCGCTGAGTTTACTACTGTAGGCGGAGTGAATATAACAAACACAATTTTCTTTCCAAATGATGCATCTGCATCAAAAGCATATACCGCAATTTGGATGTACATCGGTAACTTAGAAGGTAAAGGCTGGAAAGTAGAGCGTTACATGAGTGAAGACCTGGCGGAAGATAGAGAAAATTACGGTGGCGTAAACATGCTACTACAAGCAGATGATGACGAAGTATTTGTCAAAGCATCAGCAGGTAGCAGAGAACTTGGACATGTACTGTTCACTATAGATTATGATAGTCAAGGTATGGTTCTTAATCCTCAAGACTTAGAAGTAGAAGAAAAGTATCGCGGACAAGGCATTGCAGAAACAATGTACGATTATGTAAAAAGCAAGGGCTATAGAATACGCCGTAGTGGACAACAAACTGATGCTGGTGCGGCATTTTGGAACAAGCACAGGCCCGGACAAAATGTTTGGGAGCAAGACGAACAGATACAAGGTGTAGCGGAAGGCCGTGCTCGATATAAAGAAATTGAGTTTGTATGTGCAAACCCAGACATGTGCGATGCGACTGACCCTGTTAAACAACAACAGTTATACAAAGCACTAACAAAGATTCCTGGCGTTATTGCACTATACCAAGATCAAAGCGAATATAGCGAAGGACAAATGAGTTTGTCTGCTATCTTTAAAGATCCACAAGTAAAGAAACAAATACTACAAACAGCAAAACAGTTTGGTGTTGCCGTTGACCTGGAGCAGCCTGTCGATGACAACTATGTAGATCGTGCAATTCGTGGTGAACATTACGGACAGATACAAGATGTGGCGGAAGTTGCTGCGCCACCTGGAGTATCTCACTTTGTAACACAACGGCCCGCATACCGCTCCCCAGAAAAAGTATCAGCAAACCACCGCGTAGGCATAACTTATACTGATGGCGCCAGTCCAGAAACGCTTAATAAAATAGTTAGAGTAACAGCAGATAGCCCGGAAGAAGCTATTAAAAAATCAACAATTTATTTTAAACGCCTAGGGTGGAACGTGGTAGACGCAGCACATCTTGGTACTTTAGATGAAGCTGTGGCAGAAGAGTTAGAAGAAGGTTGGAAAGATTGGGTAGCAGGCGGGGCCATGGCACTGGGCGCATTAGGCGCACAAGCAAGCGACATTGTAAGTCAACTTGTAGAACCTGGTGATACTGTTTATAGCATTGCTAGACAGAACAATGTTCATCCCTCGGTGCTATACAAACTAAACGGCTTCAACAACAATACCAAACTAACGCCCGGACAGGAAGTCAAAGTTCCTGACGTGTACACACAAACCGCAAAACCCGCAGCCAAAGCACCAACCGCCAAGCCTGCAATTGCCCAAGGTGTACGCGGAGCAGTGGCTCGGGCCAATGCACTGAAACCTGTAGCAAAAGCACAACCCAAAGCACAACCCAAAGCAGCACCTGTTGCAGCCAAAGTTGCTCCTATTACAGGAAGCAAAGCTGAACAACTGTTGATGAATACTGCTGTACGCAGTGGCATTACTGGAACAGAGCTAGCTGCATTTATGGCACAAATGGCGCATGAGTCTGACAACTTTAAGAGCATGAAGGAGTACGGTGGCAGCTTGGACTTCCGCAAGTATGATCCTAAATATGCTCCTAAAAAAGCAAAAACTTTGGGCAACAAGTATGCAGGTGATGGCAACCGATTCAAAGGCAGAGGCTTTATACAAATAACAGGAAGATACAACTACCGCATTGCCAGCAAAGCCATTGGCGTTGATTTGGTCAAGAATCCAAAGTTGGCAGAAGATCCAGCAGTTGCGGCAAAAATCGCAGTATGGTATTGGAAACTTCGTGTGCAGCCCAATGTGACCAACTGGAATGATGTCGAAGCAGTTACCAAGCCTATCAATCCGGGCCTGCGTGGTTTAGCAGATCGTAAAGAAAACTTTGCTGATTACATAACTGCAATGGCCACAGTAGATAAAGCAGTATAAAGTTAACGAACATAAATATTTGTATGAGAATCAATGACATTATTAATGAAGAAAAAACACGACTAGATCCCAAATGCTGGACTGGTAAAAAGATCGGTAACCCTAAAACCAAAATGAAGGGCGGCGTTCGTGTCAACAATTGTGTGCCTGTTGAAGAACAAGAAACTGGCAACGTTGATGATGCTGACAGTCAGCAATCACTGGCAGCAGATGCAGCACGTAATGCCGAAACTGTTAAAATGTCACAGCAAGATGCTGCCGCTGGCGGTGTTGCTGAAGACGGCACATGGGGCATGATGGAAGAAACTTATCACGGTGACGAGTTTTACGAAGCCTACGGTGACATGTGGTTCAACGAAGATGAACACTTAGACGAAGCCGAATACCAAGGCCGTAAAGTCAAACTTGGCAAGCCCATGCAAGGTGACGTTAAAAAGTTCAAAGTATATGTAAAGAATCCCAAAGGCAATGTGGTCAAAGTCAACTTTGGTGATCCCAACATGCGCATCAAAAAGTCCAATCCAGCAAGGCGTAAGAGTTTCCGCGCAAGACACAATTGTGCAAATCCTGGGCCGCGCCATAAGGCCAGATATTGGAGCTGCCGCAAGTGGTAAAAAGATAATCTACGCAGATTTCTCCTATAAGTATTTGTTTACAGGAGTATATCGTGAAAAAATTAGTAGCATTAGTATTTGTAGCATTGCTGGCTGGTTGCCAAACAACTGTTACAAGCACCGCACAAAACAATTACACACCAAAGTTTGTAGTAGATTATCAAAAATGCGGCGCTGATCCCGCAGTTTCTACACCAGGTGCTGTGTCGTTTGGCACAAACACTTGCAATGCAGGGCGTGTGGTAAGTGATCAAGCATACAAGAACATTAGCAAAATCACAGCCACAGTTGATCTCAGCCGGGCTACCAGCAACTTTGTAAACCATACTTTCTACATGGTCAGCAATCCCACCAATCCTACACGTTCAAACAGTGGCGACAACTATTGTGATGCCGGAGGTAACTTGGATTCCCAAAGCTGCCGCGAAATTGATATTTTTGAGTCAAATGCCAACGCAGTAATTCAAACCACTATCCACACAGGTGGCGGTGGCGCCAGTGGTCCACAACGGTTTGAACTCAGTTACACTGACAAGGCACTGAATACCAGCTGTTATGATTCCAGCAAGATGAGCGATGATCCCGCAGCAGGATCACACAAGTTGGCCGGAATCATTGACATCACTAAGCCAGTGCAAATGACTGCTGATTTCACTTACGGCGATACACCCACTTACAAAGTGACTTACACACAAGACGAGAACAGTGTAGTGGTTTACGATTCATCCAACGGTTCAGGTTACAATGGCAGTACGTCAATTGACATGACAGATGTAACAACCAGTATGAATGATGGCTACTGGCTACATGCCAGTATTTGGCAATCAGACAGTGGCCCGGGTTGGAGCCCAGGCTCGCCACAGGGTTGGTGGAACGGCTCTTGCGGCTGGGATGGCATGTGCGGCAGCACTACTTCGTTTAGTATTACTAACGTGACAGTTACAGCAGATTGAGATAAGTAATAGTATGAAAGCCAAAGAAATCATCACTGAAGGAGCAAAACAATGGACTGCAAAGATCCGTATTGAAAACCCACGGTATGTTTCTTTGGTTGATGTGACAACATGGGCTCCCAACATAACAGTGGCCCGCAATATCTTTAAAGCCCAATACAATATCCAAGACTGGCACATAGGTTCTATCAAACAGGTTCAATAAACTGTAACTAAATACAAGCATGAAACAATTTGTTCGTGTGTTGTGTGATGTAGACTGTACCTGGTCAGGAGAACCACCTGTATACCGCGTATATGTCGACGACGAACTGTTTGCCGAACGCACTTGGAAATGGACCGACCAATACCTTGAAGAAATGCTTCAAATTGAAGCTGAACCAGGGGAATACACAATCACTTACGAACTGGTCAATGCCACCACAGCAACTTTGCATATCAACAACATGCGTGTTGACCACGGCACAGGACGAATCAAAGACAACATGTTGAGGATTACCAAATGAGAGCACAAGAATTCATCAAAGAAAATGCGTCAGCAGGCGCAACAAGTTCCGGCTCTGTTGCCACAGTGGCTGCCCCAATGGGCATGCTTTCAAGAACAGGCGGCAGCTTGTTCACTGGTAAATACACGACGGATGCAACACCCAATACCCCGAGTTATATGAAAAAAGGAAAAAAACGTCGTGCTAACTGATCAATTAAAAATCTTGCTTGCAAGTCAATTCGCTTACTATTTAAAAGCCCAATACTTCCACTGGAACGTTGAAGGATCAGACTTTGCACAATTACACGAATTTTTTGGTGACATCTACGAAGATGCTTACAGTGCTGTAGACCCAATTGCTGAATACATTCGTGCCTTAGAAGAATACACACCTGGCAGCCTTAGCCGCTTTGCTGAATTATCACTTATTCCAGACCAAACAAAAGTACCACGTGCCAAACTGATGATCCAAGAATTGTTGGCAGACAGTCAAACAATGGTTGATTTGCTAAACAATTGCTTTGCTGATGCCGAAGCAGAAAACAAACAAGATGTTGCTGATTTTGTAAGCGGGCGATTAGGTCAACAAAACAAATACGCTTGGCAATTGAGAAGTTTTTTAAAGGACGCTAGGGACTAACATGGACGAAATTTACACTATAATGCAACGCTTGGCCTTGATCGAAGGAAGTCTTACTCCGGTTGATGTCAAGAAAGGCCTAAACACTCAACAAAAGTCTGTGCCGCAGATGCCAGCATTGTTTAGCATGCCCGACCAAGGTCCTGTGCTGGGCGGCGACCCTGACAAAAAAGCACCCGGTTCTGGATACATGGTTGGCTCCGATGAAAGTGTAGAACAAGAAGAAGCAATGCTCGACGAAGCAATCACCAGTGAAGACCAATTGGACAAAGTTAAAAAATCTTTTGCTGAATATCTTGACAAGATTGCCGACGAAAAGAAAGATACAGACTTGAAAGACAAAGTCAAAGGCGACAGTGATATCAAAGAAAAGAACACCAAGGACGCCAGCATAATTGCCAAACAAATTACCGCCGTTGCTGAAAATCCCACAGAAGAAGATCCAGTTGTGCAAATGCCAACTGCGCCGACACAGGAACCTGTGTACACTGAGTCAGCACCTGTAAAAACCATTGCATTAGAAGATGGTCGTGCATGTGAAATTTACGGCGACGAACGTAGTGGTTTTGAAATCCGTCACAACGGGCGTGCAATGAAATCACGTTTTAAAAATTTAGACCAAGCACAAATGGCATTGGAAATGTATGTTGCCCGTCATCAGCAACAAGACGAAAGTGCTGACTATATTGAGGAAGCATAATGAACTTGAACGAATTATACAACGAAAATAAAAATCCATTCCAGGATGTGGTTGACAAAGTTGCAGCAAAAGAAAAGCAAGCTGATGCTGAACATACCAAAGGCTTGAAAGACATTGCTGATAAATTTCAAAGTGCTGAGAAAAAAAGCAGTGAAGAATTCAGTAAGAAGCTACGCCCGAGTGTATCAGAAGAAGAAAAGACAACAAAAACCAAGTGTCCGCCGGCAACACAAGACATCACACTTAATTTAGAAAATAGACAAAAAGCAATTGACGAATACGGTTACGGCCCACTAAATCCAGCAATGCCCAACAACAAGTTTTGGATGAAAAAAGTTGATGAATGGAATCTAGACAGTGCAGAAGAAGCCAAAAAGAGTTTATGCGGTAACTGTGCAGCTTTCGATGTTAGACGTGACACACTAGACTGTATTGCCATTGGTATTGATGCTGGTAACCCTGCTGATGCAGAAGGCGTAATTGATGCCGGTGACTTGGGTTACTGCAAATTCTTAAAGTTCAAATGCGCTAGTCGTAGAACATGTGATGCTTGGGTAGGTGGTGGCCCATTAACAGACAAGCAAGGTGTAGCGGAAGAAAAAGCAGGTTGGTCCATCAAAGGATCGCCAAAGCCAGCACCTAAAGCACCTACGCCACATTGGAGACTTAACAAGGATGGCACCAGTACAGATCTGAATACAGGCATTACATACAAACGAGATGGGACTGTTGTAAAGACTGAGGAAGGTGTGGCGGAAGGCATGTTTGGTATTGATAGCAAGACCAAAGGTGCTATTCAGAATGTTGTTGCAAAACTAAGTGACATTCCCGGTATGTGGGATCATGCTGCACAGACATTTACTAATCTAGGCAAAGCAGAGTTGGAAAAGGCACTAAGCTATAACCCTAAGTACATCAAGTACGCTTTAAACTTAACTTACAAAGATTTCGAAGCTGATATGAACGAAGGCAAATTTGATCCCATAAACGACGACGACTTTTATGAATACAATGTCAACACCAACGAGATTGTCAAACGCATCAGCGGCAAGCATCCAATAGCACGCCAGTTTAGTCCTATGCAAAAAGAATGGGCGGGCCGTGATGCGGATCACAAGATTGTGAAGGGCATGTACGCAAAACAGTTAAAGCCCACAGTAGATGAAAAAGTCAGCGACTATCTCCCAGCACCATTGGTCAACAAACACAGCATTGTCAAAGGCTGGAGAAAAGCCAAAGGGCTTGATGAAAAAGCTCCAGAAATTCTTAGTAAAGCAGTCGGAGCAGTATCCGGTGCAGTTTCAGGTATCGGTGGCGCACTTATTGGTAATATGTTTGCTCCGTTAATTGGAAGCATTGCCGGAGGCGCTGCAGGTGCAATCGGTGGTTACAAAGTGGGTTCAGCAATAACGGACGCAATATGGGACGATATTGCTAAATTGTTTGGCGGCGAGAAAAAAGCTATTGCAGCTGGTGTTGCACATGCAAAAGCAGCAGCAGCAGGAGAAAAGAGTTTTGAATTCAACGGCAAGAAATATCCAGTAACTCTAAAACCCCAGGAAGTTGGCAAAGCAGTAGCAGAGTTGAAAGCTGTTAAAGAAGCATATACTATGGAAAAGGCGCCACCGGGCGCCAAGGCAGAGCGTATGGTCAAGCACGTCAAAAAGAACTATTCCAAAGACGGCAAGTTAACGCCCACAGAAAAATCCATTGCATATGCAACTGCATGGAAAGCACACAACGCAGGCAAAGTGTGATATTAAACGAATTTGAATCCAGCAACCACGATCTACTAGACGATATTCTAGTAGATCTATGTGACATGGTGATGCAAGGCAAGCGAAAAGATCGCAACCTAGGAATGGTTGCGGCTGCTGTGTTGGATCCTGGTGGCAACTGTGTGAGTGCTGTGAACTATCCTGACGAACAAGGGCGTCGTGTACATGCCGAACGTGCAGCATTGGATGCATATCGTGAACAATTTGGACAATTGCCAAAAGGGTGTACTATCATTACCACCTTGAGCCCGTGCACAGAAGACATGCCAGATCGACACGGCGAATGCTGTACAGACTTGATCAACAGTACCAATGTTCGCCGAGTATATGCTGGCTATGCTGATCCGTCGCAAGAAGAAACGCACAACAAGTTCAAGTTGATGATCACCGCCAATCCGCGAATCAAGAGTTTGTGCAAAGCATACGCTGATACATTTTTAAAAGACGAACTAAATGAATTGAATTTTCTTGGAAGCGAATGCACTAAAGATTGTAGCGGGCATCGTGCCGGTTACGATTGGAGCAAACGCAAAGGACTACAGCAAGGCAATAGTCCATGGAGTCCCAGTTTCAATAAAGGTGCCGCGCTCGCAGTAGCAGGCAAATAACCAAACACCCTTAGGACCGTTATTGCTTACAATAACCTTATGGTGCGCCGGCTGCTGGCGCAGTCTCCCGAATTCGCTACTTGGGAGACTGGAAGTGAGCATCATCTACCAAAATAACTTGACAACCGTAAAATCCGTGTTATAATTAGTTTTTAACTGGAGTATTCAATGGACAAAACATTCAACGGCGATCAAAAGATCAAACTGACCCAAATTGTCAACGAAGGCATGCAAGTGATGGTGGAAATCGACACACTACAAGGTGGACTCAATGACACTATCAAAGCTGTTGCCGAAGAACTAGAAATCAAACCTGGTGTTTTGAAAAAAGCAATCAGTTTAGCACACAAAGCCGAATTTGGCAAAGCCAAACAAGACCACGAACTACTAGAAACAATTCTTGAAACCGTTGGCAAGACATTATAAATACCGCACGAATCGCTCACGTTAAGAGCATGAATCAAGGCCCACCGGCCATAAACGGAGAATAATGAGTTACGTAGACGCACTTTTTGATCGTGAACACGATCGCATCCATGTAGTAGAGCGAATTGAAGGACGACGGGTATACAAAGAATATCCGCCTAGCTACATTTTCTATTACGACGACCCACGAGGCAAGTTTCAAAGCATTTATGGAACACCTGTTAGTCGCTTTAGTACACGCAACAACAAAGAATTTCGCAAAGAAGTTCGTATGCACGGCGGCAAACAATTATACGAAAGCGACATCAATCCCATCTTTAGATGTTTTGAAGAAAACTACAAAGATGCTGTTGCTCCTGAACTACAAACAGCATTTTTTGACATTGAAGTAGACTTTGACAAAGTTCGAGGATTCTCGCCCACGCATGATCCATTCAATGCTATCACTGCTATTTCTGTGTACTTGAATTGGATGGATCAGCTTATCACACTTGCTGTACCTCCCAAAAGTCTTAGCATGGCAACTGCGCAAGAACTGGTGGCCGAGTTTGATAACACATTCTTGTTTGACAACGAAGCAGACATGCTCAAAATGTTTTTGGATTTGATTGATGATGCAGATGTACTAAGCGGCTGGAACAGTGAAGGCTATGATATTCCGTACACAGTGAATCGTATTACTCGCATACTCAGCAAGGATGATACACGCAAGTTTTGTTTGTGGGGACAGTTTCCCAAGCCAAGAATGTTCGAACGCTTTGGTGCTGAGCAACAAACATATGACTTGATTGGCCGCGTGCATATGGATTATATGCAACTGTATCGCAAGTACACATACGAAGAACGTCACAGTTACAGTTTGGATGCTATTGCTGAACACGAACTCGGCGAGCGTAAAACACAGTTCGAAGGCACACTGGATCAACTGTACAATCAACACTTTAAAACTTTTATTGCCTACAACAGGCAAGATACTGCACTATTGGACAAGCTGGACAAAAAATTGCAGTTTTTAGATCTTGCCAACACACTAGCACACGCCAATACTGTATTGCTACAAACCACAATGGGTGCAGTAGCAGTGACAGAGCAGGCCATCATCAATGAAGCACACGAACGAGGTGTGGTTGTTCCCAATCGCAAGCAACGTTCGCCAAACTCCGATGACACACAGGCAGCAGGCGCATACGTGGCATATCCCAAGAAGGGCATGAGCGAATGGATTGGGTCTGTGGACATCAACAGTTTGTATCCGTCGGCAATTCGTGCTATGAATATGGGACCAGAAACTGTGCTAGGACAACTGCGTCCCATAATGACCGATCGCTATATCAAAGATAAAACAAACAGTGGTTCAAGTTTTGCGGCAGCATGGGAAGGGTTGTTTGGCAGTTTAGAGTATACTGCTGTTATGGAACAATCACCTGGAACCGAAATTACCATTGATTGGCAAAACGGCGAGTCTGATGTTTATTCTGCATCACAAATTTGGTCAATTGTGTTTGATTCAAATCGGCCTTGGATTTTGACTGCAAATGGTACTATTCTATCTTACGAAAAGAAAGGTATTATTCCCGGCTTGTTGGAACGTTGGTATGCCGAGCGTAAGGAAATGCAAGCAAAGAAAAAAGACGCCAAAGACAAGAAAGAAGAAGCATTCTGGGACAAGCGGCAGTTGGTCAAGAAGATTAACTTGAACAGTTTGTACGGTGCTATTCTTAACCCTGGTTGCAGGTTCTTTGATCATCGTATCGGACAGAGTACCACACTGACAGGTCGTGCAATTGCTCGGCACATGGATGCACACATCAATGAATGCATCACTGGAGTGTACGATCATACCGGCGACGCAATCATTTATGGAGATACAGACAGTTGTTATTTCACTGCATGGCCTGTGATAAAGAAAGAAGTTGAAGAAGGACGCATGGAGTGGAACAAGGAAACATGTATTGCACTATATGATTCTCTTGCTGACCAAGTCAATAACTCTTTCCCGGGCTTTATGGAGCAAGCGTTTCATTGTCCCAGAGACATGGGAGGGTTGATCAAAGCAGGGCGAGAAATTGTAGCAGATCGTGGATTGTTTATTACAAAGAAACGTTATGCTGTGAACATTATTGATCTCGAAGGCAAGCGGCTAGACACAAATGGCGCACTAGGCAAGACAAAAGTCATGGGTCTTGATCTAAAACGCAGTGATACTCCAAAAGTTATTCAAGATTTCTTGCTAGAAGTATTAAATCTTGCACTTAGCGGTCAAGAAAAAGACAAGGTAATTGAGCGCATTCGTGAATTCAAATATGAATTCATGGACAGGCCTGGTTGGGAAAAAGGCAGTCCCAAGCGTGTCAACAACTTGACCAAATACGCAGCCGAAGAAGAACGACAAGGCAGGGCAAATATGCCAGGACATGTCAGAGCTGCATTGAACTGGAATAATTTACGACGCATGAACAGCGACAACTATTCAATGCAAATTGTAGATGGCATGAAAACTATTGTGTGTAAGCTAAAAACAAATCCGCTGGGATGGACCAGTATTGGTTATCCTACAGACGAGCAACGGTTGCCCGAATGGTTTAAACAACTGCCGTTCGATGATGGGTTAATGGAGGCCACAGTGGTTGACCAGAAGATTGACAACTTGCTGGGTGTAATGGATTGGGATTTGGCAAGTGCAACCAATACAGAAAACACGTTCCAAACTTTGTTTGAATGGTAAAATATGAAATTAAGTGATCTTATCGCGTACCGCAATCATCTACTAGAGTACAACGTAGCTGATGTTGCATATCATGCACGGCATAAACTTTCTGAGGTTGTACACACTGTTAAAAACAGTGTTATTCAACCACGCACGTTTACACACACAATCGATGAAGACCTAGACAATGTAGTTGATGTGTTTAATCAATTTAACAGCACACTAAGTGGATTAATACAAGAGTTAGATCTCATGATCGAAGTTGCTGAAAAAACTTACTACCAAGATAGTACCTTGCGATACAACGAAGAATCATCAAGGTATGGTAATCTCGACGACAAAACAAATACCGATGTCGATCAACAAATACTTAACCGACGACTAGAAATGAGTCCAGAAACTCAGAAGATGCTGTCTGACAGAATAAACTCATACATTGATTGGAAATATGCTGGATTGGTTATTCGTCCGGGAAAAGAACACTTTATCAATGATTTAGTAGGACTTGATCCGTTGTATTTGGTTGACTGGGGCAATGCATTGTTAACGCCGTCGGTATCTAAATTTAACACCGAGTATCAAGATAGACTACGATTGTATACTGAACCGCCAACATCAACTGATGTGTTATCCACAATACCAAATAATCAACTTGGGTTATGTTTAGCATTTAATTTCTTTGAATACACGCCAATTGATGTTTTAGAAAACTATCTCAAAAATATTTTTAAGAAATTAAGACCAGGTGGCACATTGGCAATGACATTCAATGATTGTGATCGTGCTCATTGTGTGGCATTGGTTGAAAAGACATATGGTTTTTATACGCCAGGAAAACGAGTCAAAGCAACAGCCAAAAGAATTGGGTATCAGCAACAGTTTACATGGAACGATAAACAAAATCTTACTTGGTTGGAATTGCGCAAGCCCGGAGCACTTGACAGTTTAAAAGGCGGGCAAACACTGGCAAAAATATTACCCAAAACACTTGCTAAATCTAAATAACTCACGTACAATACACTATAGGAGAATTAAAACATGAGAGATCATTTACTAGACCTGGTTCAACACACACTCGATTTGGGTGTGATTGACTTGGTCAAAATCACAGGCGACGACAAAGAAACTGTTATTGCTGGCTTGGCCGAAGACAGATCAGTTGTGGTGGAAGGCAAGTTTGCCAACCCTGTTGCTGACTTTATTGGCAACTTTGGTATGCCAAATTTGAGCAAGTTGAAAATCTTGTTGAACATTCAGGAATATCGGGAAAACGCCAAACTCAGTATTACACGCCGTAGTACTGGTGAGCCGGATGGCATCAACTTTGAAAACGCCACAGGCGACTTCAAGAACAGTTATCGCTTTATGGCCAGTGAAATTGTCAACGACAAACTCAAAACTGTAAAGTTCAAAGGTGTCAATTGGCACATTGAGTTTGAACCAACTGTGGCCAGTATTATGCGTTTGAAAATGCAAGCACAGGCCAACGCAGAAGAAACAAACTTCCAGGCCAAAACTGACGGCGCCAACTTGATGTTTTTCTTTGGTGACCATAGTACACACGCTGGCAACTTTGTGTTTCAGCCAGATGTCACAGGGCAACTCAAACGTGCATGGTCATGGCCCATTAAAACTTTTATCAGCATTATGGATCTAACAGGCGACAAGGTTGTCAAGATCAGTGACGACGGTGCCGCAATGATCACTGTTGATTCAGGTCTTGCTGTTTACAACTACATTCTCCCAGCACAGAGCAAGTAATGGAACAAGACAATCTAACAGCCAAGCAATTAGATTATGCAATTTTTTTGCCAGCTATTAGCGGATTCTACGCCACCTTTATAGGCAAGCAACGTGATCCAGTAAACGGTCCTTACGTAGAGCCCAGTCGTATGCCAGCAGGTATACAAGATATGGAGCAGATGAATTGGTTGAATGACCAAAAGAGTTTGTTTCCATACCGGTGGTCATTGGCATCAGGTGGGCACGCCAACTTGGATCTCAACAAGCAGGACTGGAGTGAGGACATGGTGCGAAATCGTGATCCAAACACTTTGCTACTTGGCGACTCTGGTGGATTCCAGATTGCCAAAGGCTTGTGGGAAGGAGACTGGAAGGCCAACTCGGGTTGCCCCAAAGCACAGAAAAAGCGTGAATCCATTCTTAAATGGCTAGACGGTGTTGCCACATACGGTATGACGTTGGATATTCCTACTTGGGTTATACACGACAAAAATGCCAGTGACAAGTGTGGTATCAAAACATTACAAGAAGCAGTTGACGCTACCAAGTACAACAACGAATACTTCATGAAGCACCGCAAGGGTGTGAAGAATGGCGGTATGAAAGTGCTGAACGTGTTGCAGGGTGCTAGTCATGACGATGCCGATCGTTGGTATGACTTGATGAAAGACTACTGCGATCCTGTCAAATATCCTGACACACACTTCAATGGCTGGAGTATGGGTGGGCAGAACATGTGCGATGTACACTTGGTGCTCCGACGTTTGGTGGCACTGAGACACGACAACTTGTTACAGCAAGGTGTGCATGATTGGATGCACTTCTTGGGTACAAGTAAACTGGAGTGGGCTGTGCTGTTAACTGTGATTCAACGTGCAGTTAGAAAGTATGTGAATCCAGACTTTACTATCAGTTTTGATTGTGCCAGTCCATTCCTGGCCACTGCTAACGGACAAGTGTATCACGAAATTGTGCTACCACACGACGGCAAGTGGAGTTATAGAATGAATCCTATTGTGGATAACAAGAAGTATTCCACCGATACACGCCCGTATGGTCAAGCAGTTGTAGCAGACGGATTTGTTGACAAGTTTGACGAAAGCCCAATTAGTCAACATTTACAAATGAAAGACATTTGTTATTACAAGCCTGGTGATTTAAATAAAATTGGCAAGGAAGGCAAAACAAGTTGGGATTCATTTAGTTACGCATTACTGATGGGGCACAATGTTTGGTTGCATTTGGAATCAGTACAACGTGCCAATCGTGAGTTTGATGCTGGGTCAAGACCCAAAATGATGTGGGACACAAATGGCGACCATACCAAGTTTGAAGATATTGTGGAAGCAATCTTTGCCACACCAGATCGAGCAGAAGCAGAAGCCATTATTGAAAGTTATGATCGTTATTGGATGGATATAGTTGGCACACGTGGCTTTAAGGGTAAAAAAGCCAAAAACGCCCGTACCCAATTTAACAACTTGTTTGAAGTGGTTGACGAAGAAACAGAATCTAGTGTACAATCAGACGAAGAAGAACTTTCTGCAGATAACTTAACCAAATTAGAGCAAGCAGTACTATGATCAGAGATGGACATGACGATTCGGTAAATTTCTTTACCGGAGTCGAAGTAGAGCACACACCTGCACACGGGTTAAAAACATTGTTTGTGGTAGGAGTGCAATCATTTGAACAGATCACTAAACACTTATACGGCTGTGAGCATATCTATTTTGGCGCCAACATGAGTTTTCCAAATCCTTCAGGCAACGACTCTGTTACTTGGAATACATGGGAAGAAATGATTCAGCCGTGTTTAGATGCAGGATACCTGTGTACGCTGGATATTGATGTTAAAAGTGTGCCTGGGTTGCTCGATAATGGATTTACTGAATACAACAATTTTATTCCAATGATTTCAGTAAAATTGCCCCGTATACAACAACTGGGATACAATGCTACAATCAAATTAGATGATGTAGACTTTGACGCAACCAATCCAGGTGTATGGTGTCACAGTGTACACAGTTTACAAAATCGCGACACATTTACACCGTGGTCTAAATACACAAAGGACGAAACATTATGAATCAACGAGAACAAGCAATGGCAGAACAAGCAATAAAAATTATGGAAAAAGCCCAACGTAAAGTTTGGGTCACATTCCAGAAAGAAGGGGTACACATGTACCCAGGTGCCGACACAGATCCAAAGTTGGCCACAGGCGACTGGGACGATGTGAGTTTTCTTGGTGTGCCACACAGACACATTTTTCACTTTCGCGTGTGGATCGATGTGTTCCATAATGATAGAGACATTGAATTTATTCAATTCAAGCGTTGGCTAGAGCGACTGTACAGTGAAGTAGACAGTTCAACGCCAGTGTTGCAGTTGGATCATAAATCTTGCGAGATGATGGCAGATGACATATATATACAGATTGCACAGCGATATCCGGACAGAGCTGTGTGGATTGAAGTATCCGAAGACAACGAAAACGGATGCTTGATCAAGTATGAAATTTCACGTCCTAACCTTACTATTAAAAATTAAAAGGAAGCATCATGGGTAAACCAGCAATGCAAGTCAACCCCAAGGCCCGTGCCGCACTAGAAGACCTAGATAAATTGCTAGAATTCTGTCGCAACTACGGATATCGTTTTAATGAAGCAGACCTATACAACTTCAAAAGTTATGCTTGGCAACAGTATAGCAAGTTCACTCAAGGCAAAAACGCCCGTGACATGTGGTTGGAAGATGGTCGTCGCTTGAACAGAAACATCTAATTATGCGTAAACTATATTACATGGGGTTGGAGTCGTACGAGGCTCGCTACACTCTACAACTGTCAGAATGGAACCGACGTGTTTTTGATCGACGAGGGCTCGATGTAGTTTATGTTCCTGGCGACACCATTGATAGCTCGCAAAGTATCAGTGTGGGTCAAGTGCTGGACGCACACGGCCGCAGTTACTTCAGCATGAGTCAGATGATGAATCTTGTTCAAATGATGCGTAAAGGAGAAGTCACAAGTGAAGATGTGGTCTATTTTGAAGACATGTTTCAACCCGGTATTGAAAGTTTACCATACATTCTTGACCAAGTGGATGCTGATCAGCGTCCTAAAATTTATGTTCGCTGCCTTGCTCAAGCCATTGATCCCGATGATTTCGTTCATGTATGGGGCATGGCTGGCTGGATGTCAACTTACGAAAAGATGGTCAACCACTTTGTAACAGGTGTACTTGCTACAAATGAGGAAATGGTTGCCCACATGCGTATTGCAGGGTGGACTGCTCCTATCTACAACATCAGTGGTCTAGCGTTTGGTAAAGAAGAAGTATTAGAGCGTATTGGTGGTGTTGAAAATATCAAGCCATTTGGCGAACGCAAACGCAGAGTTGGCTTTGCCGCACGATGGGATCAAGAGAAACAACCTGGTTTCTTTATGGATCTAATTGACATGTATGGTGAGTTGTCCACAGAGCCATGCGAGTTTGCTATATTCCAAGGCGGGCCGTTGCGTAGCAACAATCCAGAGTATGTGACCCGTGCACGTCAAATGGAAGCAGAAGGCAAGTTAAAGATTTATGATAACTTGACCAAGAATGATTACTATGCTCTAGTAAACGACAGCAGAGTGTTGTTTAATTGTGCGTTGCAAGATTGGGTCAGTAACACAGTTAGTGAAGCAGACACGTTGGGCTGTAATGTTTTATATCCTGCTTACAGATCATTCCCAGAAACATTTGCAGATGATCCTAATCGTTTGTATGTGCCTTGGAGTATTGACGATGCTTACCACAAAATGCAAAACTTGTTGCAAGAACCACATCACAACATGGGCTTGATCAGTGATTGGACCAATGGTACAATTGATCGTGTCGTGGATATTATAGAAGGCAACGGTGAACAGTGGAATCGTGCAGGCAATCGTTATCGTGACCATGTTAGCCAAGCCAAGTATCATGTGAGAAAGATCAAAGGATGAAAGTAATCGTAACAGGAGTGAGCGGATACATTGGAGGGCAAGTTGCTCTCCAACTAAAAGATGCCGGACACACAGTGATTGGCATTGATTGCGAAGATTGTAATTTGCCAATCAAGTTAGACAAGTTTGTCAAAGCAGACTTTGCCAGTGTTGACGGACTTGCTCCCATTATGATTGATTTTCCCGATGCGGTTGTTCATTGTGCCGGTACCAGTTTGGTTGGGCCAAGCATTGCAGATCCTGCTGAATACTACAACAACAATGTTGTCAAAACAATTGCAATGTTGGACATTGTGCGCTCTCGCATTGATCAAAATATTCGTGTAATTTTTAGTTCAAGTGCTGCCGCGTATGGCACACCTATCATGACTCCTTGTCAAGAAGTTGATCCAGCAGAACCAATTAGCCCTTACGGCGAAACCAAACTTGCAATTGAGCGTGTGTTGGAAAGTTATCATCGTGCATACGGTCTTGACTATGTGGCATTCCGCTACTTCAATGCGTGTGGTGCAGATAGCCAAGCAAGGCACGGACAAAAGCCTGGTGCTACACATATCATTGCCCGTGTGTTGGAAGGTGTCAAGAACGGTACTCAGTTTGTTTGCAATGGCAACAGCTTTGAAACACCAGACGGAACGTGTGTGCGTGATTATGTGCATGTTGAAGACATTGCTCGTGCACATGTAATGGCGTTGGAAAACGCAGTGCCTGCTGGTGTGTACAACTTGGGAACAGCCGCTGGACACAGCAACATTGAAATTGTAGCTGAAGCACAAGAAGTAACTGGACAAGAGATTCCTGTAGAGTTCGGAACTGCCAGAGAAGGCGACCCAGCAACACTTACTGCGGATGCTGGCAAGTTCAATCAAGTGTCGGGCTGGAAGCCAGAATATACATTAAACAACATTGTACAACATGCATGGGCATGGTATAATAAACAAAAAAAGGAGTAATGTGTGATTAAAGAATGTAAGTTAAATTATGATTTTTCCGGTATGCTGGGTGCAGATTACACTCAACACACTGGTAGTTGCGTTAAACATCAAGTGTATGAGGTAACAGATATTCACGAACAATACGGTGGTTTTCCTAAATCATATTGTTTGGAAAACACAATGATCCACCAACTATGGTGGGATAATACGCAGTTGGACTTTGACGAAATAGGAAAACAATTGGGTATGGAAGTTGTTACTGTTAGTAGCATATTACAACCACCGGGTTGTGTAATACCAATACACAGAGATACATTTTTCCAAATCAATAAACGCTTTCCAGATAGAACTGAATTAAAAGTTCGTGCTAATATACATTTAGAAGATTGGAAACTTGGTCATTTCTTGCAGTGGAACGAAACAATACATACTCATTGGAAAGCCGGTGACGGATTAATATGGGACAGTGAGATTTTACATCTCGGTGCCAATGCAGGAATGCATGACAAATATACATTACAAGTATCTGGTTTTTTACTTTAATGTCAAACTTTGGCACAATTCTAAAATTTGAAAAAGAACTGGCCGAGTTTACCTGTGCACCTTATGCCATTATGACCGACTGCTGTACTCATGCCATCGAGTTATGCTTACGGCATGACAAGGTACGTTCTACTGCATTTACAGCATACACATATCTCAGCATTCCTATGACAATGCACAAGTTGGGCATAAGTTACAGTTATACTGACGATACTTGGACAGGTGAGTATCCGTTTGAATCCACACGTATTTGGGACAGTGCTCGAAGACTTGAACAAGGCATGTACCGTAAAGGCACAATGCAATGTTTGAGTTTTGGACACGGCAAGCCACTTGAGATTGGTCGCGGTGGTGCTATACTGTTGGATGATCCTGTGGCATACAAGACCATGCTGGCACAACGATATGACGGAAGGGACTTGACCGTCAGTCCTTGGCCTTCACAAAAAACATTCCGTGTTGGTTATCACTACAAGCCAACCATCGAAGAAGCAACTATCGGACTAGAAAAATTAATGCAAGTTGCAATAGACAAACCCACGCCCAGGAATGTGGCATATGCAGACTTGCGTGAAATCACAATAGTTGCTTGACAACAACCTAAATAACCTGTATACTTAATACATTACGGCAATCCACTGCCTAAACATCGGAGAATAAATTGACAGAACTACATTATAAAGAAGAAGACGGAAAGCCCCTGAGTCAGGTTATCCGCAATCGTCTTAAACAAGATAACAAGCGTTTTTGGGCAGGCGATAACATCAGCGAATACATCAGTGATGTTGAAAAAGAAACACTGATCAACGAAGCAACTGGAGCATTTGAACAAGTGCTGGATAGTTTGCTAATTGATCAAGAAACTGATCCTAACAGCAAAGGTACTGCCAAGCGTTTGGCCAAAATGTATTTCAATGAGATCATGGCAGGACGTTATGAACCAGCACCAGATGCAACAGCATTTCCAAATGATTCAGAAGATAGATACGAAGGCATGCTGGTGGTTCGCAGTGAACTGCGTAGTATGTGTAGCCATCATCACCAACCTGTTAGTGGCGTTGCTTATATTGGTATTCTGGCTGCAGAAAAACTCATTGGGTTGAGTAAATACACTCGTATTGCACAATGGTGTGCTCGACGTGGTACACTACAAGAAGAGCTTGCCAATGATATTGCAAGAGAAATTGCAAAAGCAACAAGTGCAACAGACCTAGGTGTTTATATCCAAGCGGTGCATGGTTGCTGTGAGAATCGTGGTATTATGGCACATAGTTCGTTAACCCAAACTACTGTGCTTAGAGGTTCTTTTAAAAATGATCCCGGTACAAAGAAAGAATTCTTTGACAACATCAAACTACAACAAGAGTTTGCACCACGATAAAATAACCAGTACAACATGGAAAAAAAGCACTTACTGGTAGGTTGTAGTTTTACTGACCCGACTTGGCAGTCTGATATACCTTGGAGTATAGAATACTCCAAGGTAAACCCATCATATATAGTGGCCAAAGCTGGTATGGGAATCAATGGTATTTGTACCGAAGCAATGTATTATATTGAAAATTTAAATATTTCCAATATGGTGATTGTTTTACCTACACTCTGGCGAATGGACATTGAAGTTGACGAAGAAACATACCTATGCAATGCTATGGTAGAGCTAGCCTATGCAGATGACAATTACAACGTAGTTGAACCTGCAAAAAGAAAATGGATAATTAGCGGCGGGTTACACTACCCAAAAGATACAGAGTTTTCTAAAATTTTTGATTTCTTGTATAAGCATCAAGGTTTCTTGGTTATACTAAAAGAACATATCAGAGCGTTAACACGATTATTAAATTATTGTAAAATGCACAACATTGAGTATAAGATCACAGCGATACAGGATCCATTAGAACAATTGGTAGGGTTGGACTATATCAGAGAAAACGTTATCAAACTATTAAACAGTGTAGAGTACAATAATTGGATTAGATTCAACGGAGAATTTATTAACAAATTTCTGGGCCACGAAAAACATCCAACAACAGAAGAACATGTTGAGTTATGCAAACACATATTAATCAATGTTAACTCATAATAAGAAATTGCATCACAATGAATTGTAGTACACATAAAGTTATCACCATGAAAGCACTTAAATTTTAATATGACCTATGTAGTAACCGAAGAGTGTATTCTCTGTAAACATACCGATTGCGTAGATGTTTGTCCCGTTGACTGTTTTGTTGAAGGCCCAAACTTTTTGGCAATCAATCCCGACGAATGTATTGATTGTGCAGTATGTGTACCGGAATGCCCAGTTAATGCTATCTATGCCGAAGAAGATCTTCCAGAAGATCAATTGAAGTTTATCGATATCAATGCCGAATTGGCAAAGAAATGGCCCGTTATTTCCAAGCGTAAAGAACCATTGCCAGAACACGAAAAATGGACCGGTGTGGCGGGCAAACTGGAGCATTTGGATCGTGCATAGTGTGGCATAAAAACAACAGTTGACCAATAATTCGTAGTCTGCTATAATATACACATGATCAACAAAACAAGGAGTCAACTATGACTAACTTATTTAAATTTTTTGTAGCTGTGTTGATGACCATGTCCATTGGTATTGCGACGGCAGCCGATTCATATAGGTATTCGTTTGCTACCAAAAAGAAAACGTTGGCAGATGGCAGTGTTGTAGAACAACGTTGGAAATACACTTTTATCAACGGCAAACTACGAGCAAAAGACAAAATTAGTGAGTCGGTCCAAGCAGTACCACAGCCAGCTGTTACATACTCTTACTCGACCAAAATCAAAACACTCGATGATGGCAGTGTCGTTAGCGAAAAATGGATGTACACAAAAACTGATGGCAAGTTAACATCCAAAGACCTTGAAACTACTACAGTAATTACACCTGCACCAGCAGTAGTTGAGCCAGTTGTTACATACTCTTACTCAACCAAAACTAAGACATTAGAGGATGGCAGTGTTGTAGAACAACGTTGGAAATTTACAAAAACCAATGGAAAACTTACTGGCAAAGATATCGAAAGTGCTACAGTAATTACACCTGCTCCAGTGGGTGCAGTGGCTGAACCAGAACCTGAACCTGCTCCAGTTGTAGTTGAAGCACCAGTGGTAGTTGAGGCACCAGTGGTAGTTGAGGCACCAGTGGTAGTTGAGGCACCAGTGGTAGTTGAGGCACCAGTGGTAGTTGAGGCACCTGCTCCATTAATAACCTATGCTTACTCAACAAAGACCAAAACGTTGGCAGACGGTAGTGTCATTAGTGAAAAATGGAAATACACAAAAACTGATGGCAAGTTAACAGCCAAAGACATAGTCGAAACTGTAGTATTAAGTGGTCCTGCTGTTATTGCACCAATAACTACTCCTGTAGCAGAGTCAGTTGTGTTTGATCCCAACTTCGATGCTGTAAGTTACTATAACAATCCAAACATGGGTACGCCAACAGCCGTGCCAAGTTTTGATCCTAACTATTACTTGACACCAGAAGCCAATAAAACTATTTCAGCAATTGGTGCTAACTATGCATACTCTCGAGGATGGACAGGTAAAGGATCTACTATCCTTGTGATGGACTCTGGTATCGATGTAAACAACTCAGAGTTTGCAGGGAAAATAAAGTACAGTATTGATTACACAAATACAGGTATTCAAGACAACAAAGGACACGGTACTCAAGTAGCAAGTATTGCCGCAGGTGCCATGGATGGCAAAGGCATGTACGGTGTTGCATATGATGCAAATTTGGCAATTGCCAAGATTGCTGACACAGGCGGCGTCAATACAACTGCCGCTCGTCAAGCATTGGTTTGGGCACAACAATACACTGACATTGTTGTGGCCAACTTGAGTGCCAATACCAACTATTCATCTGGTTACAAAGCATCAGTTTATCAACTGGCGGATGGCACATACCACAGTAACGATGCCAACTATGGTGGCACAAACTATTACAACTTACAAAGCCCAACTGACTGGTCCAGTGTTTTAGGCAAGGAAATGGTATTGGTAGTTGCCGCAGGCAATCAAGGATTGAAATATGTACAGGCACCTGCTGTATTTGCTTCTGCAGTAGATGCTGACGGTCGACTGTTGATGAATGGTCAAATGATTATTGCTGGTGGTTGGAATACAACTACACAAACAGTCGAAGGCAATGATGCTGGGCACGTTTGTAAAGTAGTAGTCAACGAAGTGTGTAAGGACACTTATCGTACCAGCGACTTCTTCCTGCTTGCTCCAAGTGTTGGCATTGAAAGCACTGGCATAAACGGAACAACCCCAAGTGCCAGTGGTACAAGTTTTGCGGCGCCTGCTATTTCTGGTGCGGTTGCTATAGTGCATCAATTGTGGCCCTATATGAAAGGCGAACAACTTGCTCAGTTGTTGCTTAAAACTGCCAACAAGGACATCAAGAACTACAGCATAGACGAAATGGGACAAGGCTTGTTGGACTTGAACAAGGCCACGCAACCAATTGGCAGCTTGGGTATCAGTGTTACAGGCCGTACAGGAACAGCAGTTCCACTAAGTGGTTCTTTGAATATTGCGGGTGGTGTTGATTCTTCATTGTCTAGTATGTTACAAAATGTAGCTGTGATTGACAGTTTTCAAAGAGACTTTGCAGTTGACTTGACCCCTGCAACCAACAGCACTGCTCAGCCAGTTGCACACATGGATCATACTGCTGGTCAAAGTTGGAGTAGTAAATTTGCTGGACAAGCTGTCAGTGCCAATGGGCTGACACTGGCAGGCAACGGCTCTAATCTAAGTGTTGGCGTCAGTAGCCAAATGTTTAGTAAAAACCGTCAGGCATTGCAATATCAAGCAACAATTACGCAAGCCGATTACAACCCTTGGGTCAACTTTTCTGGAATGTGGGGACAGAGCGCCGGCTCTACCACTGCCGAGTTCAGTATGCTGTACAGCCCAGAAGCAACAGGCAGCTGGGTACAAGCTGGATTAATGAACACATCTGGCAAATACAACTACTCAATGGTTAACAATGTATCAGACATACAAAGTGCGTATGCAGTAGCAGGTTGGAAGAACGACATTGTTAATTTGTATGCAGGCATCAAACCAACGGTGATAAGCGGATCAGTTAGTGTAACTATTCCAACAAGTGTTGATGCTGATGGTACTATGAACTACAGTAATGCAACAAATAAAATTCGCAATCGCAACACAGGATTTGTTGGTGCCAGTGTTGACTATGCACCAAAGCGCAATCATGCAGTTAGTCTTTCAGCAATATACGGACAAGACGGTGCAGGCCGCATTGGTGTAAACTACAAATTGGCTCTGCAATAAAATGGAACACTTGTCCTATATATTTAAAAACATTCCTGAAGACATCAAGGATAGTTCCGCTCCATGGACGGATCTAGTAAGTGAAGACTTCCATGTTGCGATATATAGAGACCGGTATCCATGCACACCAGGACACTTGTTGTTTGTTCCAAAATACAACACAATGGCAATACTGCTGGATGCGTTTGACGACGCACTGACTCACGGACAAACAATGGTAGAGTCAGGCGAATGGGACGGATTCAATATTGGAATGAATTACGGGAGTGCCGCAGGACAGACAGTTGAGTGGCCTCATGTGCATTTGATTCCACGTCACGTTGGCGATGTCGAAGACCCGATAGGAGGCGTGCGCAACACAATTCCTGGCAAAGGCAACTACCACAAATAAATAACAACACAGCGGTCTTTTTAGAATCATCCCGCTATACAAACTCTGCTTTCTATGCTATAATCTAACATAGGAGAATATAATGGCAAATCAATCTCGTACTTACAAGTACACCAGTACAAAAGAATATCACGACGCTTTTCCCTGCGCATACCGACAATGGCGTGCTGACAGTCACTGTAACACAATTCATGGCTACTCGTTTAGCATGAAGTTTTACTTTGGCACAGACAGCTTAGATGCTCGCAACTGGGCGGCTGACTATGGTGGTTTGAAGGAACTCAAAGGCATTTTAGAAAGCCAGTTCGATCATACGTTGCTGGTCAGCGAAGATGATCCTGAATTAGAGCTGTACATGGAAATGCAACGACGTGGCATTGCTAAACTAACCATTCTTCCCAAACTGGGTTGCGAAGGTTTGGCAGATCAACTGTACAACTATGTTAATGGTGTTTACATCCCTGACATGTGGGGTGCTGGAGAAGCAGAACGCTTGTGGTGTTACCGTGTAGAAGTACGTGAAACACAAAGCAACATGGCCTTTAGAGAAGGTCATAGGGAATGGAATGAAGATTTATTTGCATAAGGAAAATTAAATGTACGCAACCGCAAGTTATAGAGACGCTTCTGCAATTAACGAAGCAATGGGCAGAGTGTATTCGCACATGGGCGTGGCTGTGTTTATCAGCATGTTGGTCAGTTACTTTGTGGGAACTACACCAGAGCTACTGCAATTCTTTTTTACCGGCATGCTGAAGTGGGTGGTTATATTTGCACCATTGGCTGCAATCCTTGTGATGAGTTTTGCCAGTGCTAATTTCAGCAAGTCAGGACTACAACTATTCTTGTACGGGTTTTCTGCACTAATGGGCTTGAGCTTTGCTACAATATTTGCAGTCTACACAATGGGCAGTATCTTCACAGCCTTTATGGGCGCTGGAGTATTGTTTGGCACCATGAGCATTTACGGATACTTTACTAAAAAGGATCTAAGCTCAATGGGACAAATGATGTTTGTGGGATTGATTGCAATTGTTATCGCTAGCATTATTAATATCTTTATTGGCAGCACGGTAATACAAATGGTTATTAGTGCTATTGCTATCATTGTGTTTCTGGGCTTGACTGCATATGACACACAGCGTATCCGTGAAATGGTAAGTGTGGGCGGCGACACCGGCAAACAAGAAGTCATGGGCGCACTTACACTGTATCTGGACTTTATCAACTTGTTTATACACTTGCTACAACTGTTCGGCAATAGGAAATAATATGTTAGAAACAATATGCGAAACGATGGTCAGTGCATACCACAAGAACTGGATTACCAGTCGTGATGGTAATGTAAGTATTCGTCACCATGATCGAGATCACTTTTACATCACACCAAGTGGTATTCGTAAGCAAACAATGCAACCTGAGTTGTTTAAGAAGATCCAGATCATGCATCAGCCTATGAATAGATGGAGTTGGACTGAACTTGAATACACTGACATCAGTAAGAACCTTACACCCAGTGGAGAGATTCCTCTGCACTTTGGTTTGCAACGACAAATGGGTCAACACAAGGACGACGTTCGTGTAGTGATGCACTTCCATCCTACCTATTGTGTTGCTGCCATGCATGCTGGTATTGAGTTGGATAAACTTGTCAAGAACTTTCCAGAGTTGGGTCGTTATACCAAAGTGGCTCCAAACGTTCCTGATGTTGCACCAATCAGTCAAGAGTTGGCAGATGAGACAATTGCAAGATTAGATGTTGACTACGATGGCAATATTGCACACGATATTATTGGCATCAAAGGGCATGGAGTCGTCAGCATTGACACCAGTCCCTGGCGTGCATTTGAACACATTGAACGATTAGAACACATTTGCCAAATTGTGCTGGCATCAGGAATTAAGTAACTGTAAAAATATCTAATACTAGGAAAATACTTAACTCTTTAAGAGACAAATCAGAACCCCATTTGGTCGAGGCAGCTCGACTCGCTAAAATCCTGCCGAGGTAAAGCTCGTTGCCGGTGGAGTAGCGTGTTCACCCCTTTGCGAAAGCAAACATCTCCTAAACACTATAACACTAGGAACGAGGTTATAGATAGCATACGTGCTATGTCAGTGCAGGTAAGGAAAAGACTAGAGTCCTTGGAGATGCAATCAAATACCTGTTTCCAAAGTCTATGGCTGGATTCGACTCACATGAAGTTATCCAAACGTTAGATGGAACCTGTGAAGGTTCCGTCTGACTGAAAAGATCTACATGAAATTAAGTTAATAGTAATCATAAGAAAACAAAAAACGATATGGCGTTTAGCCATATCGTTGTTTCGTGTAAACGAAACGCTAACAGTTGACAATGATTTAATCAGACAGTATACTAGTGGAATACTAATTCTCAAACAGAACAACAAGTACATATATACAGTATGTCAAAAATAAATCAACAACAAAAAAACAACAGCACTGAGCATGAATCAACAGAAGAAAAAGATGTAGCAGAAGAATCAGTGCATATTATGCACATTGCATTGCCTATTGCTGGTGCAATTCTGATGTTTTTACTGGCCTTTATTGCAGTCACAATGGCATGATTGAACAGAAGTTTGCTTGGTTGCCTACTCGCATGACAAGTGGTAAGTTGATATGGTTACAATCATACAACTTAAACCGTAGCATGTACGATGAATCAACTGGTAAACCTCCGTTGCATTCTCTATACTTTGAATTTACAGAAACCACCAAAGAACAAACTTGGCGATTGTTAACAGAACAACGTATTGATAACAATCGAAACGTTTGGAATACACCTAAAGGAAATTAAAATGAAAAAACTATTAGTAACTGTGTCTCTTGTAGTGGCTGCAACGGCCGCAATCGCAGACACCAAAGCACTAGCAACTGCAAATAATTGTCTTGCTTGTCATGCGGTTGATCGCAAGTTGGTTGGACCAGCATTCAAAGACATTGCTGCCAAATACGCAAGTCGCAAGGACGCTGTTGAATATTTGACTGGTAAAATTAAATCTGGTGGCATGGGTGTGTGGGGTCCTATTCCAATGCCGGCACAGGCACAACTAAGTGATGCACAAGCAAAAGAATTAGCACAATGGGTTCTAGAGGCCAAATAATGATTGATCCACGTATACAAGAAATTGTCACGGCGGAAGCCGCACGACAAGTATCAACCATCGAGTTGATCGCTAGTGAAAACTTTACCAGTGCAGAGGTAATGGAACTGTGCGGCAGTTTGCTTACCAACAAGTATGCCGAAGGATTGCCAGGCAAACGTTACTACAACGGTTGCGAAGAAGTGGACAAGGTAGAACTACTGGCCATTGATTATGCTACCCAACTGTTTGGCTGCAACTATGCAAACGTGCAACCACACTCGGGTGCTAATGCTAACCTTGCTGTGTTCAAAGCATTTTTAAAACCAGGTGATCTTATTATAGGCATGGATCTGGCATCAGGTGGCCACTTGAGCCACGGTGCCAAAGTAAACGTGTCTGGTGCGTGGTTTGATACAGAATCATACGGAGTTGACGATTGTGGGTTTATTGACTACAAAGCAGTTGCCAAATTGGTTTTGTTTAATCGTCCCAAAATGCTAATTGCTGGTGCCAGTGCCTACAGTCAGCTTATTGATTGGGAACGCATGCGTGAGATTGCTGATAGTGTTGGTGCTATCTTATTAGCAGACATCAGTCACTATTCAGGTCTGATCGCTGGTGGTGAGTATCCAACCCCATTCCCTCACGCTCACGTTGCTACAACCACCACACACAAGACACTACGTGGACCACGTGGTGGTATGATTCTTTGGAACGACGAAGACATCAGCAAGAAGATAAACAGCGCTGTGTTTCCTGGAACACAAGGCGGTCCATTGATGCATATCATCGCCGCAAAGGCACAATGTTTCTACGAAGCGTTACAACCCGAATTTAAGATGTATGCCAAACGTATCAAGATCAATGCTCATGCCATGGCACAGACTTTTCTAGATGCTGATGTTGATATTGTTTCAAATGGAACACAATGCCACATGATGACTATTGATTTGACAAAAGAAAAGTACAGTGGGCGTGAGTTTGCAGACTTGCTGGAAGCAAATGGTATCACTGCAAACAAGAATGGTGTGCCTGGTGATACTCGTGGTTTTGTTGAAACCTCTGGAGTCCGGATTGGTGTTGCCGCAGAAACTACCCGAGGTCATGACGAACGTTGGTTTAAGAACCTTGCGCTTCAGATGATATACTTACTGAGAGATTAAATGAGAATCGAAGACGAAATAAAATTGGATTTCAAAGACGTATTGATTCGTCCCAAACGCAGTACACTGTCAAGTCGCAAAGAAGTTGATTTAACTAGAACGTACAAGTTCAAACACAGCCGAGCAGAATGGACCGGAGTGCCTGTTATAGCAGCCAACATGGACGGTGTTGGTACACTTGAGATGGCAGCGGCTTTGCAACAGCACAACATGTTTACTTGTACAGTAAAGTCATACAACGAGGGTGATTTTGGTGGCATTGATATTGACTTTGACAATTTTGCGGTAAGTACTGGTACAAGCAGTGGAGATTTTAATAAATTAAAGCGTATTTTTGCCGTTTACCCAGAGCTTAAATTTATTTGCATTGATGTAGCCAATGGTTACCAGGAAATTTTTGCAGATTACGTAGCCCGTGTTCGTGAAGAATTCCCTACAAAAACTATTATTGCGGGCAACGTAGTCACTGCTGATATGACACAGGAGTTGATTTTACGTGGAGCCGATATTGTTAAAGTGGGCATTGGTCCTGGTAGCGTTTGTACTACTCGCGTGCAGACTGGTGTGGGTTATCCACAACTTACTGCAATCATCGAGTGTGCGGATGCAGCTCATGGCCTCGGCGCACATATTATCGGTGATGGTGGTTGCACTTGCCCTGGCGATGTCGCTAAGGCTTTCGGAGCTGGTGCTGATTTTGTTATGCTCGGGGGGATGTTAGCCGGGCACGATCAAGGTGGTGGTACTGTAGAGGATGGTAAGATCACATTCTACGGCATGAGTAGTGACACTGCTATGGACAAACACAGTGGCGGAGTTGCTAGTTATCGTTCGAGCGAAGGCAGGACTGTTACTGTTCCATACAAAGGCACAGTAGAAAACACAGTGCTAGACTTGCTTGGCGGATTACGTAGTTCATGCACTTATGTTGGTGCACCAAGTTTAAAACAACTCAGCAAATGCACAACCTTTATCCGTGTCAACAGACAAATCAACGATGTGTTTATAAAATGAAAAAGAAAATTGTAGTAGTGGGTGCTGGCATCAGCGGGTTGTTGGCAGCATATTATCTGGCCAAATCTGGACACAAGGTAACAGTTTACGAACAAGAACGTTATCCAGCCATGCGCACCAGTTTTGCCAATGGTGGTCAGGTAAGTGTCAGCAACAGCGAAGTCTGGACCACGTGGGGCAATGTGTTCAAAGGCATCAAATGGATGTTCAAGAAGGATGCTCCATTGTTGATTCGTCCAACGTTTGAGTGGGCAAAGATCCGCTGGATGTCAAAGTTTATGTGGAACACTGTTACTGGCAAATACGCAAGGAACACAGCAGAAACTATCCAATTGGGCATGCGCTCACGTGATTTGTACAAAGACATCATTGCCGAAGAAGGACTAGAGTTTGACCAAAGTTTCGAAGGTATACTGCATTTCTACAAGGATGCGCACTATCTGGCAAATGCTCATTCAGTAAAAGATTTGTACGAGGCCAATGGTTGCCAGTGGGATATGTTGGATTCGCATCAGGTACACTTGGCAGAACCCAGCCTCAGGAATGACGGTTCGGTGCTAGGTGGTGCTTGGACCGAAGATGATTGGATGGGAGACATTCACAAGTTTTGTACTGAGCTAACTGCTGTTCTGAAAAACAAATATGGTGTTACATTTTCATTCGGCAGTACAATACTTGATGCAAAGAACTTGGACTACTATGACGCAATTGTGATCAGCAGTGGCGTGGGCAGTACTGCACTTGCTAAAACAGTAGGCGATACAATTGATGTATATCCAGTCAAGGGATATAGCATTACTGTTAACTTGGATGACGAAAGCTACAAACATGCACCCAAGACAAGTTTGTTGGATGATCAAGAAAAGATTGTGACCAGTACATTGGGAAGACGTTTTAGGGTTGCTGGTACTGCTGAACTGACAGGCGAGAACTACGATATACGCCGTGATAGAATTGAACCTTTGTTAAATTGGGTGCATACAAACTTTCCCAAAATCAACACACATGATTATTCAAGTTGGGCGTGTTTGCGGCCAATGACTCCCAACATGATGCCTATTGTGAAGCAAAGCAAAAATAATCCCAAAGTGTTTTATCATACCGGACACGGGCATTTGGGTTGGACATTGAGTCCGGCTACGGCAGTACAGTTAACCGCATTGATTGACAAAGTAATTTAATACATGTAAAATATCACTATGAGTGAATACAAAATATCATTGCTGTTGCCCACCAGAGGCAGAACAACTGCATTGCGGCGTAGTATATTAAGCACCATCAACTGTGCCGACAATATTGACTCATTTCAAATTATGATTGGGTTTGATAATGATGATACAGATACTATCGATTACTTTGTAAAAGAACTACAACCGGAACTGGACGAGCTTGGTGCAAATTACCAAGCTCATGTGTTTGCACCAATGGGCTACATTCGTTTAAACGAATACGTAAACGGCCTGGCCAAACATTCTGACGCCGATTGGTTGGTGTTTTGGAATGACGACGCTGTTATGGAAACTGCAGGTTGGGATACTGTAATTGCCGGCCACACTGGCGAATTCAAAGTGCTGGCATTTCATACACACAACGATCATCCTTATAGTATTTTTCCTATTGTACCAAAGGAATGGTTTGAATTGTTTGGTTATCTAAGCCCGCATCAAATAAGCGACGCTTGGATTAGCCAACAGGCCTACTGTCTTGATATCTGGGAACGTATCGATGTTGATGTAACACACGATAGATTTGATTTGACTGGCAACAACAAAGATGAGATATTTGAAAAACGACCTATGCTAGAAGGTAATCCTTCTGATCCCCGAGACTTTCACAATAAGATATGGCACACCAGGCGGATAGAAGACTTGAACAAGTTGGCTGCATACATGGAGTCAAAAGGATTGAGCATTGAGTTTACCAAAGCAATATTTTCAGGTAAACAAGATCCATGGGAAAAATTAAAAGCCAATGACGTAAACAACCACATGTCCCAATGGCGACCAGACTGGGCTAAAAAATAATGATATTAAATTTAGAAGAACGTATTAAACAATACTGGGACAACCAACCGTGTAATATCAGACACAGCGACAATGAAATTGGCAGTTTGGAATTCTTCAAAGAAGTATCTGCTCGCAGATTTCAAGTGGAACCACACATTCCAGAGTTTGCCGGATTTCATTTATGGCAAGGTCAACAAGTATTGGAAATCGGTCCTGGAATTGGGTCAGACGCAGCAGAGTTTGCACGACACGGCGCTGATTACTACGGTATAGATTACAGTAAAGAAAGTGTTGACCTTGCTCGCAAAAGATTTGACGTAGAAGAATTGTCAGGCAATTTCTATTGCGGAGACGCCAGCGACGAAGCAATGTACAAGGATTTACCAAAGTTTGATTTGGTTTACAGTTATGGTGTTATACATCATTTCCCTGCTATTGATAGTATTATCAACAATGTGTATGATTGTCTTAAACCCGGAGGCGAATTCCGTTTTATGGTGTATGCAAAAGACAGTTGGAAACAAGCAATGATCAACAAAGGGCTTGATCAATACGAAGCACAAGCAGGATGTCCTTATGCCAAAAGCTACACCAAAGATGACATTGACACACTGTTGTTTGAGCAATTTAGAGTTGAAAGATTGCGCCAGGACCACTGTTTTATGTACAATGTAGAAGCATACAAACAAGGCAGGTACGAACTTGAACCCTGGTTCGAAGCAATGCCCGTTCCGATGCGCGAAGCAATCAGAGAATATCTGGGTTGGCATTTGTTGGTTAAAGCAAGGAAAATATAACTTATGACAACAGACCCTTACGCAGGTTTGATAGGTAGTACAATCACATTGGACGATATCACAGTTGATGTAACGTCAATGGCCGATGCATTAGTATCAGCCTCTAGCATGTCAGATATGTATACTATAGCAAATAACAATACATTGTCTTGCGCTGACATATCACACCACGGAATTGATATGCATGAAGGTACTGACATCACGGTTGGCGGGAAAAGTATGCAAGAGTTTATGAAGCGTGTTGAGGAACGGTTGGCTATACTCGAACCAAACAAGAAACTAGAAGCCGAATGGGCTGAGTTGGAAGAGCTGGGCAAACAGTACCGTGCCATGGAGCAGGATCTGCTGAATAAAGCCCTGGCCTGGGACATACTCAAAACAAGGAACAAATAATGGGAACATATTACCGTAACATAACAAAATTTATTGACACAATTGACAACGGCGCATGGGTTGAAATTGGTGTTGATCGCGGAGAAGGAAGTACTAAGTTTTTTGCTGATTTATGCAAAGAACGTGGTGTAGACTTTTACGGAGTAGATGTTGACGCAGACCAAATTGATCGTGCTGCCAGCAATTTGATGGTCGATAATGTACTGCCAGATCATGTAAAATTAGTACAAGGCAAAGGTGAACAGTTTTTAGAAAACTTGGATCCGGAAGTCAAAGTATCAATGGCATATCTTGACAACTTTGATTGGGACTACTGGCTCGGCGGTGCCGAAGAAGCGTTTGTAGCAGGTGTAAAGCAAAAGTATCGAGATTTAATGAGCATCGAGATGACCAACTTAAATAGTCAGCAAACACACCTGTTGCAAGCAATTTTATTGATGCGTAGGATGACCAGCAACAGTATTATTATATGTGATGACACATGGTATCACCCTCAAGAAGGTGTGTTTATTGGCAAGTGCTCGGCTGCTATTCCGTTTTTGATGTTGCAAGGTTATCGTCATTTGCACAATGATGGCTACAGACAAAACAGTGGTGCAATTTTTGGAAGATTTAAGTAAAAATATTATGATAGCTGTTATATACAACGGTGGAGCATACGGCACGTATCTAGAGTGGGTGTTAACTACATTAACTACTGATACTCCAATAATTCCGCCGTTTACTAACCTTGGTAATAGCCATAAGTTTCTGGGCAACCTGGCTACTAACATAGGCTCTGATAGATGGAATACATTACTAAATAGTAAAACACCCAAGTCTTTTATTAGAGTGCATCCAAAAACTTTAAAAGATGAGAATCTGTCAGACAACTTAACTTTTATTATAAATTCAGTAGAGCTTGGGATATATCTGTACCCTTCGCGCAATACTGTTTTGTTAAATGTTAACAATTATTATTCAAAAATTTGGGACGATTGGTGGACAGATCGGTTATCTGATTCGGTATTTTATAACAATTTATACGACAATTTTCCAATTGACAAGGATACGCCAATATCCAAAATTCCAATTTGGATTAAAAGAGAACTTTTAAGTTTTAATTTAATGCCTTCGTGGTTTGATCAAGTAGAGTGGTATCATCCTGACACGTGGTCCCATCCAAGATGCCAATTGGTATCATTGAATGATCTGCTTTACAATTTTAAAAATACCATTTTAAAAATAAAAGATTTTTGTAATTTAGATTTTAAAAAATCAATTGACGTTATGATCCCGCATCATAATACGATGTTGTCCTTGCAACAATCATTGGGGCAAGATCAACTGTGCAACAAAATAGTAGATTCGATTATAAACAATCAAGTGTTTGAATGGGAAGATCAGGAATTACCATTGCCTAGTCAAAGTTGGATACAATGGCAATTGAGAAATTTGGGATACGAACTCAAATGCCACGGACTTGATATTTTTCCTACCAATACTACTCAATTACGTAAACTATTGACAACACAACACACAGATGTTATAATTAACAACACCCCAAAGGATTAACATGTTCGGAACAAACGAAATAATTGGTAAGAAATATTTTAAAGACGCACAAGAAAACACCTTGATGGTGACCAGTATGTTCTTTACACTACAAGGTGAAGGGCCCTATGCTGGTATGCCTGCACTATTCATTCGTCTGGCAAAGTGCAACTTGGATTGCAGTTTCTGTGACACATTCTTTGATGACGGTGACACATTTACCTATGCAGAACTAGAGACCAAGGTATACGATACTATTCGTGACTTTTGGGTCAGCAAAGGCAAGCCTGTACCCGAGTGGGCAGTACGTGGACGCAATGACTACCCAGGGGTTGTGTTGGTTATGACAGGCGGTGAGCCATTGTTGCAAGACAACATCACAGGTTGGATGCAACGACAGTTGTCACATTACAAAGCAGTACAGGTTGAAAGCAATGGCGTGCCTGAAACACTAGTACCAGAAGGTGTTACACTGGTATGTAGTCCCAAGTGCATTGAAAAGAACGGCAAGCCCGTCAAGTATCTTGCACCAAGCAAAACTATCTTACAACGTGCAGACTGTTTGAAGTTTGTGGTTAGTGCTGACCCAGAGTCTCCCTACAGCACAGTTCCAGACTGGGCGTTTGAATGGAAGCGTAATAATCCTGACAAAGAAGTTTACTGTAGTCCTATGAACATCTACAACAATTTCCCACAGCGGATCAAACTACTTCGTGCAGAAAAAGGCACAATTACTATGGCAGAGCGTAGTACCGTGGATGAAGTGATCAGTTTCTGGGAACCAGGTCTATTAGACTTAAAAGCAAATCAGGCCAATCACGAATACGTGGGACAGTTCTGTATTGAGAATGGCTTTAAACTAAACTTACAACAACACCTGTACGCAAGTTTAGCATAGGTTGGTTAAGTAACTATGCCACTGGATAATTCGTTTGATACCGTGCAGATTAACTGGAGATTGCTCAGGGTCACAAAATGGAAGTTAAAGTTGTGCTGGCGGCCGCAAACTTGTTCCTTAACTGGCATGAAACTCTGGGGTAAACAGGCATACTACGGTGAGTACTACGGTGGATACGTAACGTATCCAGACATGGATCCAGACATGGAACACTACTGGATTGAACGTAACGAGTTTATTATATGGCAACTGAAGAAGTAAGAGTAAAGTAATAAAATAAAGGAAATCAATGACATATCTATTTACAAGCGAATCAGTATCAGAAGGACACCCAGACAAAGTAGCAGATGCTATCAGTGATGCAGTATTAGATCTTGTCATGAGTAAAGAAGATCCTTCTCTGCGGTGTGCATGTGAAACTCTTGTCACTACAAATCGAGTGGTGCTGGCCGGAGAGTACAAAGGCATACTGCACAATCAAGAAGTTGACAGTGCAGTACGAAAAGTCATCAAGGACATTGGCTACGAGCAGGATGGATTCCATTGGAACAATGTAGAAATTACAAACTTGTTGCACGGGCAAAGTGCAGACATTGCATTGGGCACAGACACCTTTGGTGCAGGTGATCAAGGGTTGATGTTTGGTTACGCTACAAAAGAAACTGCTAACTACATGCCCAGTGCAATTTATTGGAGCCATCGCATTGTTGAAGAACTAACCAAAGTTCGCAAGCAAGGTTCTACAGTGCTTGGCCCCGATGCCAAAAGTCAAGTGACATTTGAATACAACGATGACAGCAAGCCCGTGCGTATTGCCAAAGTTGTTTGCTCAACTCAACATAGCGAAGATGCAGATATCAAATTTGTAAGAGAGTTTGTTGAGCGCATTATTCGAGAAGTTTTGCCAGCGCACTATGTCGACAGTGCTACAGAGTTCCACATCAATCCCACTGGACGTTTTGCAGTTGGCGGACCAGATGGTGACTGTGGGTTAACAGGACGCAAGATCATTGTCGACACCTACGGCGGCTCAAGTCCGCATGGCGGCGGCGCATTTAGTGGTAAAGATCCCACCAAAGTAGATCGTAGTGCCGCTTACTTGACACGTTGGATTGCTAAAAACATTGTGGCAAGTGGCCGTGCAGATTGGGCTACTGTTCAAATCAGCTACGCTATTGGTATGAAAGATCCAATGAGTTTTTATATTGAAAGCGATGGCGACAGTAGGGCGTTGACCAAGACAGTGCAAGACACTGTGGACATGACACCAAAAGGTATCATTGATCGATTCCAATTGTTCCGTCCTATCTACAGTAGTACAACTAACTACGGACACTTTGGCAAGGATTATTTGCCATGGGAAAAAATTGATTTATTCTAGGAGAATGTAATGGGATTGTTTGACGTATTTAAAAAGAAACCACCACCAGTAGTGGCCAAAGAGCCCAAGGCAGAAAAGCCCAAAGCACCAGTCAAAACTGAAAAAGAAATTGCCACAGATAAAGGAGAACCGTGGGTTGCTATTTTGAGCATGGACATTGATCCCGAAAATCTGCATCAAGGTGCTTTTGAACTGGATTGGAATGACAAGTTTGTTGCCAACTTGGTACGAGCAGGATACCAAGGTAGACCAGACGATAAAGACTCAGACATTGTAGATCGATGGTTTCAGAATGTGTGCCGACACGTGGTCATGGAGACATGGGAACAAGAAATGGCTAATAATCCCGCTCGTGTTGTCAAGCAACGCGACATCGGAGACGGTAGAACAGAAGTTTCATAATGATTTTAGCTATAGGTGATAGTAATATGTTTCCGGCTTGCACTGAGACCCAGGATCAGCCGGATCCTAAAAATATGGTGTCAGTGTTTAGTCATCAAATGAATCAATCTTTTAGATGTTGGAGCAAAAATGGGGCCAGTAACTATTGGATAGAACAACATATAGAGTACTTTTTAGCAGATCCGGCGTGGGATCCAGATACATTTTTGTTTATAGGGTGGACCAGCACCGAGCGTGAAGAATGGCCTTGGTTATATAATAATATTTCAGTATGTGGTGGCCCCGATTTTGGGATGCCGGAACCAACAAAAGCAAAATTCGAACAATGGAAAAAAACATTAACTCCAGAGTACATGCAACAATGCACCAATATGTGGCACGATAGAATACACCAATTGCATATAGAATTAGTGGATCGTAAAATTCGTCATTTATTTTGGTGCACATATGATAATTTTAAATCTATAAACAATCATGTTACATGGAATAAAAACTTTTTTATGCCATATGACGACACCGGGTGTATGGCTAAGTTCTTAGAATCAAAAAAAATCACAGCAATTGATGGTGATCCCTTTCATTACGATGATACGGCTCAATCTACGTGGGCAAATACGTTGTTTAATTACGCTAAAGAAAATATGTTATGATATTTTATGTAAATGGTGATAGCCATACCGCGGCTGCCGAAGCGGTCAACCCACATGCGTTTGCAATGGATGATGCTCAATTGTTTTACATGGGTCGTGCTCCGCATCCAGAAAATTTTGCAGTCAGTTGGGCCAAACGTCTAGGTGATGCATTAAGAGCAGGCATTCATTGCGATGCTGAAAGTGCAAGTAGTAACACTCGTATACTAAGAACAACTAGACAATGGTTAGAAAAGATACGCAACTTAGACGAAGTGTTGATGGTTATCCAATGGAGTACGTGGGAACGTGAAGAATGGCTGATTGATGATGTTTACTATCAAATTGGTGCTAGTGGCATGGATGATGTCCCAGAAGACCACCAACAACGATACAAAGAATTCGTTGTAGGGGTAGACTGGGAGCAAAAAACTCTACAAGCACACAACGATATTTGGCAACTGCATACCGAATTAGAAGATTTGGGCGTCAACCACATTTTCTTCAACGGCAACAACGATTTTAGCAGTATCAAAGAGCGCAAAGACTGGGGCACTAGTTATATTGACCCTTACGACCCAGAAGGCACATACAATGCCCGAATAAGAGCAAAAGGTATCCAAACGGTTATGCCCGATTCGTGGCATTTTGGTAAGGACGGCCATAGCTTTTGGAATCGTTTTATGTTACAATATATCAATACAAACAACAAAGTTTAAGGTTTTACCATGCGTTATGTGTTGATTGACACGGCCAATATGTTTTTTCGTGCCAGGCACACAGCTTTTCGTGCCAGCGATCCGTGGGAAAAAGTTGGAGTAGCATTACACACAACACTGATGAGTGCCAACAAGGTGGTCAAGCGTTTTGAAGCAGATCATGTTGTTTTTGCGTTGGAAGGTCGTAGCTGGCGTAAAGATCACTATAAACCTTACAAAGCCAACCGTACAGCGGCCCGTGCAGCTCTTACAGAAGCAGAAGCTGATGAAGATAAGATGTTCTGGGAAACGTATGACAATTTGACTAAATACTTGTCAGAACGAACCAACTGTAGTGTGCTCAGATGCCCTACTGCCGAAGGCGATGACATTATTGCCCGTTGGATCAACTTGCATCCCCAAGACGAACATATTATTATCAGCAGTGACACAGACTTTGTTCAGTTACTTGCATCTAATGTAAAACAGTACAATGGTATCACAGACGAACTTATTACTATGGAAGGCATTTTTGATGCCAAAGGCAAATCTGTGATTGATAAGAAAACCAAAGAACCTAAAAAGATTCCGGATCCAGCCTGGTTGTTGTTTGAAAAGTGCATGCGCGGCGATACCAGTGACAATGTGTTTAGTGCATTTCCCGGAGTGCGTACCAAAGGTACCAAGAACAAAGTTGGTCTTACAGAAGCATTTGAAGATCGTAACACAAAAGGTTACAACTGGAACAACATGATGTTGCAAAGGTGGACTGATCATAATGGCAACGAACACCGTGTGTTGGATGACTACGAGCGCAATCGTGCATTGATTGATCTTACACATCAACCACAAGACATCAAAGACATAGTGGACCTGGCTATCATTGAACAAGTTTCACACAAAGATATTGGACAAGTGGGCGTACGGTTTATGCAATTTTGCGGCAAGTACGAACTGAATAGATGTAGCGACAATGCAGACAGCTTTGGACGCTGGATGAATGAAACATACAAAGGAGTATTAAATGTTAATAGCTAAAGTAGTAGCTGATAAGCAGTACTGGATCTTACAAGATGAAGATCAAAAGGTTGGCAACATTGAAGCATGGGACGGCGGGTATCAAGTTCGCATCCATGATCAAGTAAAACAATTTAAAACAATTCGACTGGCGGCACGTGAAGCCAACATCACGTTTGAAAAGAAACCGCTCAGGTCCAAGCCTGACAACAGTATGGTACACGGTTTTCCTGTTGTAGGAAGATCATATAATCCTGTATGGGACGTGACGCATCGGTTGCCATTGTATACCAAGAATAGAAAAAGCAAGTCCTGGTTTGCCGCAGGTTGGTATTCAGTCAAGCGCGGACGCAAGTGGCGAGTGGTACAGGATCCAAAACTGATTGCACTGCAACGTTATCCATATCAAGGCCCATTTTATAACAAAGACGAAGTAACAGTATGACATATAGGTTGGCACAAACATATAACTGTATCAATAAACAAATTAAGGAAGTATAATGAACGTAGGAATTATAGGTGTAGGTAAATTAGGGTTAGCTTATGCATTGCTGTTTGAACAGCGAGGATTGAATGTAGTGGCCAGTAGCTATAAAGAAGACTATGTGTCTGAATTACAAGCCAGAATCACTAATCAAGTAGAACCTGGTATTAAAGAAATGCTCGAAAGTGCTAAAAATATTGAATTTACAATAGACAATAATCAAGTGATCGATCAGTGCGATTTATTATATGTGCTAGTTGCTACTCCAAGCACACCACAAGGTGACTACGATGTTAAACCTGTGTGGGACGTTGTTAACGATATTAAATTGCACAAGGGCAGTGTACGAAACAAAGTGCTGATTGTTGGGTCTACTTGTAATCCAGGCACGTGTGTTGAAATACAAAAGGAACTTAACGACTTGGGTGTTCATGTTGTGTACTGTCCTACATTTGCTATGCAGGGTGCAGTCATATCCAGCATTTTAAATGCACATGCGCTGTCATTAGGTACCAAAAATGACCAAGCTGCCGAGAGATGCCGAGAGTTGTTTTCTAAATTGATTAAAGACGGCACACCCGTGTATCAGGTGCATCCAACCACAGGTGAAATTTTGAAACTAGCAGGTAATTGTCGTTCTACAATGCAAATTAGTTTCTTTAATATGATGGGGCAATTTTTAATCAATGCAGGAATGGAAAATGACATACCAATAGCAAACGAATATCTAAATTATCAAGGTTTGACTCAGTGGAAATATGGATTTGGTTACGGCGGACCTTGTTATCCAAGAGACAATAGATCATTTGTGCATTATGCCCAAACACAAGGTATGGATTACCCGCTAGGTGAACTAGTTGACAGTTTTAATCAATCTCATATTGATTTTTTAGCAAGTTATTTTGCAAAAGACAATGTTGATAGCTTACCATACTACTTTGAATATGTGAGCTACAAGAAAGGTGTCAATATTTTTGAAGAGAGCCATCAGCTCAAGGTCTGCAAAATATTATTAGCAAGTGGTGCGAAAGTATACATCGAGCCTACTGTGTTTTTGTTGCCACTTATTGTAAACGAATTAGAAACAGAATTTAAAAACCAAGTTGAATTTGTGACCAAACTAGATTTAAACAAACAAGGTATTGTTTGTTATGATGTTATTACCTAATAAGAAAAATATGACAAACGCATTTCGCGACCAAGAAAAATTTATGAACGCTTGTGATCAAACCACAAGTGACTATAACAAAGATCAATACAACATGTATATTGGGCTAATACAAGAAGAACACGACGAACTACAAGTGGCCATTGATACCAACGATCGTGTTGAACAACTAGACGCATTGATCGACATTCTTGTTGTTACTATTGGTGCTATCCATAGCGCTGGCTTTGATGCTGAAGGTGCGTGGAAAGAAGTTATGGCAACTAACTTTGCCAAGATTGATCGAGAAACCGGCAAGGTACGCAAACGTGAAGATGGTAAAGTACTCAAACCTTTAGGGTGGAATGCTCCAAAACTTACACCATTCTTAACAAAATGAGTATCCATATCCAAAAGTTCATTGAGCGTGTACAAGGCTTTGAAGCACGAGCAACCAAAGACTTTACTATGCCAATGAAGGATGCCAAAGATCTACATGCAGACATTACCAAATTGCTGTTGACTTTGCACAATTTGCGAGAAGTCGCTGTAAACGCACAACAAAACGATAAAATTACTGTAGAAGTCGAAGGTGGGTCGTTCTAATAACTCCCTATATTTGTCATAAATAAATGTAGGAGTTTAATGAATGTCACGACCCAAACCAAAAGTTCTACTAGAACTAACCAACAAGTCAACGTATAAAACAGAACAGGTATTGTCGTCGGACGGGGTGTGGGCTGTGTTTTTTGACGGTGGCCCTATCAATCTCAAAACCAGCAACATGCTGGTCCAGCATCCCGGGCCCAAATACAAGAAAGTGTCGTTTTCAAATCCGGGACATGCACACAATCTTTCCAAAAAGCTGAACACACAGTTCAAAACTGACAAATTCACAGTGGTGTTGTTACAGCAAGGCAACACAGTTACATCGAGTAACTAGTGCGTGACAAATTAAAATTGACTGAAGCATTGGTAGCAGAGCTGCCGGAACAGTTTGAAGAGTCAGTGGAATCTGCGTTACGATCTTGGTGGGCAAATATTCGTAAGACCGGTGGCATGCGATTGTCTGAACACGGGTATTATGTTTTTAGTCGTGTGCTGGACATAGCACATTACGGAATTGATATTAAACCCTCGCCGGGCAATCGTCGTATTGTTCTTACGCTGGACCGCAAACTTCAAACTCCTTACTACATCGAACTTGTAAAACGCATACCTGTACGTGTGTATATGTTTGGTAGCCGCGAAGCAGTGGCAGCACAGTTGTATGGTGATTTGGAAAAGTTCTTAAAAAATTATTGAAAACAGGAGTAATATGGCAAAACCAGCAACAAGAACATGGCAATTTTTTGGCCGGGTATTTTCAGACGAGCCTAGCATAAATGCAACAATTTCATTTAATAATCAGGTTATTTTCAGTGGAGAAATACCTACAGATTTTTCATTAAATGATTATGACCATAACTGGGATAGTCTCTGGGAAGAGCCCGCCGACCCCGAAGAATACATTAATAAAAATTACAAATTATTTTGTCATGTAGATCTAGATTATTCGCTTTCTGGAATGATACCTTTAAAAATTGTAGTCAATTCCAATGGAACATTGTTATATACTGCAACATTGTGTAATTACTCAGCTTCTCAGCAATGGCGCACTGAGGATCCAGGCTTATTATTCACTAGCTCATGTGAGTATGGTATAGATAATAGACGTAATATTGTAGAAAATACCACTAAAATTGTAGAGGTATCACAATTAGGATGGGGCTATCACATAAATAAAGTTATAGAATTTAATTGCGACATCTACTCTGAACAAAAATATATCACTTGGTTACCGCCGCATCAAGCCGCTAAGTTCTTTGAATCACATCGAAAGTAATAAATAAGTATTAACAGGAGATATTAATTATGAACGCACCAAAATTAGTAAAATGGGTCATCGCACACGAACCAGCCCATTTGTTTATCAGAACTGCTAAGGCATTTGCAGATGAAATTGAAAAAACAACCGACGGTAAATTAAAAATTGAAATTTTAACTGTGCCGGAATATGCTGAAAAATATAACGATCAGGCTGCAAACAACGGAATATGGAATCCAATTTTTGATGCTCTCGAAGACAATCGTATTCAAATGAGTCAGACTGTTGTTTCTGCTTTTGGCACAGTTAACAAAGACTTTTTGGCACTTGATTTACCGTTCTTGTTTAAAGATCACGATCATGTAAATAGTGTGATGGAGGGTCCAATCGGACGCGAGTTATGCGATAGTTTAAGTGAACGTTCTGGAGTAAAAGGACTTGCATTTACATATAGCGGTGGATATCGTATAATTGGGTCTAATACTCCAATTACTGGATTAGCTGCTTTACAAGGAGCAAGAGTGCGTGTGAATACCAATCCGGTAAACTACATAACAATGAAATCACTTGGTGTTGATGCAAAAACTCATGCAGAAGTTGGCTACGGATACGATGCCATTGAAGAAGGATCATTAGATGCGTCTGAATCGACATATTTGCGTTTTAAAGGTACACATATCTTAAAAACACAACACAGTATGTTTATGACTACTATTGCTGTAAGTAAAGAATTTTGGAATTCTTTAGATCTAGAAACGCAAGAATTGTTTAACCAGGCTGCTGTTAAAGCGGCTGCAATTGAACGACAATGGTCCATTGAAGACTGCGAACAATTTGAACTTGATTGCACTAAAAACGGTGTACAAATACACGAACTATCTGACAGCGACCGTGAGCTATTTAAAGACATGACAAAATCAGTGTACATTGATGTAGCTGAATTATTCAGCCCTGGGTTAATTGACAAGTTAAAACTACATTAATCTAATATTAACAAATTAAAAAACCCACTCAGGTGGGTTTTTTAATGACTGCTGTTTTTAGGATATGTTTGTTGCAAAAAACAGTTGACGAATAATACAAAGACTGTTATAATTAACACTTAGCAACAAACGATAGAGTAGTTGTTGACACGCTCTTTAACACAGTTAAGAACTATATGGTCCTATATGGAGCCTTCGTCTATCGGTTAGGACATCAGGTTTTCATCCTGAGAAGAGGGGTTCGACTCCCCTAGGCTCTTCCATATACCAGTTGGCTTACATATGGTATATGTCATATTAAAGAATACTAAACGTAAGAGGATGTCTAAGACGGCTTGTAAACTCTTACGGAATCAGAAACAGGTTGCCGTGAATTCCTGATTTCAGTGTTCTTTAATATGGTACAAATTTCTGGCGTTAGTTCAACGGATAGAACATAGAGCTTCTACCTCTAGAATGTGGGTTCGATTCCTGCACGCCGGACCAGGTTATAGCGAGTCTATCCAGTCCAAAGCGGATTGATAGTTGTTGAACCATTTCATTTTTAAACGATTGCTATATATGTTGTTGACAAAAATGTAACAGGTGTTATAATCACTAAGTGACACGTGAATATGTAAATGCCCGCTACTGCTGACCAGATCAGTTGTATGCATAAAATTATTTAGCGATACAGAATCCCATGCAAGTGCATAGGCCCAGTTATTGCCTTAAAAATAACTCACGCCTCGCAACGTGTACGGCAATGCAGAAGCCGGTTAAAGACAAGGGTTGTTCCTGTCGAAGAAGCACTAATTTGGATGTGTAAGAAAACTGGTAACCCTAGCGGACTGTAACTCCGCCGCCTAACGGCATTGTTGGTTCGACTCCAACCGCATCCACCAAGTTTTGTTAGTATGCGATAGAGTAATGTTCTAGGGTATGGTTTCCCTACTATCACGGATAAGCCCGTTCGAATCGGGACAGTAGAGAACATTCTAACAAATTAATATAGTCAGTTCCGATAGGACTTTAAACTCGGCCGCTCAATCGCCAACGGAAAGAGCATAAGGTAACAGTTGGACCAGGACTGGTAGATCAGTTGGTTAGATTACTTGCCTGTCACGCAAGGGGTCGCGGGTTCGAGTCCCGTCCAGTCCGCCAATAAACCCCGGGTTACACTTTTACGTTATGAAAGTGCGTTATTGCCCAACACGATAGAGGCACGGTGCATTGGATCTACCGCAAGGCTTGTTTAAAGCAACTTGAGAAATCACAAAGGCGGGGACGCTTCCCGTCTAAATGGAAAAGAACGTGGACAGGGTAACAACTCAGTTTAGGGCCTATGTGGTGTAGGTAGCTAGACACTATTCTAAAACACATTACTAAGAGTCCAGGTTCAGTGCGTGGCATAGTGTATTTCAGAATAGAAAGAATAAGCGCCCGTAGCTCAGTTGGTTAGAGCAGTCGACTCATAATCGATTGGTCAGGGGTTCGAGTCCCTTCAGGCGCACCAACTTAATCAACAGGTAAATAGAGCAATAGTACTGTTGGTTTTAAAATCACAATATTGCAGATTTGTTAAACGCAATCTAACACCCTTTTTAAATTAATTTATGACCACTTTTGTAAGTTATCTTGGCGGCAGCGCCGGCGACATGTTTACTGCTAGTTGTAACGGGATCAATTTGATTGATACAAATGAGTTTCGCCATAGAAAAGTTATAACAACACCAGTCAACGTATGCACAATAAAATACAAAGACAAACAAATACAATCTGGTAAAATTTCTTTGCATCAAGCAATTGCCAATATTCCTTTTGAATTTATTAGTACACATTTATTTCACGAATTAAATGATAGTAAAGTATTAAACATCATCGTCAAAGACAAGCAAGTGCTTAACAGAATAATTCAAAGACAAATGTGGCTTCAAAGATTAACAATTAAAAAAGATAGCGGAGATATAGCAACTCGTGTTTACAATCTATGCTTGTCAAAAAGATTCTTAGACGCATCAAAGTTTTGGTTTGCTTTTTCTAAAAAGTTAGCAGTCGATCGTATGGCAGATAAAATACAGTCGCAACAATACCGACAACTAGATTTTTCAAAATTATTTACAAATGATTTTGTTAGTTCATTGAATGAACAAAACTTTACTACAAATACAGAAATATTAAAATTAAATCATAATTTTTGGATCCAAGGACAGCCATTATTGTCAGACAATGATGTAATTGAAAGTATTTGTGAAAAGTTCATCACTTACAATTGGGACAATAATGATCAAATTTAAAGAATGGAACATACAGCCTGAAAATTTTTGCATTGCGCCATGGACTCAATTACGTATTGGAACCAATGGTGATATAACAAATTGCGCCAGAGCCATCGAGGGTGGCCCTGTTTCTGAAACATTTGATCTTGCCAAGGATTTTACTACCAGTGAAGATTTTATAGAAGTAAGAGATTCGTTTCTAACCGGATCGTTTTCTAAATTTTGCAGTAGATGTACCAATGATACAGTTAGTAACGGAGCGCACAGAAAATCACAAAATTTCAAAAGTGCAATACACGATCTGCACTTTACTGAAAGTCTTAACCAGAGCCCGTCTTATTTTAGACTAAAAAGTGATGATATTTTACCAGTACAAGTATTAGTCATGTTCAACAATGAATGTAATTTGGCTTGCAGGCATTGCAAACCACGCCTGAGTAGTACATTGGCAAAATCTCTAAACGGAACCGTTGATGTAAGCGGATGGTCAAAAAACAAAGACAAATGGGAGAATTTTAAACAATTCATACTATCCAACAAGAGTTTGGAATTTTTGCAAATAAACGGCGGAGAACCATTTTTGCAACCCGAGTTTTATGAAATTCTAGATATTATCAAAGACAGGCTGGATTTAAGATTAATAATCACAACCAATGGTACAGTGTTTGACAACAACACTATGGAACAACTGAAAAGATTTAAATCTTGTTTTGTAGATATCAGTGTCGAATGCTTTCACAAAAACAACGATTACATCCGAGTCGGTGGTAATTTTGAAACAATAAAAGAAAATTTAGAAAAATTTCGTGCGCACTCAACTGATAGCCTTCAATTTGGAATACATTCAACTCTGCAAGTTTACAGCATAGACAAATTTTATACTATCTTAGACTATTGCATAGAACACAACTTGGTACTTGTTGCTAATTATGTGTTTGACTATGATTTACAAGTGCATGTATTGCCAGAAGATTATAGGTCACAATTGTACGAGACAGTGTATAAAAAATATGAAAATGTCACACATCCCACTGTCAAAATGGCACACAGTAGAGTCAAAGAAATGCTACTGAAAAAAGAAGAAAAAGATAAAAAGTCAATAATTGATTTTGTAAACAGAACTATACAACATGATTCTTTACTTGGTACCAATTTTTCTGCAGAATACCCCCATTTGATAAAATATTTTAAAAATTATGGATTTTAACTTACCCAACTGTTCTACCTTTTGTATTGCACCGTGGTACGAAATTCGTATAGATTCAAGCGGCACAGTGAGATGCTGTCAAGTAATTGATCACAAAAATGATGGTGTTGTTGATTTAGTCAAATGGTTTAACAAAAGTGATGCAGTAACCGGCATTAGAAATAAAATGTTAAACGGCGAAAAAATGGATGCTTGTGCAAATTGTTACGAGCAACAAAACACCAAGATGAATTCGATCAGGGTCAAAAGAAATTTTCAAGCAGGAATCCATCAAAAGTTTTTTACTGAGAGCTTGAAACAAAGTGTTGCAGTACAACGAATAGATTCTACACACACAATCAAACCTTCTTTTATACATGTTAGTTTTAACAATATTTGCAATCTAAGTTGCAGATCATGTCAGCCACGCTCCAGTTCAAAGTTAACACATAATCTTAAGAAATTAAACATAATAAGCAATAATGTCCCATCTGTGTTAGATTGGACTGCTGATCAAAACAAGTGGGATTCTTTTTTAGAATTGATACGCAACAACACAAGTTTACTGTCATTGCACATCATGGGCGGAGAACCGTTGTACAGTAGCAAGTTTGAAGAATTGCTGGACTGGTGTATTGCAACCGGCAATACCAATTTTCATCTAACATTTGTAAGTAACGGAACTGTGTACAAAGAATCAATTTTTGAAAAACTTTCAAAATTCAAAGGAGCTCAAATTGAGCTCAGTGTTGAAAATTTACATGATACAAATGATTTTATGAGATTAGGCGGGAATACTGCATCAATTAAAAATAACATAGAAAAATATATAAAAAATAAGCCAGAAAATACCAGCATAGTGTTACGCACTGTTCCGCAGGCACTTTCAGTTGAGCATTATGATACATTGATAGATTTTGCATTAAAACACAATGTGGTCATTGACCATAACTTTATATACGGATCAGAATATTTGCAAATCAATGTGCTACCAACAGAATACAAAAAAGTTGTGTCAGACAAACTTAAATTAAAATACAAAGATTTGTTAAGCCGAGCAGTTACCGGAGACGGCGATGTGAACAATAGAAATGCATCCAACTTGCATAATTTAATTGCGTTGCATATCAACTACATAATAGGATTATTAGAACAAAAGGAGTCAGATAATATCAAAGATATCAGACAAGAATTTGTTAAAAAAATAAATGATATGGCGCCGCTGAGTGAAAAAAAGTTTTTAGATCTATATCCATTATTGAAAGACATGTATTATGAATATAATTGAATTATCTGTAGATATAGTTGATGGCGAATTTTTAATTCTAAACAACAATTTGCCAGTTGGTAATGTAGCAACTACAGGAATTTTTAGATTTGAAATTACAAATTTAGATAAAAACAATAAATTGGCATTGCGGTTTACTGGAACACATGCTGTTATAAATTATATAACAATGTTTGATATGGGTAAAGAAAAACTAATGTACATGGGAGTATACCAGGAACCAAATGGAAATATCTATCAGAGTCATGAGTGCGATACCGGTGGTGTATGGACATTAGAATATAATTACCCGGTGTTTGCATGGCTACACGATGTTCTCGACATGGGATGGCTGGTAGATGCAGACAAGTTATAGCAACACTTCCGTATATTTTGACTGGCGCGATAAGTCAGTATAAGTAAAACATATTCCTCGATAGCTCAGTTGGTAGAGCAACAGACTGTTAATCTGTGGGTCAGTGGTTCGAGCCCACTTCGAGGAGCCAAATTTTAAGTATATTTCAGTAGCAGGGCATTTTGCTGCCAGCGAAAACGGTGTAAGTTCAAATCTTGTTGTCCACTCCAGTTCAAGGAATTTTAATGTTAGTCAAGAATGTCTATATATTGTATCCGCCAGGGTACAGCGGATCCTACATAAATTGGGCCATAAACATATCCGATGTTGATTTACATACTGATACTGTTAAAGATCCACTTAATCAAGCAGAATCTGTTACATTTGGTGGAGCTGGCACCACCCACCATCATGTACGTATCCCAACCCATCAGTCATACGATTCTCATATTAACTGGGTATTGTACAATCGACCAACTACTCCTAAAATTTATATAATAAACTCTGTTAATAGTGCAGAGTACGAAATTGCATCAATATTAAATCACGATCCTACTGGTGTGTTTATACGAATACACAACAATAACGATAAACTTATAAACTCCTATGGTCTTATAAATTGTGTTATCAAGTGGCCAACTTATTTTGCAGCAAAGGCAGCCTTTCGAAGAAAACAGTTGACATATGATCCATTTGACTGTAGTAAAGATCAAGTGGCCAGAGCTGTATTTTTTGACACTCAACTGCTAGGCAGCACTGCTATGTCCGGTCCTCCACTAGACTATACAGTGCTAGAGACACATTTGGCAGAATCAGCAGAATGGTTCCATCAACGCAACAAGTATCAACCACACGAAGTAAACAAATCAACATATATCACCGATATCTCAATTACTAATCGTATATTTGAATTAAGTTGTCTTGACGTTGCTAGCCAAGAATTTTTAAACATATTTGAAAATATAATGATTCAAAGTCAAGTCAGTGATAACTTTGATTTAGCTTACGTTAAGCAATTTCATAATAACTATATCAAAGCGCAGGCAAACTTGCAATGGTTTGATTCGATTAACAAGTGGAAACAATCAGGTGATCTTGACGATTATCTTATCAGTCATAGTATAATCGAAGCATGTGTGATTAGAGAAATGTATAGAAATTTAAAGTTAGACGATATTACTGAATGGCCAAATTTTTATTCTAACGTCAAGGATCCTTCTTGGCCCGATTGCAACAATGAATGGGACTTTGATTCATTACCTGAATTGATTCAAGATGAATTAATTAATGTGTTTAACTACGTCCCAAAACCTAGTTTACAGTCAACGATACTAGAGTCAACATTAGAACTACACAATACGTGGCGATCTAAATCAATTCAAGAAATAAATGGTATGTATCAAAAGATAATCAAGCATATTGGTTGACGTATGGTCAAGATGTTGTTATAATAATCTATAGTAAAAAAAAGAATGCCTTGGTGGTGGAACGGTTTACACAGCGGTCTTAGAAGCCGTCCCCGAGAGGGTTGCGAGTTCGAATCTCGCCCAAGGCACCAAACAAATAATATATGAAACCCATTGATGTTGAGGCAGTAAAAAAATTTATTGATGCACAAAGTGTCGACAGTCGAATTTATTTGGGTTGCGATAGTGAACGTGTTAAACTTCATGACGGTTGGTGGGCTGATTATACACTGGTTGTTGTTGTGCATATTAATGGCAACAGCGGATGTAAAATATTTGGCGAAGTACAGCGTGACCGCGATTACGATCAACGCATCGGACGTCCTGCACTGCGTTTGATGAATGAAGTGTACAAAGTGTCTGATCTGTATCAAAAACTAAGCAATGCACTGATAAATAGACAAGTTGAAGTACATTTGGATATCAATCCAGATGAAAAACACGGTTCTAATTATGTAATTGCACAAGCAATTGGGTACATAAAAGGAACATGTAATGTTACACCAGCTGTAAAACCTTATGCGTTTGCTGCAAGTTATGCCGCGGATCGTTTCAAAGGACTGTCAGCTGCCAGACATCGGGCCGAAACTATTAACTCACGTTAATAGTAAATAATAAAAGGGGATTAAAATGACTGTAACCACAAGACACAATAGAAATGAACGATTGCGTACTGCTGAAGATGGAGCAAAAATTATAGAATTAGGTAGCATACCAGACGAAGTAACGATTGTTGAAGCAACAAACAACGAAGAGCGCGAGATGTATGTCAGGCATTGGCCCACTCAAGAAAGTGCTCAGGCATGGTGCGACTATATGTTAGCAAAAGGACCTGAAATATGTAATAGCGCAGTAATACTAGAAGATTAATTTTAGGAAGTGTGGCTGAGCGGCTTAAGGCAGCGGTTTACTAAACCGTCGACTCGTAAGGGTCCGTGGGTTCGAATCCTACCACTTCCGCCATAAATATTCAATGTACCCAGAGCCTCAAAAACCCACTAGTTGCTGTGGCAGAGGTTGTGAGCATTGTGTGTGGATCAGTTATTTTGAAGCACACAATCGTTGGTTGGAATTGTATAAAAAAGATAGTTGTAATCCCTTCGAAGA